>Ga0210388_10004040_pt1 | contig 11479 bp, 9 predicted proteins | sample IncBWC19OmetaG_FD_155485 | JGI IMG/M metagenome (GOLD analysis project Ga0210388, IMG submission 155485) | Forest soil microbial communities from Barre Woods Harvard Forest LTER site, Petersham, Massachusetts, United States - Inc-BW-C-19-O ...
CCGCCATCGATGATCGCGTCATCCGCTGCGAGCAAAGGGGTCAGCTCTTTGAGTGTCTTATCGACCACGCCGGCCGGCACCATCATCCATATTGCGCGAGGCGTTTTCAACTTCTTGACGAAGTCCGCCAGCGAATTCGAGCCAACCGCGCCTTCTTTAGCAAGCGATTGCACGGGTTCCGGATGAACATCGTACACAACGCATTGGTGTCCGGCTCGCATCAGACGCACCACCATGTTGTTTCCCATTCTGCCCAGGCCGATCATGCCTAATTCCATGGGTTCACCTTTTCCTCAAGTTCACCGGCACTTTTGGCCGCGAACCGATTAAACGACATGCAGCGGCGATGCTGCTCAATTACATCTTTACAGATCAATTGTTACGTTTAGGTGCCGAATTGGCAATAAGCGACTGCTTGTAACGGCGCTGTCATTTTGCGCCTGTCCCTTTGTGCCAGCCCTGCTAGCGGCGCGGGATCAGAGACAGGTCACCACTCATAATAAAGACGGTGAGCGCTACGGCCATCAGGAAAGCGCACACCCAGAAGCGCCAGTCGCGATGCATCCGATGCCAATAGGGACCTGGGTCCGTCTCACCGTGGTCGCCGCTATGTCCTTCGTGGAAGTGCTTGTTTCCTGTCATATCGCCTCTGATTGTATTGTCGCATTCGGAAACGAAGCATATTCGAATCTGCTCTGCGCACTGGGGCAGAGCGTCAATTCCTATGACTCAGAGACTACGGCTTGACCGGCCCCACTGCATTCACCGGCGCCGCAGCAGCCACCGGCATCGGCGGGTCGGCAGCGGTTGGGGAAGAGCTAGTCGCGGGCGCCGGCGTTGCGGGCGGCAGCTCAGTTCCTGCCGGATAAATCAGAATTTGGATCGAGCCCCAATCGGATTCCGGGCTCGCGCCTGCTTGCTTGCCTTTTCCGAGTGTTCTGAGCTGGCTGTCGTCAAATCCAAAATTCTCCGCAAGGTACTCGCGGATTACCATCGCCCTGGCTTGACTCAGCACAAGATCCTTCTGAGTATCGCCGTCCATGCCAGTGGACACAACAATTACCGCCACTCCGAATTGTGTCTGGGCCAGAAAATCGCCTGCTTCTTTCAGACTCTTCTCGTCCTTCATCTTGGCCGAATCGCGGTCGCCGAACAGTTGCTTGCCTGCGTAAGTAAATGTCTTCACTGGCGTAGCCTGCGGCAGCCCGCTGATTCCGTTTGCAGCCAAATCGGCAGAGTCTTCGTACCCGCGCTTCTTGAAGTATCCGCTCAGCAGGAAGTTATGTTTCAAGGCTTCCATATTTTCCTGGAAGTCCGTCACGCCCGCCTGTGCCTGGACCATCGTGGTCTGGAGTGTGGCCGTCGTCTGTTCCAGGTTGTTATAGACTTGCTTATCGTTGACCAGCAATCCCACGGTTCCCTGCCCTGAATCGATTTTGGCGCTGACCGAATTCAGATGTGCCGTGGCCAACGTGGTGTTCAGGATGGCCTGCTGGCTGCTGTCTAGAATCGCGTTCGTCTTCGCCAGCAGCGCTCCCATCTCCAGCGGTGGCAAACTCTGGATGGTCCCGCCATCCTTCACATCGGCTTGTCCCGCAGATCCAAACGAAATTGACACGTATTGATTGCCCAGCATTCCCTCGGTCTCGATCGAAGCGACAGAGTCGCTCTTGATGATCTTCTTTGTTTTTCTGTCGAGATCCATCACGACGACGACCTTATCGCCCGGCTTGTGCGGCAGCGTGATGCTATGAACATTGCCGCTATGAACGCCGCCTACTTGCACGTCAGCTCCCACCGCCAGGCCCGCAACATTGTCGAATTGCGTTTTCAATTCGTAGGTGGAGCTAAATAGATATTCTTTGCTCCCTATAATGAACACGCCCGCAGCCAACGCCGCCAGCGTTGCAACGATGAATGCACCCAACCTCGCAACTCTCGACATATGTCCTCCTACGATTGCTTTAGAAACTCCTTCACAAAGCCGATATCGCTTTGTTGAAGGTCTTCAAACGTGCCCTCAATCACTACGTCACCCTTATCAAGCAGGGCAAGGCGGCCCGCAATCGTCCTTGCGCTATGCAGATCGTGCGTTACCACGATGGAAGCCATCTTGCGCTCTCTCTGGAGCTTGAGAACCAGCTCGTCGATCTCGCCGGAACTGATCGGATCGAGGCCCGCCGTTGGTTCATCGAGGAGCAAAATCTCCGGCTCCAGCGCCAGCGCGCGCGCCAGGCCAACCCGTTTTTGCATTCCACCTGAAATATCGGACGGCATCTTGTCTATGTCGCGCTCCAGGCCCACCTCGGCCAGCAGCTGCCTCACGCGATCTGCCCGCTCGGATTTGGGCATGTCTTTGCGATGGTGCTCGAGAGGGAACGCCACGTTCTCTTGTACGGAGAGCGAATCGTAAAGTGCTGCGTGCTGAAACAGAAAGCCCATCTTCTTTCTGATCTCTCCCATTTGATCGATCGCCAGGCCGGCCGTAGCCTGTCCGTGAATGCGAATCGCTCCTGAGTCCGGAGTATCGAGCCCGATGATGAGCCTCAGCAGCACGCTCTTTCCCGTGCCGCTGCGCCCCAGCACGGCCAGTGTTTCTCCGCGGTTCACGCTCAGGCTGATCCCGTTGAGAACCTTGCGGCCCGCAAAAGACTTGAAGACTTTCTCGACGGCTACGACAGGCGCAAGGCCGTCTTGCTCTGGTTCCGCTTGCTTTGCCGTAATGTCGAGAGCTGTTGCCATATTTGTTTCAGAAATCCTTCGAACAGCGTTTAGGGAAAGAACACAAGGATGAATTTCACCAGGACGACGTCGGCCAGAATGAGGAACAGCGAGGCCAGTACCACTGAGTTCGTGGCTGCGCGGCCCACGCCCGCCGCGCCTCCGCGTGTGCGCATCCCTTGAAAGCACGCGATCAGCCCGATAATCAGGCCATAGACCGCGGTCTTGAATGTCTGCGGCAAAAATGCGCTGAAAGTGGCGTTGTTAAAACCGTTCGCGATGAACTGACGAAACGAGAGCGGTTCCACCATGGCTTGCGCAAACCAGCCAGTCAGCAAAGCGGTTGTGTCGGTGGCAATCGTCAGCAGCGGCAGCATCACTATGCAGGCAAGTATTCGTGTCGCTGCCAGCAACCGGTAAGGATTAATCGCGGAGGCCTCGATTGCGTCGATCTGCTCGGTCACTTTCATCGACGCCAGCTCTGCGCCCATGCCCGCGCCTACGCGCCCGCTGACCACCAGGCCGGTAATCACCGGCCCCATCACCTGAATCACGGAGTACACCAGTGTCGCGGGAAACATCGATTTGGCGCCGAAACGACTTAGGCTGTAGCGCGCTTCAAGCGAGAGAATAACGCCGATTGCGGCGCCTGCCATGGCCACGAGCGGCAAAGACTTCGATCCAACTTCGTCGAGCTGCCGAACCAGCTCGCGCCATTCGTACGGCGGAGTCACTGCAGCCCGCAACACCTGCCAGGAAAAGATGCCCAGGCTGCCGAACCACTCAAAAAATCCATTGAACAAATTCGTCGCATAGTTTGCAGCAGAAGGCAGAAATTCGACCCTTCGCGGTTGAAATGGAGGATTGAGGCCCGCAACCGGTGTAAGCCCGCGGTCACTCATTAGTTCGGTCCTTCGATTGGCGAGCCATGTGTATTGTTCAGATGCAAACGCGTAATCAATGCGTGGGGTCCGCTATAGAAAAACTCCAGCGCAATGTTGCCGCCCACAAACGTCAATAGACTGTAGTTGCCCATTCGAAATGCATCCTTGGCCCCGAAGCGGTCTGGATACCACGCGTAGACGGCAATCATCGATCCTGCATAGGGCGCGGCGAGAGCTGAGAAAGAGAATGCGCGATGGCCGTTCTCGCCGTGGCGCGCGGTGATCGTGGAGATCACTGCGTGGCCCAACCGGGGAAACAGTCCAGTGCATTCGCATCGGTAGTACAACGTATCTTCCTTGAAGGCTTCAGCCAGCCCATAATGCGCGGTCGTGGCAATCGCTGCAGTTCCAAAGTCCGATCCGAATCGCTCGCCAAATCCCGTCGCCCCTTGTCCCCACTCCGGAGGTGAGTTGGTGAACTGGTTGATTCCCGCCGTCACTCCGGCGGCAACAATTGGATACGGACCGAATGTGTCGAAAGCGTAGTTGATCGCCTTTGTTTCTTCAGTCGTCCGGACATAGCTCAGGTCCCGCATCCCCGAACTCGTGATTGGACTCGTGATTCCTGAAGTTGCCGAAAGACTTCCGGCCGAAGAATCTCCAGACGCGAGGCTCGATTGCGATCTTGCCTGCGCCGGCATTGCCGTCAAGACCGCAGTGACGACCAACGCTAGCAACATCGCCCGGCGAATCATCCCCCTGGAAGGCCTCTTGTCCGATTGGCCTACGCGCCATCTCGCCGCGCCTCCACAACTGACCAACAAGAATTGCGACTCCGAGCTCCACTTGTATGACCGCATTGTCTCTCCCCGGTTCGAAATCGGCTCGGCATCGCACACCTTAGCCACGCGACGTAGCAATACTTACTGCGATGTTTTCAGAATGCAGGCCTCGAGCGATGCTCACATTTGCTCGGAGTCCCAAGATGTGCTCGTCTGCGCCCCGTTCGCAACACCGAATTACCGGCCATTCAGCTCATTTCCTGAAGTGAGCAATACAGACCAGACGGCCAGCTTGAATCCAAGCGATGATGGACAGAGAATGATGGTGATTGCGGCTAATCACGGGCTGTTCTCATTTGATCGACTGTCCCACTTTGCGCAGCTTGCTGCGCAAGTCCCCAGAAATTATTTCCGGGGACTGCTTAGCCCGAGCCACTGCATCCAAAGAGATGAGCGCGGCTGCCACAACCACCGGGCTCACGGCTTCGGGCCGTTGGCTTTGCGACTTTTAATCCATTGGCCACATATTTTGAACCCGGCGCGAAGTGATGATGTTTTCCCGGGCGTGACTTTCCTGAACATGCATCGGCCAGTCAAAGAATCGGCCAGCAACGAGGTAGCATTCTGACGAGCGACAACGGCAATTCATTCGATTCCGCTGGCTTCCTTGCGAACGCTGGGCTTGGCCGAACCATTGTCGAGTTGAAGCCAAAGCAGACATTTTTCTGCCAGGGCGACATTGCGGACTCTGTGTTCTATCTGCAAAAAGGCCGCGCCAGGGTCACTGTCGTCTCGCAGACCGGCAAAGAGGCCACGATCACCCTTCTATCCTCTCGCGAATTTGTTGGAGAGGAGTCTCTCGCGGCAATCGATGGGCTGCATATGGCTACCGCCACCGCAGTGAACACCTGTACTGCGCTCCGAATCACCAGAAGCGAAATGATTCGTGTGATGCATGACGAACCTGCATTCGCCGATCTATTTCTCAAATTCCTGCTCACGCGCAGCATGCGCACCCAGGCCGATCTCGTCGATCAGCTGTTCAACTCCAGTGAAAAGCGTTTGGCGCGAATTCTTCTTTTAATGGCGGAATTCGGCAAGCCGGGTCAACCGGAGACATTCATTCCGCCCATTACGCAGGAAACACTCGCGGATATGATCGGGACCACGCGGTCTCGCGTCAGCTTCTTCATGAATCGATTTCGCAAGCTCGGTTTTATCAGTTACAACGGCCGCATCCAGGTACACAAGTCGCTGCTCAATGTGATCCTGCTCGATCAATTACCTGATCGCAACGCGCAGAAGCCGGCAATTCTTCCCATTCCGTAAGCGCCTTCAGATCTCTCTTCGCCCCTATGCGAATGGCGGCGCCGCAGCATGACACAAACTAAGCGCGGCAGGTATCGCAGCTCATTTCATATCCAACCCGCGCGAGACATATTGCACTTATTTTGGCAGCGAAAACGCGACATAAGCTCCACCGGCGGGTCCCTTCGGATCGCGAGCTCCGCTCGCTGCGATAACAACATATTGCCGGCCATCGATCATGTAGGTTGAGGGCGTCGCCACTCCGGCGAACGGCAGTTCCGCCTCCCAGAGCAACTTGCCCGAGCGGCTGTCGAAGGCGCGGAATTTCCGATCGTAGACCGTGGCTCCAATGAATATCAGCCCGCCTGCCGTCACAATCGGTCCGCCGTAGGTTTCCGTTCCCGTGTCCTTGATTCCCTGTCGAGCCAGCTCCGGATACTCGCCCAGCGGAATCTTCCACACATATTTACCTGTCTTCAGGTCAATCGCATTCAGCGTGCCCCATGGCGGTGCAATCGCGGGATATCCTTCCGGATCGAGAAATTTGCGGTAGCCGGTGAATGTGAATTTGTCCGAATATTCCTCCGCGCCATGCTCCGATGCAGACGCTTGCGTCTTCAGGTCATTCGCCACACCCATGGTTCGCAGCAGCGCTTCCAGCTCCGCTCCCTTCACATCGGGCATAGCCGGCATCTGATCCGTTCCATTCTGCACAAAGTCGATAATCTGCGCCTTACTAAGCCGCGTCCCCACGCCAATCAGCATCGGATTCGCCGGAGCAATCCCCTCCATATGAGCTCCGTGGCAGCGAGCGCAGCGATTCGCGTAAACGGCCTCACCTGCTCGGTCCCCGGGCGCTACCTCCGTCATCGCCTGTGCGGGAACCGATGTCAGTTCCTTGCCCGCATCGCCTCTGACGGTCGACGAGCCCGCACGCAGATATTCGATCAGCGCCTTCATCTGCGCATCGTCGATGTTGGGGAACGACGGCATACGGCCTGTGCCGTTCTTCACATTGTTTGTTACCTTCTCTACCTTCAGCCGGCTCAAAACATCCACCAGGGATGGGAACGCCGGCGGCGCACCCTCCAAATTCGTGCCGTGGCACATGGCGCACTGGCTTTGATAAACCTGTTCCCCGGGGTTCGTGCTGTGGTGCGCTTCAACCAGGCCGCCGGTCCAGGCCATCTCAGTCGCGTTCACATACAGAATGTCCGTCGCCGGGTCGATCGCCGGTCCGCCCCACTCCGCGCCGCCGTCAAACCCGGGAAAGATCACCGTCTGCTTGCCCACGGTGAAAGGCAAGAACTGCCCATCGCTCGCAAAGGTGCGAAACATCTTCAACGCCCAAGCATGCGCCTCGGGAGTGCGGTTGGTCAGCATATCCTCCGTCAGCCGCTGGCGCGCGAACGGCTCGGGCACATCTGGTTTGGGCTGGGTTGGTGAAGTCACTTCGCCGGGCACATTGCTTGTCGGGTAAGGGATCTCATGAATCGGAAACAACGGCTTGCCGGTGAGCCGATTGAACAAATATAGGTATCCCTGTTTTGTAGTTTGAGCCAATGCCTCCACGGTCTCGCCGTCGCGATTCACCGTGAAGAGCGCCGGTTCCGAGGGAAAATCCCGGTCCCAGATGTCATGATGCACACCCTGAAAATGCCATATCCGCTTGCCGGTGGCGGCATCCAGTGCGAGCAGCGTATCCGCATAGTGATCGTCGCCCAAGCGGTCGCCACCATAGAAGTCGAAGACCGCCGAGCCGGTAGGCACATACACAATGCCCCGCTTTCGATCCAGCGCCATACCCGCCCAGTTATTTGCTGCGCCGGCCGTCTTCCATGCCTCCGCCGGCCAGGTCTCGTATCCTGGCTCGCCGGGGTGAGGTATGGTGTGAAAGCTCCAGACCAGCTTGCCTGTTCGCACGTCGAATGCGCGCACATCTCCCGGTGGCGCCGGATGCGTCTCCGGATTTCGACCACCCACAATAATCAGGTTCTTGTAGATGATCCCGGGAGTGGTCAGCACAATCGACTGCTTCTCAAAATCACCGCGCAGGTCCTTGCGCAAATCGATCCGGCCCGATTCGCCAAAACTTACGATCGGTTTGCCAGTCCCAGGATCAAGGCAGTAAAGAAAGTTCATCACCCCGGCAAAGATTCGCGCCTCCTCGCCATCGGTCCAGTACGCCATGCCGCGCGCCGGTTGCGTGCCCCCAGCAACTCCGGCGTCAAACTTCCATTTGAGGTTGCCAGTCACCGCGTCCAACGCCACCACCTTCTGCGTCGGCGTATATGCGTAAAGGGTTCGGCCCACCACCAGCGGATTGTCCTGAAGGCCGCCCTTTTCGCCCGTATCGAAGCTCCACGCCACTTCGAGTCGCTGCACATTGGTGCGATTGATCTGCTTGAGTTGGGAGTAGTGATCTCCCTCGGGGCCGCCGTTGTATACAGGCCAACCAGCCGAATCCTGCCCCGCGCAAACCCCGCACAGCATGGATGCTAAGAGTGTACGAATTGCGAGCGTCCCAATCACAGCAGTCCGGTCCATCTTCTTCAATTCGTTCCCTCGCTGCCAGACAGTTTACTTGCTATGCGGTGCATCCGATGATCTGCAAACGACCGTAGTCGATGCATAGCTATTGCCGTCACTGCATTAGCGTGTCTCTGGAATTGTAGGTCGCTGCTCCTCCCTTCTTACTTCTTCAACACCGAGCAGTCCGAATGCCGGACGAGCAGTTTCGCTGAAAATTCTGGGCGATTTCAAGATTGCCTATTCGGCAAATCAGGCGCCGCGTGGTCTAGAATGGCCTGAGTCCCCCCGGACGAGGTCCCTATGAAACCCACGCAGAAGCGTGCGTTGGCGATGTCCCTTAGCCTTCCCTTCCTTGCGTTGTCTGCATTCGCTCAGGCGCCCTCGCCCGAACAAGCATCTTCGGACTTTACGACGGCCGAGCTCAACGTGACCCCTTCGCCCGCGGAGAGTTCGCAGTTGAGCCTTCCCGCCGGAACTTCCGTCGTGGATTTCGACGTATGGCCCACCGGCGCGGATGCAGTCATCCTGACCCGCGACAAAGCTGGCAACCATGTTGTTAGTTGGCATGTCGGCGACAGCAGCGCGGTCCCGCTCCTCGATTTGCCCGCGACCTTTGCCGCAGCTTCCATCGCCGTCCATCCCATGGGGCAGCGATTCTTCGTTGAAGGAAAAACCGGCCAGCAATCTCAGATCCTGGCGGTCGACAACGCGAATGGGAGCTGGACGCAGCACACCATCTATCAGACCTCCGCTGATGTGCGCCGTCTTCTCGTCGCGCCGCGCCCCTTTGAAACCGGCTACAACGACACAACGAACCAGACCATTGAGAGCTACCGGCTGTTTTTCTCGGAACACCTGTCGAGCGGCGCGTACTCCACGCGTTCGATTACCGAAGACGGCCAGCGCGAATACCAGGTAATCGGCCCGCAGTCCACCTATGTAAAGATTCCCGACTCAACTGACGATCCAACGCCGAACTTCGTCGCGTCGGCACTGCCGGAGTCGTTTCATCCCGACGGACATTTGCTCATCTGGGAGGATGGCAATGGCTGCTTCCAGCAGCTTGCCTACGCGGGACAGAACTGGGATAAGCCATCAAATATAGTAGGCAATCCGTGCGGTGGATCGCTCACGGTAACTCCGAACGGCGCCGCTTTGCTGCATTGGAAGAGCGGTGTGCCAGGTGTCGCCGTGATCGGCGACCACGGCAGCTCAACCTCAACGCAGGCCGGCGGCTATCAATTCATTTCCACTCCCTCCTCTGTGCCCGACGGCAAAGGAATCATTGGACTGGTGGAGAAGGCGGGCGCACCGGCACTCGTCTACGTTCCAATTACGGTTCCTCTTGCAGACGTGATCAACGCGTGGATGTTTACACAGGACACGGCCGATCGCGACAGCTATACAAAAAGTGCCGGCCTGATTCGCACAACCGACGAAGATCAGTTGTACGAGTTCTACGACACGGAATCGTATACCTGCGGCCACTACGACAGTGCAACGCCAACCCGGCCTTACCTCGTGACCACTGACATTTTCTGGGAGCTGGTTGCCGCAGCCTACGAAGGCACATTTATCGTCGAGGAGCGCCAGCAGGCGATGCCCGCGTTTTGGGCGTTTGTGAGTGCAGCGCGCCAGTCGCTCAACACGACTGCACCAAACTCGACTTGGGCTGTCGCCTTCAATGCGGTAGCGGATTCAGAGAGTACAACGAGCCCATCCGACACCGAGGCTTTGCACATTCAACAGGCGCAAGGGACATTCAGTTCACCAGTTTTTGGCAAGCAGTTTGACTTTACCGAACTCACGCCGCGCGGCTATTACGCTGCCACACCTGAAATGCAGCAATATTTCAAGGCGGTTCATTATCTGACTACTGCCGCCGCTGCGATTGATGCCACGCCTTTGAATTCTCTGCCCGACGATGTCAAAGCCAAAGCTCTCCAGTGGATCGCCGCCTACGCTGCCTACATCGCGCCAAGCCGTTCGCCGTTGGTTTGGAATTCTGGTGCGTTCGTTCCGCCCGCTTTCGCGCTTCATCCCATTACCAGCCCGCAGATATTTCCGCTCTCGTGGGGATTCGACAACGAGGTGCTGCTCTCGACCGTTTTCCACTCCGATTGGCCTGCCGCCGAACAGATCACCGGTCCCAAGGGTCCACGTGGGCTGCCTTCAGGTCTCGATTTGGCCGCAGCCCTCGGCAGCGGCTACGCCCGCTCGTTGCTTAAGACTAGTCTCGCGGAGTATCCGGCGCTGGGTCCCGCGCTCGATGCACTCGAAGGGCGCGAACCGAAGAGTGCGGCACAGTCGGATCTATATGACGCGTGGATCAACGCGCTGGCAGTCCAATGGGCCGACAATGCCACTTTTCCCGGCGTCGCGCAGGACGCGCTTTGGGATGCGAAAAGAATTCAGACCGGTCTCGCTTCCTGGGCCACGCTGCGCCACGCAACGGTGCTCGTCAACGAAAGAACAACGGCGGAGTGCGGTGAGGGCGGATTTGAGGCAATTGTCCTGCGTCCACCAAGGGGCTACGTCGAACCGGACCCGAAGACCTTTGAAGCCATTGCATCGTTGTTCGATCAGATGGAGCAGGTCGTCGCAAAGTCGGCGAACTTCACTGGAAATCTTCCACAGGATCCTGAGAGCGAACAGGATTCTTCAGGCGCCGACGCGGCACAGCCCCTTCAAGCCGGAATCATCCGGCGCTTGCAGGCCACCGCGAGCAAGGCGCGCCTATTCGAGTCCATGGCTCAAAAGGAACTGCAAAATCAGCCGCTCGCCGATAGCGATTACGACGAGATCCTTCATGTTGGCGCTGTGGCCGAGCATGACTTCCTGGTTTACAACAGTCTTGCCAGCGCGGACCTCGCGCTCTCCACGCCCAACCCGATGATGAAGATTGCCGATGTCGCCGGCGGTGGCGGAGTGCCGTACCTCGAAGCGGCTGTCGGACGCCCGCTCGAGTGGGATCAGGTGGTTCCGTATTTCGGCCGACGCGAAATTGTGAAGGGCAGCATTTACTCTTACTACGAGTTCCCCTCGTCCACGCCGCTGACTGACCTCGCTTGGGCCGGAAAGGTCGCCAACCCGGACGCCGATCCCTCCCATCCGATGCCGGGAGACAAAGCAGTCGCCGGCAAGGTCGATTCCCAGGCCCATCCCGCGTGGGTCAGCTCTTTCATCTCCAGGGAGAGCCTGTCATGTCCGGCAGAACCGCCCTTCTAGCTTTTGCTGCAACGGTATTTTTCG
>Ga0210388_10004041_pt1 | contig 11477 bp, 8 predicted proteins | sample IncBWC19OmetaG_FD_155485 | JGI IMG/M metagenome (GOLD analysis project Ga0210388, IMG submission 155485) | Forest soil microbial communities from Barre Woods Harvard Forest LTER site, Petersham, Massachusetts, United States - Inc-BW-C-19-O ...
ATTTGCCATCCTTGAGTACCTTGCGGTACATCGCGGCGAGGTGATCACGCGCGCGGAACTTTTTGAACACCTCTTCGATGAGAACGACAGCACGCTCTCCAACCTGCTGGATGTCCACATCTTCAGTATCCGCAAGAAACTCGGAACAGACATCATTGCCACGCGGCGCGGTCAGGGTTATTGCATCGAAAGATGAGGTTTACCAAATCCATCCGGTGGCGAATGCTGCTGTGGATCGCGCTGTTGCTTGTTTTGATCCTCGCCGCGCTGGATTTTGCCGCGTTCAAAATCTATTTTGCCAATAGTGTTGCCAAGTTTGACGGAACTTTACGGCGGCGCGTGGCGGAAATGAGCGTGGCGGTATTTGCCCACGGCAACCGTAACAACGATTCGCCGGACGCAGAGCCGGGCAAGTCTGATCTGGACAAGGCATTTCTCATCGCGACCGCCCAACATTTGGGACAGGTCGGGATGGAGGGGTTTTATTTTGCGGCCTGGTCAGGACCGTCGGTCAACGAGTCGGCCAACCGCCCGGACGAAATTCCCCGTCCGCAACTGAAGGACAGGGACACTGGCACTTACGCCCGCATGCGCGGCACGTTCCGCGAAATGTACCACGCCACCGAGAATGGCGACCTTATTTTGGTCGGTCATACGCTCGCCCCGGAGATCTCGGACGCAAACCGTTTTGCCGGCTGGCTGGTCTTCGGCAGCATAGTTTTTCTCGGCCTTGCCCTGAGCGGCTCCTGGTTGATCATCGGTCAAGCGCTGCAACCTGTGGAAAAAATCGGGCTTACCGCCCGCCGTATCGCGGACGGAAATCTGTCCGAACGCATCAATACCGAGGAGACGGAAAGCGAACTCGGTCAGCTTGCCGGGGTCTTGAATTCCACCTTTGCCCGGCTCGAAACCGCGTTCGCACAGCAAAAGCAGTTTACCGCGGACGCCGCGCACGAACTGCGAACGCCGCTTGCCGTCCTGATCACCGAAGCCCAAACCACATTGGCGCGTGAGCGCGGCATGACCGATTACAAGGATTCCATCTCGGCCAGTTTGGAGACTGTTCAGCAAATGCGGCGGCTCACGGACTCGCTGCTCGAACTGGCGCGGTTCGACGCCGGACAGGAAAGCCTGCGTCGCGAGAAGGTCAATCTCGCGACTCTCGCCGAGGATTCGCTTAAACTGGTCCGGCCGCTGGCCGCGCAACGTAACCTGCAAATCCGATCCGACCTTGAGCCGATGTATGTTTTTGCGGATGCGGGCCGCCTGTCGCAGGTCGTCACCAATTTTCTTACCAACGCCGTCCGCTATAACCGCGAAAACGGTGAAATTCGCATCGCCACCCGTTTGCAGGGAGATTTTGCCGTATTGTCCGTTACCGACACCGGGGAGGGGATTTCCCCTGCGGATTTGCCGCGCGTTTTTGAGAGGTTTTATCGCGGTGACAAATCCCGGTCCACCGGCGGCAACGGTCTTGGTTTGTCGATTTCCAAGGCGATTGTCGAGGCGCACGGCGGCACGATCGAGGTGGCCAGCGAAAAGGGGAATGGCACCACCTTTACGTTGCGGCTGCCGTTCCGGCCGGATTGAACCGATATCAACGCAGGAACATCTCCGCCGCCGTGTCCGCGAAACGCAAACCTTGATGGGTAAGCTGAAACCGTTCGCCGCTGGTTTTTGCCCAGCCGCGCCCGGATAATTTTTCCAGCTCGCTTTTCCATTCACGGCGCAGATCAAAACCGGTGGTTTGCTGAAAAATTTCAAACGGCCACCCGGAATTCATCCGCAAACCAAATGCCGCTGTTTCGCCGGCGCGACGCAGCGGGGAAAGTTCCTCGCTGGATTCGATTGCCCGCCGGCCTTTTTCCAGTTGCTCGCAGTAAAGTTGCGTGTTGGCCCAATTTTTCGTCCGTACGCCGCGGACATAGCCGGTTGCGCTCGGGCCGAGGCCATGATAATCGCCGCCGCGCCAGTAATTGATGTTGTGCTTGCAGGCGAAAAAAGGAGTTTCAAGCATCGTGCCGCCGTCCGCCTGGACCCTTGAAACTGAATCGTTGATTCTCTGGTCGCGGGCGAAGTTGGCTATTTCGTATTGCCGAAATCCGTTCGCGCCGGTCGTGGAAACCAGTTCCTCAAACATTTCGCACGCGAGATCCTCGTTCACGGAAAATTCACCGGCCTGCAGTTGCTGATACAACGGCGTGTCATCCTCGTAAATGACTTCGTAACTCGACAAGTGCTCGCTTTGCATCGCGATGGCTTCCTTCAAGGTTTCGCGCCAGATTTCCATCGTCTGCGTAGGAATGGCGAACATCAGGTCCAGGTTCAGGTTGTCGAAGCCGGCGTTTCGCAGGATGTCGAAGGATTTGAAAACCTGCTCGCGCGAGTGGATGCGTCCGAGCCGTTCCAGAAGTTTTTCGTTCAGCGACTGCACGCCCATCGAGACACGGTTCGCGCCAAAATCGCGCAACAATTTGCATTTGTCCGCGGAAACGGTGGCGGGGTTGCTTTCGATGGTGAATTCCTCCGCGCCCAGCAGGTTAAATTTTTCCATCGCGCGCAAGATGGTTTCCCATTGGCGCAGGTTCAGAAGCGAAGGCGTGCCGCCGCCAAAAAAAATCGTCCTCGGTTTCAGGTCGCCGGCAACCACCTCCAGTTCACGCACAAGCGCGGACACGTAGCGGTTGATGAGTTCGCCGGAAGACGCCTCGGAATAAAACGCACAATATTCACACTTATGTGCGCAAAAGGGGACGTGGAGGTAAAGGCTGGTTACGGGAACTGTCGGCATTTGCGGCATGGCATTAGTTTAGCCATGCGCATCGCAGATGAAAATTATTTCCGTGTCAGGCGCTGGCGCGCTGGACATTCGAGGCTTTCAGGCCTTTGTCACTGGTGACGACATCAAAGACGACCGGTTCACCTTCGTTTAATGTCTTGAAACCGCTGCCCACGATGGACGTGTGATGCACAAACACGTCCTGCCCCGTATCTTGGGCGATAAAACCAAAGCCTTTTTTGTTGTCAAACCATTTGACTTTGCCGCTGGCCATAGGTGTTCCTGATTTGCGAGGCCTGCTGAAAGTGAAACGGACACGGCTGGCGCAGCCATGTCCGAAAAACATCACTCCAACAGTATTTTCATGCCTCGTATGTTACGGCATGACTATGAAAACTTTTCATGCCGACGTCAAGGGAAAGTTGTTCACCCCGCTATGACAACTTTTTTACAAACCTTTCACGCACGTCTGACAACCACCATCCCCGGTCCGTGTCATAGTCGCCGCATGAAAACAACCCGGCTTGACTCCCATCCCCTAAAAACCCTCTTCTGCCTGTTCTTGCTGTTCGCGGGCATGGCGCTGGCGGCGCAGCCCGGCGCGCAACCGATTCCCAACCCGCTGATCGACTACAAGGGATTTCAAAAAATCGTCGCCGACTCGGCGGCCGGGCGTGAATCCCACCGTCTGACCGAACGGCAATTCCTCCAGGCGATGGCGGACACGAATGCCGTATTGCTCGACGCGCGTACCGCCGCGAAATACGAAATGCGTCACATCCACGGCGCGGTCAATCTGCAGTTCACCGATTTCACCGCCGACACCCTGGCCCGGACCATTCCGGCCAAAGGCACAGAAATTTTGATCTACTGTAACAATAACTTTCTCGGCAGTCCGGTTTCCTTCGCCACCAAGGCGGTGTCGGCGTCATTAAATGTTTCTACCTACACGTCATTACGCTCTTACGGCTACACCAATATCTATGAGCTCGGGCCGTTGCTGGATGTTCATTCGACCGCCATTCCCTTCGAAGGCTCGGAGGTAAAATGATTTCCTCGCCCGATCTCATCAACCCTATGAAAAACTTGAACTACATCACAATAATCAGCCTGGCAGTCGTAGTAATGGGCCTGACGACCGCGGCGGACCGTGCGCAAAGCGATTTTGTCGCGCACGAATGGGGCACGTTCACTTGCGTCCAGGGTGGCGACGGCAAGCTGTTACGGTGGTCTCCGTTGCAGACATCGGAGCTGCCACCCTTTGTGCATCGTGGGATCACCCTCAAGGTCGACTTGCTTACGCTGCAACGGATGGAGACGCCCGTGATCTATTTTTACACCGGCAAAAACCTGGATGTGGACGTGGATGTGGATTTTCCCAAGGGAACCTTCACCGAATGGTATCCGCAAACCACGCAAACCGCCGGGGGCTTGCCGATGGTAAACGGTCACTCGATTTGGAAAAATCTCAAGTTGATCGCTTCCACAAATGGTAACCCGGAACTGGACGCTCAACCGCCGCTGTCCAGCTACGGCAGCCGTTATTTTGCCGCCCGTGAACCAGACTCCGCATTTGTTCAAATGGAAATGGCCGGTGCAACCAACACGGTGACCGAGACGGAAAAATTCATTTTCTATCGCGGCGCGGGAAGTTTCCAGACGCCGTTGCGGGTTGGTGTGGACACAGGCAATCATGTCACCGTGCAAAACAACGGCCATGAAAAGATCGCCCGCCTGTTCCTCGTCAGCATCCATGGCAACCAAGGTGCCTTCGCGTCAATGGATGGCCTGCCGCCGGACAAGACCTTTGCCTGGCAAAGCCTCGATACCAACGCCATGCACCCCTTGCCGCTGGGACAATTTCAGGGGAAAATTTGCTCGGAAATGAAAACCGCCCTCGTTCGCGAAGGTTTGTTTCCGCAGGAAGCGCAGGCCATGGTCGATACCTGGCGCGACTCGTGGTTTGCCGAGCAAGGCGACCGTGTGCTTTACCTGCTGCCGCGCGCCTGGACGGACGAAACCCTGCCGCTCACCATCAAGCCCGCGCCGTCGAAGCTCGTACGCGTGATGGTCGGTCGCGCGGAAATCCTTGCGCCCAATGCCGAGGAGCACTTGCATGACTCCCTGGTGAAGGCGCTCGATGGTGGCAACGACGTGCGCGCAGCCGCCGCCCGCGAACTCAAATCGTTCGGCCGTTTCGCCGAAACGGCGCTGGACCTCACCGGGTTGGCCAATACCTCCACCAACATGCAGGACTTAAGTTACGAGCTTTTGTACGGGTCGCAGTATTCCAAGTTTGAGTAAACAACTGCCCGCTGGACGCGCGGCGTCAAAATGCGGACTATGAAACCCAGCCATGCGAAAAGTTGCCCTGGTCTTTGTGTTGGCCGTGCTTGTGCCCAGCCTCCTGCTTGCCTGGCTGGCGGTGCGTTCGCTGCGCGATCAGCAGTTCCTGATCGAGCGCCAGCAATCGCTCCTTTGCCAGCGCGTGACCGACACGCTCGCTCAAACTATTTCCGACCACCTGGCCCAGCAGCAGCAGGAATTCGCCGCGCAGGTGGAAAGCCTCGCCATCAGCAACAATCCCGATGCCCTGGCCGTCGGGTTTGATGACCAGATTCGCCGTGCCTGGCCGCTCGCGGAAGTCGGTTTCAGTGTCACCTTGTCCGGACCGGTCACCTGCACCTTGACCAGTCCCACACCCGCAGCCGGGCCAGCCGCGCAACGATTTTTAACAGACAACCAGCTCTTTCTCGGCAACCAGCAATCCGCGGAGGTTTATTGGAACGCCAACAACTTGAAGTCGATTTTGTATGCCAATGTTAAAAATGGCGGCAGCTCATATTCCGCGTTAAATAATCTTTCAAGCGAACAGGCAGATCAGCCGGTGCCACAGCAGAATGCGAGGAATTCATGGCAGAATCTTGCCCCAACCAAAGCCCAATCGCAGTCCCGCGCCGTCGATCCGCAGGGCGGACGATACCAGAATCAGGCCGGCGATCAGGTCCAGCAACCCGAGAGCAATCTTTCCAAGGTTGTCCCGGCCGAGGCGGAATTTCGCCAGCTCATCGGTGACCAGACCGATGGCATGATCGCGCGCTTTCTTCAAGACAAACTCAAGCTTATGTTCTGGCACCGGCTGAACACCGACTCCAACCTGGTCTTCGGGGCGGAACTCAATTTGAACCATGTCATTGACGGCTTGCGCGACCTCGTGCAGCCGGATCCGGAGTTGACCAATGAAATCGTCGTCGCACTGTTGGACGACAATGCCCGACCGGTGGTGCTTTCCTGCCCGAACTATCACTCGAACTGGAAGCACCCGTTCGTCGCTACCGAGGTCGGCCAGGCGTTGCCGCACTGGGAAGTGGCCGCCTATCTCATGGATCCCGCCGCGCTCACTCGTACCGCCTGCATCGTCAACGCCGTGCTCGGCGTGTTCATCGCCGTGCTGGTCCTCGCCATTGTCATCGGCAGCTGGCTCATCGTCCGCGGCTTGAACACCGAACTCACGCTGGCCCGCCAAAAGACCGATTTCGTCAGCAACGTCTCGCACGAGTTGAAAACGCCGTTGACCTCCATCCGCATGTTCTCCGAACTGCTTGCCGACGGACGCGTGACTGATGCCGCCAAGCAAAAATCCTATCTGCAAATCATCTCCGCCGAGGCTGCGCGCCTCACCCGTCTCATCAACAACGTCCTGGATTTCTCGCGCATGGAACGCGGTGAAAAGAAATACGATTTTAAGGACTGCGACTTGAATGAAGTCGTCCGCGCCGCGGTCGGGACATTTCGTCCGCACCTCGAGGCGAACGGCCTGGAATTTGTCTGTGACCTGCCGGACACAAGCATCCCGGTTTGCGGAGATGCCGACGCGCTGTCACAAGTCATCGTCAACCTGTTATCGAATGCCGAAAAATATTCCAAGGGAGGCAGGGAGATCACCTTGCAATTGACGCAAAAATCGTCGCCGTTGCCGCACGCGGAATTAAAAATCCTCGATCGCGGCTCCGGGATTCCCCGTGGCAGTGAAGAGAAGATTTTCGAGAAGTTCTATCGCGCGCACGACTCCTTGAGCAGCGGCATCCAGGGATCCGGCCTGGGCCTGACCATCGCCCGCCAGATCGCCCGCGCCCACGGCGGCGATGTCATTTACGAAGCGCGTGAAGGCGGCGGCAGTTGCTTCATCCTGCGCCTGCCATTGTCACGATGCTAGAGAATTTGAAAATAAACTGGAACCCTTCGTTTATGTCCTTGGCGTTCAGAGAACCGGACGTGTCTTGGACTGCGGCGGGAAGCGCCACGCCACGCCGCTTTTCGGCTAAGAAAAAGCAACGTGAATTTACCATAACGCTGCGAGCGTGTCCCCTTCTCCCTGGGGGAGAAGGCCGGGATGAGGGCGAGCGTCCCACCATTATCGGGTTCATAGGGAGGTGCTCGTTTTACCATCATCCGTGTTTATCTGTGCCCATCTGTGGTTAAAAAAGAATGAAAACTAAAATTCTCATCGTCGAAGACGACCCGCACATCTTGCTTGGCCTGGAAGAGGTCCTGAAAAGCGAGGGCTACGAAACCGCGTCTGTCACTCGGGGTGACGAAGCCCTTGCCGCCGTTGCCAAATTTCAGCCCGCGCTCATCGTGCTGGACGTGATGCTGCCCGGCGCGAGCGGCTACGACATCTGCAAGGCGCTCCGCGCAAAAAATATCTCCGCACGCATCCTCATGCTCACCGCCAAGGGACAGGAACTGGACAAGGTCATCGGCCTCGACCTCGGCGCGGATGATTATGTCACGAAACCCTTTGGCGTGCGCGAACTGCTGGCCCGCATTCAAGCCTTGCTACGCCGGACGGCGACCGCCACCGAAAGAATCGAATCCGACGCCCCCTTCAAGATCGGGCAGACCGTGATTGATCCCAAGACCTTCCAGCTCAAGCGGGGCAGGGCGGTGGAGGAACTCACGGCCAAGGAAGTGAAACTGCTCCAGGTCTTCCACCAGCACGCCGGCGAAGTCCTCTCCCGCGACAAACTGCTCAATGAAGTCTGGGGGATCAACTACTACGGCACCACGCGCACCCTCGACCAGGTCATCGTCCAGCTCCGCAAAAAACTCGGCGATAACGGCGGTGAACCAAAATTACTGCTGACCGTCCACGGCGTCGGCTACAAACTGGCCACCTGACAGATTAAAAATAACTGGATTTAGTCGGATTCGGTTGGATTTGCCCTCATTCCGCATACGGGAGAAGGCGGGTCGGATGGTTGCCCGTCCGGCTCGGACCCCCTCCGGAAGGAATGGGTTCGTTTTCATGTCAAATTTTCGAAAAACGCAGGTTTTACGGGCTTTTTTTGGGTTCGTTTTGAGCGAAAAAAACACGTTTCCGGGCACCGTCCTCCCCACCACGACCATCGGTCGTATCCGTCCTATCAGTCCTATTTTCCCTCCGCGCCAGCGGTGTAGCGTCGAGGCTGCGCCTCGATCCACCCGCAGTTCGATACCCAAGATCCGAAATCCGAAATCCATGCTCCCCCTATCGGTTGCCCCATCGCCCAGCACCAGGTTGGTGCATTGGAGTCGGGGAATCATCCTCATCCTCGTCCTCATCGTCATCCTCATTTTTTGGTTTGATTTACCTTGATTCAGTACGATTCCCGGCAGTTGGTTGCTGCCCGGCTCGAACCACCCAGCACCAGGTTGGACCGCCCGTCCGGCTCGGACCCCGGCCGGAAGCACCACAGTATCTTCGTGCCTTTTTTGGTTAAAAACCCGCTCCGGATGGCCAGACCGGCTCAGATTTTGGCTTTAAATTGGGTTCGTTTTTTTGGACACTTATGCACTTTCATTGGCTTTTTTGCGGAAAAATTGGCTTCGTTTCGTAATTTCACCCCCCGTCACCTCTAGAGCGTTTTTAAACCGCTCTAACCTCTCAACTCAATTCTGAACCTTAACTGAGTCGGACTACGGGGAATCATCCTCATCCTCGTCCTCATCGTCATCCTCACTTTTTTACTTTGATTTACCTTGATTGGGCCTGATTTCGGTAGGGCGGGTTGCCTGTCCGGCTCGGACCACCAGGTTGGCTCCGGCCCGGCCCAGGGCTGGAATGGCTCGGCTCAAGACATTCCACCCCGGCCCGCGCGCTGGTTCAACCCATCACACGTCACATCTCACTCGCCACTGTGTGGCTATGTCAAAGAACTACAACTCAAAATTTTCACCGCAGTCCCGAACTCCGAAAACCGGAATCCGTTCCCGCCTTGTCGCGTCCCGCGTGCGGGACGGAGACACCATAGCCAATCTTGTAATCCATGTCAACATTTAAATAAACTATGTAAACTGATTTGAATGCCGGCTCTGCCACCCCCTTACCCCAACGGGGTAACGTCATTCAGCCCAGGGTTGGTCCGAGCCGGACAGGCGAGGAGCTACCCTGGGAATGTCCGCAAAAATGTCTTCTACCCCAACGGGGTTGCGTCATTTGTCACCCACCCAAGAAATCAAACATCCGCCCCCATCGCCAAAACCTTTCGCGAGCCTGTTGTGGTAGGGCGCGTCACTCCGTGCGCGCCGTTTCCGCTCGCTTGCACCCTTCACCAAAACCCTTGGCGAAATTCGGGAATCATCGCCAACGCGATAGCGTCTTGGACTGCGCCAGTCCTCTGGCGCTTTTCATCCGCATCGCCGAGGTGCCGAATTTTGCAGAGATCTCCCAATGGGGGTAGGGATGGCGCGCTGCGCCGTCCGCGCCCGCATCCCGGGCGCAATACCGATCCCTGCCGGCGGTCCCGCACGCGGGACCGGATGGCTGCAATATTTTTTAATCCGCTCCAGGCAGCGGAGCGGTCACCACCGTCTTGTCACTTTGCGTCGCGGCAAATTTACGCCACCACTCGTCGGCTGCGTCCCGCGTCCAGTCCGCCGCGCTCCGGCAGCGGGCCAGGCCGTCTTCGAGTTCGCGGGCGTTGGCCGGACGTGCCGCGGGGTCCTTGGCCAGGCAACGCATCAAGAGCGCCTCCAAATCCGGAGACACGGGTCTGCCCAGCCGCAGGGAAGGCGGCACCGGCAGGTCTTTAACCTGATGCATCAGCACGTCACCCAACGTGAGCCAGTTGAACAACGGCTCGCCGGTGACCAGAAAATAACCCACCCCGGCCAGCGAATAGAGATCGCTGCGTGCGTCCACCGCATTGGGATGTTCCACGGCCTCGGGCGACATGTAGAGCGGTGTGCCGAGCGTGGTTTCAGCCATGGTCAATTCCGCGCCCCCGGCGTCGAGCGATTTCACGAGTCCGAAGTCCAACACCTTGACAAAATCCGCCACCCCGCCACGTTGCGTCAGGAATATGTTGGCCGGTTTGATGTCGCGATGCACCAGGCCGGTCGCATGGGCTTCCGTGAGGGAGCCGCAAACCTGCCGCAGGATGGAAATGACCCGGCCTTCCGGTTGCGCGCCATACCGCTTGACCAGTTGATTGAGGGTCAGACCCTCGAGATACTCCATGGCGTAATAAAAAATCCCCTCGGCTGTCCGGCCGTAATCGTAAATGGTGATCGTGTTGGGATGTGACAACCGGCTGGTCAGTTGCACTTCCCGTTCAAACCGGGTGGAACTCGCCAGGTTTAATTTTTCTGTGTGCAACAATTTTACCGCGACCGGCCGGAGCATCAATGCATGGTGGGCGCGGTAAACCTCGCCAAACTCGCCCTCGCCAATTTTATCGTCCAGCGCGTATTGACCCAGTTGTTTGGCCTTCAAAGCCGCCTTCCAGGCCGCCCGCTGCAGCCGGCTGGCCACGCGCATCAGCACATAAACCAGCACCGCCGCGGCCATTAACAAGGAGAAGATGAACCAGAACCCCGCCCGCAGGATTCGCAATGGCCGGAACGCCTCGGCCCGGTCCATCTGCGTGGCGAGGCCCATGTCGAATTCGTCCACCCATCGCCACGCGCCGACCACCGGCACGCCGCGATAATCACGGTAACCTTCCGCATCCGCGCCGGCCTGGCCGGCCCTCGCCTGGCTCACGGCCCGGATGAATGGCAGCTCCGTGCGACGCCGGGGCGACTGGCGTCCCTCGCTGAGATCCACCAGCGGATCGCGCAACTCCAGGGTCAGGGTCGAGCGTGCCTCCGGCGCATCGGGTATGAGCCCCAGGCGCTTGAGCGCGGGATCGAAACGGCTTTCAGAAAGTAGTTTGCCATCGCGGTCAAAGGCGTACGTCTCGCCGGTCTGGCCCGCGCGGGCGGTCGAGAGGATGCGGGTGAAGTCCGTGTCCGGCGCGATGCGCAATCCCAGCAGGGCAACGATCTGGCCCCCGGCCGATCGGATGGGCGCCACCGCAAACATGGTGGGCACGCCCACGCGCAGGTGGCCCAGTGCATCCGGCAACAGTGCCACACTGGGAAAGGGCCGCGTCATCACGGCCTTGCCCGTCAGGCAGGGGGCAAACTGCTCCAGATAGCCGGCGGGCGATTGAACGCCGATCAGCGAATCATGGGCGGAAGCCACCACCAGGAAATTCGTATCCAGCACCACGAACCCGCTGAGGCCGCGACGTTCGAGCATGGGCCTTAAGTACGCGCGCAACCCGGAAAGCTGCGGCGCTGTCAGCAACGCCGCTTGAACCTGGGTGCTGGATTTTGCCTCGGAAATCAAACCCTCGACCAGATCGCGGACGCGGTCGTCCTCGGCCAGGTT
>Ga0210388_10004042_pt1 | contig 11476 bp, 14 predicted proteins | sample IncBWC19OmetaG_FD_155485 | JGI IMG/M metagenome (GOLD analysis project Ga0210388, IMG submission 155485) | Forest soil microbial communities from Barre Woods Harvard Forest LTER site, Petersham, Massachusetts, United States - Inc-BW-C-19-O ...
ATCCAGGAACAGAGAGCCCTGGTCGGCCAGTTCGAGGCGGCCAACCTTCTGTGCAATCGCGCCGGTGAAGGCACCTCGTTCATGTCCAAAAAGCTCGCTCTCGAGAAGTCCCGTCGGGATCGCAGCGCAGTTGAGCTTTACGAAGGTTCGATCCTTACGCCGGCTGCGTTCATGGATGGCCCGCGCAATCAATTCCTTTCCGGTGCCGGTCTCCCCGAGTAGCAAAACCGTCGAGTCGCTGGGAGCCACGGTTTCCACCAGGTTCAAGACATGGCGGAGAGCCGAACTCTGCCCCACAATTCCTTCAAAATCCATCTCACCGCGAATTTCTTCTTCCAGATACAGTTTTTCCTGCGCCAGTTTATCTTTGAGATCAGCGATTTCACCGTACGCCAGGGCGTTCTCCACGCCGATCGCGACCTGCTGTGCAACTTGGGCCAGAAAGGCCGTCGCCTCGCGATCAAAAGCATTCGCTGACCGGCTCGCCAGGGCGAGCACGCCTAGCGAGCGATCCCTGCTGATGAGAGGCATGTCGCAGAACGAATTTATACCCTCGCCTGACGCCTTGGCGTACATCTCAGGAGCCATCTCAGAAGGATCGAGTCGGTTCAAGACCCAGGGCTTGCCCCTTTTGTAAGTCTCACCCGGAATCGAATCGATGGGAATCAGTACCTGTTTTGTGAAAATTCCCCTGCTGTCTGGGAAGTCGAGAGCGTGCACCCGCAAGTGCGCACCGTCTGGCTCGGGAAGCATGATTGCTGCAGCGTCACAGCGCATGACCTGGCGAACACTCGCCGAGATGGTTCGCAGCAGTTCTGGAACGTTCAGGTTCGAGACGACCTGGTTGGTTAGATCAAGGATGAGCTTCAACCGATCTTGAGCCTGCCGCGACAAGTAGAAGTTCACGGCAGCATCAATGGCTAGAGCAATCTGGTCGGCGACCAGACTGAGGAAGCGGACCTCCTCCTCGGGGTAGGCATGCGGGTGAGTGCTGCCAAAGCTTAGCGCACCGAGGCGGCGCTCGCCTCGCGTGAGCGGAAGCACACAAGTAGACGCGATACCTAATTCACTCAGAAACTCCCCATGCTTCGCAAACCGCGCTTCCGCCCTCCAGTCGGCCGTTACGAGTGCTTGCTGAGACTCATGTACCGACGCAATGGGCGTATCTTCCAAAACAACATCTGCCTCGGGCACATCGTGCTTTCTGCCCTTTGAGTAGAGCAGATGCCACCCCACTGTCTTGCTGTCACTCTGAAACGCGATCAGTTGGAGGTAGTCAAAGGGAACAACCTCGAGCAGAGTCTTCAAAAGCATGTCAGCGGCGGCGTCGCAATCGCTGCACGTTCCAATGGCGCTGGTCGCGCGCAGCAGCGCCTCATACCGTTGGGTGTACGTCTCGGAGATTGTCGCTGCCAAAGCCCCCATAGACTTGTTCGCCATCACATCGACTAGGAACACCCCAGCTGACGCCCTCCAAGGACGCGCTGCCGATTCGTGGATATGTTTCATCTGATGTGGTGAAGCCACAGAAAGCTTCGACAAAATGTCGTTGGCTTCGCCACATGTCAAACCCCGTGTCGGGGTGCTCGACAGGCAGCGTGGTCAACTTTCGGTTTCAAGTGCGCAACCTGCCCTGACTCAAGCATTTCCGAACAACTCAGCCACGGGCGCAACTTTGGCACCTCAAATGCGAGTATCGAATGTGAGACGCGGTTTAGGTACTGTGACCATCAAGGTCGCGGAATCGTACGGACAGATTCAAATATGGAGGAGTCACATGTTGCGACGAACTGCAATTATGCTGGCAAGCTTTGTCACGCTATTAGCTCTTGACGCCTCGGCTCAAGAGAGCCGGTCGGAAATCAGGGTGCAAGGCACGGGCTTTTTTACGCAGGACACTAGCGGCCAAGGGGTCTCACGGACAAGCACAGATACCGGCGGCTTCCTTGTCGGGTACCGTTATCACATCAATCGCTGGTTTTCCGGGGAAGCGAACTACGGCTACGACCGCGATACGCAGAGGTTCGTCTCTACTGGCGGAGTGTCGCGAGTTCAATCCGACGTGCACACAGCCACGGCCGATATGGTCGTAGGCCTTCCTTTCAGAATAGCCAGGTTGAATCCCTATGTTCTTGGCGGAGGTGGCAGTTTGGTGTTTCATCCGACCGGAAACGCCAGCGGCTTTTTCTCCGGGGCTGATACCCAGGCGAAGGGTGCTTTTCTCTATGGCGGCGGGGTGAACTACGCGCTGACCAGACATTGGTCTTTGCTCGCTGAGTACAGGGGTTACGTTTACAAGGATGCCGATTTTGGTGTCAGGGCACTCAACACTGACAGCTGGACGCACACGGCGCAACCGTCTGCTGGAATTGCTTTCCGATTTTGATCGTAAAGCCCCGGGCAGGCGGGGGTTCCCTGCCTGCCCAGGGTGCTTTGATCGTTGTCGAGTGTCCGGGTAGTTGACCTGCACTTCTGCATTATTGGGTTGTTGAGGAGCCAGCGGGTACGTTCGCGCAGCTGGGATTTCGCGTGAACGCCAATTAGACACGGAGGGACGTGCACATGCTGGGAAGCGCGGTTGAGTTGCTGGGCGGTCTATGTTTGAGCGCCCTGATTTTGCTGATCGGGTTTTGTATCGTTGGCTCGATGGTCGCGGCTCTACGAGCGGTCAGCCGGGCAAGCGCCACTGTGAGTAGGAAGAGGTAGGTGCGTGGTTTGGTGGCAGAAGTAACTTTCGGGGATGAGCGCAACCGCAATCCTCCCACAGAAGCCGAATTTTCGGAGGGAATGCAGCATGGCTGAAAGAGAGCGCAAGAACTGGAGAGAGCTGTGCCACGCCGCGCTGGGACCAAGAGATCCCGATGAGCTTCTGAAGACCGTTCAGGAGCTCAACCATGCCCTCAGCAGCGAACGAGGCTTCCGCCCAAGTCAAATGTGGGGAGCTGCGGAATTAAAGGTGAAGAGGTGAAGCAGTGACGTTTCGACGGAGTGGGAGCCCGGCCGCGCAAGCGTCGAGAGGTTCCGTCCAAAGGCTGAGAATGAAAGCACGCAGCGAGCATTCTGTTGACGTAGCTAGGACTGCGTTTAGCCTGTCCGCTTTGATTCGCGACAACATTTGGCGCGGAGCCCTGTTGGTTCTGATCGTGGCGCTTTCTGGGTTGCATCTTCTAGCGTTCGTTCCATCCGCGCTTGCGCTATCCCCCACGGAGGGAGACAGCGGCGGCTCCCAGCAATGGAGCTTGCGAGTCGATAAAGTCGACACCGGAGATGTGAGCCTGGATCCATCTTTCGAATCCGCCCTTCACAGGAATCTCTTGAGAGAGCTAGCCAAAACGAAGCGCTTCAAGGAAGTGCTCCTTGAAGGTGACCGCAACTCGAATGACGTTCCTGAACTGCTGAATTTGAAAATGACAGTGCACGAGTACACGCCAGGGAGCGAGACTCGCCGGGCCACGCTCGGTGACGCAGGCGCGCTGGGAGTAGTCGCGGAGGGTTTCCTGAGGCTCTGCGGATGGGGTGCTGTGAGTGGGGTGAAGAAGCTGAACGCTCGCATCCAGATTTACACGCGGGAAGGCCAGCTTGTTCTGGACGATGTTGTTGAAGGCGATGTTGGGTTCACCGGCGACAACTCGCGAGCTACTCACAACCTCGCACACAACGTTGCGGTCACCCTGAAGCGGTCAACCTTGCCGGACCCGGCAATCGTGGTCTCTGAACAAGAGACCGCGAGCATGTCCAAATACCAAGTGGGCACAATCACTGCGGCGCAGTGCCATCAAGCCGACGACGCCGATGCTCGTGTCACCAGCTGCGAGGTTTCCGTGAGAGTTGGCAACACAGCTTATGGGGTGTTGTACGCAGCGCCCGTCGGCTCGGATAACGTACGGTATGAAACAGGTCGTGAGCTCCTGGTTCTGGTCGGAGAGGACACGATTACTTACAACGATATGTTGGGCAATTCATTCCAAGTGCCGATTCTCAGCCGCGCGGCTGTCACACCGCCGGACCGGTGAACTGCGGGCTGTTCTCCGTACGTGTGCCGATCGAAGGGGCGCCAACAGCTGCTCATGAGCCACATCAAAGTTCTTTGCGTCGAGAATCGCCCCGAGTATATGGGCGCGCTGAAATACATGCTGGAAACCGCCGGCTACGAAGTCACGTCAGCGACGACTGGGGATCAGGCTTTACGCCTCTTGACAACTCTGGATGTAGACGGTGTTCTCCTGGAATACGACCTCCCCGATGTCGCTGGCAGTGCGGTACGGGCGGAGATGAAGCGGATCAAGCCGGACGTTCCAGTTCTACTTTTTGCCGGCGTTGGCAGTCAAACACCGTTCCTGCTTCGCTTTCTTGATGCTTATCTACAGAGTCCCGCGAGGCTCGAGTCTGATCTTCGCGACTTGAGTGGACGCTAGCCAGCAAGCGTCACCCGTGGATGCTTAGTGCGAGCGCTCGATCCTATTCAGAATCTTCCTGCGATCCTTCCATGTTGCCTTCGGATGATTCTTATGGATGCCGATGCGTTTGCCGGCGGAGTGTCTTTAGTTCATCGAAACAGGCAGCACATTGGCTGATGTGAGCGAATGTAGATCCCAGTTGATTATGTTGTAGTTCTCAGTATCCCATGCGAGCTGGTCAGGACTTTTTCTGACGCCACTTTTGCGCCGTCCGCCCACGAAGCCCTATGGCTAACGTGATTCGAGTATTATTTGTGGACACAGGCGAGTGCAAGATTGGCGAACCGCTGAGCTGCTTTGATGTCGAACTCACCCGAGTTCTGGGAGGCAGCACTCATCGTGAAAAGCAGGAATATGGCTGCAGGAAGTAAATTTCATCGGCTACTATTTTAGCCGAAGACGTAGAGCAGAGGCGAAGACGAGATTCGCGGAGTCGGCGAGACTAGCTCATATACCATCCACCGTTGACTGAAACCGTCTGTCCGGTCATGTAGTCATTCATCGCCAGCATCGCAGCCACCGATGCGACATCGTCCACCGAGCCAAAACGCCCCATCGGAATAAGATTCGGGTTGGCGTTCGGGTTGCTGGTCACCATATCGGTCTCAATTAGCGCGGGAGCAATGGCGTTCGCGGTGATACCTTCTCGCACGAATGAGGAGGCGCAGGAATGCGTCAGCCCGATGATCCCCGCCTTAGACGCGGCGTAGTGCGCCCCGACAGCCCCGCCCGTCTGTGCTGCGATCGAAGACAAGTTGATGATCCGTCCCCACTTTCTTTGTCGCATACCGCCAATCACAGCCTGCGTTACCAAGAACACCGACTTTAGATTGACGGTGAGCACTTCGTCCCATTCGGCTTCCGTAATGTCCTCCAGTTTGCGCGGATGGGCTATAGCCGCATTGTTGACGAGGATGTCGATGCCACCAAGGTGCGCTTCGACCTCTGCGACCATGCGCCTCACATCGGTGACCACCGACACATCGGCCCGTACCGCGATTGCCTTTCGTCCCATCCCGGCGATTTCGGCACAGACTGCATGCGCAGCGTCGGCACGCTCACGGTAGGTAACGGCGACATCGCAGCCAGCCCCAGCCAATGCGATTGCGACTGCGGCTCCGATTCCTCGACTGCCGCCAGTCACAAGGGTCACTCGATCCGTCAGGTTATTCATAGCATCATTGTATGCGTGGTAGCCGCCCTGAACTACCCTTGGCATGCTGCTGGTCGCCGCACAATCACTGGAGACTTCGAAATTGCGAGCTTGTTCCGGAAACCCTGTTATGACAGAAGCAAACCTCGGAGTTAATAATGCGGAGTGCGTCTTTATGCAGAGTGCGGCAGCGTAGCAGGGGATGAACTTCTTTAGGTCCCAGCATGATGGGCTTTATCGCAAGCGACTGACGGCTTCGCATAATCTGCAATGGTCTGAACTTGACTGCCTAACCGACCGATGGAATCGCTCTCGACCTGCGCGACAACCAAGCTAGCGAAAACTCACCTTCAATATCGCCGACAATCCACGAAGTGACGGCAATAGAAGTGCTTATAAGTACTATGAGGGAGTTTTCGCCAACCGCCTAGCAGCTAGAGCAATGCAGGGGTCTTGTCTCGCAGGAAAAGCAATTTGTTTTAGATATTGAAAATGAACGCGACGCGGTTTTTGCCGATGTTTCTGAAGCGTATCAACCATTCCTCGAAGCCTTGGCGAACGTCCGGAAGGAACTTGCTGAGCGCAATGGATTCATCGAGAGCAAAGCTCCTCAAGATAAAGAACAGAAGAAAAAGTACCAAGAGATCGAGAGGATTACGCGGAGATATAAATCTTGCGAATGAGTTCAAAGAAAGAAGAGTCGTGCACAACACCAGCAGCAGGTATCGCATTTTGTCGGACCTCTGTGTGGGATGTTCAACGTATCCGCGATTAATTCTTCGGTGCCAGATTATATGATTCGTTCCAGTTTCGCTGAGTTGGGTCCGGCAGTTGGTAACAGTTGGCACTTTATCGCTCGTCCCGCCGAGCAGGAATCGGGCGCAGACTGGAGGGCAGGGGAGTTGCACTAGGTGAGGTCCAGCGCCCTCACGGTGCACTGTTACGCCAAATGCCCCTATGCTCGTCGAACCCTGAGCACGTACAACTGCCTCAATTCTTTGCCGAAATAGAATGAAAGCCCAAGCCCCCACAACAGCATCGAGATCGGAATGGCGGTCGTTTCGTATTCGCTTTCCCGAGTCATGATCCCGCCGTAGACGAGCAAAAGGGAAAAACATATCCCCACGAAGCACGCGATAGACCAGAGGATTGTGTGCTTGAGGGGACTGGCATCGCGGTCGATCCGCGACCCTATACACCACCAGAGCGCGAAGACCGATATGTAGTATTCAATTGTTCCATAATGAAACCACCGTTCAGACCAATTGAGATCACGCACGACAAGGTTATCGACGAAATTCGAGAGCACAAGGGCCGGGGAGTTTATCGTGTAGCTGACGGCTTGAGCTAGTGGCACATGGTAGTGCTTTCCGTGGTGGTGTTGTTGGATCATGGATAGCTGCTCCCACAATCCGACCCGCCAGAGGAACAAGGCCAAGACGACGCTCGCAACGGAAAGCAGAAATCTCCACTTCATAGAATTCGGAGGCTGCGGCTCTCTACAACTCATGCCACTCGCAAGGAGCACTCTACAGCGACAATGCGAGGATTTATAGATGACTGACGTTATCAGGACGTTACACTCGCCCCCCTTCAAGGGAATCGGGCTTGCCGAGCTGCGCGCAGGGATATCCCTAGAAAACTGTGCTTTCCGTTGCTGAGAAACGACCGAGTGGAGGGAACCAGTTTCCGGGCGCGAGTCTCACCCGCTGGAGTCCAGCGCCTTTCCACGAGGCACTATTTCGCCAACAAGCGAAGTGGAGTATCTGGATTCAAAGAGCGTTTATTGTTAAAGCCTATATTGGTAAGTACATGATCGACGTGCTTATACGACGACCAGAGCCCGAGGAGCACGATTCCGTTCGTGCGGTCGTCCAAACGGTAGTGGATGAGATTTACGGCGGCCTTTGGGCACCTCCACCTCTTCCGGTCGATAAGGAGGATTGGCATTCCTTTTGGATCGCTGTAAAGCACGCGAAAATCGTTGGAGTGGTTCGGACAAGCGGAGAATGGCTGGATGATTTATGGGTGCTTCGCGAGAGCCGGGGATATGGGGTAGGCCAACGTCTGCTCGCGCAAGCAGAGGCAGAAATAATCGCTCGCGGCCATGAAACACTGCATCTTCGCGTCGTTCAATCGAATGCAGCGGGGATCGAGTTCTATCGCCGCCACGGCTGGTGCATCGCTCGGGCATTCCCCCATGAGAGATTTCCAATAACGATGGTAGAAATGTTCAAGCCTGCCCGGCAAGACGAAAGATGATGGCCCGTAACGCCGATTTCCGCTCAACCCCCTTCAATGGGCTGGGCTGCTCTCCTTTGCTGCCCGCGGAAATCCCTAGAAAACTGTGCCTTTCGTCGCCGAGAAACAACCGACTCCGATTGACATAGGGTCGAGCGAACCAGTATCCGGGCGGGACTTTCACCCGCAGTCGACCAGCGCCTTTTCACGGCGCACGTAGAGGACGGATCGTACCAGAGCCATGTTCCCTTAAATTTTCGGTTCCACCAAGTCTTCCTGCGCCCGACTGGGCAGCCCGATTGGCTTCGCGCTGGCCGCGTTGGTCAGTTCAAGCCTTCTCCGTTGGTTAGTAGTTGCACTCATCGTTTTCATATTTCGTCGCGAGGTCGAGTGAGCCGAAAAATTATAGCGAAAAAGCAGCCCAACACGCTTAGAGTCACGGGCGCAGTTCTATTCGCCAGTCATCCGTCTCCATGGCGCGTATGAATAGAAGCGCAATACATTCATTCCAAGCCATAGGGACGCCAAGGCCGGAAGGGTCAGAGCAAGCGTAAGCAGTACAAGCCGTTCACGGTTTTTCGCATATCTGCGCTGCATGACCCAAGACTGGATCATGAGAGCCATGCAGAGGGCGGATGCCACGGCGCGTCCCGGCTCTGACGGTAACATTCCCGATGCGACCAACCCGAAGATCGCAAAGACAACGATCAGGCTCCAACTTAGGTGTTGTACCAGAGTCTTGCCATCATTATGGTGGTGGAACCATGCAGGGACACCCACGGAAATCATCGGCTGCGATGATCTTGGCAATGACGTGCACGCTGGTTGCCTGCCATATGCGAGATGGGGATGAAGGCAGTATCCGCGTGAAGCCTACCCAAGTGATCGGTATGTACGAGGCAAAGTTTGACAAGGGCGGCTTCGAACGGCTCGAACTCGAAAGGGACGGGACGTACCTTCAAGATTTCACTTCAAAGTCCCGATCCTTTCATCACACGGGCCAATGGCACCTCGAGAACGATTTTCTTGACGGGAGTGAGGTAATTCTTGCCAACGCCTTTGTCTCCGAGGAAGATGAGGCGCATCCGCCGGGATTTGCCGAACTGAGCCTTTTTACGCATGACCATTCGGGAAAGGTAGCACTGGCCCGGAACGAAGTGGCCGACTGGTACTACGAGCCCGTTCGATAGCGTTGCTCACCCGGTCAGTTGAAGGTAAAACAGTCAGCACTTTCTCGCTGGTCCCGCCGAGCAGGAGTCCGGCGCAGACTGGAGGGCAGTGGAGTTGCGTGCGCTGAAGTCCAGCGCCTATCACGGGGCACAAGCGCCTCTCTGCAACAGTTGTTTCCTTCGCAAGATGCATGGGAGCTAGTGTGCACTTGCCGCTGCTGCGCAAAGTTCATGCACCGCACTCACGATAGACTCAGGATGATCCGAAGGAATGTCATGGCCACTTCCCGGTACCATGATGCGTCTGCCGCGAGAGGAGAGACGCGCTAATCGCATCTGGAGATCATCCACCCAAACGCGTTGAAATTCCTCGAAATCATGCTCGCTGAGCCCACTACTCAAAAGGGTATCTGTATTCTCGGCAGCTGTCAGTACCATGAGAGGCTTGTCGCTGATGTGATCAGCAGTTCGTGCTTGCTCTGCGCTGATCCGGATGTCTCTAAGCTCGCTGGTTCTGGCTCTTAGATACTTCGTTTGCAAGATCAAATAGTCATCGTGGCCCTGAGCGCCTTGCGCTCGAAGCATGAGGCGACCAATGCCCAAATCGACAACGAGAAGAGAATACCTTGCTAGGCGCTCGCAGTGCTTCAGTTGCGCTGCGCTGATTGCGGTCCACGCCTTCGGGAGCAATTCATATTGGTCCTCTTGCGTAGCATCAGCCAACACGATTCCCGCTACCTCGTCCGGGTAGAGCCCGTTAAACACACGAACGTTGTATCCGCCAAAGGAAGACCCGACGAGCACATAGGGTGGCATTTCTCCAGCACTCCTAAGAAGCGCATGCAATTCTGTCGCAATCTGATGACTGGTACGCGGCATTGGCCCCGGATCACTTCCTCCATAGCCTGCACGGTCGTAGGAGCAGACTCGTGAAAACTTCGCAATTTCTGGTTGAACGGTCCTCCATTCGACGGACAGGTCACTCCATCCAGCTTCTAGCATCACCGTTGGGCTGCCCGCTCCAGTGCAATTAAGCATAGTGCGGTAGCCGCCCACGTCAACTAAACGGCCGCTTTCAGGAAAACGACGAGCATCCAGACGTGATGAGATCGCTTGATAAGACGCACCTGCAAGAACCAGTAGGATCACCATCACGCACAGGGACAAAGCGATCTTACGCAACCAGCGAACCACGCCCCCTCCTTATCTCTAAACGCTTCAATCTTAGCTAGCTGATCACCGGAGCCGTCTTCCCTGTTAGAAAGGAGGCGTTCAAAACTCTCGCCATTGCACTACCAAGATCGAAGCCCACAGCAACAGCCCTGCGGCAAACAAACTTGCCAGTATTCCCAGCCATGGTAGATGTCCAGAAACGAGAAAGGTGATCGTATCTACCGAAAAGCTGCCGGTAACCAGCCGCCGATTGTTAAGGCAAAGTGGGAGGTAAGCATCAGATAGGATCGTCGGTAGCAGGATCGCGCCAAAGGCGACGCAGGGAGCGGTATACTCGCCCGACACCAGCGATGAAACTAATACAGCAGCGGCGAAATACACTAACCCGCCACCTACCAATAGCAGAAGGTAGAGCCCAACCTGTGTAATCAAAATGGGCATTCCCGCAAGGGACGAAACGATAAAGACCGCAGTCCAAGGCACCACCCCCAAAGCGATTGCTTCTATGATGCCCAGCCCAACTCGGATACCCACCAGGCGCGCCCTACTGACAGGTAAAGCCAAAGTCAACGAAGATGTTCCAATTGCCTTTTCACGAACGATTCCACCCATCCCTAAGAGAACAACGCCAAAAATCCATAAGAAGACAAGGATTTGCTGGTTAATAAGCAGCAGACGATCGAAATCTCTCTCTAGCCTCCAACCAGGGAGCATGTCTCCTTGAGCATGATAGATAAAAAATCCACACACAGCCGTGACAGTCGCCAGAAGAGTTAGAAATCTGGCCCGAGTCTCAAGCCAACCCTTATACCAAAGCACGATTCAGTTCTCCTTGACCGTCTCCAGAAATATTTCGCGCAATCCAACAGGGGCAACCTCGACAGAGCTAGCATTCAAATTGTGGGCGCGCTCGGTCACTGCCTCAGCATTGCCGCTGACAAATAGGCTCATTTGACGGCCCTTGGTGCGGATTCTCTCGACACCCGAAATCTGAAACTCACGCTCGGGTGGAGGGAACGCAAAGACCAAATCAATGCGTCGGTACAGCTCACGGAGTGAATCCAGGGACGCATCCAGCCGCAAACACCCCTGCTCAAGAATGCAAACGTGATCAGCCACGCGCTCAACCTCGGCAATCTGGTGGGAAGAGAAGAAAACAGTTACGCCATCTGCCGATTGGCTAACAAGAGTTTGGAGGAGAGATTCAATTCCCACCGGGTCGAGCCCTTCGCTTGGCTCGTCGAGAATTAATAACTCGGGACGTCGGGCGAATGCCAGCAATA
>Ga0210388_10004043_pt1 | contig 11475 bp, 8 predicted proteins | sample IncBWC19OmetaG_FD_155485 | JGI IMG/M metagenome (GOLD analysis project Ga0210388, IMG submission 155485) | Forest soil microbial communities from Barre Woods Harvard Forest LTER site, Petersham, Massachusetts, United States - Inc-BW-C-19-O ...
CGCGAAGGCGCTCGCTTGGCGATGATCAAAGGCAAGAAAGGTCACTGGAATCGTTGGGGTCCTTTTCTCTCCGAGCGTGCCTGGGGCACAGTGCGAGAGGATTACAGCGCCGACGGCACGGCTTGGAACTACTTTCCTCATGACCACGCACGGTCACGTGCCTATCGCTGGAACGAGGACGGTTTGGCTGGCATTTGCGACCGTCATCAGTATTTATGTTTTGCTCTGGCACTTTGGAACGGTCGTGATCCGTTTCTGAAAGAACGGTTGTTTGGCCTTACGGGTCCTGAAGGCAACCACGGAGAAGACGTCAAGGAATACTATTCCTACTTGGATAGCACGCCCACCCATTCCTACATGAAGTATCTCTACAAATATCCTCAAGCCGCTTACCCCTACGATCAGCTTCTTGAGGGGAACCGGCTGCGAACCAAGCTCGATGACGAATATGAGCTTGTAGATACCGGAATCTTTGACCAGGGCTGCTATTTTGACGTGGTGGTGGAATACGCCAAGGCCGATGATGAAGACCTGTTGATTCGCATCCATGTCAGTAACCGGGGGCTGGAATCTGCGGAGATTCACGTAATACCGACGCTATGGTTTCGAAATACCTGGAGATGGGGCTACGACATTCGTCGTCCAACGATTGAGTTGCGGACAAATGGCCAGCAACGTCAGGACAGGGTAAGCACACTCATTGCGACGCACTGGTATCTGGGCGAATACGCCTTGTACTGTTCCGACGCTGACGACGTGGTGTTCACCGAGAATGAGAGCAATAGCGAGCGACTGTGGGGAATTCCATCTTTGACGCCATATGTGAAGGACGCATTTAATGAGTATTTAGTGGAGGGCCGGCGGGAGGCTGTGAACCCCGCCGGTGTTGGCACGAAAGCGGCCGCGTGCTATACCCGCACGATCAATCCGGGTGAAACGACTACCATTGACCTACGCCTGGCGTCGACGCGCCAGGCCAATCCGCTCCAGGCGCCGTTTGCTAACTTCGGTCCTCTGCTGAGCGAGCGCCGCAAAGAAGCGGATGACTTCTACGACGTAGTTTTGCCCAAGAAGCTCTCAAAGGATGCCACGCTGGTAGCGCGCCAAGCTTTCGCCGGTATGCTCTGGTCGAAGCAGTATTACCACTACGTTGTCAGCGACTGGTTAGAAGGAGATCCAGGCAATTCGGTACCTCCGCAAGAGCGTTGGCACGGGCGCAATCACGATTGGAAGCATCTTTTTACGCGTGATGTGATCTCCATGCCAGACAAATGGGAGTTTCCTTGGTTTGCTTCCTGGGATCTCGGATTCCATTGCGTGGCCCTAGCCCAAGTGGACCCTCATTTTGCGAAAGGGCAGCTTCTGTTGATGATGCGTGAATGGTATATGCACCCAAATGGACAGGTTCCTGCCTATGAGTGGGATTTTAACGGGGTGAATCCTCCGGTTCTGGCTTTGGCAGCAAGAGCTGTCTTTGAAATTGATCGCCAGCACACCGGTGTGGCCGACTATGGATTTCTCGAGCGCGTCTTTCAGAAAATGCTACTCAACTTCACATGGTGGGTGAACCGGAAGGACGCTTTTGGCAAGAACATCTTTCAAGGCGGCTTCCTGGGTATGGATAACATTGGTGCGTTCGATCGTGACAATCTCCCGCCTGGATATCTTTTGGGGCAGGCGGACGGAACAAGCTGGATGGCGGCCTTCGCGAAGAGCATGCTGTCCACCGCACTTCTGCTGGCGGAAAAGAACCCTATTTACGAGGATCTCGCGAGTAAGTTCTGGGAGCACTACGTTTACATCGCCAATTCCATGAACAATCGGAAAGACCCAAAGGACACGCTTTGGGATGAGAAGGATGGATTTTTCTACGACCACTTGATCTCTCAACGACATGATCCTTTCCCTGTTCGTGCCCGCACCATGGTGGGCTTTGTTCCTATGTTCGGAGCTACCACGGTTCCCGCTGACATATTCGATCGCTACCCGGATTTCCAGCGCCGCCGAGAGTGGTTCATAAAGCACCGCCCGGATTTGATGGACTGCATTGAGCCAATGATAGTGCCCGGAGCCAACAGTTCCTTGATCTTGGGCTTAGTGCGGCCGGATCAACTGCGGCGTATGTTGGCTTACATGCTGGACGAAGAGGAATTTCTTTCGCCGTATGGTGTGCGTGCGGTCTCGTGCTATCACAAGGATCACCCACTGATACTCAACTTAGCCGGACAGGAGTATCGATTGGACTATGAGCCGGGAGAGTCCAGGACCAACCTCTTCGGCGGAAATTCCAACTGGCGCGGCCCCATCTGGATCCCTATGAATTTCCTTATCCTGATGGCCCTAAAACAGTATTACTTGTATTACGGGGACGCGTTCCAGGTGGAGTGCCCCACGGGTTCGGGCAAGATGATGAACTTGGACCAGGTCGCTGAAGACCTCTCACGGCGTTTGACAAACATTTTCCTGCCCCAAGAAGACGGTACTCGCCCCGTGTTTGGTTCGTGCGCACTGTTCAACTCAGATCCGCATTGGCGCGATTTGATTCCGTTCCATGAGTATTTCCATGGCGACACTGGCCGTGGCTGCGGAGCCAGTCATCAGACCGGGTGGACTGGGCTGATCGCCCAGATTCTGATGGGATTGGATGAAGGTTTCATGCCAGACAGCCATAGTAAGCCCAAAAACTGATCCGCGTGTATCACGCGGGGACCTGCTCTTTTGTTGTCATGTGGGCGCGCCTTGGCGTAGAGCCAACTCCACCCGTGTAATGCGCCATCCCAAGAGTTTCGTTCGTGTGCACCCTAAGTTGTTGACTGTCAGTTTTGACAGTTTCCTGCCTTTCTCGCTTGGGTTAGAAGTTGTCGTCGATACGGTGATAGTTCGAACCATTATCGCTTGAGGATTTCGTACTATGACGGCCCCCCGAATATAAACTCATCGGAAAATGACTGCATATCGACGAAGCTCGACTCGTCCGGGGACCTCGCGCCGCGGAGTCAATGTGATCAAAACGAAGATCAGAAGGGTGCATCATGTCTCGCATCGACAAAAAACACCTACTCCGAAAGAGATCGAACTGCGAGCTTACGAAATCTATTTGCAAAGAGGCGGCGAGCATGGCAACGAGCTCAATGACTGGCTTGCTGCGGAGAAAGAATTAACCGAATCGCTTCAGATGGACACGGCAGAGGCCAAAGTACCTGACGCAATACCTTTGCGGAAACGCGCAGCCGTTTCCTGAGTCAACCATGCTACGGCTTACTTCTGCTTCTCGTACTCGGCTTCCGCGGCAAGGAGGACGGTGATATCGAGTCAGAGCCGAGGAGTGCGTTTTTGTTTCGTCAACTTCTAGTTGAAATGCACAAAGGCGAAGGCTGTCTCCAGCGATCTTTTCGGCAACGGTTTTCTTGCGAAGAGCTAAACCGTAGATCGAGCATGGTGCGAATATGAACCACGGTTACCTCTGAGAAAACGATTGTAGGCACGGGATGACGATGAATCAGACAAAGATTGTCATTGTTGGTGGCGGTTTTGCCGCAGCCAAATGCGCAAAAACCCTGAGAAGTAAACTCTCGCCAAACGACTGTCACATTCTTCTGTTCAGTAAAGAAAACCACATGGTGTTTCACCCACTCCTGGCTGATGTTGCTGGAGCCTCAATTCACCCGGACTCCGCTGCGGCAACGCTTCGGCAAATGTTACCCGGTGTCGAATGCAGAAGCGAGAGCATACACCTCGTGGATACTTCGGCAGCCCAGATTGAATATCATAACGATCAGGGACAAACCGAGCGCACAAACTATGATCATCTACTGCTGGCTTGTGGCGCAGACAGCAATCTGGGTGTGATTCCCGGAATGAGTGACCATGCATTCCCATTCAAGACGATGAGCGATGCGGTGCGCCTGCGCATGCATATCATTCAACAGCTGGAGAAGGCGGAAGCGTCCGGCAGCCCTGAGCGGCGGAAGTGTTATTTATCGTTCGTCATCATCGGGGGCGGGTTCAGTGGCGTCGAGTTAGCCGGTGAAATCAATGATCTGATTAGAGAAAGCACACGCTTCTATCGAAATTTCGCCGAAAACGATATCAAGATTACTCTGGTCCATAGTGGAAACCAGATCCTTCCGGAAGTTAGCCCCTCCCTTCGTGATTTCGCGTTGAAGAAAATGAAAAAGGTTGGCGTTGAGGTTCTGTTGAACACGAAGGCCGCGGCTGCCACCCTCGAAGGTGTCGGACTTCTCGATGGCAGTCTGATTCGTGCCGCCACGGTGGTGTGTACGATCGGCACGACGCCGGAACGCATCGTCGAACGATTGGATGTTCGAAAGGAACGCGGCCGAATTGTCACGGAAGCGGACATGCGTGTGGCCGGCCTGAAAAACGTTTGGGCGGTGGGCGATTGTGCTTACATCCCGAATGCTTTTAACAATGAGCCATGTCCCCCCACGGCCCAATTTGCCGAAAGGCAGGGTCGCCAGGCGGCAGCCAACATTGTACGAGTTCTTCGAGGCGAGCCAACTCGTCCGTTCTATTTCAAACAGCTCGGCCAACTCTGCTCCATCGGTGGGCGCCGGGCTGTGGCGGAGATGTTTGGGTTTCGTATTTCCGGGTTCTTGGCGTGGTTTCTCTGGCGGGGAGTTTACCTCCTCAAATTACCATCCTGGTCTCGCCGGATTAAAGTGGGCCTCGACTGGGGCTGGGATCTCATGTTTCCTCGCGATCTAGGAACGTTGCGAGCGGAACAAGCTCAGCAACTTGCAGGTGCCTATTACCGTCCAGGGGATTTCATCTACCGCCAAGGAGAGCCTGCAAATTTCTTCTACGCCATCGAAGAAGGCGAAGTTGAAGTCCTGCGGAGTACCAAAGGCAACCAAGCCAGTGCAGCTTTTGCTTTCCTGGGCCCGGGAGATTTCTGTGGCGAAGCCGCTCTGCTCCAAGATCCTTCATACCAAGTGAGTGCTCGGGCGAGTTCTGTTGTGCGCGTCAAGGCCATGAGTCGCAACATATTCTCGGGACTGGCAGGCACTATGGCGCCATCGAGGGGCATCCTAGCGGAACTTGTGAGGCGGAGGTCTCAAGCTCTGTGGCAGCACTTTCCTGCCTCAAAAGATGCCTTAAGCAAGGAACCGCTTTCTTCCTTCCTTGAGCCTCTTCCGTCCGGCACTCTCAAACCAGAAAGTACTCTCGACCAGGCTCTTGCCATGCTAAATGCAAACGACCTCGGTTTCTTATTCATTCTCGATGATCAACAAGGCTTAGTCGGCGTCTTGAGCGCTGCTGAAATCGCTAACGCTCTTGTTTTGATTGTCGCGACTCCAGTGGACAGCCGTCGGGATGCCTCGAAAGTGCAAGTGCGCGAGTTGCTCTCTGCCGATCCGGTGACGATTTCGTCGGACGATTCGTCTCTGCTTGCGGCTACGACAATGCTCGAACACGGGTTGAGCTGTCTCCCTGTTGTTGTCGGCAAGAACGATCACCACGTACAAGGCTATGTTAAAGCGGAAAAGATCACCTACTGGCAGTTGCAGAAGCTGGGGAAACAGACTCTTACAGGGGCACAGGCGGCGGCCCTGCGTGACGATGAAAAAATGCAAAGTCGAACAGCGGGGTCAGCATAAATAACAAAGATTGGCGCGGTGTAACTAAGGGGTAGATGATGGTTCGAGAAATTCATCAGAATTCGCAAGAGCCACATCATAAGAGAAGGATCCTGTGGGTTCTTAGCACCACGGCTGGTTGTTTGCTCGCGGCGCTGCCTGTTTTTAGCAATCCCGATGACCCTGCACAAATGCCCAACATGTTCAAACCGCAGTCGACCCCAGCCCACGAGATTTTCCATCTCTCGCTCTTTGTTCTCGCCATTTGCGCGGTGATTTTTGTAATCGTTTTCTCCCTACTCACATATTCGGTTATAAAGTTTCGCAGGCGTGCCAACGATGACGGCCGTGAACCTCCACCAATCTACGGCAGCAACCAGATAGAACTTGCTTGGACAGTTATTCCTGTTCTGATTGTGTTGGTACTCTTCCTTGCCACCGCTCGTGTAATTCATGGCATCCAGCAAGCCAAAAAGCCGGCAGAGGCCACCGAAGTCATTGCGATCGGTCATCAATTCTGGTGGGAATTTCGTTATCCCGCTCTTGGTGTGGTGACCGCAAACGAACTCCACGTGCCGGTTAGCAACACGTCCCACCCGACGCCCACCTTTATCACGTTGCTCTCCGCCGATACAGACCACAGCTTTTGGGTGCCACGTTTGGCTGGAAAAACTGACCTGATTCCAAACCGTGAAAACCACATGTGGATTGATCCAGATCAACCAGGCATTTTTATCGGCCAATGTGCGCAGTATTGCGGCACCCAACACGCCAAGATGCTCCTCCGAGTTTACGTTGATTCACAAGATGATTTTAAAAAATGGGTTCTGGAACAATCGAAGCCGGCACAACTGAGTGAAAGCGCCAAAGAAGGTCGACGGATTTTTGAAACCACGGCTTGCATCAATTGCCATGCCGTTTCCGGAACAGTGGCGGACGGACGGTTCGGCCCCGATCTGACTCATTTAATGAGCCGCGACACGATCGCTTCAGGCGCCGCAACAAACACTCCCGAGAATCTTCGTTTATGGATTCACGATCCCGAAACTATCAAACCGGGCTCGCTAATGCCCGCGATGAATTTGAAGCAGCAGGATTTGGACGCCGTAACTGCTTATCTCGAGACGCTTCGATGATGGAAGGGGTATAGAGCACATGGCGTCCGAAAAAATCGTCCTGACCGGCGTTCACGATGAGACGCAACCGATTGGCACCGTTCTCCACGGCTGGGTTACCACCGTGGACCATAAGAAGCTCGGGATTCTTTATATTCTCTACGCCCTCATATTTCTTGTTATTGGGGGAATCGAAGCAACCATCATGCGGATACAGCTTATTACTCCGCATAACCATTTCGTCTCTCCCCATGTATTCAATCGTATGTTCACAATGCATGGCACGACCATGATCTTCTTCGTGGCCATGCCGATTCTGTTTGGCTTCGGAAATTATCTTATTCCGCTGATGATTGGCGCTCGCGATATGGCTTTTCCGCGGCTGAATGCCTGGAGTTTCTGGCTTACCGCTTTCGGAGGGCTGCTGCTCTACTTTAGCTTCATTGGCGGCAACGGGCTTTATGGAGCGGGGACTGCTCCCGACGTCGGCTGGTTTGCTTATGCACCACTCACCGCCACCGCATTCTCAATAGGACACAGCACCGATTTCTGGACTCTCGGCCTGCTCGTCTCTGGATTTGGCAGCATTGGAACCGCCATAAACATCCTGGCGACCATCGTGTGCTTGCGCTGTCCGGGCATGACACTCGGCAAGATGCCGTTGCTCGTCTGGTTAAACTTGGTCATGGCCGCGATGGTGCTGCTGGCCATATCGCCCCTTACGGCGGCGCAGATGATGCTTTCGCTTGATCGTTTTCTAGGCGCCCATTTCTTTGATACTTTGGCTGGTGGCTCCGCTGTAATGTGGATGCACTTCTTTTGGATTTTCGGCCATCCGGAAGTCTATGTCCTAGTCATCCCGGCCTTTGCGTTTGCTTCCGAGATCATTCCTGTGTTCTCACGCAAGCCGATCTTCGGGTATCCCGTGATGGTAGCAGCGACGATCTGCATTGGATTCGTAGGCTTTAGTGTCTGGGCCCACCACATGTTCACGGTCGGAATGAACTCGTATGCAAACAGTTTTTTCACCATCACCACAATGGCCATCGGCGTTCCGACCGGTATCAAGATTTTCAATTGGATTGGGACGATGTGGGGAGGGAAGATCATTTTCAAGACTCCCATGCTTTTCTGCATCGCGTTCTTATTTCAGTTTCTGATTGCGGGCCTTACGGGAATCATGCTCTCCGCCGCGCCGTTCGACTGGCAACTGGGCAACTCTTACTTTGTGGTTGCGCATTTCCACTACGTCATCGTCGGAGGAATCCTCTTTACACTCTTTGGCGCTTTCTATTATTGGTTCCCCAAAATGAGCGGAAGAATGTACAACGAAACGCTCGGCAAATTGCACTTCTGGCTTTTCTTAATCGGTTTCCACCTCACGTTCGATTTCATGCATATCCCAGGTTTGCTGGGAATGCCGCGGAGGATTTATACCTATGAACCCGGGCGCGGAAGATATCTGGAAAATTTGATTTGCACCATTGGAGTGTTTTTTCAAATTGCCGGGACATCCGTATTTGTAGGCAACCTACTTTGGTCTTATCGTAAAGGCAAAGCCGCTGGAAATGATCCCTGGGATGCGTGGACGCTCGAGTGGTCCACGAGTTCTCCACCAGTGGAATACAACTTCGCCAGGATTCCCGTCGTAAAAAGCCGGCGCCCGCTCTGGGACATCAAGCACCCCGAGGATCCTGATTGGAAGTACGAGTGATGAGGAGAGCGTCTTGAGCACCATTTTATCAACGCCAGCTTCCATGGAACAGCCCTGGGTACTCCCTTCGCGCGGACGCGTAGGAATGTTCTTTCTGATTGCAGCCGAACTCGCAATCTTTACTATTTTTGTCGTCGCTTATCTTTTTTACATTGGGAAGAGTTTGACCGGTCCGCTGCCAAAGGATGTGCTTGAGCTCCCGATTTTTGCCAGCATCTGCCTTCTCTCGAGTAGCTTGACGATTCACGCCGCGGTTGGCGCCCTGCGCAAAGTCAAGGTCGGCGCCTTTTCTATGTGGTGGTTCGCCACGATGGTCCTCGGGCTCATCTTTCTGGGAGAAACCGCCCGAGAGTGGTATCACCTCATTTTTGATAAGGGCTTGACCATCAGCACGAATCTTTTCGGTACAACTTATTACTCGCTCGTCGGCCTCCACGCTTTCCACGTTACGGTTGGTCTGATCTGTATCGCTATCGCTATGGTTTTGGCCATCCTTGGCAAAGTGAAACAGGAACACGGCGAGCGCGCCGAAGTCTTTTCCTTGTATTGGCACTTTGTCGATGGGGTCTGGATCGTTGTCTTTACGGTCGTTTACGTCATTGGACGCTGAGGAAGGAAACCTCAAATGCCCCGTGCCGATTTACCCGCGGAAGCGTCGCCCACGGAAAGTGTGAGGCTACCTGCGCCAACAGCTTGGCCAATCGTGCTCGCTTTTGGCGTCGCGTTGTTGTTTGCAGGCCTTGTCACAAGCGCATCCGTAAGTTTGCTAGGGGCGATTTTGGTCATCTCCGGATGTGTTGGATGGTTCTGCGATATTTTGCCTCACGAAAAGCATGTTGAGGTTCCCATAGTTCAGGAATACGCTCCCATTACAACTGCGCACTCGCAAGTGGCACGGCTGCCCATCGCGCCCGACCTCCCCAGAGCTTTGCTCCCTCTCGAAACCTATCCCGTCTCAGCTGGTATTAAGGGAGGATTGGCTGGCAGTGTTGCGATGGCGGCGCTTGCATGCCTCTACGGAATTCTCAAGCAGGGAAGCATTTGGTACCCCATCAACCTTCTAGGGGCCACAATTTATTCTCAGTCTATGCTGTTGGATTCTGCGTCTCTGAATGCATTCCATCTCGGTAGCTTCCTTTTCGCCGCCCTCCTCCACCTGGTTACATCTCTGCTGGTCGGTCTTCTTTACGGAGCAATGTTGCCGATGTTTCCGCGTCGGCCGATTATTCTCGGCGGTATCATCGGCCCTGTTCTGTGGACGGGGTTGTTGCACAGCGTTTTTGGACTCATCAATCCGCTGCTCGACGAACGCATTGATTGGCTGTGGTTTATCGCTTCGCAATTCGCCTTCGGCATTGTCGCGGGGCTAGTTGTTGTTCGCCAAGCACGCGTTCGCGTCCACCAGTTCATGCCCTTTGCTATGCGCGCGGGCGTTGAGACTCCGTCAGTAAGGGCAGAGAATTATCCGGAGGACAACCGGCCATGAACCTCTGCCGACGCCTCTCGAGTGCGCTGGCTCTTCTCGCGTTGGTTTGCTCAGGATGTGGCAGTTCGCCGGGCCGGCCGGCGGCCGATGTTATTCCCATCGACCCCGATGATATTTCGAACTTCGAGTTTCTCTACGCACACAACTGTGCCGGTTGCCACGGCCCTAACGGGAAGGGCGGAGCTTCTATTGCGCTCGCAAATCCTCTTTACCTCGCCATCACTGATGATCCGACTATGCGGCGTGTAACGACGCTCTGAGTAGCGGGGACTCTGATGCCAGCCTTTGCTAAGAGTGCTGGCGGTATGCTCACGGACAAACAAATTAATGTCGTCGTGAAAGGAATTCGCGAACATTGGTCACAGCCGGACGTTTTACACGGCCAGGATGCGCCACCTTATTCCGCTTCAAACGCGGGCGATGCAGCGCGAGGATTGCAAGTCTTTGGTGTCTTTTGTTCTTCATGCCATGGCCCCCAGGGACGCGGCGGACCCCAGGCACGCTCAATTGTCGATCCGTCCTATCTCGCCTTAGTCAGTGACCAATCTCTTCGAACGACCGCCATTGTCGGAATTCCTGAATTGGGCGCTCCAGATTGGCGGAGCGATGTGCCAGGGAAACCGATGTCCTCGCAAGATATCTCTGACGTGGTGGCATGGCTTGCTTCTCAACGCGCGGCATTCCCCGGCCAGCCTTATCTCCATTCCGACAAATCAGCGGGAGAACAGCAATGACCAATCCTGACGATCTTTCCAGGCGAACGCTCCTCATGAAGATGGGTATTTTATTCAACGGTATTGTTGCTGCTGTGTTGGCTGTTCCTATCTTGCGCTACATTCTTTCGCCTGTGGCTCAAGAACGTGAGCAAGGCCTTCAATCCTGGCTCTCCCTCGGCGAACTCAACCAATTTCCCGCTGGTCAGACGCGATTCGCTAGCTACCGAAATCCGATCGTAAATTCCTGGGACGGCAAAACGGGAGACATCGCATGCTGGGTGCGAAACGTGGACGGCAAGACGTTTCAGGTCTTTGCCATCAACTGCGCTCATTTGGGTTGTCCCGTTCGATGGTTTCCGCAATCCAATTTGTTCATGTGCCCCTGTCACGGAGGAGTCTATTACCAGGATGGCTCCCGTGCATCCGGACCTCCGGAACGCGGATTATTCGAGTATGACTACAAGATTGAAGAAGGAAAACTATTCATCAAAGCTGGAGAGATGCCTACGCCCGGCCAGAAAAAATGGTCATCGCTCGTCACGTTGGAGACACGCCGATGCGTCTGATCGGACAGATTGGCGATTGGCTGGATGCGCGGCTCCAGGTTGGCCAAACCGTCCGTGAGACCGCAGAGCACCCCGTTCCGCGCGATACGGCCAGCTGGTTTTATGTTTTCGGAAGCGCCGCCTTTGTCGTCTTCATTCTCCAAATCTTTACCGGAATTCTCCTTGCGCTAATCTACGTTCCTTCCGCAGGCCAAGCTTGGAACAGCCTTCAGGTTCTCAATCATGGAATCCAACTTGGCTGGTTTGTTCGAGCTCTCCACGGCTGGGGCTCCAACTTC
>Ga0210388_10004046_pt1 | contig 11473 bp, 12 predicted proteins | sample IncBWC19OmetaG_FD_155485 | JGI IMG/M metagenome (GOLD analysis project Ga0210388, IMG submission 155485) | Forest soil microbial communities from Barre Woods Harvard Forest LTER site, Petersham, Massachusetts, United States - Inc-BW-C-19-O ...
AGTACGGCGCGGGACGGCGCGTCGTGGACGGCGTCTCGTTTACGATCACTCGCGGAGAGACGCTGGGCCTGGTGGGAGAATCGGGCTCCGGCAAGAGCACTGTGGCGCGCATGCTTCTGCGTTTGGCGGAACCGACCGGCGGCGAAGTACTATACGAGGGTCGGAACCTGCTGACCCTCGGGTCCGGCGAGATGCGTGGCATGCGAAGGCGCATGCAAATCGTCTTTCAGGACCCCTTTGCCGCGCTAAATCCCCGGATGCGTGTGCGGGAGATTCTCGCCGAACCGTTTTCGATCCACGGCGAGAGGCCGACGGAGGGTTTGGCGGCGAGGCTCGCGGAGATGCTGCGCACGGTCGGAATGGACGGCTCCGCGCTCGAGCGTTTTCCGCACGAGTTCAGCGGTGGGCAAAGACAGCGAATCAATATCGCTCGCGCGCTGGCGTTGCGGCCGGAGTTTGTCGTGCTTGACGAGCCGGTGAGCGCGCTTGATGTCAGCGTGGGCGCTCAGGTGGTCAACCTGCTGCGCGAACTGCAGCGCGAGTTCGGGCTGACGTACCTCTTCATCTCCCACTCGATGCCGCTCGTGCGCTATCTCTGCGACCGAATTGCTGTAATGCAGCGCGGGAGGCTGGTGGAGCTGGGTGACTGCGAACAGGTCTGCGACTCTCCGCAGGAGGAATACACCCGCAACCTGATCGCCGCGACCCCGGAGATGCCAGAAGCCACTTAACATCCGTGGAATCCGCGGTCAGTTTTACCGGTTGCGCAATCCGAGTCGTTACAATTGAAGATGGATGATTTCGATTCTGCACGCACATTGGCGGTACATCTGGCTGGTAGTCGCCTCGCTGATCGCCGGGGTGATGAACGCGATGGCCGGCGGCGGATCGTTTATCTCGTTTCCGGCGATGCTGTCGATCGGGGTCGCGCCTATTCAGGCCAATGCAACGAATACGGTGGCGCTGTGGCCCGGCCAGCTCGCGTCAGTTGCCGCTCTGCACCCAGATCTACGGCGCGATCTTTTGCCGGTCGTGTGTGCGGCTTCGATTCTCGGCGGAGTGAGCGGTGCTGTTGTGCTGCTCCATACGCGCCAGGTTACCTTCATGCATCTGGTGCCATGGCTTCTGCTTGTCGCATCGGTTCTGTTCGGAATCAGTGGGCCGGTGTCGCGTTGGCTGCGTGCGCGCTCGGCCGAGCCGCATGTGCCGAAGGCTCCAGCTGTGGTGCCATTGTTCTTTGTGTTGCTTCCGGTGTGTTTTTACATCGGATACTTCGGCGCGGGAGCCGGCTTTCTTATCATGACGGCGCTGGCTCTGTTTGGTGTTGAGGAGATGAATACTCTCAACTCGCTCAAAGTGCTGGCGGCTTGCCTGTCCAACTTCTGCGCCGTGTTGACTTTTGTCTTCAAGGGAGCAGTTATCTGGCACTACTGCGTTATCTCGATGGTCTTTGCCGGAATTGGCGGCTATGTCGGGGCTCAGTATGCGCGGCGAATGAATGCACAAGTGCTGCGAACAATCGTCGTCATTACAGGATGCGCGATAGCGGCCTATTTCTTCTGGAAGCAGTGAGGTGGCAATGAGCGCGCGAATGGTCGAAAATGTTGGATTCATAGCGGCATTCTGCACGACGACCGCCTTTATTCCTCAACTGGTGCGAGTCCTCAAGCTGCGCTCGGCCAGGGATATCTCGCTCGGAACCTTTCTGCTGTTTTCGGTCGGCGTCTTTCTCTGGCTCGTTTACGGCATCTATAGCGGCTCGAAACCGGTCATTGCTTCCAATGTAGCGACCCTTGGTCTATCGATCAGCATCTTAATATTGAAGATTCGATTCGAACGAAGATCGATGAAAGAGGATGTATGAGTCACGAAGGAATTCGCATCGTCGATCGAGAACAGGCGCGACGGGAGGATTCGGAGCACAAGTCTTTGCCCACAGAAGCCGTCACCCCGAACAAGGTGCGAGTGAAGAAGACGGAAGGTACTGGGGTCGAGATCGACTGGAAGGACGGGCACCATAGTTCGTGGACATTTTCTTGGCTGCGCAATGCCTGTCCGTGCGCGACGTGTCATGAGGAGCGCGAAAAGGCGGGTAGGCCGTTAGGGGTCGCGAAGCCTAAGGAACAAACACTCCTGGTGATGTACGAAGCTCCAGTAAGGCCCGTCGACGTCACTTCTGTTGGCAGATACGCTCTGAAATTCAAGTGGAGCGACGGCCACGAGAGCGGAATTTACTCGTGGGATTATCTGCGTCGCGTCTGCCAGTGCGAGAGATGTCATGCGGAACGTGCATCGACAAGTCAGAACCGTGTCTGATCGAGCAGTTGTGCCAGGGCACTCTCCACTGTGTCCGCAACAAGGAGGAGTTCGCGGTTCTTTAGCTTGAGCATGCCTTCCGCAACACAGTGGTCGAGAAAAACGAGAAGCTTGTCATAGAAGCCGTTGACGTTGAGGAGAACGATAGGCTTCGCGTGAATTTTTAAAGTTTGCCAGGCCAACACTTCAAATAGCTCCTCGAAGGTGCCGAAGCCTCCCGGCAGCGCGATGAAAGCATCGGCCTTTTCTCCGATGAGCGCCTTGCGCGTGTGCATGGTGCTCGTGATATGCAACTCGGTGATGCCGTGATGAGCGACTTCGAGATCGACCAGCACCTCGGGGATTACGCCGATCACCCTCCCATTTGCGGCCAGGGCCGCCTCGGCAACCGCTTTCATCAAGCCGACGTTCGATCCGCCGTAGATTACTCCAATGTTGCGTGCGGCGAGAGACTGTCCGAGCTCCTCGGCTGCGGCCTTGTAGATGGAGTGCGAGCCGTTGGCCGAGGCGCAGAAGACAGCGACGTTACGAATCATAGAGACGAGGATAGCAAGGGAAGCAGTGGATCGTTGAATTGTGATGGGAGAGGGCCGACCGCTGCACCGTATGGAACGATCGGCCTTGAGAAGAGGAGGGACTGCCCACTTACCGCTAATGCTGGTTGACGTTCTAGCGGAGGACGATCGTGGCACCATTGTGATTTTTGTTGACCTCCTCGATCAACGAGCCGACCGGATGATTCGGAGTGTCTGAGCTGGAGACGATACGCGTTCCAACCTCGAGATTAAGGCTGACCAGTTTGCCTGGATCGAGCGTCATCACCTTGTCTCCCACCTTCACGTCCAGGGGAGCAGCGGATTCGTTCTTAAGGTTCAGTTTGACCGTATTCGATTTCGTCTTTCAGAACATGGCGTGAACTGGGGAGGAGATGCTGGCAGGAGCGGCATAAACAGCCGGGGCTGCAAGAAGTGAAGCAGCGACAAAAGCGATAGTGAGACGGTTAAGACGGTTCATTGTTAGCTCCCGATACTCTTGAATTGCGACGGGAGTTTTCTGCCATGGTTCAGAAAAGCTCGTCGTGGGAAGAGGTACGGAGAAGTTTCGAAGATAGTTCCCGAAAAAAAACGAAATTGCGATTCTCTTGTGACGAATGCGTGAATTGTTGTGACGAATGTCCGCACTCGAACACTTGTTCGTAAATGGACAATAAATACGCGCCTTTTCGACGTTTTCAAGAGGTGTGCGAACGCGGAATTTTTACAAAGATTAAAATAGAGATTGGAGTATTGCCACGTTGAGTCGCCTTTTAGAAAACATGAATCGTCAGCAGCAGGAGGGCATCCAATCGGTCGATGGACCCGTCCTTCTGCTTGCAGGCGCGGGGTCCGGCAAGACTCGTGTGATCACGCATCGCATCGCGTATCTCATCGAAGAGCGGGGCGTGCCTGCAGACTCCATCCTCGCAGTGACGTTCACCAATAAAGCTGCGAAGGAGATGGAGGAGCGCGTCGACAAGATTCTCGGCCACTCTTCTTTGGCAAAACCTTTGCTCGCAACCTTTCACAGCTTCTGCGTGCGAGTCCTTCGCCGAGACATCGAAGCACTGCGGGTAAACGGAGTCGGGCTCACGCGCACTTTTGCCATCTACGACGAGGCCGATCAGCAGGCCGTGGTCAAGCAGGCGCTTAAGCGGCTCGGCGTCGACGACAAAACTCTCAAGCCGCGAGTCGCGCTGGGAAGAATCAGCTGGGCGAAGAACCACATGATCGATCCGCAGGAGTATTTTCTTGCGAGCACTAACCCCCTCGAAGAAAAGATCGCGCACATCTTCGAGATCTATAAGAAAGAGCTCTTCAAAGCGAACGCCCTCGACTTTGATGACCTGCTGCTCGAGACGGTTCGACTGCTGAAGTCCTCCGCCGAGACGCGAGAAAGGTACAACCGTCGTTACAAATACATCCTGATCGACGAGTACCAGGACACGAACCGTCCCCAGTATGAGCTGATGAAGCTGCTTGCTGGCGAGAGCGCGAACGTCTGCGTCGTTGGCGATGAAGACCAGTCCATCTATAGCTGGCGAGGCGCGGATATTAAAAACATTCTCGAATTCGAGAAGGACTTCCCTGGTACAAAGACCATTCGGCTCGAACAGAACTACCGCTCCACCCAAATGATTCTCGAGGGTGCGGGCGCTGTGGTCGCGCAGAATACTCAGCGCAAGGGCAAGACGCTTTGGACCGCGCGCGAGGGCGGCTCGCAGATCGGCCTTTACGAAGCTCCTGATGGCGAGAACGAAGCCCTCTTCGTCGCCGACCGAGTCCAGAGGTACCTTCGCGAGGCGGGCGCACAGGATGACCTACCACGTTGCGCCGTTCTCTATCGAACCAATTCGCAGTCGCGCCTTGTAGAAGAAGCGCTGCGGCGATATCAGATTCAGTACCACATGGTTGGCGGCTTCTCGTTCTACGACCGCGCCGAGGTCAAAGATATCCTCAGCTACCTGAAGCTGGTGCAAAACGTGCATGATTCGATCGCGCTCTCGAGAGTGATCAATTCTCCGCCGCGCGGCATCGGAAAAACCACTATCGAGACGCTCGAACGAATGGCGCTCTCCACCGGCATGAGCACCTGGGACGCTATCGGCCGCGCGATCGAGGATAAACTGCTGCCGCAACGCGCACTCGTGGCGCTCAGCAGTTTTCGTCGGCTGATTGAGGACGCTCGTGCGATGCTGGGACCGGACTTTGCGGAAAAACTCGCGGGGGATCTCGCCGAAGGGACCGCTTCCCTTCCCTCCGATCTCTCGGATCTCTCCGACGACTCCGACGTTTCCTTTGATGTTGGCGAGGAGGCGCCCGCCGGCGAGCCTGAAGACACGGGTGCGGACACCTCCTTCGACACCAGCTTTAACTTCGGGTTCGACTTCGGGCCAAGCGAAGAGATTTCGACCCTCGCGCCTGAAAATGCAGTGGACTCCGATGAAGCGCATGGTATTGATGCTGCGAGCTTCAATCCATTCGCTCCGGTCGTTCTGAAAAAATCGGCCGGCACTACCATGGAGCGGGCCGCGGAGTTGAAGATGGAGGATGAAAAGCCTGCGTTTCGCAAGCCTGGAGATCCAGCGACCTTGCCCGAGCTCATCAAGTTTCTCAACGATCGCAGCGGTTATATTCGTGCGCTCGAGGAAGAGGCCACGCCCGAGTCTTTCTCTCGCATCGAGAATCTCAAGGAGCTCGCGAACGCTGCGCAGGACGCACAGGAGCGCGGGGAGTCGTTGCACGAGTTCCTCGATCACGCCGCGCTCGTCAGCGATGCAGACAGCTACAGCGCTGAGGCGAAGGTCACGCTCATGACCCTCCATGCCGCCAAGGGGCTCGAGTTTCCTCTTGTCTTTCTCACCGGCATGGAGGAGGGCCTCTTTCCGCACTCGCGCACACTGACCGATCCCACCGGCCTCGAAGAGGAGCGGCGGCTCTGTTACGTGGGTATGACCCGTGCGATGGATACGCTGGTGATGACGCGCGCCCGCTATCGTCGCCGTTACGGCAGCGATATGCCTGAGCCTTCCATCCCATCGCGTTTTCTGGAAGAGGTTCCGGCACATTTGGTCGAGGATCTTGGTAGCCCGCCCGCCCGCCCTCAGTTCTCCGGTTCCGCTTATGGATACCGCAACGCCTACGCGACTCCGTACCCCAAGGCCAATCGATTTGGCCGCCCGCAAGCGGACGAAGGCGATCGCCACTATAGCTATGAGGACGAAGATCAGAGCGGAGAAGGCCGCAACCCCTCCACAAGGCCCGTAAACCGTACGAAGCCTTCCGGAACAGGGCAGTCGCTCGACAACATCGCCAGCTTCTTTGCCGCGCGCGGACAAAAGGTCACGAGGCCAAAACTCGAGGTCGAAGCGCCAACTGGAAAGACCGGGCTGAGGCAGGGGACCCGCGTTCGCCATCCAAAGTATGGTGAAGGAACCGTCTTTCGTCGCGAAGGCGATGGGGATGACGCGAAGATTACAGTACAATTTCAACAGCACGGCGTAAAAAAGCTGGTGGAGAAGTTTGCCCAGTTAGAGCGCCTCTAAGTTCTGAAAATCGCATTCATAGAAAGAATTGACTGATCCATGGCAAATACTAAGACCATCACTGACAAGCAGGAACGCAAGAAGGTAAAGCGCACAGCTCGCAAAAAAGCAGCCCCCAAGGCGGCCCGCACCCACGCTCGCGGCGAGAAAAAGGCCAAGATTCGCAAAGCTTCGCGCGGCCAGAGCAAGCGTTAAGCATTCCGGTTAGAGCGAAGCGCTCCATCTTCGGCGGCGGCGCTCCGCCCTACCGCAAGCCATCTTGCATAGCATCGAAAACTGCATCTGTTGTTTTTGAACCGCCCGGCACCAATTCTTCCGTAAGCAGGAGCGAGCGCGCTGGCCAGGCAAATCTTTCGAACCAAATCGATCGACAAGCTGATCTCGGAGTCGGAGCGGCCCGAACAGGCGTTGAAGAAGACGCTTGGGCCGGTCTCTTTGACTGCGCTCGGTATCGGCGCGGTCATCGGGTCTGGTATCTTCACCGTCATCGGCACCGCCATCGGCGGCAACCCGGCAAAGATCGCCGACTGGAAAGGTTCGCCGATTCTCGACCTGATCGTCGGATGGCTTCACCACACCAGCGGGGCAGTGGCCGGACGCCCGGGCGCCGGTCCAGCCCTGGCCATCTCGCTGGTGCTGGTGGCTATCGTCTGCGCGCTCACCGGCCTCTGCTATGCAGAGCTGTCGAGCATGATCCCCATTGCGGGCTCAGCCTACACCTATACCTACGCAACCCTCGGTGAGCTCGTCGCATGGGTCATCGGCTGGGATCTCATTCTCGAGTACGCCTTTAGCAATATGAGCGTCAGCGTGGGCTTCGCTGCGCACGTTGTGGCGCTGCTCGAATGGATCGGAGTGCCCCTGTCGCCCAAGTGGCTCTCTCCGGCATACCTCCCGTTGGGCCTCCAGGACCTGCAGGGCAGAGACATCTACCCAGCTGGATTTCACGCGGGCTTCAATATACCCGCATTCCTCATCGTGATGCTGTTGACTGTTGTGCTCGTGCGCGGCATTCGCGAGTCGGCGCGCACCAACAACATCATGGTGCTGGTCAAAATCTTCGCCATCCTGCTCTTCGTCTTCTTCGGCCTCAGCTTCATCCATCCGGCAAATTACACGCCCTTCTCGCCCAATGGATGGTCGGGTGTTCTGGCCGGCGGGTCCATCATCTTCTTCACTTACATCGGTTTCGATTCCGTCTCCACCGCCAGCGAGGAGTGCAGGCAGCCCAGACGCGACGTGCCCATTGGCATCCTGGCGACGCTCGGAGTCTGCACGATTCTTTACATCGGGGTTGCGGTCGTCCTTTGCGGAATGGTGCCGTGGCTCACCGTCGCGGGAGACGCCGCACCGGTGGTCAATGCGCTGAAGCGGGTCGCGCTCACGCCCGAAGGCCACAGACTCCATTGGGTGCAGTTGGCAGTTCTGATTGGTGCGCTCGTAGGTATGGTCTCGTCCATCCTGGTCTTCCAGTTAGGGCAGGCTAGAGTCTGGTTCGCCATGTCGCGCGACAGACTGCTGCCGGACGTCTTCAGCAAGGTCCATCCGCGATTTCGCACACCGGCCTTCGCCACCTGGGTCGCAGGCGTACTCGTGGCAATCCCCGCAGGCCTTTTTGATGTAGGCACGTTCGCGGAGATGTCGAACATCGGCACTCTCTTCGCCTTCGTCCTGGTCTCCCTCGGCGTCATCGTCCTGCGCTACAAAGATCCCGAGCGTCATCGCGGCTTCCGCGTGCCCTTCGGCCCGGTCATCCCGATTCTCTCCGTCATCTTCTGCATCTTGCTGATGGCCGGCCTCCCCGCAATCACCTGGGTACGATTCTTCGTCTGGCTCATCATCGGCCTGTTCGTCTACTTCTTCTACAGCCGCAAGCGGAGTGAGTTCTACTCCGGCAGCTAATCTCTCCGGACGACGCTCCGCAGCGGGGAGGCTGCGCCTCCCCGACACGAAGCAGACTATTTCTGCACTGCAGGCTTTCCGGCTAAAACGCCGTGGAAGCTATTGCGGTAATGCAGGAAGACGAGCACCCACAGCACGCAAGCGACGAGCGCCGGAGCGATTCCCGGTGACAGCGTGAGGTGGAAGGCAAGGATGTTGTACAACTCCGCCGCAAGCACCGTGAGGGCTAGCGGCACAAAGAAGCCTGAAAGCAACAGCAGCCCGCCAATCAACTGCACTGCGAAGAAGAACGCGGCAAAATGCGACGCGCTGATGGCGACGAAGAACTGTATCGCAAGCGGATTCGCCGGTGGCGGCTGGTGGATAAAGTTGAGAAATCCGTTCAGGCCAAAGACTGTAAAGATCAGTCCCAGCAGATAACGCGCGATGACAGAAACAATCTTCATGTGTCGTCTCCCTTAGATCGCCTGCGCGTGCGTTTGCACGACCTGAAGGTGGGGCGCTAGAAACGCTTCGCGGTCCTGCCCGTAGTTGAGTGCCGCAGTCCCGCCGGCCGTTAGGAAAGTCGCATCTGTCACACCGAGGAAGCCAAAGACCGACCGGAGATACGGCTCGACAAAATTGAAAGAGGCCATCTGCGTCTGCGCATCATAGATCCCGCCGGTCGCGATGAGGAACGTCGCCTTTTTGCCCGTAAGCAACCCTTTCGGCGTTCCATCTGCGTAGGAAAAAGTCCTGCCGACACGCGAAATCTGGTCGATCCAAAGCTTCAGCACCGAGGGCACACTGAAGTTATGCATGGGCACGCCGAAGACGTACTCGTCGGCCTGTTCCAGTTCGGCGAGCAAGGAGTCGGAAAGCGAAAGCAGTCCTTTCTGCTGTGGAGTGCGCGCCTCTTCCGGCGTATATACGGCACCCACCCAATCGGCGTTGACTGGTGGAATCGAGGTTGCGTTAAGGTCGCGGTCAATGACCGTTCCATTCGGGTGCGAAGACTTCCATTGAGTAACGAAGGCACCGGTAAGCTGGCGCGAGACGGATCGCCCATACAGCGGGCTCGAGTCGATGTGAAGAAGCTTGGGCATATGAAGAAATCTCCTATGCGACAGTTGATGTTTAATCGACATTCGTCGATTCAAATAAATCGACGAGTGTCGTTTATACATCTAACGCTGGAAGAGTTATGCTTTTGAGGGCGATGGCAGAGACACTCCAACTCGGCAGTACGGCGGAAAACACGGACCCCCGCGTCCTCCGCAGCCGTCAGATGCTGATGGAGGCGTTACTTAGGTTATTGAACCGCAAGGAGTTCGACGACATCTCCATCCAGGAAATCGCCGATGAAGCCACCCTGAACCGGGCGACGTTTTATCTCCATTACCCGGACAAGAATGCGTTGCTGCAGGCCATGACAGGTGCTCGCTTCCGCGACCTTATGGCGCGACGCGGCCTTTCCTTTACAGACTGCGATGGGGCGCTGCGCGCCATCGCGCTGGGCGTCTGCGACTATCTCGCCGAGACCGCAGGCTGTCCTAGTCAGTTGGCCAAGATGCCGCTTGAAGGTTCCATCATTCCGGTCGTGGAAGGCATGTTTCAGGAAGGCGCCGAGAAACACGCGATGGCACCTGGCGCTGATCCCAATCTGCTGGCAACTACAGCTGCCTGGGCCATCTTCGGGGCAGCGCGACGGTGGCACCAGACTCCCGACCGCATTCCTGCTGAGGAAATGGCTGCCAAGATTGAAGCGATGGTGAAACCGATCTTCCTTACCGCTTCCATATAGGTAAATCACCGAATATTTCACGGCCAGTGCCTCGTAAGCCTGCGATTACACTAACTGGATGGCACGAAAGCAAGGAAGCCGCGACACTGAGATCGACGTAGTCGATTGGCTGCGCAAGCTGCCCAAGTGCGAGCTGCACCTTCATCTCGAAGGAACCATTCAGCCGGAGACGCTGCTGAAGCTCAGTAAGCGGCATGATGCGGAGCCTTTGACTCCCGAGGCTGCGAGGCAGCTCTATGTGTATGAGAACTTTCTCGGTTTCATGGACTCCTTTAAAGCTGTTTCTTCGCGGCTGAAGGGGCCGGATGACTACGAGTTGATTACTTACGACATGATTCGTGATCTTGCGGCCCAGGGGGTCGTTCATGCTGAGGTCTATATCTCCTTTGGCATCATCTTTTACTGGAAGAACGCCGAGGTTGAGCCTTTCGTCGAAGCCATCGAGCGTGGGCGGGTGCGTGGCGAGAAGGACTTTGGGACCACCGTCTACTGGCTGATCGACGCGGTGCGGCACTTTGGCGCGGACGAGGCCACGAAGGTGTTTCGCAAGGCTGCGGAGATGCGCAAGATCTATCCGAGCATCGTCGGTATCGGGATCGGCGGTGACGAGGCGCGGGGTAGCGCTGACCTGTTTCGTGACTCGTATGCTGAGGCCAAAGCGGCCGGGCTTCGGTTGACGGCTCATGCCGGCGAGACGATCGGGCCGGAGAGCATCTGGGCCGCGATCAACATCGGCGCAGAACGGGTCGGCCATGCTTTGTCGGCCCAGAACGATGCCGAGTTGCTTGAGGTCTTGGCCCAGAAACAGATTCCGCTGGAGCTAAACGTTACCAGCAACCTTCGGACCGGGTGCTGTCCTAGCCTCGACGACCATCCGGTGAAGCTGTACTTCGAGTCGGGCCTGATGGTGACGATCAATTCGGACGACCCGCCAATGTTCGGGAGCAACTTGCTCGACGAATATGTCCTGGTGCAGGAGCGGTTCGAGTTTTCGCTGGAGCAGATGCGGGAGCTGGCGGCCAATTCGGTGGAGGCGAGCTTTCTGCCGCCGGACCGGAAGTTGGGTCTGCTGCAGCGGGTGGAGCAGTTTGTCGGATAATGCCGGGGGGCCCCTATGTAGCAGATTGCACGTAAATCTCTTATATTCATGGATTTACGGGTCAGACTGCGCGGTAAAATATTCATAACAAATGAGTTAGATATCAAAATATTGTTTCTAAACGAGTTAGCCCCAGCTGTTGGCCGGGGCTTTCCTTTTCTTTGATCTATAAGTTAAGTATATCGGGTTGAGTGAAACTAAAATGCCACTCGGATCTATTGTTTTTTGTTCAAGTTAGGCCGTTTTTGGGCTTGACAAGCTAGTTTTGGGGTGTTCTTGAAGAAAAAAGTTG
>Ga0210388_10004047_pt1 | contig 11473 bp, 10 predicted proteins | sample IncBWC19OmetaG_FD_155485 | JGI IMG/M metagenome (GOLD analysis project Ga0210388, IMG submission 155485) | Forest soil microbial communities from Barre Woods Harvard Forest LTER site, Petersham, Massachusetts, United States - Inc-BW-C-19-O ...
CGATGCTCATCGAAATTCTCCGGATTGCTTTGCCCGTCACGATTGATGTAGGGCCCATTTGGGTTGTTCGGATCTGGCCAGAAGTAGTCCGCTTGGGAATAGAAATCGTGCAATTCACCTGCGCTACGCCTGGAGGGGAATGCCGTGATAGTAAGCGGCGTCTGAGAAACGTACCTGGCGCCAGCTTCCAGAATTCGCCTGCGGTCCGTTTCGCTCACTAGGCGGAAAGCGTCGGACTTTTCAGGTTGGTCCGACAGACCGAAAGTAAAGCTGGCCGCAGTGAGACAACCGGCCGCTGCCGCCACTTCTAAGAATCTTCTTCTTGTTGAGAGCGTATTGGGCTGGAGCATCTCGGATTCTCCTTTTCTAACTTGAGGAATATACATTCTCGTGTAGCCCTTGGGTCTGTCGAAGATTGAAGCGGAACAGAATCGATGACGTACATCATTCTTACTCGTATATCTATTTCAAGCCATTAATGCTGACGATAAAAGCTTAGTTTTGTTATTCGCGGTGTCCTTCGCGGCATGGCCGGGGCCGAAAAACTGTTTCCGAAACTAAGCGCATCACTTTGGATGCGGGTTCCCATCTGAACAAAATCGTGTCCACCTTTACCTTTGAGGGAGGCTCGTTTTTAGAGTTGGCGGCAGGTATCGCGATTCACGAAGGAGGCGAGAGCACATTACCCGCTGGAAAAAGCCTTGCCTCTGTGTGGGCCACGCCGCAGAATCCATCCGTCGGCAGGATTGCCACCGGCCCGGCGTCACTGCCCGCCGAGCATACGATGATAATGACTGCAGCGAATCACGCATTGATGCTTTTTCAACGGCACTCAGGTGAATCGTTCACGTACTTCGCTGCCTCGGGCTGGTCTAAAGCCGACATGCCGAAGCAGGCCGACTGGAGTGCGTATCTCGCGTGTCTCCAAGAGTGGCGGGAACACCCGATCGCCTTTGCCTGGATAAAGCAATGATTTATTGAGCAGAGCCAAGCCTTTGGAGATGAGGAATCAAATGAATAGAAGACAATTCATCGCCGCGGGGGGCGCAGCCGGTCTCGTTGCCCCTCGTGGATCCGTCGCTGCGCCTGGGAGCGCGGAATCAGCTTCAACTCCGGTTCTGATGAAATTGGGATGCCAGACCGCGCCAACCAATGACGTGCACCTCAAGTACCTCGCCCGCTATGGCGTGCTAAACATCTGCGGATATCCGGAGATCGAAGGTGACCGTCTTTATGCAACCGTGGACGAACTCAAGCGCATGATGGATGCGGCCGCAAAATATGGCATCAGCATCGACTGCATTGCGCCGCCATTCCTGGCCTCCAGTTTTATCGACCAAGAAAAGCATCCGGCCATCATGTTGGCTCAAAGTCCAGAGCGTGACCGGGACATCGAACAGCTGCAGATCCTAATCAAGAATTGCGCTCAGGCTGGCATTCCTTCCATTAAGTACAACATGAGCATTCTCGGTATTCTTCGCACCGGACGCATACCAGGTCGCGGTGACGCGATGAATCACGCATGGAATCTCTCCGAGGCTCGTCCGGCAACACCGCTCACGAGGGCCGGTCGCGTGGATGCTGACGCTTTCTGGGAGCGTATTACATATTTCCTTGACCGTGTAATTCCTGTGGCCAATGAGTGCAAGATTCGAATGGCCTGCCATCCGCAAGATCCGGGTGTGCCGCCGGAAGGATACCAAGGCGTAAACCGAGTGCTGGGCACCGTGGACGGGCTCAAGAAGTTCGTCACCATCCAGGAGAGTGCTTACCACGGGCTTAACTTTTGCCAGGGGACCATCTCCGAAGATCTCGAGAACCCAGCAGTGGAGATATTTGATGTGATTCGATATTTTGGCACGCGCAAGAAAATCTTCAACGTACACTTTCGCAACATTCGTGGGCACCGCAACAACTTTGTCGAGGTCTTCCCGGACGAAGGCGATATCGACTTCGTAAAAGCGATCAAGGTTTACAAGGAGATTGATTATCCATACATGCTTATGCCCGATCACGTTCCGCTGGCCGGGGCCGATCCAGGATCTCTGCAGTCCTTCGCATTTTGCTACGGATACATTCGCGGCCTGATCCAGTCTGTCAGCGCCGCCACCTGAACGTATGAACGACCTTTGTTTTGCGTCACAACTTAGTTTCTGAGCTCGATTTTTGTCGCGAACCGGGATTGATCAGGGTCAGATCATGCTGGATCTGAGGGGAATGGATATCCTGACGCTGCCTGAAGGCAGACGAACCCGAGTGCGATATTTCATCATCACGATTCTTTTCGCGGTGAGCTGCTTTAGCTTTGGCGATAGAGTGGCGCTCTCGCCCGCGGGATCCGCGATGGGAAAAGCTATCAATCTTACCTCTTTAAGGCTGGGCTACCTGTTCTCTGCTTTCAGCTGGGCCTATGTGCTGGGACAGCTACCGGCAGGAGGCTTGCTCGACCGCTCCGGATCTAGAAAAGTCTGTGGCATCGGTATCATCTTATGGTCGATCTGCGCCTTGTTGTCCAGCTTGGGAAGGACGCGCGGGCTGCCGATTCGTGGAAAATTATCTGATATAAAATTCCCAGCTATTTAGCAAACTCGGAAGCGGGAGGTATCTATGAACGTTTCAAAGTCCGGCGTTGGATTTCCCAAAATAAATACATGGCCCTTTAACTTCTGCTTATGCGTGTTTGCGAGCTTGTTTGTCGTGGCTCCCGCCCACGCGACGCAGGCCGAGAACGGCACCACCTTCGACGGTCCAGGTGGAAAGATCTATTACGAAGTCATCGGAAGCGGTAAAGCGATTCCCTTGGTCCTGGTGAACGGAGGACCTGGTCTCGACCATTTGTACCTGCATACCTCTACTGCGTGGGATGTGCTTGCTCTGAATCGCCGAGTCATTTTTTACGATCAACGCGGAAACGGTCGCTCTTCTACCCTGAAAGAGGGACAATCGTGCAGTCTCGCCGACCAGATTGACGATCTGGAGGCGCTTCGTGCCCATCTTGATCTCGAGAAGATGATCCTTCTTGGAAGCTCGTGGGGAGGATTTCTCAGCATGGCGTGCGCCGCGCGCCACTCCGAACGTGTTGCGGGCCTCATTCTGGTCGATTCTGCCGCACCCAAGTGGGATGAAAAATCCGATCTTAACGACAAGGTTTATCCGGAGGTTGTCGAGCGGGAAAAAAGCCTCGAGTTCGCCGTCGAACTCGGTGACAAAGCTGCCAAGGACCAATATAACCGTGAGGACTTTTCCATGCTTTTCTACTCGCCAGAAAAGCGCGACGCGGTGCTGGCTCTCCTAGCAACCGTAAAATTCAACTGGGAAATAAACGAAGCGCTATCACACGATTTGGCTCGGTTCGATTTAACTCCCCAGCTGTCTAAGTTTCGTTTTCCCGCACTGGTTATCACTGGGCGCTTCGACATGAACGTCGCACCCGCCTTCGCCTATCAAATGTATCGAGCCATTCCGGGTACAGTTCACTGTGTTCGAAAAAAGCGGTCACCTTCCGTTTACAGAAGAGCCTGACGCCTTTGCCCGAAGGGTTGAGACCTTTCTCAGTGCGATACCTTCGGACCCTGTAGAAAGTCCCTTAGGGATACCGGAGACAGCGGCAGCGTTCGGTTCGCAGCGGGAACGCTATCGAAACGCGGCCGAGGTGCAAACCTTGTCGGGGATCGCGCCCCTGACGGAAAGCAGTGGGAAAAGCAGTTGGATACATTTCCGCTTTGCTTGTTCGAAGTTCGTACGGCAGAGCTTTCACGAGTGGGCTGCCCAGTCAAGCCCCTGCGAGCGAAACCTCGTGGCGGCTTGTTCCTCGACATTACGAGCGGGAGGTAGGGCTGGCGGAATGCGAGCGTAGCTAGACTGCGGCGCGTTCGTCGGCCTGGGCTTGCGCCACATCCATCGATGCCTTCTCCAGTTGATCCTGCAATCGGCCGCGGGCGGCGATAATCCGCCCGCGGAGGTCGTTCAGTTCTGATGGGCCTTTGGCCAACAGAGCTTCAATCTCGCCTCGCCGCTTGGCAATTTCGCGGTCCACGCGTTGCGTGTCGGCGGGGTCGATGCCTCGGCTGGGGTTGAACTTAAATGCGGCCTCCAAAGATTGCCGCCAGATGATGAGGTGTATGATGAGGAGCTGCCCGAAGCCAGGAACGGCTTCGAGGGCTGACCGCGTGACGTCCGCAGCATCGTCGATCCCGTATGCAGAGAGCATCGCTTTTCGCCCTTCTTTGATATGGGGAATATCTGCCGAGGCGATGTCGAACTGCTCCAGGTAGCGGCGCAACTGAATTTCATACAACGCGCGTTCGAGCTCGCGAACCTTTTGTTTCCTTCTTTCGGGCAGTTTTCGATACTCTTCGGTGAGAGTTCTCAGTTGGACGAGCTTGCCGTTGAACTCTTCGCCAGAGGCTTCGCGCTGCCAAGAGGATTGAAGGCTTCGGAGGCGGCTTTCGGCGTCTCTCGCGGCTTGTCCAAACTCCTCCGGGGCATCGCTATCGAAGAATTTCTTCAGTAAAAAGACACCCAAACCGAGGAAGTACATGTACGCGAACCCATCCGAAGAAAAGACGACGAATCCAAAAGCGACAATTGCGCCTACAACTACAGCACCGATTTTGTAGCGCTTTCTGCGCGCCGCGGCCTTGGCGCGCGAGGATGGCTCGACGCCAGAAATGTAGGTGAGCATCGAGGGTATATTTCCTGCGCCGGGACTCGGAACGGCGAGTATGCGGGCCCAGATCAGTTCGATGCTGAACCCAGTGGTCGTATCTACGATTGTGTAGTCGACGAATAAGAGAATTCCGGATGACTCGATCTGGCACCAGGGACAGGAAGAGAGACCATTGAAAAAGAGGTGTGCCTTGTTGTTGGAACAGACGATCAGCCGGCCGGCCAGTGCATCCAATTCAGCAGTCCACTGCCTGCCGTCAGGCCTGCCGCCCCCTGCACCGTCCGGACCGAACGCGCCGGTGAATAGGTCGCCAATTTCTTGAGGCAAGTGGGCGAGTGTGATGCAGGCAGGAGGAGGCAGCATTTGAGTGCGCCGGGCGTCCCTGGCGAAGGCGAAGCGTTGCTCGCCGATCGCTTTTTCGATGGGCATTTCGCCCTGGCCGCGGAACTTGCCCGCGAAGGGGTGACGACCCATGAACAGAAGGTGAAAGATGAGGATAGCGAGTCCAAAGTTATCGTGATTTGGCGTTCGGACGACTTCCCTGAATTCCGTGTCCTGCAATTCCGGGGGAGTGTACAAAGGCACGCCGACTTCGCAAGGATAAACTTTTCCGTTTGCGGAGATTTGAAAGCTATCGCAATCGACAAGGCTCACGATGGCCGTTTCCGGCGAGACGCGAACGTTGCTCTGGTTGACGTCGCCAATTACATGGCCATAGTCGTGGACTGCGGAGAACGCTCTGGCAACGTTTGAAGCTGTGTGAATCAAGAATCGCCAGTTGGCTTTCGGGGGAAATTCGCGAGTCCGGCTTTTCGGATTGTAGAGAAGGTGAATATCCTTGAAGCGGCTGACATTTTTCATCAGAAAGCCGGCCATAGACTTGCTGCCAGCCATGAATAAGGTTCCGATCGGCCACGCCGAGAGGGCCAGCAAGCGCGCGCTCTGGAGTTTGACCATTTGCAAGAGCTTTTCTGTTTTTTCCGCGCCGGGTGGCTGGTGATAGATTTTTGCGACGACTTCGGCCTGGCCCTCGACGGAATAAACAGCGGCTTCGCCACCGCGGCCGAGTTCCACGCCCAGGCCGACGCGTCTTCCCTGGTCGTCAAAGAGTGCGGTCGGTGGCATTGCTTAAACCGTTGGTGTCGCCAAACCTGAATCGGTGCGACTGGCAAGAACCAAGGTCTTGTCGTCGTCCGTTTTTTCATTCACGCGCGGCGAAGCGAGAAAGGCAGCAAGAGACTCGGAAAGCTCCGGAGAGCAGCCTTCTTCGGCAGTCCGTAGCGGTGCGAACAATCCTTTGAAGAATGGTTCGTGAGCAGTGCGTTGCTGATAGTTGAGTGCGATGGTCTGCAATCCGTCGGTAAGAAGGGCCGCTTCCACGACGCGCCGCTTGACGGATTCAAATTGAAGATGCTCGATGGCATCGTCCTCCGTTACGAAATGAGTGGTATTAGCATACTCACCCCTATCCGGCCAAAAGACGTGTCCGTAAGCGCGTTCCTCGGAATCTGCGAGGACGATCACGCCGTCACCGACTTGAAGGCAGGCGGCGCAAGACTCACTGACGATGAGACCCAGGATTGTACAGGCGAAATCCCGCCGTTCGCGGGCGACCACCTTGGCTTCTTCTTCCAGAAGATTTTGAATCGTGGTTATCCAGGAACTGACCGTGTCGCTGGTAACTTGTTCGACGGTCCTGCCCGAATCCAAGTGTTCAACCATGAGGCCGAGCAACGCGCGAGATGTTCTAGCCGCCCCTTCACCGCCGCAAACAGCGCTCCCGGCTCCGTCAGCCACGGCTGCAGCCAGCACCCTTTCTCCAGCAGGCGACGCATAGATCTGACAATCATTCGCGTCCTGGCATGCACCGCCCGTTTTTTCGTGGGAAGTTCCGATCACGGAGGCGGCAACGTAGCGCCAGCCTCCCATGCTCATACGGAAGCCCATCCTTCCGGCGTGGCGGGATTCTGTAGAGGGACCTGTTCGTCCACGTTGGAACGCGAGACGGCGCTCAGTGAGTTAGAAAGCCAGATGAAGAGATCCCGGAAGCGGAGTTCCTTCAGCTTTAGCGGTTTGCGAACGGCGATTTCTTCGAGCGTTTCAAAGTTGGCACCTTCGACTCCGACCGCGAAGAAAGAGAGTGCCTTAGCCTCTTCGCCAGCGCGTACCTTTTTGGCAGCTTCCTTCCAGGCGTCAGTTGGCGCGCCGTCCGTGACGAGAAATATCCACGGGCGATAATAGGAGATTCCATTAGATTTATAGGCTCTTTTGCGCTGATCCAAAATAGCCAAGGCCTGAATTATGGCGGCGCCCATGGGAGTATCGCCCGTAGTCTCAAGGTGGGGAGGCTTAAAAAGGTCGGCGGTCTGAAAGTCAGAGTGGACCTGAACAGGGCCGAAGGTGATGAGTGCTATCTCGACGCGCTTCTGCGCGAGCGCGTCGGCCGAAAGCTCGTCCTTGAATGTGACCAGCCCCTCGTTGAGCTGGGCCATCGGCTCACCCTTCATCGAGCCAGAGGTATCTAAGAGCAAGATGCAGGGGCACCGGGGTTCAGGGTTCTCCGCAAACTCGGCGCCTCCAAAGGGCACTTGATCCAAGGTGTTTGGCAAAGCAGCCTCCATAGGTACCGTGCGGATAACGAGTAATAGTTATCATGGAAGAAATAGGATAGGCAAGTGCAAGCGAACATCAAAGAATGTAAGAAATCAGAGGTTTTAGCCGTGTATTTGCGGGAAGCGCCTTTGGCGTGGCTGGCGGTCGTGATCCCAGCCGGATGGGACCACGCCGAGCGCCACTTGGCTGGTTTTTGGACGACAAAGAGTCCAACAAGAAGAGCGGTGCTTGCGGCAGCCGGTGACGGTATGACACGTCACCACAGAATGGGTGCTGCCGAGCAACCTTCCGGTGCCCTATGGGAACCATCAGGAAATCAGTGACTTGGCCGCACTTGTTTTTTGGCCCTCCGTCATATAAAAAGCAGCTGTGAGGCCCGGTTACCGAGTTGGAATGCTGATCGTATTGGTAGCCGTGTTTCTGCCGACTAATGCGCTTTATCTTCGGGCCCAGGCGAACTCCCCGTACACGGACACGAGGGCGGACTTCCAGCGCTTTCTACAAGATATTCTTGACGCAACTAAGAAGGGCGACAAGCAGAGAGTTGCATCCCTTTTAAAGAGCACTGAAGTTCCCAACTGCGATGCTTGGCTGCATCAGATGTACAAATCAGATTCAGCTGACAGTTGGCAAAACTCCTTAAGAAAGTAGAACCCGTTTACCCTGCAGATGCAGCTGCTCAGCACATCTCCGGGACTGTGCGCGTGTACTACGTGATCGGCGGCGACGGGGCGGTCTACAACGCCCATGCACTTTCCAGCGAGGGGCTATCCGAGGACCCCTCCCTTCGAAAAGCTGCAGAAGATGCGGTCCTTCAATGGCGATATCAACCAGCGACAATGGACGGCAAGCCAATCCAAACAAATGCCGTCACGGTTGACGTTAAGTTCTCTCCGAAGAGCTGAGTGTCGGATCGCGAATCGGCTCAACTTTGCGCGCTTTGATTTCACGGCTCAGAAAGCGCGGCACTCGTACAACTTACGCAGGTCGATAAGGTGCAACGACTGTTTACCTGTCAGGGCACACAAGGAATTATGAGTCGGGCCAGACTTAAGGTATATGGCTTCTATCGTTATGAGTACCAATCCAAAAGGGCCGTTCCTCTACGTTGATACGATAACTGAGACGCTCTCGGTACCTCCTTCAAGAAATTGTCGGGTTGCGCCTCTGAATTCACAGTGGGGCTAGTGAGAGCGAGCATGATCGAGCTGAAGCGTTGAGCCGCGACGAAAATTAACAATTCGCCAGCCACAAGCTAAGTCCTTCCGCACGGCCTTTCCCCCGCTCCACGCTTTGTCTTGAGCTTCGCCTCGGCTCCGGCAAAAAGTACTTGCATGCTGCTCTGCTCTCCTATAGAGTGTCTGTATGTATTGACCGTTTATATGTAAAAACACCGGATGGCCTTGCCGATTTCGCTCGAGGCGCGTCTGCCGTGCTTGCGCCTGGCAAACCTGCTCGAGTCCCTGCCGTCTACCCGAGGCGCCACCTAAGTCTCTCTGGAATAAACTTGTCGTTCTCGCCCGCAACCTAACCCGCAAGCACAAACTCGACGGCGACCTCGACGCCGAGCTTCTCTCCAATCGCGACTTGCTGGAAGACGAGAAGATCCGCGCCGGCGTCGATCCTCGCAAAGTGCGCCGCGAGAGCCTTCTCGAACTCGGCGGCGCCGAACAAATCAAAGAAAACGTCCGCGACATTCGTCGCGGCTCCGCTTTCACCTCCGTCGCCACCGAGCTTCGCCAATCCCTGCGGAGCTTAATGCGCAATCCTTCGCTGACCATCCTCGGCACGTTCATGCTTGCGCTCGGCATGGGGGCCAGCATTTCGGTCTTCAGCATCTTTCAGGTCGCTCTGCTTCAGCCTCTTCCCTGTCGCGATGCTGGCCGACTGGTCGAGATCGCGGAAACCCGCCTGGACCGCGGTATCACCGAGGCGGACTTTGCGGAAGCCAACTTCTGGGACGTGCGCTCCTACAATCACAGTTTCGACGAGGTCGCCTCCTACCATTATGACGAGGCCAACCTCACCGGCATCGGTGAGCCGGAGAAGGTCGTCGCCAGTAACGTCACAGCGGGTTTCTTGCGCACCCTCAGCGTTTCACCGATTCTTGGCCGGGACTTTTCCTACGACGAGGACCGCAATGGCTATAGCAATTCCGTCGTAATCATCGGCAATACGTTCTGGAAGACCCGCTTCGGCGGCGATCCCAATATTATCGGCAAAACCCTACGTCTCGACGGCCGCCCCTATACCGTCGTCGGAGTCCTTCCACCAGGCGAGCCGTTGATCAACGACCAGCTTTACCGTCTTTTTGGACATCGCCCCGACTCCGACCGTGCAAGTTGGGAGTTCACGGTGATCGCCCGCCTCAAGTCCGGCGCTACCCTGCATACTGCACAAGTAGACTTGCAGCGTCTTGCCGGCACTCTCGCCCAGTCTTTTCCCAAAGACGACAAAAGCATCGGATTTCTCCTGAATCCTTCGAGCACTTGGATTGCTTCGGACACCACTCGTCGCGCGCTATGGGTTCTGCTCGGCGCCGTTACCTTTCTGCTGCTCATCGCCTGCTTGAACATGGCCAATCTTTTGCTGGCGCGCGGCACAGCGCGCCAACGCGAAATTGCCGTGCGTACCGCGCTCGGAGCCAGCCGCGCACGCATAGTGCGCTACGTTATGATGGAGTCGCTTTTGCTCAACGGCTTTGGCACCGCAGCCGGTCTGGTGCTGGCCTACTTCGGCATACGCGCCGTGCAGCAACTCGACATCCGCGGCATCCCCCGCCTCGCTGATGCTGGCCTTAATCCTTCGGTACTCGGCTTCGCGGTGAGCGTTGCGCTGCTCACCGGTGTGCTCTCCGGAATCGCTCCGGCCTTGCAAGCGCCGGTCTCGCGCATCGCCGCAGCTCTCCGCGACTCTGACCGCCAGACCGGCAGCCGCAGCCAAGGCCATTTACGCGCCGCTCTTGTGACCGCTGAAGTAGCGTTTTCCTTCCTCTTGCTGGTCGGCGCAGGACTGCTCATTCGCAGCTTCGCACAACTCATGAGTGCGGACCGCGGTTTCCAAACAGAAAACCGCCTCTTCTTCACCGTCAATATGACCGGCTCGTACTACGAAAGAGGCGTCGGCAAACAATTCATGGACCGCCTCACCGAACGGCTGCGGCCGCTCCCGTAGTTCTCGCGGTCGGCGCCATCGCCAATCGGCCCATCGAAGGCGGCAATCCTGGAATGGGCATCGACGCCGCGTCGCGTCCGGAATCTTCCGGACAGTCCGCTCCGCCCTGGGCCGGCTGCCGCGTCGTCTCTCCCGGCTACTTCCGCGCTGTAGGCTTGCCGCTTCTGCGCGGCCGCGACTTCGAGCCCGCCGACAAACCGGTCTGGGCCCAGCTCGGAGACGCTCCCTATCAGCGACGCGTCGTTATCAGCAACCGCTTGGCGAAACAGCTCCTTCCCCACCAAGATCCCATCGGCAAACATGTGGCGCTCTGGAAAAGCCAGAGTGACCTGGACGCCGAAGTGATCGGCGTGGTGGGCGACAGCCTGGAGCGCGGCCTTGCTAAGGGCCCCACGCTCACCGTATTTCTCCCGACCGGCCAAAATGTCTTGGCCAGCGATTTCGTCGTTCACACGCGCGGCAATCCGCTAGCCCTCGTTCCCACGGTGCGTTCGCTCGTCGCTGCTCTCGATCCCAACCTGCCGATTTCCGACGTTCGTTCCTTCGACCAGCTGGTCTACCGTTCTGTCGCGCCGCAGCGCTTGAACGTGATTCTCCTGTCCATTTTCAGTGGCATGGCTTTGCTGCTCGCTACCACAGGCATCTACGGCGTGCTGTCTTACTCCGTCAGCCGTCGCACTTCAGAAATTGGCCTGCGCATCGCTCTTGGTGCCAGCCGCGCCGCCATTCTCGGTATGACCATTCGCCAAGGTCTGCGGCCGGCGTTGGTTGGTGCGCTGCTCGGAGGCCTGAGCGCTTGGTGGCTCTCCCGCTATCTCACAACACTTCTTTTTGGTGTGAAACCTTTCGACGCGCTCACCTATGTCTGCGTCGCCGCACTTTTGCTGGGAACCGCCGCGCTAGCCTGTTACGTTCCCGGCCGCCGAGCCATGCGCATCGATCCCGCTACCGCTCTGCGCATCGAATAGCCCTTCGCGCAGATCATCCGCGTCACGACGCCACCGCAATGCACAAGCT
>Ga0210388_10004048_pt1 | contig 11472 bp, 9 predicted proteins | sample IncBWC19OmetaG_FD_155485 | JGI IMG/M metagenome (GOLD analysis project Ga0210388, IMG submission 155485) | Forest soil microbial communities from Barre Woods Harvard Forest LTER site, Petersham, Massachusetts, United States - Inc-BW-C-19-O ...
CGGCCTGATCCGCCCGGGCGTCACGGAAAGCATCGTGAACGAAGACATCTACACTCTGGCGAAGGAAATGTATGGGATTACGACGTACTGGCACAAGCGAATCGTTCGTGCGGGCCCCAATACTCTGCTTCCGTATGCAGAGAACCCGCCGGACCTGACCATCGGGTCGGACGACATCTTGTTCCTGGACCTGGGACCGGTGTTCGAGGATTGGGAAGCGGACTTCGGAAGAACGTTTGTGTTAGGTTCCGATCCAGTGAAAGGCAAGTTGCGCAGGGATGTGGGCGAGGCGTTTGCAGCCGGCAAGAAGTATTTTCACGAGCATCCGCATATCACGGCTTGTGAACTCTACAGCCACGCGCAATCCTTGGCCGAGCACTACGGCTGGGAATACGGTGGTCCGATCGCGGGGCACCTGATTGGGCAGTTTCCGCATGAAAAAATTGCCGGTGACAAGGTGACCCTGTATGTCCATCCCGACAGCCACCTGCCGATGCGCGCCCCCGACGAAAACGGTCAAGCTCGACATTGGATTCTGGAAATTCATTTCGTGGACCGCGAGCGCCAGATCGGCGGATTCTACGAGGAGCTGCTGACGGTCGATCCGTAGGCTGCTTCTCGTCTTGGGCGTGCCGATCCGCATGCCCTCATATCATTGCCGCCGGCTTTGCACCGTAGCCGGCAGCTCGCTTCAGAGATTGTGTTCTCGGATCGAAGTTAAGGTGCTATGAGGTTGGCGATTCCCCAATAAGCGCCTACCTACCAGCTCAGTATTATCGGGGACGAATTTAGCTGGCCTTTTCCCCGGGTCGAGTGGGGCTCGCCGTGCCTTTGACAAAACAAGATTCACAAACCCTCACGCCGTTCTTCAGCGTGAAGTCAACCCTGCGGCTCGCATCGATCTCAGCTCCGCATTTACCGCATCGGTCTTGGGCTGGCTCGGGCATGGTTCGTCTCCCCGTTTATTCAACCGCAAGCCGCGACAGAACACATTAAAAGGGGTGTATCACGAGTCGCTGGCGATTCGGCAGGGTTTGTTTAACGGAAGATAACCCAATCGATGAATCGATACGGGCGGAATTCCGAGCCGAAAAGCGCCCGGCAAGAAGATGTAGTAAGCGAGTCAGGCGACGGCTTTCTTTGCTTCCGACCGGATCTTTGCCCATCGCTTCTTGGCTGCCTTGGAAATCTTCGCTCTGCCAGCCGCTGACAGCACGCGCTTCTTAGCGCGCGTGAGATCACGGCTTGCCGACTTGCCCAAAGCCTTTGCGGCTAACTGCAAGCCATTCAAGTCAGCCTTTAGCTTTACCAACTGTTTCTTTACCTTCTTCTCCTCGCGCCTGATCGATGCCAATATGCTCATGAATCCTCCGTGAACACTGTACCTGAGGAATCGCCGTGCGCCAATCCTGTGTCTTAGGGGTGCTGAGGACAGAGCATCAGGTCCGGGAAAGCGCATGACGTCGAAGGGATTCTCAGGCGATGCGAGGTTCTTCACCCCTACGACGCGAAGATTGAAATCGAGCACCTCGTTTGCGGCTATGGCTATAAGGACGTGGCGCTGCATCTACATAGCGCAGGCAAACGAGGCGACAAAATTCGCCTTTGTTTCTGATGTGGACATGCTCAACGTATTCTTTGTTTAATCGAGTGCCAAGGCCGGACGCGGTTTATCGCCCGTGCCTCCCGATTCTGCGGGCGACGGATCGTTTTGTTATAGTCCGTTGGCGGGGCTCGAAATCCACCGCAGGGAACCCGGCCGAGCGGGATCTTACAGGAGGCGTATATGGCGCTCGATAGGAACGACGAATCCGTACTCAGCAACATCGATCGGTTAGTGAAGGAAGAAGAGGGCCTCTACGGAAAAAGTGAAATTACCGGCGAAGACCGTGCCCGCCTGGCCGACCTGAAGGTGCATCTTGACCAGTGCTGGGACTTGCTGCGCCAGCGGCGGGCACTCCGAGAGTTCGGTAAAGATCCTGATGAAGCCAAAGCACGTCCCGCCAAGATCGTCGAGAACTACGAGCAGTAGAGATTGGTGAATCCCTCGACGGCCAGCTAGCGTCAGAGATTCAGAGGTTTTCCACCATGCGCACTCTGGTCGTTGGTGCAGGCGCCGTCGGCGGGTATTTCGGTGTTCGGCTGGTTCAGGCCGGCCGCGATGTCACGTTTCTGGTGCGCGCCCGGAGGGCCGACGAGATCAAGGCAGACGGTCTTCGAATCCTCAGCCCGCACGGCGATCTGACGCTCCATCCCCAAACTCTTATCTCCGAGAAAATTACCAAGCCGTTTGACTTGATCCTGCTCGCCGTGAAGAGCTACACGCTTTCCGGCGCGATGAATGACTTCGCTCCTGCCGTTGGCCCCGAAACGATGATTCTTCCCGCGCTGAACGGCATGCGTCATATCGACCTGCTGATCGCGCGCTTTGGGAGGAAAGCTGTTCTCGGAGGGGTGTTTCTGGTCGCCACGGAGATCGATCCGGAAGGCCGGATCCGGCAGCTCTCTGATTTTCAGAGTATCCGCTATGGCGAGCTCGACGGGCAGAGCACGGAACGGATGCAAAAAGTCGATGAGACGCTCGACGGAGCAGGCTTCGATGCTTCCAGGTCGAGCCAGATCATGCAGGACATGTGGGAAAAATGGGTGCAACTGGCGACCCTGGGGAGCATTACTTGCCTCCTGCGCGGCAACATCGGTGAGATTGCCGCGATCCCTCGGGGCGCCGAACTTTCGGTTGCAGCGCTTCGCGAGTGCTCCGGGATTGCGAGCTCCTGCGGCTACCCACAATCCGATACGTTCCTCGAGCAGCAGACTGTTCAGCTAACGAAGCAAGGTTCGCGGATGACCTCCTCGATGTATCGCGATTTCAAGAAAGGCGCTCCCGTCGAGGTAGACGCCATCCTGGGTGATCTTCTGGAACGCGGGCGGAAGCACGGCCTGACGACGCCCATACTGCAAGCGGCATTTGTGAGCCTGTCGATTTACCAGCATGCCCACGGCGCTGCCAAGACGGCATCAAGTTGAGCTACCGGCCCCAGGACCTGGCGGGTTCATTCAAGCGAAGGGACGAACCCCATCCGCTGGCAATCGGTGGATGCTTCCAGCCTCTCCGCCTGTTACTGTCTGCCCCGGATGTGGCTGCCACGGAGAGCGGAATCCTGCCCGCCGTCACACTAGTCTCTGATACCGCATTCCGACCAGTTGACGCACCGCATTGGGTGAATTGCTTGGAAGCATCCGCCGCACGCATCCGTTACATGCTTCGCTGTATTGTTGTGATCCGGTTCAGTGCTGATAATCTGTTTGGTTCTCAATTGCGCTGAAAAACAGGTGATCGCATGTCAAGTCCAGCTCGCAGTTTCCAAAGCAGCTCGGTTTCCCAGTATTCCAAGCCTGAAATTCTCTCTCAAGAAGACGGCCGCGAACTTCTCGATGAGTTCAATGATCTGGTGGCCCGTCGCGCCTATGAGCGCTTCGATCAGGACGGCCGGGTCGATGGAAACGACGTGTCGCACTGGCTTGAGGCTGAGAACGAACTGGCGCCGCTACTACCGTATGTCCGGGACCTGGCCGATTCATTCGTGGCGAATATATCGCTAGAGGAAGTCTCCGGCGAAAATGTCAAGGTCTACGCAACCGAGGATCGAGCGATTGTGTACGCGGAGAATAGCTCGGCGGACCGCACCGGGCAAACGCAAAGTAGAGAATCGACCTATTACATAATTCGCTGGCCCGAGTCCGTCGATATCTCCAGTTGCGCGGCCGACTTGGACAACGGAAATCTGACTCTGCAAATCCGTAAGGCCAACAGCCGGCCCGGAGCTTCTCTCGACGGCTCGCGAGAGCCTCAGGGCATGACGGGTAACGAGCGTTAACTTTGCTTTGCGCGGCTCGTCTCATTGAAGGGGTCACAGAGTGCGCACATCGAACAGCAATGCGGCTCCAGACTGCGCTCAGGATGTCATTCATCCCGAAAGAACCTGCTTGCCCGTACGCGCATGAGACCGCTGCGCGAGACGGCGGAACGAAGTTTGCATTCCGAGCTTAATCCGTCGCCGACTCCAGATCCTCCGATGCCAGAATTCGGAGCCACGCCAATCTCGGAAGACCGCTGCCGCTTCGTTGCCTGGGCGCCGGGCAAATCCGAATTGTCACTCGTCTTTTGCGGCGATCGCCGCGAAGTCATTTCAATGCGATCGCAATGCGGCTTTCATGTTGCCGAGGCGCACGCTCGCGAAGGTGCTCGCTACACGTTTCGCATGCCCGATGGCCGCGAATTTCCGGATCCCGCGTCGCGTTTTCAGCCCGACGGCGTACATCATCCCTCTGCCGTTGTCGACACACGCAAATTCAAGTGGAACGACGCCGGGTTCGCGGGACACTCCATGCGCGACATGGTGATTTACGAGCTTCACGTCGGCACATTTACTTCCGCGGGCACTTTCGACGCAGCGATTTCGCGGCTCGATGATTTGGCCGAACTTGGGATTACGGCGGTCGAGATCATGCCGGTGGCGCAATTTCCCGGCGGCCGAAACTGGGGCTACGACGGAGTATTTCCGTTTGCCGCGCAGAATTCCTACGGAGGGCCGTGGGCGCTCCAAAGGTTCGTCGATGCGGCTCACGGACGCGGGATATCCGTGATCCTGGACGTCGTATACAATCACCTCGGCCCGGAAGGAAATTATCTCGGCGAGTTCGGTCCTGTCTTCAGTGGGCGCTATTGCACTCCCTGGGGGCAAGCGGTGAATTTCGACGGCGCCGAGTCCGAGCCGGTGCGTTCGTTCTTCATTCAGAACGCTTTGTATTGGCTGAAGCAATTTCACGTCGATGCGCTGCGGCTCGACGCGGTGCATGGCATTTTCGATTTCAGCGCCCGGCATTTTCTCGCCGAACTCAAAGAGCATGTCGAGGATCTCTCCGTCCAGGTGAAACGTAAGTTGAACATCATCGCCGAAAGCGACCTGAACGACTCGCGATTGCTGCACCTTCCGGTGCGCGGAGGGTACGGCCTGGACGCGCAGTGGAGCGACGATTTTCATCACGCGCTGCACGCTCTGCTCACGAACGAATCGACCGGCTACTACGGTGACTTCGGCACAATCGAAGATCTAGGCATCGCCATCCGCAACGGCTGGCGCTACGCGGGTCAGTTTTCCAGGTTTCGGAAGCGGCGGCACGGCAATTCGCCGTCGGACGTTTCGGCCGATCACTTTGTGGTCTTCAGCCAGAACCATGATCAGGTGGGAAATCGCGCAGGCGGTGAGCGGCTCGCAGCTTTGGTCGATTTCGAAAGCGCGAAGCTCGCCGCAGGTGTGACGCTCCTATCGCCTTTCGTTCCGCTGCTTTTCATGGGTGAAGAATACGGTGAGAAGCGGCCCTTCCAATATTTCACCAGTCACGGCGATCCGGCGCTGATCGAGGCCGTCCGGCGCGGCCGTCGCGAGGAATTTGCGCAGTTCGGCTGGGGCGACGAGGTCGCCGATCCTCAGGACGAATCCACGTTCGCCGCATCGGTTCTCGATTACGCCGCGAAAGACACCGAGCCGCATCGCACGCTGTGGAGGCTCTACAAATCCTTACTGACCCTTCGCAAGAGGCTCGGTCTCGGCTCCGCGAAGCCGGACGTGACCTGGAACGAATCCGCGAAGACGCTGACACTGGCATATCGGACGGTGCCCATACTGGCGATCTTCCATTTCGGACATACGCAGGTTCACGTCCCGCTCCCCGCTGAGATTCCGTCCGCTTCAGCGATCCTGAATTCCGCAGATCGCGAATGGCGTGGCCCGGCAGGCAGCGAATTGTCCGCCGGAACTCAGGGTCGAAGCGTGACCCTCGAGCCGCGTTCGTTCGCTGCGCTTGTCCCACATCGAGGCCCCACTCCATGAAATACGTCTGCGTGCACGGCCACTTTTACCAGCCGCCGCGCGAAAATCCGTCGCTCGAGGCTATCGAGCTCCAGGATTCCGCCTATCCCTACCACGATTGGAACGAACGCGTGACGGCGGAATGCTACGCGCCCAATGCAAAGTCGCGTCTGCTCGATGACCAGCATCGCATCGTCGAGCTCGTGAACAATTACGCGCAGATCAGCTTCAATTTCGGCCCGACGCTCCTGCTCTGGATGGAGCAGAAAGTCCCGCAACTTCTCGCATGTATTCGCGAGGCTGACCACAAGAGCCAGGAACACTTCGGCGGCCACGGCTCGGCCATCGCACAAGCGTACAACCACATGATCATGCCGCTGGCCCACCCACGCGACAAGGAAACGCAAGTCATATGGGGCGTACGCGACTTCGTAGCTCGATTCGGCCGCCAGCCGGAAGGGATGTGGTTGCCGGAGACAGCCGTGGACATTCCAACGCTGGAGGCACTGGCCGCGCAGGGGATTCGCTTCACGATTCTGGCGCCGCGTCAGGCGAAACGCGTGCGCCGATACGGTAGCCGCAACTGGAAAGACGTTTCCGGCGACCGCATAGACCCAAGCCGCGCGTACCAGTTGCGCCTGCCGTCGAAAAAGACGATTTCGCTGTTCTTCTACGACGGACCCATCTCGCAAGGCGTGGCATTCGAGGGCCTGCTCAACGACGGCAAACGATTCGCGGACCGGCTGTTGGGCGGATTCTCCGACGATCGCGTCGGCCCGCAGCTTTCCCATATCGCAACGGACGGTGAAAGCTACGGTCATCATCACCATCACGGCGAGATGGCGCTCACCTTCGCTCTGCGGAGCATCGACTCGGGCGAGCTCGCCAAGCTCACGAACTACGGCCAGTTCTTGGAGATGCACCCTCCGGATCACTGGGTCGAAATTTTCGAGAACACCTCCTGGAGCTGTGCGCACGGACTCGAACGCTGGAGATCGAATTGCGGCTGCAACTCCGGCGGCCATCCCGAGTGGAATCAGCAGTGGCGCGAGCCTCTGCGGCAGGCGCTCGATTGGCTGCGCGACACGCTGGCGGCGGCATTCGAGCGGCGCGGCGCCGAGTCGTTGAAAGACCCCTGGGCGGCTCGCAACGACTTCATCGACGTCATCCTGGATCGCTCCTCCGAACAGGTGGCGGCATTTTTGGCCAAGCATGCCACGCACGAACTGAATCGCGAGGAGCGCGTGCGCACCCTGAAGCTGCTTGAAATGCAGCGCCACGCAATGCTGATGTACACGAGCTGCGGCTGGTTCTTCGACGAACTCTCCGGGCTTGAAACCGTGCAAGTGCTTCACTACGCCGGCCGCGCCATCCATCTCGCCCGCAAGGCGCTTGGTGAGGATCTAGCGGCGCCGTTCTGCGAAAGGCTCCGGAACGCCAAAAGCAACATCCCCGAGCACGCTAACGGCGAGGAAATCTACAAGAAATGGGTTGGGCCTGCCGTCGTCACCGCGGACAAAGTCACCGGCCACTACGCCGTCAGCGGACTCTTCGAAGCGTATGGCGATCAGACGCGCATCTACTGCTACGACGTCACCCGCCAAGAATACAGCGTCGAAACGGAAGGCCGCGTCCGCCTGGCGGTCGGCAGCGCCCGAGTGCGCTCGCTGATCACCACCGACGAAAATACGCTCGGCTTCGCGGTTCTGCACCTGGGCGATCACAACATCACTGGGGGTGTTCGAGAATTTCAGGACGAAAACCGTTTTCACGAACTGCGCGACCAGTTAAAAGCGGCATTCACCCAGGCCGACACCGCCGGGGTAATCCGCATTCTTGACGAGCACTTCCACAAGAGCACGTTTTCCATTCGCTCCCTGTTCCGCGACGAGCAGCGCCGCATCATCAATCTGATTCTGCAGGATGCGCTGAGCTCTGCAACCTCTTCGATCCGCACCATGTACGAAAACCAGGCTCCGCTGCTCCGCTTCCTCAACTCGCTGAGTGTCCCGGTGCCCGGTGCGTTTCTCTCCGTGGCCGCGATCGCGCTGAATGGCCAGCTGCAGCAGGCGCTCGAACGTCCCGATATCGACGCCGCCGCGGTCCAGGGACTGCTGCGCGAAGCGGAGCTGACTCACGTGAAGCTCGACGCTACCACGCTCGAATTCACCATGCGCAAGCGGCTGGAGGAACAAGCGGCAACATTTGAACAGAAGCCCGACGATCTCTGCGAGCTGAAGCGGCTTCACGGCCTCCTCGATATCGCGGCCGGATTGCCGTTCCACGTGGGACTCGCGACGGCGCAGGAGCTCTGCTTCACTCGTCTGGCGCATGCGACCGCCAACGGCAATGCACTTGCGCAAGCGGCCGCTGCAAATGGCGGTGGGAACCCTAACCCAAACACCGCCCAGGCGAGCCCGCAGAATTCCGACGCGAGTCAACAGGAATGGAGCCGCGAGCTTTCTGCCGTGCGCGAAAAGCTTCGCATCCACGGAACGCCGTAATGCCTCCGCGGGTTCCACTTGCGACCTATCGCCTGCAGTTCAACTCCCATTTTCGTTTTCGCGATGCGATTCCGATTCTCGACTACCTGCGCGGTCTCGGAATTTCGCACATCTATGCCTCGCCCATCCTCGCCAGCCGACATGGCAGTGGCCACGGATACGACGTCACCGACCCCACCAGCATTAATGTCGACGCGGGCGGTGCGGAGGATTTTGCCGCGCTGCAACTGGCGCTCGACGAACGCGGGCTCGGGCTGCTGCTCGACATCGTGCCGAACCACATGGCCGCGGGCAGCGAGAATCGCTGGTGGATGGACGTGCTCGAGTTCGGGCCCGATTCCGCGTTCTCGTCATATTTCGATATTGACTGGAAATCACTGTCGCGCACGCTGCAGGGCAAGCTCCTGCTGCCGTTTCTCGGCCGTTCGTTCGGCGACGTGCTCAATGACGGCGAGCTGAAGATTGCCTTGCAGGACGGCCGTTTGTTCCTGCACTACGGAGAGCAGACGTTTCCCATCGCACCGAATTCCTACGCGGAGATTCTCGCGTCCTGCCAATCGGACGTGCAGGGCGCGTTGGACACCGGCTCGCCCGCCGCGCTCGAATGGCAGGGGATTTTGGCGCTCGCGCAATCGCTCGCTTTCAGTGAAGGCGGCAGCGCGCAGGCCGCCGCAGAACGCCGCACGAAATTCGAAAGCATGCGCGAGCGGCTCAGACAGCTGCTCGCGGGGTCGCCCGCGATCGGCGGGTGTCTGGAGGGCGTGCTGCTAGGCATCAATGGCGAATCCGGCCGTCCGGCGAGCTTCCGCAAACTCGAAAAGATTCTCGCGGGCCAACATTTTCGGCTGGCATTCTGGCAGACGCCGAGCGAGGCGATTAACTACCGCCGATTTTTCTCGATCACCGATCTCGTCGGAGTTCGTGTGGAAGACCCCGCTGTTTTTGACGCCACGCACGAACTGGCCTTTCGCCTGGCGCAAAGCACGTGCTGCGTGGGTTTCCGGATCGATCACATCGACGGCCTTCGCGATCCGCTCGCCTATCTCACCCGCGTGCGCGAGCGCTTGTCGACGCCGGGCTCGAGTTTCGCTGGGACCAACGACCCTTATCTGATCGTCGAGAAAATATTGGCCAGGGGCGAGCAGCTGGCCACCGATTGGCCTGTCGAAGGCACCACGGGCTACGATTTCATGAATTTCGCGAACCGCTTGTTCATCGACGAACGACAGGTGCAAAAGCTCGACGAGATTTACGCGAACTGTACCGGCCTGCGCATCGATTTCGAGGACGTGGTTTACGAGAAAAAGAAACTCGTGATGCGGACGCTTTTCGGCGTGGAAATGCGCGCGCTCGGCAGGGAACTCGCTGAGCTCGCGCGCGACGATCGCTACGCCCGCGAACTCCATCCGGCCGAACTGGCCGAAGCACTGGTCGAAGCGACCGCGTGTCTGTCGGTATACCGGACTTATATTCAGACGCTCGACGTTCCGGAGACCGCGAAGCTCGTGCTCAGCCAGGCCATCGAACTCGCGCGATCCCGCCGGTCCACGCTGCCGCCTCGATATTTCGATTTTCTTGCCGACGTTCTGCTGTTGGCGGCGCCCGAGCACGTCCGCCCCGAACAGCGAGAGTCTCGCCTCGCGTTCGTGACCCACTGGCAGCAATTCACCGGCTCGATTATGGCCAAAGGATTTGAGGACACCGCGCTGTACGTCTACTTCCCGCTGTCGTCGCTCAACGAAGTCGGCGGAGATCCGCGCGTCGAGAAAACCGATCCCCTGGCGTTTCACCGCTTCGTGGCCGCGCGACAGGAAAAATGGCCGCACAGCATGAACGCAACGACGACGCACGATACGAAACGCTCCGAGGACACTCGGGCGCGAATCTCTGTGCTTTCGGAGCTTCCGGAGCGCTGGGCGGAGTGCCTCCATTCGTGGTCGCGCATGAACGAACCGTTCGCGAGCAAAGCAGATGGCATCGCGGTGCCCGACCGCAACGAGGAATACCTTTTCTATCAAACCTTGATGGGCGCTTGGCCGCTCGAAGAAGACGGATGGAGGGACTTTTTGCCGCGTCTGCAGGAGTACTTCATCAAAGCGTCGCGGGAAGCGAACGTTCGCACGCGCTGGGTCGCGCCCAATCAGGCCCACGAGTCGGCCCTGCGGCACTTTGTCGCCGGCGTTGTGGACCGCGAGCGAAACCGCGAATTTTGCGCGGACTTCGAGCAGATTCACCAGTGCGTCGCGCTGTACGGAATGCTGAATGGGTTGGGGCAGACGCTGCTGAAGGCGGCTTCTCCAGGCGTGCCGGATTGCTATCAGGGATCGGAGCTGTGGGACTTGCGGCTGGTCGATCCGGATAATCGCGGTCTGATCGACTATGACAGCCGCCGAACTGCGCTTGCGGGATTGCGCGCCGCCGGCGCATCGCGTCGCGAGCTGGACGTGGAAGCATTGCTCGCGAGCTGGCCCGACGGACGTGTGAAAATGCACGTCTTGGCGACGGCCTTGAACGCTCGGCAGGCGAACCCGGCGCTTTTTAACGACGGGCGCTACGAAGTGCTCGCAGCCGAAGGCGAGCACGCGAATCGCATCGTGGCGTTTGCGCGGGTGCATGCGGGTGATTGGGCGATTTCTGTCATTCCGCGCTGCCTCGCTTCGGTCGAAGCGCCCCTGATGCGACGTGATTGCCGGCACAAGTTTTGGAAGGCGACCCAACTGGTGCTGCCGGAAAATGCCCCTAAACGGTGGACCAACCTTTTGGCTGGCCATGCGGTCCCGCCCATCGGGATTACGTCGAGGGGCGCGTTCGAGCTGGCTGAGGTGTTCGAACGATTTCCGCTAGCGCTGTTGCTGCCGTCGGCCGCGTAGGAAATGCGCAGGCGGGGGAAAGCGCCTCGGTCGAGGAGCTCGGGCGCCGCGCCCTGGAACACATCGCTTGTCGCGTTTCGAGGACACCGCGGCTTGAAAGGGCCGCGGTTGTTTTGAGCGAGCTACTTCGGTGAAGTGTCGTCGGGCGGCGCGTCCGGTGCTTTCGAGCCGCTGTCGAGTGAGCGGCCATCGGGGAAGGTCACGCGGCGGGCGTTCAGGAAGTGC
>Ga0210388_10004049_pt1 | contig 11471 bp, 8 predicted proteins | sample IncBWC19OmetaG_FD_155485 | JGI IMG/M metagenome (GOLD analysis project Ga0210388, IMG submission 155485) | Forest soil microbial communities from Barre Woods Harvard Forest LTER site, Petersham, Massachusetts, United States - Inc-BW-C-19-O ...
ATGGCCTGGGCAACGTCTTCGATCACTGATAAATGAAATTCGTCCGCGAGATGCTGCAGGCGGTCCATGTCGGCGCACTGGCCATAAAGATGAACCGGCAGCAGGACGCGGAGCTTGTCGTGCTTGCTGCCGCGCAGAAAACATTCGACCTGATCAGGATCGAGATTGAATGTCCGCGGATCGATATCGGCAAACACGGGGCGCGCGCCGGCCCGCACGATGGCGCTCGCAGAAGCAAAAAAACTGAATGGCGTGGTGAGTACCTGATCTCCAGGCTGCACGCCGGCGGCAGCGAGGGCGAGCCACAAGGCGTCGGTGCCCGAAGCGCAACCGACTGCGTCGCCTGCCCCACAGAAATTGGCGAGTTCGCGCTCGAGTCCTTCAACCTCTGCCCCGAGAATGTACTGCTGCGATGAGCAAACCCTCTCTATCGCCGCCACTACCTTGTCCTGCACCTGCAAATACTGGCGATGCAGATCGAGCAGGGGCACAGAGTCGAATCTCTTCCCGCCCGCTACGGGCTGAACGCCTGGGTAAGGCTTCGGCGATTCGGGCTTGGTCGGAGAGCTAGTCACAGAAAGCGCGATTGTAGCAGGCTGGACGGTGGGAAGGACATTCCGGCTTATACCATTTCCCATAGTTATCTTCCGCAAACACATGTTTTTTGTTATGGCTTTTGTGACGGTCTGTCCCTAAGTAGCTGACGACCATACCCTTTAGGGCGAAACATTTTTGGAACACTAGTTGCTTTAGCTAGCCCCGAGTAATTAACGCAGCACCCGTTGCTCCCCCAACATCTTCTGGGTCACAGATCGAAAGATCACGTACGGAGGGCTTTTGATGAGTAATCGATTCAATTTCGTGGCTATTGTGCTGGCACTCGGACTTGTGTTTGGAATGGTATGGTCCACTCCGGCGAACGCCGACAACCTCTACGCAAGTATTCGCGGCACGGTTGTAGACCCGAGCGGAGCCGTGGTACCAGACGCGAAGCTGACGGCGACAAACGTTGCCACGGGCATCAATTACAACACCACATCGAACAAGGATGGATTGTTTACCTTCGTACAGTTGCCCATCGGCGACTACAAAGTGAGGGTTGAGAAATCGGGGTTCAAGGCATTCTCGGAGAGCCGCATTCATCTCGACCTCGATCAGGTATACAACCTTAAAGTCGGGATGGAGCTGGGTGTTGTCAGCGACACGATAACCGTCGATGCCAATCCGGCCCAGGTCGAAACCACCAGCATGCAGCTGGGCGCCACGGTAACCGGCCAGCAGATCGTGGACATACCGCTGAATGGCCGCAACTGGACCCAGCTCATGCAGCTTCAGCCAGGAGTGCAGTCATCTTCTGACCGCTTCGGCGCCGGCGCATATTCCACAAACGGCTCGGAGACCCAGCAGAACTCGTTCCTGATCAATGGAACCGATTCCAACGACACGTCCCTAAACGTTCCTCTGGTCATCCCCAGCCCGGATGCGATCGGCGAATTCAACCTTGTCACCAGCACCATAAATCCTGAATACGGGCGGAACTCCGGTGCCATCGTCAACGCCGCCATCAAGAGCGGGACCAATCAGTTCCACGGCGATGTGTTTGAGTTCTATCGCGACACCTTCCTGGATGCGAAGAGCTGGTTCGAGAGCTCTCCGGCGCCCTTCCACCAGAACCAATTCGGTGGAACGATCGGGGGGCCGATCGTCAAGGATCACGCCTTCATCTTCTTCTCCTACCAAGGTCTACGCGCAACGCAGCCGGAAGGATACTTAGCCAGCACAGTCCCCACGGTTCTGAGCCCGGCCGAGCGCGCGGGCGATTTTTCGGCGGACAATGGTGGCGCACCCTTTGCGAACGCGCCTGTTTCCGGCCTTTCGCCCTTCCCCCTATACGGAGATAGTGCTTCGTCGTGCCCCGTGGGAGGAGCCCAGTGTCCGGCGGGCACGGCCTATACTTCGTTGTTCAGCACGGGCGTAGTTCCTGCTCAGGATTTGAACCCGCTATCGCTCAAGCTGATGACCCAGTACGTTCCTCTGCCAAATGCGTCGAACAATACTTATCAATTCAATCCCACAATAACGCGCAAGAACGACCAGTACCTGGGTAGAATCGACGAAAAGGTCACCAGCAAGGATTCTCTCTGGTTCTACGGTTTATATCAGAACAGTCCATTTAACGAGACCCTGCCCTTTACCGGAGCGTCGCTTCCGGGTTTCGGCAGCACCAACCCGGAGAAGACTTACGAGTTCACCGTGGCTTTGAACCATACTTTTTCGCCCACGTCGCTGAATGAGTTGCGCTTTGCCTATCTCCGCTTCAACTACACCGCGAACGGACCCCAGAGTGTGATTAATCCAACAGCCTACGGATTCACGGGCATAACCCCGCAGGCCCCGTCGCTGGAATCTCTTCCCGTGATAGCGGTCGGAGCAGGATCCCCCGCGTCTTTATTTACGCTGGGATTCAGTACCAACGGTCCGCAGCCGCGGGTTCAGAACACTTATCAGGTGACGGATAATTTCAGCAAAGTTTTCGGCCATCACACCTTCAAGCTCGGCTTCAATATGGATCGGCTGGAGATCAATAACCCGTTCTACAACAGCATGAGCGGCGATTATTCTTTCGGGGCTGCCGGGACGTTTTCTACGGGGGACGCCGCGGCGGATTTCCTGCTGGGTATTCCAGATACCTTCCAGCAGGGAAGCGGTTCGATTATCCGGGCGCGGGCCCGTGAGTATTATTCGTACGGTCAAGATCAGTGGCAGGTTAGACCGAATCTTACTCTGACACTAGGCCTTGCCTGGGACGTTGAAACCCCTTATCAGAACCTGTATGCGAATGGGGAGGTTATGTCTGCCTTCCGACAGGGACAGCAATCCACCATCTTCCCGACTGCGCCGGTTGGCATCGTCTTCCCCGGGGATAAAGGAATCAATAAGTATGGAGGACCCAATGTTCCCTACAAGAACTTCGCGCCGCGCTTAGGCTTCGCGTGGAGCCCGGGAAGCTCGCACAATCTCAGTGTCCGCGGCGGAATTGGGCTTTACTACAACCGCTCGGAAGAGGAAACAGCGCTGCAGACGCTCGGCAATCCGCCGTTTTCTCTCCTCTCAGCCGGTTCTCTGCAGTCGGGCGCGCCGCCGAACTTTGGCAATCCTTACATCTCGCAAAACACACAGCAGATACAGTACCCAACTTCGAACGGTCTCCAAACTGTTCCGACCGTTGCCATGGCCAATCCGTTTCCATTTTCTCCGCCATTGCCTGGGTCAAACCCAGATTTCACCCCTTTTGAGCCTATCGGTTTTAACATGAATACCGAGGCCCCGAATTTGACCTCACCTCGGTCGACAAACTTTAATCTGGGCGTGCAGTATCAAGTCTCGAAGTCAATGATCTTTACACTTGGCTACGTTGGGGCACTCGGCCGACATGAGATCGGTGCCTACAACCTGAATCCCGGAGGCGTGGCTCCAGGAGTGAACTTCAACCCACTTGCTCAAGGCTGCGGCAGTGATATCGGTCTGGCCGGGTGCACTGGGGGCGCGGGCTTCCAGGAGGGCGCATATACGAATACTATTGGTCAAATTGGCGTGCAGACCACGGACTACAGCTCCAACTACAACTCTCTGCAAGCCTCTTTGAACCGGCGCTTCAGCAACGGTCTGGGATTCCAGATTGCCTACACCTGGTCCCGCAACTTTGACTACACATCGAACCTGGAAAATAGCGCCTTCAATGGCCCTGGATTTAATAACTTCAATGTCGCTCAGAATTACGGGCCTTCCGCTAATGATGCTCCACAACGGTTAGTAGCTAACTACATCTATACGCTTCCGTTCTACAAATACGGCCACCACTGGAGGGCGTTGACCGATGGCTGGAATCTTTCAGGCATTGCGACTTTCCAGAGCGGCTTCCCGGTCGCGGTTGCGAATTTCAACTATAGCGACCTGCAGTGGTCCTACCCGGATGCATATTACGCGCCTCCGGGACGCGGCCAGCTCACCGGAACACCCTTGGGTATCCATAACAATCCCAGGGGCGCCTTGGCTGCGGGTTTACCGGGCAACTGGTTAAATCCGGCAGCTTTCGCGATTCCAGCTATCGGCACTATTGGCGACGCCGGTCGGAACCCATTCTATGGCCCCGGCCTCAACTTCTGGGACATGGCATTGGAAAAGGACATTAAGTTTACCGAGTCAAAGTACATCGAGCTGCGGCTTGAGACCTTTAACACCTTCAACCACGCGCAGTTTGCCGCTCCGAACGGCAACCTAGGCTCGTCGACCTTCGGACAAGTCCTGGGAGTTCAGCAGGCGACGACGCAAGGCGACGGTCGCGTAGTGCAAATAGCAGGAAAAATCTACTTCTAGCTGGCCGAAACAAAAGCAAGAAAGGAGCATCCTGAGAAGGATGCTCCATTTTTTTGTCTGCAGTGCTTCAACTCGCTGAAGTCATCACTTCCCAAACATGGGATAGTGGCTGGCAGCACCCATGAAGAACAACATCACCACCGACAATAACGCGTTGGCACGTGATGCCAGGAAGGCTTGGCGCGCCATGGCTTTGGCTTTGTCCGGTATCGGGGTGCCGTTTGTAGCGTTATCGCGTGTCCATTGAATGAGCCGTTTCTGGATGCGCCAGATGACTCCCCAGACGTTGAGCAGCATTACCCAGCCGATACCGCCTCCGATGCCGATCGAAAGCAGGCGATTGCTCTCCCAGCCATGGTCGTTCAAGCTTAGAAAGAGCCAGGCTGCGGCCGCGACCACTACCGCATAGACCACGCCGACAAACGCGCCCTTGTCGAAAATTCCTTTGCCCGGGATCAGGCAGGCGTAGAGCACGCCCCAGACAATCGTCCAGATCAGAAAGAAACTCCCCATGACCGCGCCTGCCGAGCCGCCTCCATTATGCGCGTCGGCGCCTACGATGTTGCCAAAGTACGCCAGGCCCGCGAGCACAGTCAGCGCCGCCGACATGCGGAACCACCACAGGGCCCGCGTCATGAGGGCAGGCATGACTTTGCCCTTAGTGGTCGCGTCGAGCTCCTTCATCAAAGGAACGTTTACCAGATTGAAGAAGTAGAGCAGTCCGATCCATGTAATGCCAGCTAGGAAGTGAATCCAGCGAACCAGCATCAGGAAATTCGTGTTGAAGTCTGGAGGAATGTTGATTTGGGGTCCAAAACTGAAGAAGGTTGAGCCAAAGAAAGGTGCGAGAGCGGCGCTTGCCATGATGCCTCCTAAGATTTCACCGGTTGTGTTCATCCAAGAAAATGGCCCGGTTGCACTATGCCGGGAGGAATGCCCACGCGAGGAATTGTACACAACGGCTCGGGGCAACGCCGCTTTGGGCGAACTATCACATTTCTGTGACCATTCTTACATCGGCACAAAATCTGATTCGCACAAAGTTACGGTTGAAAAGCGCGGGGAGACGCCGTATGGTACTCGCAGCTACCTGCCGGGCGGCGCGGCCTCGGAAAACCGGGGCGGCGAGGAGGCAGGTTTGTCCCCCCGTGTTCCTTGTGCGGAAGGCCGCGAGGAATACGCTGTTACTTTGAGCTGGTCCTGAGGCAAATGCCGAAGGAGCAAATGGATAGGTTGCAGTTCAAAAGAACTTAGGAGATCGGCTATGGAGAGCAGTAAGCCGGCACAAAACATTCAGGATTCCTTCCTTAACACGGCACGCAAAGAAAGATTGAGCATCACCATTTACTTGCTCAGTGGAGTGAAGTTGACGGGCCGGATTCGTTCCTTCGATAAGTACTCGGTGGTTCTGGAGGCCAACGGACAGGAGCAGTTAATCTTCAAACATGCCATCTCGACGGTGGTGATGGGCCGGGCGATGCCGCACGCGCCGCACTTGGCGCATTCCGACGGGAAGCCTGTGCCTGCACCCGGGGCAGCATCGTCGCCTGCTTCCACGGCGGCTTCGGCCGCCAGTGCCTCCGGCACCGAAGGGTAAGGCGTTTTCGGATTGCGCAAGTCTCACCCCAAGAAGACTCGTGTTCGCGCGGCCCGGGCTGAACCGGTGCCGCTCGGTAACGCGCCGGCGTCTGGTGAGCCCGAGCAGGAGCGTGCATTCTTAGTTGGGATCGAAGTGCGAACGCGCGGACGCAGCGGGACAAAAGTGACCGCGCAGGCGCAGGCCGCCCGAGATGCCGCGTCAGTGACGACTGACGAGAAGGTTGGCGTGCCGGCTCATGCCTCGGCTAAGTCCTCCAGTAATAAGCCCAGCATTCCCGAGTTCGATGCAGAAGAGTCCCTGGCCGAGCTGCGCACGCTCGCGGGGAGCGCGGGGGCGAAAGTTGTTGGCGAAATTCTGCAGCGGCGCGACCGGCCCGATCCTGCGACCTTGATCGGCGCCGGCAAGTTGGAAGAGATAGCCGGCGCGGCCGCGTCCATGAATGCCGATCTTCTTCTCTTCGATCACGACCTTACAGCTTCCCAGCAGCGCAATATAGAAAGGATCGTCAAGCGGCGCGTGATCGACCGCACCCAACTCATCCTGGATATTTTTGCGCGGCATGCGCGTACGCGGGAAGGTCAGTTGCAAGTGGAGTTGGCTCAGCTGCATTACATGCTGCCGCGGCTGGCCGGGCGGGGAGTGGAAATGTCACAGCTCGGAGGCGGCATCGGCACGCGCGGTCCCGGTGAAACCCAGCTTGAAACCGACCGACGGAAGATCTACCGCCGCGTCCGGCATGTGGAGCAGCAACTGGAAAACGTTCGCCGCATCCGAGCCCAGCAGCGGCAACGGAGGGAGTCGGCTCCGGTAGCAACGGTTGCGCTGGTGGGGTACACAAACGCCGGGAAGTCGACTCTGTTCAACGCACTGACGCAGGCCGCAGTGCTGGCCTCGCCACGCATGTTCGCTACTCTCGATCCAACAATTCGGGCAGTCGTACTGCCTTCCAAGCGCAAGGTTTTGCTCTCCGATACAGTGGGATTCATTCGCAGCCTGCCGCACACTCTGGTGTCGGCATTTCGCGCGACTCTGGAAGAAGTGCAGCGGGCCTCGCTGATTCTGCATGTGTCCGACGCCAGCAGTCGCCTCTCGGCCGAGCAGGATGCGCAGGTGGAAATCGTCCTGAAAGAGCTGGAAGTAGAAAAAAAGCCGCGCCTGCGAGTGATGAATAAAGTCGATCTGCTGGACGTCGAAGTGGCCGAGAGTTTACGTGACGACGCGAAAACGGTGTATGTTTCGGCCGCGGAAGGCATAGGGCTGGACCGGCTGCTCACGCGCATTGACGAGTTGATCGATGAAGACCGCGTCAGCCGAGTACAGCTGCGCGTCCCCCAGAAGGAAGGGAAGATGCTGGCCCTGCTCGAAGCCCAGGCACGAGTCTATTCACGGACATACAAAGACGGCGCAGTGGAGTTGCAAGTCGAGGCACCGGAGTCGGTGGTGAGGAGGGTACGGGAGTGGGTAGTGAAGGAGGCACCCAATTTAAATGGGCCGGCAACCAAGAAGCGGTGACATTCCTTGGCTATCGGCCCATTCGATCCTGAATTGGATCGGAGGTGATACATCCATGCTAATCCTCCTGCCCGGGAAGTCAAGGATTAGTTGCAGATTTTTGCAATGGCACTATAGGTGCTTTTATAGCCGGTTTTTACCCCTTCTTCGACCTTTTTGTACATTTCTGGTGGGGCTGGAGTCTCCTGAAAATCGCGCCCTTTGCGTTGACATAAACTCCTTCGGACGTTAGACTTAACAGTTTTCAAAGCCCTCATTTTCCTGTACAGCGACATTGAATGGATCAAACGTTACGACAATTAGGCGAATTACTGCTCGGAGCTGTGCCGACGGTAATCCTGCTGGCACTGCTTTACGTTCTCTACACAACCATCGTTCACAAGCCTCTGCGGCGCGTGCTAGAGGAGCGCCGCAGCAAGACCGAGGGAGCGGTGGAAAAGGCGCGGGCTGATATTGCCGCAGCCGAGGCTCGCACTTCCGAATACGAGCAGCGCTTGCGGGAGGCCCGGGCCAAGGTGTTCCACGCTCAGGAGGCTCGCCGGAAGGCTGCCCTTGATGCCCGCACTGCCGCGATGAACGAAGCCCGCAGCAACGCCCAGGCGCAAGTGCGGGCGGCCAGGGCAGACATCGAGAAAGATCGCGAGGCCGCACAAGACGGTCTGCAGGCTCAGGCGCAAATGCTGGCGGAGGAGATCATGCGGCGCGTGCTGGCGCCGGCCGGGGTTGGGCGTTGATGATTTCGAAAATGACTGCCGCGAAAAGGAATATCCGTGCGATTCTGCTGGCGCTTCTCGTGATGAGTTTCGCCGGAGTTGCGGGATCGGTCCGTGCGCAGGATCAGCCTGCGGCGCCCGCGAAGCAAAAGCAGTCCGATGACTCGTCGAGGCAGCCTGGTTTTGCCCGACGACTGACCCGTGAGACTCGGGAAGCCGCTGGCGAAGAAGAAGAAAAAGACGATAAAGCCCAGTTCAAGGAGTCGCCCGCTGTGCGCTTCATTGCGCGCAAAACGGGCTGGAGTCCCGGTACGGCTTATCTCCTGTGTGTGTTGCTGAATTTTGCCGTGATCGCTTGGATCATCATCTGGGTGAGTCTCAAGTATTTGCCAGGCGCGTTCAGGGCGCGCACTGCGGCCATCCAGAAAGCGATGCAGGAAGCGCAGAAAGCCAGCGAACAAGCGCGCCGGAGGCTGGCTGAGATCGAATCGCGCCTGATGAAGCTCGATGTTGAGATTGGCATGATGCGCGACACTGCGGAAAAAGAAGCCGCTGCCGAGGAAGCGCGCATCCAAGCGGCGGCTCAGGAAGATGCCCGGAAGATGCTGGAATCAGCCCAACTGGAAATCGCGGCCGCACTCAAAGCTGCGCGCCGCGAACTCACGGCCTACGCGGCCGATCTCGCGGTCGGACTGGCGCAGAAACAGATTCACGTGGACGCAGCCACCGATCAGTCGCTGGTGCGGAATTTTGCCGGGCAGTTAGGCGCTTCTTCCGGGACTTCGGCAGATGCACCGGGAAAGGGCAGGCAATAGAACATGGCTTCGGTCGCCAGCACGTACGCCCGCGCCTTCGCGGACGTAGTACTCGGGGCGCATCTCGACGCGAATCGCGCCCTTACCGAACTGCGCGCCATCGCCAGCCTACTGAGCGAGAGTTTGGAGCTGCGGCGAGTGTGGGAGAATCCCGCCATACCCGCCGACCAGAAGCGTCGCGTACTGGACGCGATCGTCGCGCGGGATGGTATTTCAAAGCAAGTGCGAAACTTGGTCGCCGTGCTGATCGATCACCGGCGCGTGCATTTTCTCGAGCCGGTCATCCGGCAACTCGAGAAGGAACTCGACGCCCGCCTAGGCTTCGCCGAGGCCGACATCACCAGTGCCCGCGAATTGGGTGACGCAGAGAAACGTGAGTTTGAGACACAAGTCCAGAAGCTGACCGGAATGAAAGTCCGCGCGCAATACATGCAGGATGCGTCGCTTCTCGGAGGGGCAGTGCTTCGCGTCGGCAGTACGATTTACGACGGTTCGGTAAAAGGGCAATTGGAAAGAATGAAGGCAGCGATTAGCTCCTAAGCCTTTAGCTTTTCGCTTGAACCCGTCGGGCTCAGGTCGAGGCTAAGAAGCTTGGGACGCGGAGGTCGCTGAGAACGGCCGCGGTGCAAGCACAAAGAAGCTTAAGAGCTAACCGCTAAAGGCTAAGAGCTGATTCTATGGCACAGATCAAGGCAGACGAGATTACCAAGCTGATCCGCGAGCAGATTGAGAACTACGACTCGAAGATGTCCGTGGACGAAACCGGCACCGTCATCACGCTGGGCGACGGTATCGCCCGCGTGTATGGACTCGACAAAGTCATGGCTGGCGAACTTCTGTCCTTCCCACACGACGTCGCCGGCATCGCCATGAACCTGGAAGAAGACCAGGTGGGCGTGGTGCTGCTCGGGGAATATACCGAGATTAAAGAAGGCGACGAAGTAAAGCGCACGGGGCGCATCATGAGCGTGCCCGTCGGCGACCGAATGATCGGTCGAGTTGTAGACTCCCTTGGCCGTCCTATCGACGACAAGGGCCCGATCGCCAGCGATCAGTTCATCGCCCTGGAACGGCTTGCTCCGGGCGTGATTGATCGGCAGCCTGTGCGGGAGCCGATGGCTACCGGATTGAAGGCCATCGACAGCATGATCCCCGTGGGTCGCGGTCAGCGCGAATTAATCATCGGCGACCGCCAAACCGGAAAGACTGCAGTCGCGCTCGACACCATCATCAACAGCAAGGGCAATGACTTGATCTGCATTTACAACGCGATCGGGCAGAAGCGGTCCTCCATCGCGCAGGTGGTCAAGATTCTGGAAGACGCCGGAGCGATGGAATACACCATCGTGGTGGCCGCGTCCGCATCGGAACCCGCTCCCATGCAATACATTTCGCCGTATGCGGCAACTGCCTTGGGCGAATATTTCCGCGACAGCAAGCGGCACGCGCTGGTCATCTATGACGATCTTTCGAAGCACGCGGCATCGTACCGCGAAATCTCGCTGCTGTTGCGGCGGCCGCCCGGACGCGAAGCTTATCCTGGGGACGTGTTCTATCTCCACTCGCGGTTGCTGGAGCGCTCAGCCAAATTGAGCGACAAAAATGGCGGCGGATCGCTGACCGCGCTACCGATCATTGAAACGCAGGCTGGCGACGTTTCTGCATACATTCCGACCAATGTAATTTCGATTACAGACGGCCAGATTTATCTGGAAACCGATTTGTTCAACCAGGGCGTCCGTCCCGCAGTCAATGTGGGCTTGTCGGTAAGCCGCGTCGGCGGCAGTGCGCAGATCAAAGCCATGCGGCAGGTTGCCGGAACGCTGAAGCTGGAACTGGCGCAATACCGTGAACTGGCGGCCTTTGCCTCGTTCGGAAGCGACCTTGACAAAGCCACGCAGGCGCAACTCAACCGCGGTCAGCGTCTGGTCGAACTGCTCAAGCAGAACCAGTTTTCACCGCTGCCATTCTCCAAGCAGATTTTGATCATCTTTGCGGGAACCGGAGGATTTCTCGACGACCTTCCGGTCAATCAAGTCCGTGACTTCGAGTCGGAGCTCTATAAGTACGTGGACGCAACCAACGTGGGGTTGCTGCGCACGATCATGGAGAAGAAGGTTCTGGATGACAGTCTGAAAGCGCAGTTGACGGACGTAATCAAGCAAGCGAAACAGCAGTTCGTGAGCGAGCGGGAAGCAGTAGCGAAGTAGTATCGGGTAACTAGAACCGAGCCAAGATTCGACCGGTACTAGGTGCTCGCGACTCGGAACCATGCCCAACATTCTCGACATTCGGCGCCGTATCCGCAGCGTGGTGAACACGCGGCAGATCACCAAAGCCATGAAAGTCGTGTCGGCGGCAAAGCTGCGCCGGGCGCAGGATCGCACCATGGCGGCGCGTCCTTATGCAAAGATGTTGACCAATGTTCTGAAGTCGCTGGTGGCGCGTGCCGAG
>Ga0210388_10004050_pt1 | contig 11470 bp, 13 predicted proteins | sample IncBWC19OmetaG_FD_155485 | JGI IMG/M metagenome (GOLD analysis project Ga0210388, IMG submission 155485) | Forest soil microbial communities from Barre Woods Harvard Forest LTER site, Petersham, Massachusetts, United States - Inc-BW-C-19-O ...
CTAGTGACCGAGCGGGTCCCGCATAATGAGCACACGATGAGAAGTCGGCGAGTCCTCTACCTGGCCTTGCTACTGGCAGCTGCATTTGCCATTGCCCCACTCCAGTCCCAAGTCCCCGCTCCAAACGCTTCCTCCACTTCACCCACAATCAAAGTAGAAACACGCGTAGTTCTATTAGACGTAGTCGTCACCGACAACAAGGGCGAAGCGGTCGTTGGCCTAACCAATAAAGACTTTCAGATCACGGAAGAGGGCATGCCGCAGTCCATCTCCTCCTTTGAAGAACACAAGAGCGCGCAACCGGTCCAGATTAAAGTTCCCCAAATGCCGGCCAATGTTTTTTCCAATTTCCCCACCACAAAATCTGCCGACTCCGTCAACGTTCTTTTGCTCGATTTATTGAACACGCAGCCGTCAGACCAGGCCTTCGCACGGCAGCAAGTGATCGCGTATCTAAATAATGTCCAGCCTGGTGCCCGCATAGCGATATTCGCGCTGGGCTCTCAACTCCGCATCGTTCGCGGATTCACCACCGATTTCTCCGGACTCTCCGCCGCCCTCGACGACAAGACTCTTGGCGTCAATCCGCAAGTCTCGGGCCTCCTTCCCACCCAATCTCAGCAGTACACCGAGGATCTTGTCGTGCATCAAATGCGGCGAAGTCAAGCGGCCCCAGCGGCGATCGAGTCCGTCGAGCAGTTCCAGGCCGCTGAAGCCGCCAATCGAGGCTCATCGCGCGTCGAACTCACCCTGCAAGCCTTTCAACAGCTGGCGCGCTACTTATCCGGAATTCCTGCCCGCAAAAATGTCATCTGGTTCTCCGACAATTTCCCCATCAGCTTTGTACCGGACAGCAAGATCCGCGCACCCAAATACCAAGAACACGTCCAGAAAACCTCAGATATGCTTACCGCCGCCCAGGTGGCTATTTATCCGGTATCCGCCCTTGGCGTAGTCGGAGATCCGACCTTCGACGTGAGTAAGCTTGCCGGGACGCGACAACAGCTTGAGGACCTGCTCAGTTCAAACCAGATCGCCATGGAAAGCATCGCGCACGAAACCGGCGGGCGGGCTTTCTATAACACGAACGCCCTGAGTGATGCGGTCAAAGATGCCGTTGACACGGGTTCGCATTACTACACGCTTGCTTACTCGCCCACTAACAATAAGTCCGACGGCAAATATCGCCGCATCCAGGTAAGCCTTTCGAGCGACAACTACAAACTCTCTTACCGCCGTGGCTATTACGCGGACAAGCCACGGTCCGAAGCCGGCTCCGCCGAAGAAGCCGACGATCCGTTGATTCCTCTCATCGGTCTCGGAATGCCGAACTTCGATCAGATTCTCTATAAGGTTAGGGTCACTCCGAAGAATCCTCAGCCTGCGCCCAACGCACCACGTGCCGGCAGCAATACGGAATTAAAACCGCCCTTCACGCGCTACGACGTGGAGTTTGCTGTTTCGCTGAAGGATATTGCGATGGGCACGCCTTCCGAGTCATTGCGCCGCGGACACATCGAAGTGATGCTCATCGCTTTCGACCACGATGGGAAAATTCTCAACATCCTCAAACGAAGGAGCAAGCTGGCAATGGACGCCAAGGTCTACGGCGCAACGCAAGCCGTCGGTCTGCAAATCCACGAAGAGATTGATCTCCCTCCCGGCGAGGTCTATTTGCGAACGGGTATTTACGACCTGAATTCAGGTAGTTGCGGCACCATCGGCGTTCCGTTGGGGACGCTCACCGCTGCAGACCGCGTGACGAAGTAGCTCCAATCGCCCTTGACGGGCCGTCCCAAAAAAATGATTTGGCGGTGAGAACGCTGTGGCCGCAAAAAAAGAGCGTCCCGACCGGGTCGGGACGCTCTGGAAAGCGGTTATGAATGTTTGCGTTACGCGCTGACGGGCGCCGGAACTGGCGCCGTTTCTGGTCCCGCTCCGCCGGGTCCGCCAATCTCGCCGACCTTGAAGCGCACAAACCGCCGGATGGATATATTCTCGCCGAGTTTCGCGATCGCCTGGGTGATCATCTCGCCGATCGTGACGCTCTCGTCCTTGATGTAGTGCTGCTCGTACAGGCAGTTCTCTTCGTAGAACTTCTCCATCTTTCCCGCCGTAATCTTGTCGACTACGTTTTCCGGCTTGCCGGTGGCCAGAGCCTGCGCTCGGTAAATCTCACGTTCCGCCGCGAGCATCTCTGGAGTGACATCCTCCCGCCGCACGTATCGCGGATCGAGCGCCGCAATGTGCATTGCGATGTCATGGCAAAGCTGTTGGAAAGCTTCCGTGCGCGCCACGAAGTCGGACTCGCAATTGATTTCCACGAGCACGCCGATCTTCCCGCCCGCGTGGATATAGCTCCCCACGAGCCCTTCGCTTGCTTCCCGCTGCGCTTTCTTTGCTGCTGCCGCCTGTCCCTTTTTTCGCAAAATCTCGATGGCCTTATCAATGTTTCCGCTTGCTTCCACGAGCGCCGCGCGGCAATCGCTGAATCCCGCGCCGGTCCGTTCGCGTAACTCTTTCACAAGATGTGCTGGAATCTGCATAGCTGGCTGTTGTGTGCTCATCCTTTTTCTCTTCGCTGATTGGCAATTTCTTATTTAGTGCTTTCATTTACAAAACGGCCCGCACCGAGTCGCTCGGCGCGGGCCTCTTGGATTTCTTACCCGCGCAATTTGTCTAACGTGATTCCGCGTCCGGCGGCACCGTTGCTGCGGCAGCTTCGGCGGCATCGGCGGGCTCAACAGGCGCATCCGGAGGAACTTCAACAACTGCTCCCTCCACGAAGTCGCCTTCCTGCTTCTCGTATTGTTCGTACGCGCTGGTATCCACGTACTCCACGCCATCGACAATCGCTTGATCTTCAGCCGACTTCTGCTCCGCGACCTGGGATTGCTGGTACGCGGTGTGCCCTTCGAGCACGGAATCCGCAATCTTCGTCGTAAAGAGGCGAATCGCGCGCAAAGCGTCGTCATTGCCAGGAATAATCCAGTCCACCACGTCCGGATCGCAATTCGTATCCACAACGGAAACCACCGGCACGCCCATGCGCCGCGCTTCCTTCACCGCAATTTCCTCGGCATTCGAATCAATGACAAACATGGCATCCGGAAGCTGCGACATATTCTCGATGCCCTCGAGGTTCTGATTGAGGTGCTTCATTTCGCGGCCCAGCCGCGCTTTTTCCTTCTTCGAAAGTTCGTTGATCCGGCCGTCTTCTGTCATGGCCTTCAGCAGCTTCAGCCGCTTAATCGACTTCTGCAGCGTCGCCCAGTTGGTGAGCGTTCCGCCCAGCCAGCGGTGGTTCACAAAGAACGCACCACACCTCTTCGACTCCTCGGCGACAGCTTCCTGCGCCTGCCGCTTGGTACCTACAAACAAAACCGCTTTGCCCTGCGCAGAAAGATCGCTGACAAACCGGCTAGCCTCGCGGAACATCTTGAGGGTTTTCTGCAGGTCAATAATGTGAATCCCGTTGCGTTCTCCGAAAATATATTCCTTCATCTTCGGATTCCAGCGTCGCGTCTGGTGGCCGAAGTGAACTCCAGCCTCCAGCAACTCTTTCATCGTAATTTCTACTGCCAAGTTTCCTCCTATTAGGATAGCTGTTTGCGGTGGCTTGCTTCTCGCCTCTGTAGGTGCCGGGTTTTAGCCCGGCCGCCTGTGAAACGAAACACTAACCACAGAACAACCTATTGCCGGCTCCTTGCCGGCCGTGATCTCAACAGGCCCACTTGCGCGAGCCTGCTGGAGCTCGCTGCAACCCTGGCCAAGCCAGGGCAACAAAAACTACCGCTTCGTAAACTGGAAGCGTTTCCGCGCGCCCTTCTGCCCGTACTTCTTGCGTTCCTTCATACGGGAGTCGCGCGTCAAAAATCCGTTCTTTCGCAAAGCCGGCCGCAGCTCCGGGTTGTACTTCGAGATCGCTCGCGCCAATCCCATGCGCACCGCGCCAGCTTGCCCGCCAACGCCGCCGCCATGCGCGGTCACCTTGACGTCCACCTGGTCCGCCAAACTCGTAAATTTCAGCGGCTCGATCGCATCATGCTTCCAAGCATGATTCGGAAAATAACTCTCCACCTCGCGCCCGTTCACCGTGAACTTGCCGCTACCCGCGCGCAAGAACACTCGAGCTACCGACTCTTTACGCCGGCCCGTTCCAAGAAACCAAGTTTGTGTGCCCGCAATGGGCGTACCAGTAGAACTCAACGTTCCTCCTAAAATAACCTGGTTCCAGACACCCGGAACCACTCAACTCCACGACGGTTTTGCTCCCTGCCTAAGGCACCACTTAGAGGTGACCACTACGCGGCCACACTTTTCAAGGAACAGCAACGTGCAGAATCCAGTGGCACAGACTTCAGTCTGTGCTCTTTGCTACTTCCCGCAAGTGGGACAGACCTTCAGTCTGTCTTCCGTCCCAACAATTCTACGACGCAACCGCCTGCGGCTTCTGCCCAGCATGCCGCGCCAAACCAGCCGCATCCCGGTAAACCCGCAATTTCTTTGCCCGCCGCGCCCGCAGCTTGTTCTTGGGCAACATACCCAGAACCGCCTCGCGAATCATCCATTCGGGCTTCGTCCCGCGCAGCCGCTTCGCCGGAACAGCCTTCAATCCGCCTGGATACCCGCTATGCGAGTAATAAATCTTCTGCTCGACCTTATTCCCGGTCATGCGAACCTTGTCCGCGTTGATCACGACAACGTGATCCCCCGAATCCAGGTACGGCGTAAAACTCGGCTTATCTTTGCCCATCAGCATCCGCGCCACCTTCGTCGCTAGACGCCCCAAAACCTGGTTCGTCGCATCAATAACAAACCAGTTCGCGCCCACTTTCAGCGCCTCTGCTTCTTCTCCCTTGGCTACGTACGTCCTCATCGCTCTCAGCCACACCTTTCCCTATAGAGACAAACGCTAATCTTAAAGTACGTCTCCGTTCCTGTCAACGCGATTTCCCGCTACACCCGCTCTTTCGGATTTCATTCAGGTTGCTTCTAACCACGGCAAGCTATTTTTTCGATGCCCAATTCTCGACTTGAAGACCGCTGATTCGGCGGAATTCTTTTTCGTTGTTCGTCACCAAAATTAGCCCCGCCGCTTTGGCATGAGCCGCGATCCAAAGATCATTGTTGCCAATGGGAATGCCTCGACGCTCCAACTCCACTCGGATCCGTCCGTATTCCGTGCCGGTATCCTCGGGCAATGCCAACACCGGCACCAAAGACGTAAGATCGTTGACCGACTTTAGCGAACGCTCTCGCTCCTGGCTCCGTTCAGCTCCATATAACAATTCGCCATGAGTGATCACGCTCATTGCGGCATCTCCGGCTTGAACAGTCCGAAATCGTGCCGTGACCTGAAGCGATCTCCTCTGTCGAAGATAAATCAGAATGTCGGTGTCGATCAGAAATCTCGGGCTCACTACAACCCCTTGCGCCGCTGCGGTGGCGTGTCATTCCGTCCTTCGGGAAACATGTCATCCGGCATGTCCGCCAAAATCTCTAAAACTCTTTCGAGTCCCTTGCTCTTCTCCCGCAGCACGATCTCATCCCCTCGCCGGCTGATCTCCAGCTCCTTGCTGTTCACGCGAAATTTCTTCGGCAGCCGCACCGCCTGGCTGTTTCCCGATTTGAACACACGCGCTGTGGCCATTCCTCACCTCCTCCATTGTATATACGCCCGAGGATATACAAAGTCAATAGGCTCTCCCGTCGGCAAACAGGCCTCTTCACTTTCGTAGGTCCCAACTCAAATCGGCCAGCGCACAAACTCTCTTGAGCTCTTGGAAACCAGTGTTCGTTTCTGACCAGGCCACGCAATTCGTTGGCAAGAAAATTCCGGCGTAACAAAACTAAGCCATATATACTTCAACCCATTTCAGGAGACATAATGAAATCGTTCTCAATTCTCGCAGCTATCCTCCTTAACGCACTAGCGCTCCCAGCCGCACAAACTCCCGCCCCTCCCGCTCCCGCAAAAACCACCGTCGTCCACGCCGGCCATCTCATCGCCGAACCCGGCAAGCCCGCCACAACAAACCAATCCATCATCATCGAGAACGGCAAAATCACCGCCATCAAAGACGGCTTCGTCCCAGGCGACACCGTCATCGACCTAAGAGACTCCTGGGTCATGCCCGGCCTCATCGACATGCACACCCACATTACCGGCGTCCTCGACCTCGCCCAACCCATCGAACCCGTCTTCATCCACGCCTATATGGGCCGACCCGCACAAATCGTCCTCGACATGCTTCCCCGCGTAAAGACTCTCCTCCTCAACGGCTTCACCACCATCCGAAACCTCGGCGACCCTTCCAGCACCGTCTACGATCTTCGCGATGCCATCAACAAAGGCTACGTCGCCGGCCCTCGCATTTTCGCCTGCGAACCACAAATCGCTATAGACGGTGGCGACTACGACGCCTCCAAATGGGGCGTCCGCCGCGACCTCGAACAATTCGTCACCAACCGCGGCAATTGCTCCGGCGCAACCGATTGCACCAAAGTTGTGCGCGAAGAAATCAACCGTGGCGCTGACGTCATCAAACTCCGCCAGGCAGGCACGCCCGCTCTCGACCCTAATGTTGAAATGATCGAGTCCGAAGACGAAATCAAAGCCATCATCGACACCGCCCACAAGCTCAACAGAAAAGTCGCCGTCCACGTGGTTGGCAGCCCCGCTTTCCTCCACATGGTCATCACTGATGGCGCCGACACCATTGAGCACGGCCCGCTTGATGACGCCTCCATCGCCCTAATGAAACAACATGGCACCGCCTACACTCCTACTTTGCTCGCCGGTAAGCTCATTGACTACCGCTACGCCGATGGCGTCGCCGGCGTTGGCAAAGCCTATCGCGCGGGAGTCCCCATCATCTTCGGCACCGACCTCGGCATCTTCGGCCCCGAGCGAAGCCACGAAGAATTCGCCCTGCTAGCCGCCGCAGGCGTCCCGCCCGATCAAGTCCTTCGCGCCGCCACGCTCAACGCCGCCATCGCTCTCGGTCGCGGCGACACCCTCGGCTCCATCGCCCCCGGCAAAATCGCCGACGTAATCGCCATGAAGATCGACCCCTTCACGCACATCGATCAGCTAGGAGCGCCAGGCAAAGTCACCTTTGTGATGAAGGAAGGACAAGTATTTACCGACAAGAATTACTGACATAGACTGATGCGGCCCAGGCTCAACATGCTTTGTCTATCTATATTCCAGCAGGTCGCGCAGAGAGTGCCGCGATTAGAGGACGCCATGAGAAACTTGAGCGCCAAGTTATTTCTTCTTTCCTTCACTTTCCTGTGGCTCGCTGCCGGCGATAGCACGGTCGCACAGGAGCCGCCAGCGAATGTCGCCGGTAATTGCACCATCCAGCAACACATCCTCTTCCACACGAAGACTCACACCGTACTGACTTTTCGAGGCAGGGTCGACGGCCCTCGCGTTGAAGGCACAGTCCAAGGCGGAACCATTAGCGGGACATACCGCGACGAGCATGGACTAGGTCAATGGCACGCAGTTCGTTCTGAATGATCGCCAGAACGATCTAAACCGTACTCAGACTCTCAAGAATTTCGCTACAGTTCATAGGCCGTCTTCAAAACCTCACCCGCGGTCTTCAAGAGCTTGCCCCCTGGTCCAAACCAGGATCTTCGATCGTAGTAGTAATACCAAGGCACCCCGGGAAAGTAGTGTCGCAGCATGGGAGCACACATCATGGGACACGGGATTCGTTCCGAGAATATCTGGAGAACCCGGAAGGCGGGCCTCGTGCGGAACCATTCGCCAGCTCTGCCTTCCGAATGAATACCCACTTCTGCGTCGGGAGTTTCAGCGGGACCAAACTGTCTCAGCAATTCAGCGATTGTAGTATTGGGGTTTACCTGAATCTTCTCGAGGCCTTCTTTGTCCCGATACAGCCACGCCGTGACATTGATCGCGCCCAGATATTTAGAAGTCGTCAAACGCGGATTGTTCACCATCCGGAAATTTAGAGCCGCCTCCGGTAGACGGACGTCGCACCGGGGACTGTGGATCGGTTGCGAAGAGGGAACTTTGGGCAATGCCAACTCCCGACCGTTTCCCCCGAAATCAGCAACCGCAAGCTGAGGGAAATCGCCAGGCCAGACTCCACGGAATATACCACGGCGTTTTTACAGAAACTATCGCGGAAACTATTAGCGATTCGCCAGTTCCAACGGGAGCGCCATCGGGTGGATTTGGTATAAAGACATTCTGCAGTGCGGAGCAGCACGCTGACGAGTTTTCGTTCGCAATTCTTGCTCATTCCGCTTAAAATTTAATTCCCGTCCTCAGAGTCCTGCTTACGTCTATTTCCCGCCCTTTGAAAGACCGCAGGCTGGGTTACACATTGAGAAGCCCTGCGACCCCATCAAGAAGGTTTACCTCGCGAGTGGAGACACCCGCAAATGTCTGGGTCGATTGGCGGTGTGCTGGAATGGAAGACATTTCCCGCGTCAGGAATATGAGTTTGGGCGGTTTGTTTATCGAGACACGAACATCAAAAGGCTTGGGTTCGACCGTTAAACTGGAGTTTCTCGTCGAAGAAGGGCAAATCAGAGCCGACGGGATAGTAAGGCGAGTAGAGCCGGGTCGTGGACTGGCATTGAAGTTTACGGCAGTGAGCGAACAAGACAGGCCACGCCTCGCCAAATTGATGGTCAGGATTCGCCAATCGTCCTGATTTGTGGATACCCGACATTGCTTGCCTTTCAATCGTCCTAATGGAATAATCCCGGCATGGTCATAGGCGATAGACTCAAAGAACTTCGCGAACAAAAGAAATTCAGCCAAGGCGACATAGAGAAGCGCACTGGACTTCTGCGCTGCTACGTTTCCCGCGTTGAGAACGGCCACACCGTCCCGGCTGTCGAGACGCTGGAGAAATTTGCTCGCGCATTAGAAGTGCCTGTCTACCAACTCTTTTACGACGGTGAAGAGCCGCCAAAGCTCCCCACCCTGATAAAGCGCAAGTCTTCGGACGATGTCGCTTGGGGCAGTTCAGGCAAGGATGCAAAATTCCTGAATAAACTTCGCCGACTGCTGGGCAAAGCCAGCGAGGACGACCGGAAACTTATTCTGTACACGCTACAGAAGATGGCGCGCTAGCTGGATCTGGATCCATCTCCTCTCACCAAGAAACCGCACGCGATCTCATCCCTATTCTGCCGAGCCCCTGATCGAACGAGAAAGCTTGCGCTCACTTACGAATCAAAATAACGCGGAGCGTGCCCCATCCTCGCGGGTTTGGTTTTCGCAAGGGTGGGGCTTTCATTTTCCTTCTCTTTCTTTCGTCACTTTTCCAAAATTGAATTTTTCAGCGTGTAGCCCCGACGTTCTCCCACTCGCTAAGCGCTGTAGTTCGCCACAACTCGCGCCACTCTTCCAGTCGTTGACAGCTCCATGAATTCTGCCGTGCGTGTCCCCTTTTGATTGAGGTAGCAGAGCACCACGCTGTTTATGCCCCAGAACACGTTCTCAAGCTTGAACTGGAGTTCGGGGTAAGCAGCAAGCCCTCGCTGAAAATAAGCCCTCAAGTTTGCCTTTCCAACCACCTTGCCATCCGCCGTCCCCAAGAGCTGCGCCGCCACCGGCGAAGTCAACTCGACGCCATCCTCATAGTGCGTCAGGATCAACTCCAGATCATGAGCGTTCCAAGCCCCCACCCAATGTTCAGCCAACTTCCAAGCCTCGTCTCGCGTCATCCCCGCCCCTCCATCCCTCTTCTCTGCGTCCTCTGCGGGCTCTGTGTCAAGAAAAACATTCCACTTCAACTCAGGTCTATCAGTTTGACACCAAACTAAAAAACTCCGCCAACTCCTTCCAACGAATCCACTTACGCCCCAATATAGGCCGTCCGAATGAGTACCAAACAAGAAATAACTTGACAAGTTATCACGGATTGCGGTAACATAACCGCTGGATTTCTCTCGCTTGGATTCCGTTCAAGTCCCTGCCTCAAATCCAGCATCGTTCGCTTCTCGCCGCTAACCCTCACCTTCGTAACACGCAGGATCGCTCACAACTCCATTCGCTTCATAGCTTTACTTCATAACTTCCGGACACCCCCGGGTGGGGGGGGCATGCCACCTAATCTCATTCTGAGGACTAATATGGAACGACACACGCAAGACGCCGTATCGCCCGAAATCGACGCATCAGCCACAAGCGATGTAACGCCCGAACCCAACGTTCCCCATCTCCGCCAGCGCTGCCGCGCTCGCCGTCGCGACCGCAAGCAGTGCCGCCTCTTTGCCCAAGACCCGACCACCGGCCTCTGCGTCCGGCACGCGGCTTACGTTGAGCCTGACGAGCTGCAGGACACTACCGACCTCTCCAAACAACTTTTGGTCGTCAACCAAGGCGGCTACTGTTCCGCCGACTCGATCAACGCCATCCTTTCCAACGTCGTCGAGCTGCTGGCCAAGGGCCGTATCTCGCCCCGCCGCGCCTCGGTCATCACCTTCGCCTTAAGCCTGATGCTTCGCAGCGTAATCGTCCAGGACCGCCAAATCGCCAACCCTCAGATCAACTGGGGCTCGTCTCGCCCCGACCCCGTCCAAGCCGAGCTCGCATCCAGCGCACGCGACAGCGCAGAAGCCAGCGCGCAGACTCACCCTCACACTGGCCACGATGCCATGGAAAATTACGCCCGCCTAAGAACCTAGCCAGTCCAATCACCATGCTCACAACGCTCACATGTAGGGGCACGATACATCGTGCCCATCCGCGTCGCCCGCATTCATGCACGAGTCGCCCGGCGCCGACTGTCAGTTCCACACGCCTACGGGTTTTGCTCCCAAACAGTGGCACAGACTTCAGTCTGTGCAGCTCGATCCACAAGACAAACTCATGATCACTGCGGTCGCCTGTAAAGCATCCGTACCACTCATTCGACTTTCAACTGTCGAACGAAGATCCCGACTCGGTCGGGACTGTCAACTTGTTTTCCTACGCCTCCACATGCGCCAAAAATCGCGGCGCCTTCCGGAATTTCGTCGCCTGCTCAAAGCTAAAGGCCAACTTGATCAAAACCGGCTCGCTCCACGCCCGTCCAAAAAACGAAATCCCTACAGGCAAACCAAAATCAAATCCCGCCGTCACATTTATATTGGGATAACCGGCCACGGCCGCAAATTCCGAGCTCCCTCCGCCAAACGCGTCGCCGTTCACGATATCTGTCAACCAAGCCGGACCGCCGGTAGGCGCAACAATGGCGTCGAGCTTGTGCTTATCCATCGTCTTGTCGATGCCCTCTTTGCAGGCCAGCTCATGATTCTTTGCAATCGCTTCGACGTACTCCTTGGTCGTCAGCGGCCCCTTAGCCTCCGCGGTCAGGAAATTTTCCTGACCGAAATACGGCATCTCTTTCGCCGCATTTTTGTCGTTGAACTCAATGATCTCCTTCAATGTTTTCACCGGCGCGTTCGGTCCGAGCCATGCCAGGTATGC
>Ga0210388_10004051_pt1 | contig 11469 bp, 12 predicted proteins | sample IncBWC19OmetaG_FD_155485 | JGI IMG/M metagenome (GOLD analysis project Ga0210388, IMG submission 155485) | Forest soil microbial communities from Barre Woods Harvard Forest LTER site, Petersham, Massachusetts, United States - Inc-BW-C-19-O ...
GTAGCCCCGGCGCGGAAGCGTCTCGATAAATCTCGGATTCTTGTGTGAATCGCAAAGCGCGCGCCGTAGCGTCTGGATCGCCGCGTTCACGCCGTGTTCGAAATCCACGAAGGTGTCGGCAGACCAAAGCCGTTCCTGCAATTCCTTCCGCGTGAGCAATTCGCCCGGACGTTCCAGCAGCAACGCGAGAATCTGGAAGGGCCGCCCGGCCAAGCGAATTTTCCGGCCGTGCTTGCGCAGCTCACCGGTGCGGAGATCAACGTGGTAGGCGTCGAAGCACAGCCCACCGTCGGACGGAATGTCGTTGCGCATGGCAGTAGCTAATCGGGGATTTTACTGCGCGCGCCTCTGGAACTCAAGGATAGACGCCAAAAGCAACCTAAGTCTCTTCACATCAATTAGTTACCGCTTTACCTCCGTTTTACCTACAAAGGACCCGCGTTGCATTGAACGAATTATCGTTTGGGATGAAACTGCGCAGCATGAGGAACGACATCAACCCGAACTCAAAGATTCTAGCGAAAAAGGAGACGACGATGAAAATGACGACTTTGGTAAAGGCTTCAATGTTTGCCGCAACACTGGGATTTGTTTCCATGCTGGCGCCCGCCGCGCGTGCGCAGGCTGATGCGATGCCCAACCCCGACGAATTTCCATTCGAAGCGCCGCAAGCCACCGCCGCCCAGCCCGCGCAGCTTGCCGCCGCGCAAGTAGCAAACGCCGATTTTGAAGGCAAAGTTTCGCTGCCGTTCAACGTCAAGTGCGGCACCACGAATTTGAAGGCCGGGCAGTACCTGCTTTCGGTGAAGTCGCAAGGAACCAGCCGCGTTGTCACCCTCCGCGGCACTGACCAGAACATGACGATGCGCGTTCACGAAGTCTCCGCGCATCGCGGCGCCAACCAGAGCGCATTGCTGGTTCGCAAGTCCGGTGAAGGACGCAGGCTCGAAGCAGTGTACGTGGCCGGACTCAACGCTACGCTCTACCTGAACCCCAGCTCCGATGAACCCCACACCCGCATGGAACATCTGCCGATTTCCTAAGCCCAGCCTAGCCCAGCCACTGCGCCACGCCCCGTCGGCACCTTGCCGGCGGGGCGTTTGCGTTTAAATCGGCGATCGTTCCTCCAAGGTTTTCGGCGCTAACCGCAAAGATCAGAGGATTGCCGCACCCGCCACTCAATGGTAGGATGGCATTTCATGAGCCCCACCCCAGCCGCCAAAATTCGCGTAGGCATCCCTTATCGCACTAAAAAAGAAGAACTTAGCAACAAGCGCGATGCCTATGACAAGTACGTAGGCGCCGTCGCGGCACACGGTGCCGAACCCGTCGAAATCTCGCTCGGCCTCACTCCCGCCGAATTGCTGGAGGTCTCCCGCACACTGGATGCGGTAGTCCTTCCTGGAAGTCCTGCGGACGTCGAACCGTCGCTCTTCCACGCCGCGCGCCACCCGAAAACCGCCGAGCCCGACGCCGCCCGCGAGCGCACCGATTTCGCGCTGCTCGATCACGCCGTCACCGAACACAAGCCCGTCCTGGCAATCTGCTACGGCGTGCAAAGCCTGAACGTTTTCCTGGGTGGTCCGCTGGTGCAAGACATCCCCAGCGAAATTCACACGAAAATCCAACATGCCTGGACCGGCCACGAAGGCCCCGAGCCGCATCACGAAGTTAATTTGGAATCAGGCTCGCGCCTCGCGCAAATGGCTGGCGCAAACCACGCGCGCGTGAATAGCTCACATCACCAGTCCGTGCTACGGCCCGGCAGGAATCTGCGCGTCGTCGCCCACGCTCCCGATGGAGTGATTGAAGCAGTCGAATGGACGGGCGATGCCAACTGGATCGTGGGCGTGCAGTGGCATCCCGAGCGCATGGTCGCGCAAGACGAGCTTGCGCAGTCGTTGTTTCGCGAACTAGCCGCGGCAGCCGCAGCGCGCAAAGCGCCGGTACATTCGTAGGCGTGGGCGCGCTGCGCTACGCCAAGCATCGCAGCGACGAGTCTAAGTTCATACAGAGTCTCTGACTTTGCGAATTTAGATTTTAACTTTTAGCTGTGAACGCTTAACTTTTAGCTCTTAACTCTGATCGAGTTTCAACTCATCACCAATCCCGGGGGAAAAATGATTTCGCTCGCAGGCAAGGCTGCACTGGTCACCGGAGGCTCCCGCGGCATCGGAGCCGCCACTGTAAAACTCTTCGCGCAAGCGGGCGCGGACGTCGTCTTCAATTACCATCGCAGCAAAGAAGCGGCCGCGCAAGTGGAGCAGGAAGCCCGCAAGCACGGTACGCGCATCGAATCCCTGAAAGCCGACCTGGGCAAAATGGCCGATGCCAAAAAGCTGGTGGACTTCACCCGCGACCGTCTCGGCCGCGTTGACATCCTCGTTGCCAACGCCGGCATCTGGAACGAACAGGATGCCCCCATCGAAAAAATGACAGAGCGCGAATGGGACGAAATGGTCCAGGTCAATCTGAAGAGCGTTTACTCCGTGATTCATTTTGTGGCGCCGCACATGATTGCGCAAAAAAGCGGGAAAATCGTGGCTATCAGTTCCACCGCCGGACAGCGCGGCGAAGCGTTTCACACTCATTACGGCGCCACCAAGGGCGCCATAATCAGCTTCGTGAAAGGCCTCGCCAGTGAGCTGGGCCCTCACAACATCCTCGTAAATTGTGTCGCGCCCGGCTGGGTGGATACCGATATGTCCGCCTCAGTGTTGCGCACCAAGAATGGATTGAAATCCGCAATCTTGCCCATCGCGCTGAAGCGCGTGGGCACCGCCGAAGAAATTGCCGGCCCCATTCTTTTCGCTGCTTCCGACCTGGCAACCTTTATCACCGGAGAAGTGATCAACGTTAATGGAGGATCGGTGCTTTGCGGCTAATGATCCGAACGACGATGCTCTCGCCAAACTTCAATTCGCCTGCAATCGCGGCCCGCTGCGCCGCGGGCCGCAGTGTCGTGCTGGCGCTGTTGCTCGCTGCCACGTGCCTCGCCACTGCGCCGCGCGTCCGCGCGCAAGACGATAATACAGTCCTGCTCCCCGAACAAAGCGCCGCAAAAGCCAAAGCGATTCTCGAGCAAGCCATTAACGCGCTAGGCGGCCCCACGTATCTTAACGTCCACGACGTGACCTGCATCGGGCGCCTCAGCCAATTCGGGCACTCTGGCGAACTCAACGGCTTCGAGCATTTCATTGACTACGCTCAGCCGCCCTTCAAAGACCGCACCGAAAATCTTCCCAAGCGCAACATCATCTCCGTCTTCAACGGCGATAAAGGCTGGGAACTCGATCGTGGCGGCGTCTCCGAAGCCACGATCACGGATCTCGCGACGAATCAGGAGGACGTCAAGAAAGACATAGACAACATCCTCCGCCATCGCATCCACGAGCAGGGGATGATTTTCCGTTATGCCGGCCTGGACGTGGTGGACTACCAGGAATCCGATTGGGTCGAACTTGTTGACAGTGACAATCGTACTTTCCGCATCGCCATCGCTCGCAATACCCACCTGCCCGTGCGCAAAGTCGTGGACACGCGCAACGCCAACACTCACATGCGCAACGAGGAAATCGAATACTATTCGAATTACCACCCAATCAGCGGCATCCAGACGCCCTACCAAATCACCCGCGAACGCAACGGCATCAAGGTCTATCAGGTTTTCTTCGACAAATACGAATACAACACCACCGTCCCCGATTCCCTCTTCACCAAGGAATCCCTCGAAGAACGCTGGGAAAAAGTCGGCAAGAAAGACAAAAAGTCCAAAGACAATTCCAGCAATAAAAACAACGATAAGAACTGATCCTGCGAGAATTGCACGGGGAGAGCCCGTCAATGGCAACAACACGAACATCGAAAGTCGCGCTGCTGCTCGCTGCCTTAGTGTTCGGCTCGCGCACCGCACAAGCGCTCCCTCAGGAAGATCGGCCAGCTGAAGAGATTGAAAGACCCGTACTGGCGTCGGGCGATCCTTGTCCTCAATCGTTGGACGTGTTGATAGCTTTCCTGAAAATTGACGAAGGAATTTCCAGTCGCGCCGCGGCCATTTGCCTAGGTGAAACCAGGGACAGCCGAGCCGTAGATCCCCTTGTGCAAGCTATGCTCAGCAACAAAGGCGATGTTCATTTCGCCCTTTATGCAAGAGACGCCCTTCGCGAAATAAACGACCCTCACACGGCAGACTTGCTTCTCGACGCCCTCAATTCCAAGGAAACCCGCTGGGCTGCGGCATATTCGCTCGGGGATCTTCAGATCACTCGCGGTGTGGACCAGTTGCTCGCGCTGCTGAAGTCCGGTGACGTGCAGGACCGTAGAATTGCGGCGATGGCCTTAGGTTCTATGAAGGAAAGTCGCGCGTTGGACGCATTGTACGCCGCGCTCCAGCAGGACGATGCAGTGCTTAGAGGCGATGCGGCACGATCGCTCGGTGAAATCGGAGACCGTCGCGCCGTCGATGTCCTAATCGCCGCACTTGACGACCCCGATGACGGTGTCCGCACGAATGCTGCTGAGTCGCTCGGGAAGATCAAGGACCCGTCCGCTGTGACTTTGTTAGCAGCACGGTTCGCAAACGCTGACGAAGAACGGCACGTTCGGATGGCAGCGGCCGAGTCCTTAGGAGAAATCGCTGATCACGCAGCGGTGACCGCGTTGATTGGGGGCTTAAAGTCTGACAGCAAATTCAAACAGTGGTACTCAGCCAAGGCCCTGGCCGCCATCCAGCAACCTGAAGCAGTCCAAGCAATCTCGGAAAGTCTCAAAGAACGCAATCTCAATGTCGTCGCGGCCGTGTACCCAACGTTGATTCGTGCAGATGACCCAGAATTCGTGCCCCTGTTGGTTGAGGCTCTGAACAACTCCGGCGATCAGATCATGGCCCAGGACTTCGCGAACAGCGAGAATTCCCAGTTGGCGGACGCGGCTCGTAAGTACGCGGCCGAGAAAGGATTTGTAATCCCCGACGACTCCGAGTGAGAACCACTGCCAGCCTGTCTTTGATGCCTCTGACTTAAATCCAGCGAGTCCGCGTCTCAGTGGCCCATTCCCGCACTAGCGCGGTATAATCACCGGATGCCAATAACGCACAAAAGCGAACAGATGCACGGCACCACGGTCCTGTGCGTGCGCAAAGACAATAAAGTCGTTCTTACCGCCGACGGTCAAGTCACCCTCGGCGACGGCGTGATCAAGCACAGCGCGCGCAAGACTCGCCGCCTCTACAGCGACAAAATTATCGCAGGCTTCGCCGGCAGCACCGCCGACGCGCTCTCGCTCTTCGGCCGCTTCGAAGGAAAACTGCAGGAATTTCACGGTAATCTCGCGCGCGCCGCCGTCGAACTCGCCAAGGAATGGCGCACCGACCGCTCCCTGCGCCACCTGGACGCGCTGCTCATCGTCGCTGACGCTAAATCCACGTTCCTGCTTTCCGGCAATGGCGACGTGATCGAACCCGACGACGGCATCTGCGCCATCGGCTCCGGCGGCTCCTACGCGCTGGCCGCCGCGCGCGCTCTTTCCAAGTTCACCAAGCTCAGCGCCAAGGATATCGCCGCCGAAGCCATGCGCATCGCCAGCGAAATCTGCATCTATACGAATGACAATTTCAGCGTGGAAGAGCTATGACGGAGAAATCGGAGAAAGACATGGTCATCTACCTATCCGGAAACGAATCGCAAGCGCCCGAGCCGGAGCCCCTTCCGTCGTTCGACGAGCTTACCCCGCGCGAAATCGTGGTCGAACTGGATAAATACATCGTCGGCCAGAATCTCGCCAAGAAAGCAGTCGCCATCGCTCTGCGCAATCGCGTCCGCCGCCAGAAGCTTCCGCCCGAGCTTGCCGAGGATATTCTGCCCAAGAATATTCTGATGATTGGCCCCACAGGCGTGGGCAAGACGGAAATTGCCCGCCGCCTCGCGCGTCTGGCTGGCTGCCCCTTCGTAAAAGTAGAAGCATCGAAATACACCGAAGTCGGGTACGTGGGCCGCGACGTGGAATCCATGGTCCGCGATCTCGTCGAGACCGCGATTGACATGGTCCGCGAGGAAAAACTCGACGAAGTCGCCGAGCGCGCCGAACAATCCGCCGAAGATCGCCTGCTCGATCTGCTCCTCCCGCCGTCGCCTATTCCTTCGGAGACCACGCCCGCCGCGGAAATTCAGCGCCGCGAGCAGGTGGCCCGCACGCGAGAAAAACTTCGCGCGCAACTGCGCGAAGGCAAGCTCGACACGCGCATGGTCGAAGTCGAAGTCCGCGAACGTCAGATGCCTTCCTTCGAAATCATCACCAATCAGGGCGTCGAGGAAATGGACATCAACGTAAAAGACATGCTCTCCGGCATGTTCGGCCAGCAAAAAAAGAAGCGCAAAATGACGGTCGCCGAAGCCTTCGATTACCTGATCCAAGAAGAAGAAAACCGCCTGATTGATATGGACCAGGTCACGCGCATCGCCGTGGATCGCGTCGAGCAGATGGGCATCCTCTTCATAGACGAAGTGGACAAAATCGCCGGCCGCGAATCCGGCCATGGCCCGGACGTCTCCCGCGAAGGCGTGCAGCGCGATATTCTGCCCATCGTCGAAGGCACCACGGTCAACACCCGCTACGGCATGGTCCGCACCGACCACATTTTATTTATCGCCGCCGGCGCGTTTCATACCACCAAGCCCTCGGATCTGATCCCCGAGCTGCAAGGCCGCTTCCCCATTCGCGTCGAGCTCACTTCGCTCACCGAAGCCGATTTCATTCGCATTCTCACCGAGCCCAAGAACGCGCTGATCAAGCAATATATCGCGCTGCTCGATACCGAACCTTTCAAACTCACTTTCACCGACGACGCCATCGCCGCCATCGCGAAATTCGCCGCCAAAGTGAATGAGCACACCGAAAACATCGGCGCGCGCCGCCTGCACACCATCCTGGAAAAAGTGCTGGAAGACATTTCCTTCGAAGCTCCGGAAATGAAAAAGAAATCCTTTAAAGTGGACGCGGCCTACGTGCAAAAGCAGCTCGCCAATATCGTGAAAGACCAGGACCTCAGCCGTTACATTTTGTAGAAATTAGAAAACAGAAAATGGAAAATCGAAAAGTGGCGCGCTGGTCTCAGCGTGCGCAGCGTTCACGAGTGCCGGCCTCCATTTTCCATTTTCTCTTTTCCATTTTCGCTTCTATCGCCCTTCTTGCCGGCTGCGGCGCTCCCGGTGAACCAGTCGAACGCAAAGCGCCGACTCCCACCGCAATCCCTGATCTCGCCGCCACCCAACAAGGCGACAACGTGATCCTCACCTTCACTCTTCCGAAGGAATCCATCGAGGGCCGCGAGCTTAAGCAGCCGCCCGCAATCGAAATCTTCCGCGATTTCCAAAAAAATCCCGCGAGCCCCGCGCCAACGTCCGTTCCCGCCGTTCCCGCCAATCCCACGCTGCTCGTGACTATCCCGTCGGCGATGGTGGCTCAATTCGACACGCGACGCCAAATTCGCTACGAAGATGCGCTCAAGCCCGAGGATTTCACCCAGCATCCCGACACGCAGGCGGTTTACATCGTGCGCACTCGCACCTCGCCAAAGAAAGTCTCCGCGAATTCCAATGCCGCCATCCTGCAGGTCGCTCCCTCCCCGGAACCGATCGCGGACCTGAAAGCCGAAATTACTCACCAGGGCGTGGTCCTTACCTGGACCCCGCCGCAAGAAACCGCCGTCGGACCCGCACCGCCGATCGCCAGCTATCGAATCTTTCGCCGCGAAATGCCGCAAGCCACCGCGCCCGCGCCCGCCAACGGCCCGCAGCCACCGCGATCGCCAAACTCCACCGTTCTCATTGGCGAAAGTGTAGCGCCACCCTTCCGCGACATCCAAATTCAATTCGGAAAGACCTACCGCTACAGCGTCCGCAGCGTCGCGCAATACCCCGATCTGCAAATTGAATCGCTCGACTCGCCCGTCATCGAAGTCACCCCGCTCGACACTTTCCCTCCCACCGCACCACAAGGACTCGTCGTCGTACTCGTTCCCGCGCAGGGCAGCGCGCCCGCTTATCTCGACCTCTCCTGGTCCATCAGCGCGGAAAACGATATCGCTGGTTACAACATCTATAGAAGTGAGCAGGAAGGAGTCGCCGGCCAGAAGCAAGATCCGGAACTGTTGCGTACTCCCGCGTTTCGCGATATGAATGTCGTACCGGGCCACCGCTACTTCTACACCGTCACGGCAGTGGATCGCGTCGGCAACGAAAGCACCGCCAGCGCAGCCGCATCCGGCGAAGTGCCGGTCGAAGCTCCGGCGGACTCGCAGCCAAATCAATGACCGATCCAGCCACCACCGCCCATCCCATCCCCGCTCACGCAGAAGCTACCCTGAAGGCGTTCAGCTCGACGATTCGCGTCGGCCTCTACACCGGTGCGCTGCTCACCATCGTGATGATCGGCTCGCTCATCGCCGCAAACCGCCTCTCCTGGCTCGATAATCGCGCTCTCGAACGCAATGGCGCCTCCTACGGCCTGTTCCTCGCGATCATGCTCATCCCCATTTTCCGTTTCCTCAATCGCCCGCTGAAAATGTTCTATTCGGCCATGCTCGCCTGGGGAATTTTCGTAATCGCCTACGACATCGCCGGAATGTTTTTTCACAGCCTCTTCCAAGCGCTGCGCTCGCCCTTCGACGCCTTCCTCGAGGGTGCCGTCGTGTACGGTGTCTGCGCGGTAGGCTCCTGGGTTGGCGCCATGCTTCTGCTGACGCGCCAGCACCGCATCGCCCCGCGCCGCCGCCGCTCCGATTTCTTCGACGCTCACCACCGATGAAGCTCTGCCGCTTTCAACCCCAGGAATTCGACGCCAAACCGCTAAGCCGGTCCACGCACGAATCCCATCCGCACGCCCGCGCCGGAATCATCGAAGGCGATAAAATCCACGAAATCCACGGCGAACTCCACGGCACACGCGAGCGCACCGGAAATACCTGGCCCCTCGACCGGATAAAATTCCTCCCGCCTTCCGCGCCCAGCAAGATTGTTTGCGTCGGCCGCAATTATCTGGAACACGCCAAAGAATTGGGTAACGACGCACCTGCCCAACCGCTCATCTTCCTGAAACCGCCGTCATCCGTCATCGCGCCCGAAGAACCCATCGTCCATCCGCGCATCTCTCACCGCGTGGACCACGAAGGCGAGCTAGCCGTAATCATCGCTCGCCGTTGCTATCACCTGGACGAAACCGAAAGCGTCGCGCCCTACATCCTCGGCTACGCCTGCCTCAACGACGTCACCGCCCGCGACCTGCAAAAACTCGACGTCCAATTCACCCGCGGCAAAGGCTTCGACACCTTCTGTCCCTTCGGCCCCATCCTCGAAACGCAGATCGACCCCGCGGGCGTCACCGTCGAAACCTTCGTGAATGGAATCAGGAAACAGTCTGGACACACGTCGGAAATGATCTTTTCCGTTGATGCTATAATCCGCTTCATCGCGCAGGTGATGACGCTTGAGCCGGGCGATGTAATCGCTACCGGCACGCCCTCGGGTGTGGGGCCGCTGGTCGCCGGCGATGTCGTCGAAGTCAGCGTAGGCGGAATCGGCACACTAAGAAATCCCGTCATCGCCACGCAGGATTGAACCGCATCGGAAAAGGCACGCGTTGAAAGAACTCCTGACTGATTGGCACGATTGGCTTCCGCTCGCCGGAGTTGCGGCGGTCGTCCTCGTCGGACTGGTTCTCTGGCTGCGCCGCAAGCCGGAAGACGCCGGCGACATCGAACGCCAGCGCCGCGCGTATCTCAATCGCGTCGGCCGCATCGTCGAAGGCCAGGTCCTGGAAATCGTCGAACACGCGCGCGACGCGAGCGATCCCACCGCCAAGCAGCCCGGAATGTTTCAGAAACGCGCCGCCCCTTCCACCTTTACCAATGGCACGCAAAAACTCCTCTACTACACTTACTCGATCTCCGGCGTCACCTACGAAACCGCGCAAGACATCACCGGCCTGGACGAAGCCAAGCACCTAAGCCGCGTAGCCGCAGGCCAAACCGCCAGCGTAAAATACGACCCCTCCAATCCCAGCAATTCCATTCTGCTCGCCGACGATTGGTCCGGCCTTCACTGATTCGAAAACACTGATGAGCAAATGGCGGACGGCACAGGCGTTCTTTCTTGCTCCTATCGTCGTACCCTTTGTACTCATGCTGCCCCTTCCGGGAAGGGGAGCTTGGGGTGATTTCTCGCTCACAAAACTTTTCGAAGGCCTCTTGATTTACGTGCTGTACAGTTTGCCAATCGCGTATGCCGCAGAGTTGTTGCTCGGCTTACCGACTTGGATGCTCTTCAAACGCTACGGCGTCCGTTCCTTGTTCGCGTTCGCCGCGGCTGGCGCGCTGCTCGGCCTACTCGTGTACCTCGTGATCGAGGGTTTCGTCGCATTCCCGGCGCAGGACCGTTGGACGAGCGTCTATAATTCATTGTCGTCGTTGTCGCCGTTCCTTCCAATGTGCGTCATCGCGGGAACAGCTTCTGCCATTACGTTTCGAGCCATCGCGTTTTCGGGCACGCAAACCGAGGGCCCAAAATAGCGCTCCCGAAAGGCTCCCGCGCGCGTGAAAGCTTTCACGGGTCGGAACACGACTGCCGGCAATGGTAAACTTTCCCGTTACCCGGAGGACCACTTTGCTTCGCTTTCAACGCCTTCTTGCCGCTGCTTTGCTCATCACCGCCGTCACGGCTGCCACTTCTCTCCACGCACAGCAAAATTCCGCAGCATCACCACCAACTCCCGCCGTGGATCCCAGCCTCTATTCGGCTATGCGCTGGCGCATGATCGGCCCCTACCGCGCCGGACGCGTCTCAGCCGTAGCAGGCGTCCCCGGCGATTCCGCCACCTACTACATCGGCACCCCCGGCGGCGGCGTCTGGAAAACCACCAGCGGCGGCACCACATGGAAACCAATCTTCGACGATCAGCATGTGGCATCCATCGGCGACATCGCCATCGCCCCCTCCGATTCCAAAATCATCATCGTCGGCACCGGCGAACAAACTGCCGGCGACGGCGTCTATCGCTCCACCGACGCCGGCGCCACCTGGAGCAACATCGGCCTGAAAGATTCCCGCTTCATCAGCACGGTCCTCGTTGACCCGCGCAATCCCAACATCATCGTCGTCGGAGTTCTAGGACATCCCATCCTCGGCGTCGGCACCGCTAGCGAAAATCGCGGCGTGTACAAAACTACCGACGGAGGCAAGACCTGGACGAAAACTCTATACAAAGACGACATGGCAGGCGTCTCCAATATGGCCGCCGATCCCGATAATCCGCGCATCCTCTACGCCGCTCTCTGGAAGCCTTTCGATTTCCGTACCGGCCCGCCCGAAACCCCCACCCAGGATTCCTGGATCTATAAATCCACCGACGAAGGCGCCAGCTGGAAGCCCGTCTCCGAAGCCGGCCTGCCTTCCACTCCGCGCGGCCGCGTCGGTCTCC
>Ga0210388_10004052_pt1 | contig 11466 bp, 9 predicted proteins | sample IncBWC19OmetaG_FD_155485 | JGI IMG/M metagenome (GOLD analysis project Ga0210388, IMG submission 155485) | Forest soil microbial communities from Barre Woods Harvard Forest LTER site, Petersham, Massachusetts, United States - Inc-BW-C-19-O ...
TGCGTCTAAAGGACTTAGACCGACCTAATCTGCTACGCGGTTTCAGATAGCCGAGGCGCGGCTGAGAGCGGCGGCGGTTGAGAGCGCGGCTCAAAGGACGAGTATCGGACCAGCAGAAAAGCCAGGATGGCTCCAAACGCCAGGAAACCCAATCTGAGGAATCCGGGCGGAAGCCTTTTCACAGTATCGTCGAAGGAGCCCCACACGAGCACGTTTGTCAGCGTGGCGCAAACGGCCGAGGGCCAAACCGAAGCAGCGCGGATAGTGAGCCAACCGAGAACCACAGACCATGCGATTCCCGAAACGAGCATAAGGAGGAAGTTAAAGAGGAACCCAGGCAGACCGGGAAAGAAACGGGGAAAAGAAAGCTGCTGAACGGAACCGTACAATATTCCGACCAGAAAGAGACCGCGTGCGACGCCAAAGATGCGAATGAACTGTGGTTGCACACAGCCGCGCCAGCACCATTCGCTTAACACCGTAGCAATGGCAATGAGAACGAGGTACGCACCGAGTGGAGGAATATGAACGTACAACAACACAACAGGCACATCAGGCGCCGGAATCGACTGTTGCGTCCGGGCAATGCTATCCATGCCGTAGTGCACAAGGTGAGAGAGGAAATAAGCGGCAAGTCCTATTAAAGAGGCGACGCCTAACAGCTGCGGCGAGGGAGGCCGGGCGGCTTCCATAAGCTGCCTCTTTCTCTGCTGTCCAAGACACCAGGCTGCAATCAAGAAAAAGACAAGCGCGAGAACCAAATATTTCGCCGCATCCAACCACAGTGAGAGTGTACGGCTGTCGGAATTTTCCGGGGCGAGCCGAGTGAAGAGAGGCAGCACCGCCAAATTCAGCAAGTTTGCGGCGAGACCGGGGAAAGCGAGAACGTAAAGAGTAAAGAGCCTCTGCCCGGAACGAGCAGAATCGGGTGAGTCGTCCACAACGGCCGGAGAATGGCCGAAACGCAGAGGCAGAGAGACCGCGCGGGAGCGCAGCATCCAGGCAGTGGCGAGCGCCAGAAGAAGTCCGAGGGCAGCCAACTGAAAACCCGTGCCAAGGTTCAGAAGCAGTGCTCGAACGGGGAACTTGAAGCCGCTAAAGGGGTTCGAGTTGTGTCTCTTGAGAACGGAACCTTGACGCTGGCTCAGAATAACGAGAGCCGGCAGCAGGAGCCCGCCGACAATTCCGAGCAATGCGGGGAAAACGACCAGACCCGACCATTTTTGAAAGGGATTATTGAGTGGCCAAAGACAGCAGAGATAGGCCCCGACAGCGGTGAGAAGCAAAACGAAAGAAAAAGCCTGAGTGATCGCAATCCATCGATAGAGCTCATCTCTCGTCAAAACCCCTAAAGCGTCAGCAGTTGCCGGGCTCGGAACGAGCAGCCAACTGCGACCGTAACAAGAGGACAAGCAGAACGCCGCAAGCAGCGGGAACAGTTGCGATGCCTGCCCGGGGAGTAATCCACGCAGTACTTTGCGCCATCGGAGACCTAGCGGGACGGGGTGCACGGGGCGGACTATAGCATAGGACGTTACCATCCTGGCAAGGTCACGCTGCGTATTTTAGCGAGGCGTAGCTACTTTGTGCTGAGCAACTTTTCGAATTCGGATTCGGTGAGGATGGGGACGCCTAGTTCTTTGGCTTTGTCGTATTTGGAGCCGGGGTCGGTGCCGACGACGACGTAGTCGGTTTTTTTGCTGACGGAGCCGGAGAGTTTGCCGCCGTGTTGCAGGACGAGTTCACCGGCTTCTTCGCGGGAGCGATTGGCGAGGCCGCCGGTGAAGACGAAGGATTTGCCGGCGAGCTTCTGACTTTTGACTTGGCGTTTTTCGGCGGTGGGATGCACGCCAACTTTATTCAACTTTTTAATAAGCTGGCGATTCGCCGGCTCGGAAAAAAACTCAACAATGGAAGCCGCAACCTTTGGGCCGACTTCATGGACAGCCTCAAGCTCCTCTTCCTTTGCGGCGGCCAATTCTTCCAGCGAGGAAAAATGTTCCGCAAGCAACTGGCCCGTTCTTTCGCCGACAGAAAATATGCCCAACGCGTAAATTAAACGCGCAAGACTGCTTGACTTGCTCCCCTCTATCTCCGCGAGCAAGTTCTGGGCCGATTTTTCCGCCATTCGCTCCAGCCCCGCGACTTCGTCTTCTTTCAGCGCGTAAAGATCGGCGACGTCTTTCACGAGGCCTTTGTCCACCAGTTGATCGACGATTTTGTCGCCGAGGCCATCGATATTCATGGCGTGGCGGCTGGCGTAATGAAGGACGGATTCCTTGCGTTTCGCGGGACATGCCGCGTTCACGCACCGGTAGGCCACTTCGCCTTCCACGTGATGAATCGCGCTGTGACATTCCGGGCAGAGCTTGGGCATGCGAAACGGCTTGCGGTTCTTCCCTTCCTTGACGACTTTCAGGACGTGAGGAATCACTTCGCCGGCGCGCTCGATCAGGACGGTGTCGCCGATTTGCACGCCGAGGCGTTCGACCTCATCCATATTGTGGAGTGTGGAACGGCTGACAGTGACGCCTCCCACTTGCACGGGTTCAAGCACCGCGACAGGCGTGAGGGCGCCGGTGCGGCCCACCTGCACGATGATATCGTTGACCACCGTGGTCTCTTGCCGTGCGGGATATTTGTAGGCGATGGCCCAGCGCGGAGCTTTGGCGGTAAAGCCTAATTCGTTCTGAATGGCCGTGGAATTGACTTTAATAACGACGCCATCGATCTCGTAGGGCAGTTTTTCGCGCTTGGCATCCCAGTCGTCGCAATAGGCGGTCACCGCTTCGATGCCGTTGCACAATTTCCAATCGTCGGAAGCGCGGAAGCGCAATTGCTTGAGTGCTCCCAGGGAGTCGGAATGTTTGGCAAAAGGCACTTTGCCATCGACGAAAAGGTAGTACGCGAAAAAATCCAGGCGGCGCGCCGCGGTGATGGAAGGGTCGAGCACGCGGACCGCTCCGGCGGCGGAGTTGCGCGCGTTTACGAAGATTTTGCCGCCAGTCATTTCCTGGTGCCGATTCAACTCTTCAAAGGCTTTGCGCGTCATCAGGACTTCGCCGCGCACTTCAAAGTCCGTGGGCAGCTTGACCTTTTTCAAAACGGCAGCATCTACCTGCAAGGGAATCGAGCGGATCGTTTTCACGTTGGGCGTTACGTCTTCGCCCGTCAAGCCATCGCCGCGGGTCACGCCGCGCACCAGTTTGCCGGCAGCGTATTGCAACGAGATGCTGAGGCCATCGAATTTGTGCTCGGCGATGTACTCGATCTTCTCGGAGCCGATACCTTCGCGAACGCGCCGGTCAAAATCGCGCAGGGCGTCGTAAGAAAAAGCATTGTCGAGACTCAACATCGCCCGCGCATGCTGCACCTTCTGGAAACCATCGCGGGGAGCGCCTCCGACACGAACCGTCGGAGAATCGGGAGTAACCAACTCCGGGTACCCGGTTTCGAGGGCCTGCAACTTCAACATCAGCTTGTCGTAAGCCGCGTCCGAAATTTCGGGTTCGTCCAGGACGTAATAGCGATATTCGTGGTAGCGCAGCTTTTCGCGAAGCTGTTCGATTTCTTTCTTGACGGACGCTGGCGCGGCTTTGGCCATGAAACCCTCTGAAGAAGGAATAGCTCAATTTCGCTCGACATTATATAGAATGAAGATGGGTAGAGACGACAGGTACTAAGCGCGGAACACGGATGAACCCTGAAATACAAAACGCACTTCTGATTCATAACCCGAACGCCGGCAATGGCGGCAATGGCCGCCGCAGCATGCTGGATGAAGCGCGGCGCATTTTCGCCGAGCGTGGAATTCACACGGACCTGGCGGAAACCAAAAAAGCAGGCGACGCCACAGAGATCGCACAACAGGCGCATGAAGATGGCCGCCATCTCGTTATCGCGTGCGGAGGCGATGGGACGCTGAATGAAGTGGTGAACGGCCTCGCCGGCCACCAAAATGGACATCGCGTGCCGCTCGCGCTCTTGCCGGGCGGGACAGCAAATGTCCTTGCCAAGGAATTGAATTTGCCGTGGGACATTCCGAGCGCCGCGGAAATACTGGTTCGTGGAGTGGTGCGGGAGATTCCGCTGGGACTGGCGACTCCAGTGAACGAACCGGCAAAGACAAAATATTTTCTCAGCGTCGCGGGTGCGGGTCCGGACGGCATGATCGTGTATTCGATCGACCTCGACCTCAAGGCTCGCGTGGGCATACTGGCGTACTGGTGGCAGGGCGCGTACGAGGCGTTCCGCTACAAATTCAAGCGCTTTCGCGTGGTTGCGGCCGGCAAGGAAGTCGATGCCTCGCTGGTTGTGATTGGGCGCACCAAACATTACGGCGGGCCATTCAAAATCACGACGGACGCCGATCTTTACGAAGATCAGTTCGAATTGATGACGCTGACGACGCAAAGCGGATTGCGGTATCTGAGTTACTTGCCGACGCTTTTCTTCGGAAAGCTGCGCGGTACGGAAGGCGTCGATTTTTGGAAAGCGGATCGGGTGGTTTGTGAACCACTGGGCGAAGATCCGATTTACGCGCAGGTGGACGGCGAGCCGCTCGCGCGCCTTCCTGTGGAGTTCAGAATCATGCCGCGCGCTTTGAAACTGCTTGTGCCAGGCAACGGGCTGCCCTTGGGATCTAAAGAAATCGCGAAGACGTAACCGTGGACATCGTCACGCATGGACTCGCTTCGCTCGCCGTCGCGCGAGGGTTTTTCCCACGCGCAGGCAAAGCGGCGATGGCCTCTGTCGTGATCGTCGGGACCGTTGCTGACATCGACTGGCTGAGCAACTATTTTGGACCATCCGCATTCCTCTCCTGGCATGGCGCCTATACTCATTCCGTCGCCATAGCCGCGCTCATTTCGTTATTCCTTCCAGTAATCCTTTTCCTGGCTATCTTCTGGGGAGGCCTGGGGATCGATATCGTCCTGCCGAAGGGCCAAGTAAAGCCCGATGATCTGCGCGCTGTAAGAAATTTGGCATTGCGCAATGTCATCATCGGTGTGTTCACGGCCCCGTTCTGTGCAGCCCTTCTACACATCGCGATGGACGCCTGCCAATCCGATGGCGTGGCGCTTTTTTGGCCATTCAGCTCGAGACGATTCGCGGCAGACTGGCTGCCGAGAATCGATCCGTGGATTCTCACCATCCTCATCGTAGCGATCACGCTGCCAGAGTTGTTTCACCTTGTGGGCTCCGAGATTGGCGCCAAGGCAAAAAAGCCGCGCGGGCAAACCGGCGCGATCATCGGTCTTGCGCTGGTTCTGGTTTATGTTGGGGCGCGCGCAACTTTGCACTCCAACGTAATCGCGCTGATGGAATCGCGGACGTTTCATGGCGAAACGGCGCGGCGGGCGAGCGCTTTTCCGGAATCGCTCTCGCCGCTGACGTGGCATGGCGTTGTGGAAACCGAAACGGCCTTGAACCAGCTGGATGTTGACGCCGCTTCGCCAAACACTTTCGATCCCGACGCAAGTTTTCGACTTTTTAAGCCGGAGGCTTCTCCCGCGCTTGATGCAGCAAGAAATACGACCGCAGCCAGGCGATTTCTCGCGACAGCGCAAATCCCCAAGGCCAGCCTGGAAAAAACAGAGACGGGCTACCTGGTCGTCCTGCGGGATTTGCGGTACGCGGCTTCCGGAGAAACGCAGCGGGAGATAGCCGCGGTGATGAAACTCGATGCGAGCAACAAAGTTATTTCGCAAGAGTTGGTTTGGGCGCGAGACTTGCACCGCTGATTTTTGCGCTAACTCGGCAAGTCATGATGCGGCTTGTGCCGCAATAACAGTCGCGAAAGCAGATAACTCACCGCAATTAACGCAATCGTCGTTCCTGTCGCCAGCAACCAATGCGCCTTGAGGTAAGGCAACGCATTGCAGCCGTAGCGGACCGCCAGATATCCGACGCCGAAATAGCGAAACAACCGCGCAATCGTGATAGCGCTGGTGAATCCTACGATCGGCGCTTCAAACGCGCCCGCGGCAAACACAAATACCTTGAACGGCGTCGGCGGTGGAAGCAGCGCGGCAATCAACATTCCCCTAAATCCGTTGCGCTCCACCCAATGACGAATCGCGAAGGCTCGCGCTCCCGCCTTGCGATGAAAATAAGCTTCTCCGCCCAGCCGCGCCAAAAAATAAAGCAGCACGCATCCCAGCACCGAGCCAATCGCCGCCATCAAAGCATAAAGCGGCATTCGCTCCGGCTTGTTCATCGAAAGCTGAATCAAAAGCAAATCATTTATGATCGGAAACGAAAGCACCGACGAATCCAGAAAAGAAATCAGAAAAAGACCCGGAGCACCCAGGCCGGTCGCAAAAGCCACCACCTTTTGCTTCCATCCGCTAAGATTCGACAGCCAACCGCAACTCCCGTTATCCATTTTCATTTCCCAAAATTGCAATCCAATCCCGCCACACGCGCCAGAAAATCCATCCGTCCGCAAATCGGACAGCCAGTCTAGCAGACACTTTCCTTGTTCTGGAGCAACAGAAGGACCATCGCAAGCGGCTACTGCGAAAAGGCAGCGCGGTCGAAGTGATTCATGAAGATTTGCATCAAGGCGGTGCGGTGCAGGTTCGGAAGACGGGGAATTTCGCCGATAACGCGGACGTGGCCAAAGCGCTCGATGGTTTCGCGATTCTCGCGGTTCTGATCGCCGATCAGAACGACGCCGTGCACCGGGAGTTCGGCCGCGTGCAGAGCCGCTAGCGTCAGCAGCGTGTGATTGATAGTGCCTGCGCCGCTGCGCGCGGCGAGAATCACGGGCAGCTTGAACTTGACCATCATGTCCAGCATGAATTGCTTGGGATTGATGGGCACCAGCACGCCGCCCAAACCCTCGACGATCAGCCAATCGTTCGACAAACTCGTGGGTAGATTGATCCGGCCGAGATCGATTTCCACTCCCGCCCAGCGCGCGGCCAAATCCGGCGAAACCGGCGGCACAAATTTGTACACTTCATCCAGGGTGCGGTCGGTTCCAATGCCCGCGAGCCGCATGACAGTGACGCGATCGGAGCCTTCGAGCGTGCCAGTCTGGATCGGCTTCCAATAAACGGCGTCCAGCGCCGCGCAGAGCAGCGCCGACAGCGTCGTTTTCCCAACGCCGGCATCCGTGCCAGTAATAAAGAAATGATTTCTCACGCGAGTTCCGCAACCTGCTCGTGGGGGTTCTGCGCAAGACCGTTCAGCGTCTCGGACCGCGTATTGCGAGCCGAATCGGCTTCACCGTGTTTTCCATTTTGGGGAACTGCTTCGATGGCAGACTCGCGTGTTGCCGCTGCCTGCGTAAAATCAAGGCTCATGGGCTCCCGTCTCTATCGGGTTGTTTCCTGCTCGGACAATGAAGGCATGTTACCATCGCTTTGCCATAGTTTTCGCCCGCATATTCTGCGCGATACCGTCCTATAAACCTCCCTCAGTGTCTGGCTTGGGGCTTCTCGATACAGGATTGTGGCAGAGGATTATCCCCTCCGCTCCGCCTCTCCGCTTCGTTTGACCCGCCACTCCGCTAAATGTTATAAATCAACGTTTTGTGTACGCCTGTGTTGGGGCCCAGCAGGGGCTGCTTTGCCTCGATTCGCGGCGGCAGATAGGTTGGGTGCGAGCGCTGGCATCCCCGGTCCGGCCGGGGAGCACAAAAGTGAAGTTCCTGTCCCGTCTTGAGGTGGGAGCCTTTTGAAATCCGGCAAGGCCATCCCTCGGCGCTAAACAAAGAGCGCTTGATTGAAATAGTGTGCCGGAAACGAGTGTGCAGGGCAGCGGTTGACCCTGAATCCGAATTTCTTCGTGGAGGATTTCTAATGCGCACCTGGCTTGCAAATGCCTGGTCCTTGGGATGTAAATTCACCAAAGGTTGTGCCCCCGCCGCTTTTTTGATGCTTCTCACGGGCGCCGCGGCGTCGGCTCAAGAAGCTGGTGGTGAAGCCGGCTTGAAGGTGCCGGATCTTTCGCAAGTCAACTTTCTTGGAGTCGATGGGCACAAGCTGCTGCTCTTCGGCATCGTGTTTTGCGTTTTCGGACTGATTTTCGGGCTGGCGATTTATAGCCGGCTCAAGGGCATGCCGGTGCACAAGTCCATGCTCTCCGTTTCCGAGCTTATCTACGAGACGTGCAAGACTTATCTCTTTACGCAGGGCAAATTTTTAATCTTTTTGTGGCTGTTTATCGCCGTTGTGATTGTTCTTTATTTCGGCGTGCTCGCTCCTGTGCATCCGACGGCGGTGACGTTACCCATCATTCTCGTTTTCAGCATCATCGGGATGGCTGGCAGCTACGGAGTGGCTTGGTTCGGTATTCGCGTCAATACATTCGCTAACTCGCGCACGGCGTTCGCTGCGTTGCGTGGCAAGCCGTATCCCATTTATCACACTCCGCTCGAAGCCGGCATGAGCATCGGCATGATGCTCATCAGCGTCGAGTTGCTGATGATGCTGTTCATTCTGCTGTTTATCCCCGGCGATTACGCGGGGCCGTGCTTCATCGGCTTTGCCATTGGGGAATCGCTGGGCGCGGCCGTGTTGCGCATTGCGGGCGGCATCTTCACGAAAATCGCGGACATCGGCAGCGACCTGATGAAGATCGTTTTCAAGATTAAAGAAGACGACGCGCGCAATCCTGGCGTGATCGCTGACTGCACCGGCGACAACGCAGGCGACTCCGTTGGCCCGAGCGCCGACGGATTCGAGACGTATGGGGTGACGGGCGTCGCGTTGATCACCTTCATCCTTCTCGCTGTGAAGGACCCCAAAGTCCAAGTGCAATTGCTCGTGTGGATCTTCGTGATGCGCATCATGATGCTAGTCTCCAGCGCGGGGGCGTATTTCATCAACGGTTTCATCGCCAAAGCGAAATTCGGCAACGTGGACGAGATGAATTACGAAGCGCCACTCACGTCGCTCGTATGGATTACCTCTATCGTCTCCATTGCGCTCACTTACGTCATCTCGTACTTGATTATTCCCACGCTGGGAACTGACGCGTCACAATGGTGGAAGCTGGCGACGATCATTTCCTGCGGCACGCTCGCGGGCGCCATCATTCCTGAACTAGTGAAAGTTTTTACCTCCACGGAATCGCGCCACGTAAAAGAGGTGGTCGCTTCCGCGGAGGAAGGCGGCGCATCGCTAGGCATTCTGTCGGGATTTGTTGCGGGAAACTTCTCGGCCTATTACATCGGTCTCGCGATGGTCGTCCTCATGGCCATGGGCTATCTCATCAGCACAATGAACCTTGGGCTTCTCATGCTCGCACCAGCCGTCTTTGCGTTCGGCCTCGTGGCATTTGGCTTCCTCGGCATGGGACCGGTCACGATTGCCGTCGATTCTTACGGCCCGGTCACGGACAACGCGCAATCCGTCTACGAACTTTCGCTCATCGAGCAAGTTCCCAACATCAAGCAAGAGCTCAAGAAGGATTACAACATCGACGTGAACTTCGAGCGCGCCAAGGAAATGCTGGAAGCCAATGACGGCGCGGGCAACACGTTTAAAGCGACGGCCAAGCCAGTGCTCATCGGCACAGCGGTCGTCGGAGCTACCACAATGATCTTCTCGATCATTATGGCGCTCACGCACGGCCTCACGGAGAACGTCAACAATCTTTCGCTGCTGCACGCTCCGTTCGTTCTGGGCTTGATCACCGGTGGCGCGATGATCTACTGGTTCACCGGCGCCAGCACGCAGGCCGTAACCACGGGCGCCTACCGCGCCGTCGAATTCATCAAAGCGAACATTCACCTGGAAGGCGCAGCCGCAGCCAGCATCGCCGACAGCAAAAAAGTCGTCGAAATCTGCACCAAGTATGCGCAGAAGGGCATGCTCAACATTTTCATCGCTGTCTTTTTCGCTACGCTGGCCTTCGCCTTCATCGAACCGTTTTTCTTCATCGGCTACCTTTTCTCCATCGCCATCTTCGGCTTGTACCAGGCCATCTTCATGGCCAACGCCGGCGGCGCATGGGACAACGCCAAGAAAATCGTCGAAGTCGAGCTCAAGCAAAAAGGCACGCCGCTGCATGACGCAACGGTGGTCGGCGACACGGTCGGCGATCCGTTCAAGGACACCTCCTCGGTCGCGCTCAACCCGGTCATCAAGTTCACGACGCTCTTCGGCTTGCTTGCCGTCGAACTCGCCGTGCAACTCACTGCCAGCCAAGGGGGCACCGGCCTGACACACATCCTGGCCGCTGTGTTCTTCGTCATCTCATTTGTCTTCGTCTACCGCTCGTTCTACAACATGCGCATCCGCGGCTAAGGCATGTGGAGTGCGGGAGCTCTGCTCCCGCTTTTCGGCGCATAACTCGCCCGCGACAAAAAGCGGGAGCAGAGCTCCCGCACTCCACAAGATTCATCCGCCAATCGGTAACACCTCGAATTCATCCGGCACGTTTACACGGTCCAAGGGAAACGACATCACCGTCGCATGAAACGCACGCGAAGCCGAGCGTTGAAACCACCCCGCAGAACACCACGGATAACCGCTCGCCTCTCGAGCTAACCCATGCCGCACCGGGTTGCTGTGTACGTAATGAAGCCGAGCCAAATAAGACTTCTGGAATGTCAGCAAAGTGTCCCAGTATTGAAACCAAACCGCTCTGCCCGGAGTACTGTCCATCTGATTGACATGCTTTGCCGACACTGAGTGCAGATGCCGCACGAATCCCCGCAAGGTGCCCGGGTGAGCCGACTCTCCGACAAAGTGGTAATGATTCGAGAAGACCGCCCATGCTTGAAGTTCCCATCCGTACTTGCTTGCGAGCGCCAGCAGCGCCCCGGTCAGGTAGGTCAATCGCTCCGCGTCATGAAAGTGATGCGCACTCTGGTACGTCCCAGCTGTAACGATGTAAGTCCCTGCATCGCGCAACCGATGAACAGGCGCATGCGGCCAGTCCCAAGTGCCATCTTTCGGGAGCATCCCCATCTCCAAGGTCCGTAAGTATACTGCATATTTATAATTATTAGAAGTTATATGGAGTGCGGCAGCTCTGCTGCCGCTTTTTCTGTTGCGGTCTCAGGTTGCATACCGCCAAAAAGCGGGAGCAGAGCTTCCGCACTCCACACAGTCTTGGATTTGGCGGCGAATCAGCGCTAGAATCCTCGCGCATCGGAGCCGAGGTCCGAACCATGAAAATAAACCGTCTCGCCATGTTGGCCGCAGTCGCAATTGCTGCAAGCCCGAGTCTCTTGCTGGCTCAGGTCGATCCAAAGTGGGAAATCCACGACCGCAACCGTCCGAATCCGCCGGTGGTCACTCCCGGCACCGCCAGCACGCAAGACGCGCCCGGCAAGCCGCCTTCGGACGCCATCGTGCTTTTCGACGGCAAAGATTTGTCGCAGTGGGTGCAAAAGAAAGACGGCAGCCCCGCCAAGTGGAAGGTGGAGAACGGCTACTTTGAGGTCGCTGCGAAAACCGGCGACCTGCGTACCAAGGAATCTTTCGGCGACTGCCAGCTCCACGT
>Ga0210388_10004055_pt1 | contig 11458 bp, 6 predicted proteins | sample IncBWC19OmetaG_FD_155485 | JGI IMG/M metagenome (GOLD analysis project Ga0210388, IMG submission 155485) | Forest soil microbial communities from Barre Woods Harvard Forest LTER site, Petersham, Massachusetts, United States - Inc-BW-C-19-O ...
AAGGCAGGGCGATGCGCCAGGCCTATCCCGCCGCGGACCTACACGGCCACCGTCTCCGCACTCGGCTTCGCCGCCAGCAACTGCCTCAGCACGTACTGCAAAATCCCGCCGTTAGCGTAGTAAAGCGCTTCCTGCGGCGTATCGATTCGCACCAGTGCCTCGAACTCGATGGTCTTCCCTTTGGCTTTGGCGCGAACTTTTACCTGGCTTCCAGCGGCGAAGTTCTCTACCACGTCGCGGATGCCGGTGATGTCGAACACTTCCTCACCAGTCAGCTTGAGCAATTCCGCGTTTTGGCCGGCAGGAAATTGCAGGGGAAGAACCCCCATGCCGACGAGGTTGGAGCGATGGATGCGTTCGTAGCTCTCTGCGATCACGGCTTCGACCCCCAGCAGGCGCGGGCCTTTAGCGGCCCAGTCGCGGGAGGAGCCGGAGCCATATTCTTTTCCGGCCAGAATAATAAGCGGCGTGCCTTCCGCAATGTATTTCTGGGAAGCGTCGAAGATCGACATCTCCTCGTTGTCGGGCAAGTAGCGGGTGAAGCCGCCTTCCACGCTGACCAGTTTGTTGCGCAAGCGGACGTTCGCAAAAGTTCCGCGGACCATCACTTCGTGATTGCCGCGGCGCGAGCCGTAGGAGTTAAAGTCGGCGGGCTTGACGCCGTGCTCCTGCAAGTATTTTCCGGCGGGGCCGTCTTTCTTGATGGAGCCGGCGGGAGAGATGTGGTCGGTGGTGACGCTGTCGCCGAGCACCGCGAGGACGCGCGCGCGCTTGATGTCTTCTACCGGCGCCGGTTTGATCTTCATACCCTCGAAGTAGGGAGCGCGGCGGATGTATGTGGAATCTTCTTCCCAGGCGTAAGTCTGACCTTTGGGAATCTTGAGGCCGCGCCAGCGCTCGTCGCCCTCAAAAACTTCAGCATAAGTTTTCGAAAACATCTCCGCGGTCACAGACTGCTGGATGGCCTCGTCGACTTCGCGCTGCATGGGCCAGAGGTCGGCGAGGTAGACAGGGTTGCCGTCCCTGCCCTTGCCGATGGCCTCGGTGCGGAGGTCGATGTCGATGCGTCCGGCGAGCGCGAAGGCTACCACCAGCGGCGGCGACATTAAATAGTTGGCGCGGACTTCGGAGTTGATGCGGCCTTCGAAGTTGCGATTGCCGGAGAGCACGGAAGCGACCACCAGATCTTTTTCATCGATCGCTTTCGAGACTTCTTCCGGCAGCGGGCCGGAGTTGCCGATGCAGGTGGTGCATCCGTAACCCACGATGTGGAATTTCAACTTCTCGAGATACGGTGTCAGGCCGGCGTTCTCGAGATAATCACGGACTACTTTCGAGCCCGGCGCCAGCGATGTTTTCACCCACGGCGGAACGGACAGGCCTTTTTCAACCGCCTTCTTCGCTAACAATCCGGCGCCGATCATCACTGAAGGGTTTGAAGTGTTGGTGCAGGAAGTGATCGCCGCGATGACGACACTGCCGTGCTTGAGCGAATCCTTTACGCTCCGCGAGACGTGCTCGTGCACGTTTGGATCCTCCACGCCGATAGCAGCGGGGCTGCCGCCTTCCTGCTCCCATCGGGCGGAATTGGTGGCGGAGTTGGTCGCTCCCGACCCGTTGGTTTTCGCTCCCGCCTTCGGTTTGATGAGTGACGGAAGAGCCTTGTGAAAAGAGTCGGCGGCCTGGGAGAGGATCACGCGGTCTTGCGGGCGCTTCGGGCCGGCCAGGCTGGGCTCAACCGTGCCAAGGTCGAGCGTGAGCAGTTCGGAGTATTCCGCTTCGGGCGTCTTGTCGTCGTGGAAAAGTCCCTGCTCGCGGCAGTAGGCTTCGACCAGAGCTATGAGTTCGTCGCTGCGTCCGCTCAGCTTCAGATATTTCAAACTTTCTTTGTCGACAGGGAATATGCCGCAGGTAGCGCCGTATTCCGGCGACATGTTGGCGATGGTAGCGCGGTCAGCGAGCGGCAGATCGCGCAGTCCAGGTCCGAAATACTCGACAAACTTTCCCACCACTCCATGCTTGCGCAACATCTCAGTGATGGTGAGAACGAGATCGGTAGCAGTAGCGCCTTCGCGCAAACGCCCACTAAGCTTCACGCCAACTACAAGCGGAATCAACATGGAAACAGGCTGCCCGAGCATCGCGGCTTCCGCCTCAATCCCGCCCACGCCCCATCCAAGCACCCCAAGCCCATTCACCATAGTTGTGTGACTGTCGGTGCCTACCAGGGTGTCGGGGTAGGCTGTGCGCTTGCCGGTAGTTTCGTGGACGAAGACTACTCGGGCCAGGTATTCGAGATTTACCTGGTGAACTATTCCGGTGTCGGGGGGGACTATTGCCAGATTGCGGAAGCCGGTCTGTCCCCAGCGGAGGAAGGAGTAGCGCTCTTTGTTGCGTTGGAATTCGAGAAGAGCGTTTACGTCGAAGGCGCTGGTGGTGCCGAATTCGTCGACCTGGACTGAGTGGTCGATTACTAGTTCCACTGGCTGGAGCGGGTTGATCAGAGCGGGATCGCCGCCTAGTTGTTGCATGGCGTCGCGCATGGCAGCGAGGTCGACTACGCAGGGTACGCCGGTGAAATCCTGGAGCAGGACGCGGCTGGGAGTGAAGGCGATTTCTTTGTCGGGCTGGGAGTTTTTATTCCAGGCGGCCATGGAACGGATGTCTTCTTTTTTTACGTTGCGGCCGTCTTCGGTGCGCAGCAAGTTTTCCAGCAGGATGCGGAGGCAGAAAGGGAGATGTTTGGTGGAGATGGCTTGCTGGTCGAGGGCGTCGAGTCGGTAGATTTCGTATTCTTTGCCGCCGACTTTGAGAATGGAGCGGGTGTTGAAAGTATTTAAGGACATGATTGGCTTCCTGGAACCTTTAAGTTTAGTCGTTTTGGGGCGGATTGCGTAGAGGCGTGGGACGTGCGGATTATTTTTTGGAGAGGAAGTAGAGGTCGTCGTAGCCGCCGGGGCGGGCGTAAACCACCGAAGAGAGATCGGGGGAGACGGCGAAGGCGTTGCCGCCGTAGTCTTCTCGAAGAGAGAAAGGGAGTTTGAGGGCTGGGACTGGAGAGCCGACGGGGGTGCCGTTGTGCAAGGGCTGGCGGAAAATGATGGTTTCGCCGTGGGCGGCGAGAGAGTAGAGGAAAGACTTGCCGTCGGGTGAATACAGGGCCATGAAAGACACGATGCCGGACTTCAGGGTGGTGCACTTTTTATCGGCGACGGAGTATTGATAGAGGCCAGGATTGTCTCCCCAGAGCGAGGAGGTGATGATGAATTTGTTGTCGGGAGAAGAATCGACGGCCATGCCACAGTGGTCGAAAAAGGGGGCTGCGGGAGAGCCATCTAAAGAGAGTCTCCAGTTCTTATCGGCGCGAGTACTTTTGTCGGAGCCGCCCAATATTAAAGAGTGATCGCCGGTTTCCCAAATGACGAAGCCGACAAAATCTCCCGACCAGGGCAACTCATGAAGATGCGTGCCATTGGCATCGATGATAAAGAGCTGCCAGTCCGTCCCGGTACGATCGGCAAAAAGAAATTTGCTTGCGTCGTTGGACCATCCCAATGTTTCCAAGTTAGCGCCGGAAGAAATAAGTTTCACGGGGTTGTGGCCGGCGGAATCCGAGACCCAGAGTTCTGTTCTATCCGCTTCGGGTTGGGTGATGTATGCCAAGTGCTGGCCGTCATTTGAAAAGATGGGCTGACTTGTGTCCTCGGTTACGAGATCAGAAAATTGTTTGGAGGCGGCGCGATAGAGAGTCAGGGTTCCGGCACTTCTGCCGTTAATGAAGTAAATGCCCTTGCCGTTCGGGTCGGACATGGGGCTTCTGTCAGGGCCGGGACCGAAAGTGACTTGCTTCAAGGAATGATTATCGAGAGAGAACTCCCAGAGGTTGGAAATGCCGTTGACCTTGCGGCTCACATATAGGCTTTTGCCCGGAACAGCCCACGAGGTGTGGGCAGAGGTCTCCGGCAGATCGGCCAGGTCTTCGATCTTGCGGGTGGAGAGATCCAATCGCTGGAAGGACATCTTGCTGGAAGTGCCGAAGGTGATCAGGAGGCTCCGCCCGTCCGGGTAAGCCTTGAGGCCAAACCCTAAGTTGGTGCTGACGGGAGCGGTGTAGAGCAGCTCTTCGCCAGAGCCAGTCCTCAACGTTCGAACGATGCGAGCGTCAGCTTTCTGGATGAACAAAGACTGGCCGTCGGGCGATGAGACGACATTAAAACCCGCAGCCAAGTGTTTCGGAGAGCCACCCAAGGTAGGTATGGTCCAGATCTCGAATTCACCAAGAGTCTGCACGAAGTAAATTTCAGTGCCGTCGAAGGAGAAATTCACAACAATCTTATTGACTTCGTCGTGAGTGAGTTGAAGAGGGGCGCCGCCGGAAGTGAGCATGACGAAGACCTGGTCGTAGCCGTCGACGGGAGAGGTGAAAGCGATGGTGCGGCCGTCGGGGGAGAGACTGGGGTAGTCGATCGACTTGTTCCACTGGCTGATTTTTGTGACGGTGGCCGGACCTTCGGAGGGCTGGCGATTCAGAGCAAAGCGGTAGACGCCATAGCCAGCGGCGAGAACGAGAAGAAGGAGCAACACGCCAAGGGAAAGAACTTTGCCTTTGTTGCGGGAGGCGGCTGCGGCGATGATGGAACTGTTGGAAGGATGGGCAGCCGACGCTCCTGAAGGAGCGGTGGCTGAAGCTGAAGGGAGGGTTTCCGGGGAGGCGGAAAATCCCGGGTGCGCAGAAGAAGAAGAGAATGCGGCGGGGACTGAGCCGCTGGAGACGCGTCCGGAACCGGTGTCGCGGCGCAGGCGCTTAAGATCGGCGCGAAGTTCGGCGGCATTCTGGTAGCGGAGGTCGCGATCTTTTTCGAGGGCCTTGCCGATGATGCGTTCGAGTTCGGGGGAAACGTCTGGGTGGAGGCGGGTGGGGGAAAGAGGTGCACGATTGAGGATGGCTTCGAAGATTATGCCGGAGGTTTCACCGCGGAAGGGGAGCGATCCGGTAGCCATTTCATAGAGCACGGCGCCGAAGGAGAACAGGTCAGAACGGGCATCGAGTTCCTTGCCGCGAACCTGTTCGGGTGACATGTAAGCCATGGTGCCGAGGGCTGAGCCGGGGCTGGTGAGATGGTCGGAGTCGACGCCGACGGTGGCGAGAGTGGCGGCGGCGGATTCGGCTTCGGGGCGAGGAGTGGTGACTTTAGCCAGGCCGAAATCGAGAATCTTGGCGTGGCCGCGTTTGGTGATGAAGATGTTGGCCGGCTTGATATCGCGGTGAACGATGCCTTGAGCGTGGGCGGCATCGAGGGCATCGGAGATTTCGATGGCGAGGTCGAGGAGGCGCTCCATGTCTATGGGACGGCCCGCGATCAGATACTTGAGAGTTTGGCCCTCGAGACATTCCATGGCGATGAAAGTCCGTCCGTTTTCTTCGCCAATGTCGTAGATGGTGCAGATGTTGGGATGGTTGAGAGCGGACGCGGCTTTGGCTTCGCGGCGGAAGCGAGCGAGGGATTGGGGATCTTTGGCGAGGTCGTCAGGAAGAAATTTAAGAGCCACGAAGCGATCAAGGCGCGTGTCCTGAGCCTTGTAGACGACGCCCATACCGCCGCCGCCGAGCTTTTCGATCACGCGGTAATGAGAGATGGTTTGTCCGACGAGTGAGGACGAATCGCTCATTTCACTTGGCACGCAGGGAGTGCGTCCACTGAATGCACATCTTAGGTTGGGCGCGGGGACAAGTCAACGAGGCGGCACGCGGCAGCTTCACAAAAATGCACAGGTCCTTCGTCGGGAGTCGCTCGCTTCGCGTGCGACTCCGCTTCCTCAGGATGACAAGGGGCCGCGTCTTCGTGGGCGGGGGAGTTTGGCGCGGCGGTTTACAGAAAATTACATACCGCGATCTCGACGGAGAGTAGCATCATGGCCTTATGAAACCTAAATCGCGGGTTGGTCATCTATCTAACTAGGAAAGATTCAGGCGATGTTAGTGCAGGGGAGGTTCAAGCATATGAACATATTCGGACGCATGGGAAGTTTTTCAGAGCATCGATTGGGCCAGAGGAGTCTGGGTTGCCTGTTGTCGGTGGTTCTGGTGTTCGCGACCTTGCCTCAGAATGTGTGGGCGCAAGACCAAGGTGCGCCGGCTGAGGCCGCTCCAGTTCAAGGTGCGGCGGATCAGAGCGCGCCGGCACCTGCTCCGGCGCCACCGTACACGCAGCAGACTCCCGAGCAATTGCAGCAGTTGGTCGCGCCGATTGCGCTGTATCCGGATTCATTGGTGGCGCAGATCCTGGCTGCGTCGACGTTTCCCGAACAGGTGGTAGAGGCGGACCGATTTGTGCAAGCGCATCCTGATTTGAAGGGTACTGACCTGGGTAACGCTGTGGACCAGCAACCGTGGGATCCGAGCGTGAAGGCGCTGTCGGCATTTCCTTCGGTGCTGGGAAATATGGACAAGAACCTTTCATGGACGTCATCGCTGGGCGATGCCTACTACAACCAGCAGAAGGATGTGATGGATGCGGTGCAGGTGATGCGGCGAAAAGCGGAAGAGGCCGGCAATCTGAAGACTACACCGCAGCAAACGGTTACGGACCAGGACTCGGATATCGAGATTGCGCCTACCGATCCGGATGTGGTTTACGTTCCGGCGTACGATCCGTGGCTGGTTTACGGATATCCGGTGGTGGCGTGGCCGGGATGGTATCCGTACCCTGGAATCTGGTTTGGCGGGCCATATCTTTCATTCGGACTTGGGTTCGGAATCGGGTGGTGGGGCGGGTTTGGATGGGGATGGGGTCACTGGGGATTCGACTGGCATGACCATTACGCGAGGTTCAACGGCGGGAGGTACTACTCCGGGAGCAGAACGTTTTATAACCGGGGCGCCTACGCTCGTGGCGGATTTGCACGAGGCGGCGGTTTTGACCGAGCCGGCGGCGGCTTCGACCGAGCCGGAGGGGCCAGACCTTTCGATGGAAACCGGCAGGCGGCTCGAGGATATGCAGCACCGCGCGGTCAGAGCGGGGTGCGATCTGGGGCCTTCAGCGGCTACGACCATGGAGGGCAGACCAGGAACTTCTCATCGCGCGGAAGCGCCAGCTTCGGTGGCGGATTTCATGGCGGCGGAGGGTTCCACGGAGGCGGAGGCGGCGGGCGACGGTAATCGGACCCGCGATGGGTTTCCAGTTGTTCGAAGACTTTGAAATACGGAGAAGCCATATGCAGCGAGCGATGTTGAATTTCTATGAAACTCGTCGGGCAGATCTGCTTGCGGCGGCCGCGGTTGTGGTTCTTGTGACGGGGTGCTTTACATTGCCGTCCGCGGCGCAGCAAACGGGCCAGAAAACTTTTTCTTCCGCAGAAGATGCGAGCAGCGCTCTGTTCACGGCAGCGCAGAGCAATGACGAGAAAGCGATGTTAAGCATTTTGGGAGCGGACGGAAAAGAAATCGTTTCGTCCGGGGACGAGGCCGAGGACTCCCAGGCGCGGGCCAACTTCGCGGCGAAGTATCAGGAAATGCATCGTCTGGTGAAAGAGCCGGACGGGACGACGGTTTTGTATATCGGCGCCAAGAATTGGCCGACGCCCATACCGCTGGTGAACAAAGGCGGTTCGTGGTACTTCGACACAGAAGCAGGAAAGAGAGAGATTTTGTACCGGCGAGTTGGCCGGAATGAAATGTCGACGATCAGGGTTTGCCAGGAGCTGGTGTCGGCGCAAAAGGAATACTCGGGACAGCACAAGGAATACGCGCAGAAAATCTTCAGTGATGAAGGGCAGCGCGATGGCCTTTATTGGAAAGCCGCAGCCGGCGAACCCCTGAGCCCGGTTGGACCGCTGGTGGCAGCGGCGGTTACGGAGAGCTATGCCAAGAGCGGGGACAGCGCTCCGACTCCGTATCGCGGCTATTACTATCACATTCTGACGCGTCAGGGGAAAAATGCTCCGGGCGGTGCTGAGAGTTACCTTGTGGACGGAAAAATGACTGCGGGATTCGCGTTTGTAGCGTATCCGGCGGAATACAGATCGTCGGGGGTAATGACTTTCATTGTTGGGCAGGACGGGGTGGTGTATCAGAAAGATCTCGGCAAGAAGACGGATGCTATCGCGAAGGCTATGAAGGAATACAACCCGAATTCCAGCTGGCAGAAAGCTGAAGACCAGCCGGAAGAAACTGCCAGCGACCAGAAGACGAAATAATTCTGCGGATTGCCCTTAGTGAGCGGCGGTCCAGACCTGGTAGGCGACTACTGCCATCATAAACAGAAGATAGAGTCGAAGCGCCCAGAGGACGAGGAGTTCGGGGCCTTTGAGGTGCAGGCGCGGGATGGGGTGCTTCTTCGCTTTGACCAGCTGATCGTGCTCGAGCGAAGAGAGTACCCAGGTTTGATCGGAGAGCGAAGGGTGTTCTTTCTTGACCACTAGATTTGTTCTCCCAGTTCAGAATGATTCTTGCTGTCCCGAAAAACGTACCTCAGGGCTAAAGCCCATGTGATTCGAGTCTCTACTGGCACCCTTTGGCGCGCTTCGCTTGCTCAGGGCAGGCTAAGAACTGAAGTCGTGCTCTTCCCGGTCTTTCAGCGAGACTAAAGCCTCTTCTAAATTCTGTCCTCCAACGCAGGCCTGGAAGGACTGCATCACCTTGCCTGAAGGCCTGGCACTCTACTTGTTTACGTTCCTCCCAGGGCGGCGAAGATGTTGGGGGCGATTATGCTGACGCCGAAGAGTATTCCGGCGGCGGTGAGGATGAATACAACCGCACTGGACAGAATGTTTGCCCACCATGGACTGACCAAGTCGCCCATGATTTCTTTGTCGTTGACCAACATGAAAAGGAATACCAGCGCCGGGGGCATGGCCAGAACTGCGACTACGTTTACCAGCAGGACCACGTAGACCAGCGGCAGGCCTGGGATCAGGACGATGGCCGCGGCGACGACCGCGCACAAAGTAAGGACTGCGTAAAACGACTTGCCTTCTCCCATGGGGAGGTTGAGGCTGTGGGGTTTGTGAGTGACTTCTCCGAAGGCGTAGGCCGAGGACGCTGAAATGGTGATGGCGGCCACGATGCCGGCCTCGACCATGCCGAGGGCGAAGAGCGATGCGCCGAAGCGTCCGATGATGGGTTGGAGAGCCTGGGCGAACTCAGCGGCCTGGTAATTCTCCGCCGTCATGTGATGGGCGAGGAGCGGGGCGGTCGCCAGAATCGTGGCGATGGCGGCGGCGGTCGCCAGGGCTGCGCCTAAGGCGGTGTCGATGCGGCCGAAGCGAATGTCTTTTGTGGTCATTCCTTTATCGACGGTCGCGCTCTGCTGGAAGAAAAGCATCCACGGGGTAACGGTGGCCCCGATATCGGCAAGCATGAGGAGCACGGTGTCTTTGTTGAAGCCGGGGAGCGGTTGCCAGGTGAGAAATGCGTGGCCGACGGAGTGCCACGCGGGGTGAGTCATGAGTGCGACTGGAATGAAGATCAGATTGAATGCGGCTGCAGCCAGGGTGAGGCGTTCCCAGGTCCAATAGCGGTGGCTCATGAGAGCGCCGTAGAGGATTACAAGCGCAATGAGGACCGCGATCCAGGGAGGGACGCCGAAGAAGCCGAGGCCGGCGCGGATGGCGATGAACTCTGTGATCAGAGTGAGGAAGTTGCCGATGCCGAGGTCGAGCATGGAGAACCATCCCCAGAAAGGACCGAAGCGCTCGAAGATGAGTTCGGCGTGTCCACGATGGGTGGCAGCGCCGAGGCGAACGGTCATCTCCTGGACCACGATGGCCATGCAAAAGGTGAGGGCGACGAAGGGAAGGAAGAATCCGATGCCGAATTTTGCGCCAGTGGCGGCATAGGAGAGCATGCTGGGGCCGTCGTTTTCTCCTAACATGACGAGTACACCTGGGCCAACCAGCAACCACAGAAGGCGCGCACGCGAGGAAAAGCCGCGCTGGGCGCGGGCTGTAGACACTCGGACGCGATCGTGAGCGCGGTCCACGTCTTCGTGAGTGATTACTACTTCCTCTTCGGCTTGGGCGACGGCAGGCTTCATCGGTTGGATTGGGTGCGCGTAATCTCTGCCGATGTGTCCTGGGGACTTTCTCTCGCGGAGATTAGCGTAAGTATACACTATGGAATAAACCATGGTTAACTAAAGTTTCGCTGACTGGCAGCTGCTATAGAAATGCCTTGCGTGGCATGGGGTCGCGGAGAGATGCACGGGGTCCTTCGACTGCAGTTGTGCTTCGTTTCACGAAGCACAACCTCCGCTCAGGATGACAACTTTATAAGACGTCCGTTAGCGGGCGGGGCCGTGGTTGGCGGGGGAGACCCAGACGCGCTCGGCGGCGGCGCGGCCCAGGGAGACGTTGCCGGCTGCGGTGGAGAGAGCGAGGGTCTGGTCGTAGTTGCGTTCGAGGAGGCGCAGCCTGGCTCCGGGACGAATGCCGCGGGCCTCGAGGAACTCGAGCAGGCGGCGGTCGCGCTCATAAATTCCACTGACGGCGTAGGCGGCTCCTGGTGCAGCATCGGAGAGCAGGAACAGTCCCCGATGGCGGCGGCTGGCAGGGCTTTCCATCTCGCTGAGGTTGCCGTGGGGGCAGGCGCCTGTCTTGCCCAGTTTAGCGAGGAGTTTGGCTTCGAAGTCGGGCGAGACGGCGTGCTCGAGGCGCTCGGCTTCGTCGTGGACCTTCCACCATTCCATGCCGAAGAGTTCGGATAGCATGCGTTCGATCAGGTGATGGCGAAGTGTGAGTTTGCGGGCGATCTTGCGGCCGGCGGCGGTGAGGCGGACGTGGCCGTCGGCTGGGACCCGTACGAGGCCGTCTTTTTTCAGACGGCGGACGGCCATGGTGACGGCGGGGGCCGAGACTTTGAGCCAGTCGGCCAGGCGGGCGGAGATTACGGATTCGCCTTCGCTCTCGGCTTCGAGAATGGCTTTTAGATAGTCTTCTTTGGAGACGGTGATCATCTGAGGAGATTATACGATGGGAATTAAGCATGGTTAATTTGGCCGTCGAGAAAAAGGCTTTAACACAGAGGGCACAGAGGAACACAGGGTAAAGCTTGTGCGGTTTGACAGCGTTCCTTCTCTGCACCTAACCTGATTCTCTGGCTATGAAAGTTCTGGTTTTCGGCAGCGGTGGACGCGAGCATGCTTTGGTGTGGAAGCTGCGGCAGTCGCCGCGGATTTCGAAGCTTTATTGCGCGCCGGGCAACGGCGGCATTGCGGATGACGCGGAACTGCTGCCGGTGGACTTGAAGAGCGTGGAGTCGATGGTTGCTTTGGGCGAGCAGTTGCGGCCTGATCTTACGGTGGTGGGTCCTGAACTGCCGCTGACTTTGGGAGTGGTGGACGAGTTTACGCGGCGCGGCTGGCCGGTGTTTGGGCCGACCAAGGCGGCGGCGCAACTGGAGGCGAGCAAGAGCTTTGCCAAAGAATTCCTGCAGCGACATCGCATTCCCACGGCGCATTAT
>Ga0210388_10004057_pt1 | contig 11456 bp, 7 predicted proteins | sample IncBWC19OmetaG_FD_155485 | JGI IMG/M metagenome (GOLD analysis project Ga0210388, IMG submission 155485) | Forest soil microbial communities from Barre Woods Harvard Forest LTER site, Petersham, Massachusetts, United States - Inc-BW-C-19-O ...
TGCCCGCACCTCACCTAGCCCTCCCCACGCCCTCAGTTAACCGCGCCGCGCCTGCCCCATCAAGCCTGTCAACGCTGGACACACCACACCGTAGTGCCCGGTTAGGCCGGTATCCGGGGTTTTGCGTGCTCGATGGCGTCCGCTCGGGTGAGCAGCGGCTCGCAGTGCAGGCCAGTCCCGATGCCATGGGCTTCTTCGATGGCTGCGTCGGCACCCTCGGCGCCACCCCGGCCGAGAAGGTGCTCCGCGTGGTCGAGCAGCCCGTGGGCAAGGTGATAGGGGGTGCTCTGCTGGCGCAGGCTGACGATCGCCGAGGCGAAGGCGGCGCCGGCGGACTGGCCGTCGTCGCGATCGGCGAGCCGGGCCCGGCTCAGGCCGCGTTCGGCCTGCAGCACCGGGGCGAGGTATCCGGGCTGGTAAGAATCGAGCAGGGCCAGCAGCTCGCCGGTAGTGGCGATGTCACCCAGCTCATGGGCGGCGCGTGCGGCCAGCGGCCACGCCCAGCGGATGCACTCGTGGCTAATTCCCAGCGCGTCGCGGAGCGCGACGACGTCCTGGGCGTGACGGAGTGCCTCATCCGGCTGGCGGTGGGCGGCCGCGATGAACGCCTCAGCCAGGCTGATCTCCGCCTTGGTCTGAGCGTCTTCGTTCCCGCGCAGGTCACGCAGGCCCGCCAGCATCGCCTCGGCGGTGCCGACATCGCCGCGCAGGGCAGCTAGCCAGCCTCGATAGCAGCCGATGTGCTCGATGACGGCCAGGCCGTCGGAGTCCACAGCCTGGAGGAGCTCGCGGTCCGCGGCGTCCCAGTCGCCGACCATCAGCAGGGCCTGGACCAGGTTGGTGATGGCGAACGTCAGGAGAGTCCGGGCGCCGGCCAGGCGCAGGTGCTCGGCAGCGGTGCGCGCGGCCTCGGCCGCCGCCTGCGGATCGGTGGCGGCCAGCGCGTCCGACAGGTTGACCAGCGCGCGGCCGAGCTGGGCGTTATCGCCTGTCTGGGTGGCCAGCCGCGCGCCTTCGCGCAGGTAAGCAACCGATTCCGGCCGCCGCTCCACGGTGATCAGGTATATCCCGCGGGTCATGAACGAGTTACTAAGCTGATCGCGGCCCACGCCGAGAGCCTGGCCCAGGATGAGCGCCTCGGACGAGAGCCGGTCGGCGTCGGGCGAGCCCGCGTGGACGGCTAGCGCGGCCAGTTCGTCCAGCGCGCGCACCGTGTCGGCATCAGGATCTGCGCGCAGGACCAACAAGGCGGCGGTGAGTTGCTCGTGGGCCTCGGCCAGACGGCCCCACTGGCGCAGGGCCCGGCCGATCGTGGCCTGGGTGCGGGCGGCCGCCCGGGCCTGACCGCGGTCGAGATGGTAATCGTGAGCGCGGCCTGCGTGCTGAATGGCTTCGGCGTAGTCCGCGGCGACGATGGCGGCTTGCGCGGCGTTCTCCCACAGCAGGCCGGTATCCGCGCGGTGGGCCTGGCCAGCGAGCTGGCTCAGTTCGGCAGCGGTGGCGTAGCTGGTGGCGGCCCGCCCGGCGGCGCCGGTGCGCGCGGCCCGCTCGGCGGCCCGGACCAGTGTGCCGATGGCCTGATCGCGTACCTGAGCTGTGTCCGGGTCGTCAGGGACAGCGGAGAGCGCGTCCAGGTAGTGCTGCGCGATCACGTCGGTCAGCTCTTCGCCGTCGCCGGCGAACGTGGCGCGCAGGTGCGCCGCGACCGCGAGGTGGCGGGTCTTGCGGTCTCGGCGGGACAAGGTGTCGTAGGCCACCTGGCGCAGCATCTGCTGGGCGAACCGGTAGCTGCCTCGTTCGGGTGACAGTGGGTCGGCGGACACGGTGAGCACCTCGCGGCGGACCAGGTCGGCCAGCGCGGCCCGGACGGCCGGTTCGTCCCGCCCGGACACCGCGATCAGCGCCTCGGCCGGGAAGCTGGACCCCAGCACCGCGGCGTCGGTCACCAGCCGGCGGACCGCGGGGTCCAGGGCGTCGAGCCGGGCGGCCAGCAGCGCGTGCAGGCTATCCGGGACGGCCAGCTCGCCGACGTCTCCGGTCAGCTGGTAGACGCCCTCGACGGGCCGCACGATGTCCCGGTCGATCAGGGCGCGCACCGTTTCCACCGCGAACAGCGGGATGCCCTGGGCCTGGCTGGTGACCGCCGACCGCGCGGCCGGGGGCATCCCCGGGACCAGCGCGTCGACCAGCTGGTCCATCGATACCGGGTCGAGCGGGTCCAGGGTCAGCGTACTCCGGTTGCGTCCGGTGCCGAACCCGGGCCGGGCGTGGCCGAGCTCCGGGCGGGCGAAGACCAGCACGTAGACCGGCAGGTTCTTGGCCCAGTCGATGAGATGGTCCAGGAATTCCAGCAAGCCGCTGTCGGCGTACTGGGCGTCCTCCACGAGGAGGACGACCGGAGATTCCGCGGCCAGGCGCTCGAAGAACAGCCGCCAGCCGGCGAACAGTTCCTCCCTGGACAGCGCGGCCCCGCTGTCCCCCGCAGCGGCGGCACCCAGGAGCCGGCCCAGGCGGGGCCCGACATACGCGCGTTCGGCGGGATCGGGCACGAACCGGTCCAGGCCCGCGGCCAGCTTCCCGGCTGCCACCTCGGCCGGGTCTTCTTCGGCGATGCCCAGCCGCTGGCGGACGATCTCGGCCAGCGCCCAGAACGCCACGCCCTCGCCGTAGGCCAGGCAGCGGCCGCGGTGCCACCACACGCTTCCGGCCAGCCCGTCGGCGTACTTCTCGAACTCCCAGCCCAGCCGGGACTTGCCGACCCCGGCCGGCCCGGAGACCAGCACCAGGCGCGGCACCTTGCGCTCGGCCGCGGCGTGGAAGAGGTCCTTGATCGTGCGCAGTTCGGCGTCGCGGCCGGTCAGCGGGGCTTCCAGGCCGTCGACCCGCTGCGAGCCGCCCACGGCCGACAAGACGCGGGTGGCCCGCCACAGTTCCTGCGCCTCGGCCTTGCCCTTCAGCCAGTGTTCTCCGGTCGAGGCGAAGCCGATCGCGCCGCCCGCCAGCCGGTGCGTCGGCGCGTCCACCAGGACGGACCCGGGTTCGGCGGCCGACTGCACCCGGGCGGCGGTGTTCACCGCATCGCCGGCCACCATGCCCTGGTTGGCGGCCGACAGCGTCACCGCGACCTCACCGGTCACCACTCCGGCGCGCGCGGCCAGCCCCGGCACCCCCACCTCGTGACCCAGTATCTGTACCGCGGCCACCAGGTCGAGTCCGGCGCGGACCGCCCGCTCGGCGTCCTCCTCGGAGGCGGTCGGCGTCCCCCAGACCGCCATCACGGCGTCGCCGATGAACTTCTCTACCAGGCCGCCGTAACGCCCGATGACCGTCTCGGCCACCTGGAAATACCGTGACAGCAGTTCCCTGACCACCTCGGGGTCCCGCGCCTCGGACAGCGGGGTGAACCCGACCACGTCGCAGAACAGCACCGAACACACCCGCCGTTCGGCCACCGGCCCGCTGGCCTCGCCGGCCGGCTCCGCGGCGGCCGGCGATGGCCGGGCCGCAGATGACGCAAGCGCGCCGGGCAAGGCCAGGCCGCACGACCGGCAGAACCGCTTGCCGGGGATCAGCGGCTCACCGCACGACGGGCAACCGCCGACGTTGGCCCCGCAGTCACCGCAGAACCGATCGCCCTCGCCCACTGACGCATCGCACTGCCCGCACCTCAACCAAATCTCCTACGTCCGGCTCATGAGCGCTGTCAACCGCGGCCCGGCCCCGGCGGCGTCGTCATGGACCGATGCTACGTGGACCGATGCTACGTGGACCGGATCGTCTCGGGAGTAACCTGGCGTCGCCGTGCTCGCGGACACTGACCCAGGAGGAGCGATGGAGACGCTGCTGCCCGGCATCACGCTCGAGCGGGTGCCGACCAGCCGGCTGACGGTGGCGGTGCTGTCGGTCACGGGCCGGACCGGGCCGGCGGTGCTGTTCGTACACGGCAACGTGTCGTCCTCGCTGTTCTGGCAGCCGACCATGCTGGCGCTGCCCGAACCGTACCGGCCGCTGGCGATCGACCTGCGCGGGTTCGGTAATACCGACCCGGAGCCGGTGGACGCGACCCGGGGGCTGCGGGACTACGCGGACGACCTGGCGGCGGCCATCGAGGCGCTCGGGCTGGACCTGGTGCACCTGGTCGGCTGGAGTATGGGCGGCGGCGTGGTCCTGCAGTACCTGGTCGACCGGCCCGGCCCGCACCGGGTCGCGTCGCTGACGCTGGTCGACCCGGTGTCCCCGTTCGGGTTCGGCGGGACCAGGGGCGCGGACGGCACCCTGTGCGACCCGCACGGCGCGGGCTCGGGCGGCGGCACCGCCAACCCGGAATTCGTCGAGCGGCTGGCCGGGCAGGACCGCGGCGACGCCAGCGTGCTGTCCCCGCGGCAGGTGCTACTGGCGCACTACGTCAAGCCGCCGCACGTACCTGAGCACCTGGACATCTTGGTGGAGTCCATGCTGTCCACCCGGATCGGCGAGGACTACTACCCGGGGGATTCGCGGCCCGCGGCCGGATGGCCGGGTTTCGCGCCAGGCGACCGCGGCGTGCTCAACACGATGGCGCCCACCCACTTCCGGATCGACGACCTGTCCAGCGTGCACCCCAAACCCCCGGTGCTGTGGCTGCGCGGCGCGGACGACGTCATCGTCTCGGACACCTCGCTCTACGACCTGGCTTACCTCGGTTCGCTCGGCGCGGTGCCGGGCTGGCCCGGCGCGCAGGCCTGGCCGCCGCAGCCCATGGTGGCCCAGACCCGCGCCGTGCTGGACGGCTACGCCGCGGCCGGCGGCCGTTACCGCGAGGTGGTTATCGAGGACTCCGGCCACGGCCCGCACCTGGACCAGCCGGAGCGGTTCCTGGCCGAGCTGGCCGGGCATCTGGTCGCTTCGTAGGTACGGCTACGCGCTCCACCGGCCGCCGTCGTCGGGCTCGATACCGTGCTCGCGGAGCAGGTCAGAAAGCCGGGCGACCTCGGCTCGCAGTCGGCGGATCTCGTCATCACGCGGGCCGGGCTTGTGGCGCCGGTGGTGCACGGGACGGCCTGGACCAGGGTCGCCGGTGACGGCGATGATCGCGGCGCGGACCTGGTGCTCCCCGGCGCCGAGACTGGTCAGGGCCCGGGCCCCCGTATCGTCACCGGCGTGGAACAAGCCCAGCAGGATGTGCTCGCTCCCGATGTAGTCGTGACCGTTGGCCACCGCCTCGCCTACGGCTCGCGGCATGACCTGCCTGGCCAGCGGGGTGCCGGCTTCGGGCGCGGCCGGCGGCTGGGGATGGCCGGGGACCTGCGTGACCTGCGTGACCTGCTGACGCACGACCGCCGAGCTGATCCCGAGCCGTTTCAGCGCCTGGGCCGCCACGCCCTGGCCAGTACCGGCCAGGGCCAGCAGAAGCTGCTCGGAGCCAGGGCGGAGCCGATCGGCCTCGGCCCGGGCCTGGACCACGACGTCGCAGGCGTCGTCGGTGAAGGGCATGAATCCGGTAACAGGGGTCCGGATGCCGGCCTGCGGCTTGGGGTTGAGGGCCCGCAATCGCCGGCTGACCCGTAGTGTGCGCATGGGTGCCTCCTTGGCAGGCGGGGCGGAATAAGGAGACAACCGGGCCGAGAGCCAGGCGGCCGCGTCGGCGGGAGTCACCTGGTTGGCGGCGAGTCCCTCGATAACCACAATGGTGGCTTCGGGCGGATCCAGATCGGCCCGCCAGCCGTTCAGGGCCAGGAACTGCAGGGCCGCCGCTACCGCGACCCGCTCGTTCTGGTCGGGGAACGGGCGATGGCGCAGCAGTGCCCTGATCAGCAGGACCGCGGCGCGTCCCAGTTCAGCCGACCCGGTCTCGGTCAGCTCTGCTTCGATCAGCTCCGCCTCGGGTGGCTTTGCCGCGGCCAGGGCGGCCCGGGCCGCGGGAAGATCGAGCTGGTCCAGCGCGGTGGCGGGGCCGACACCGAGCACCCGCCCGGCGATCACCACCAGGTCGGCGACGTCGATGGCGATCATGGCTGGTCATCCCGGAGCAGGTCGAGCAGGCGCTGGTGCCGGGCCAGGTTCTCCTCCAGCAGGCCGCGGAACCGCTGGTCCTTGCGGCGCGCCTCGACCAGGTCGGCGATCGCTTCACGCGCAACATCGGACACTGACCGGCCCTCCACCTCGGCCACCGCCGCCAGCCTCTCGGCCAGGACGGGGTCGAGGCGCAGCACCATGTTCTTGGTCCGGGTGCTCCCGGCCCCTGAGGTTTCCGTCATCGTGATATCACGATATCAAGATCTCTTCCATTGGGCAAGACGGCGGTGTAGACGGGCGGCAGCGGGCAGGGTCGATATCCGAGACCCCCGAATCCGTCTTCCCCAAGTCGGTCACGCCGGACCGGATCCGCGAGAACATCGACATCTTCGACTTCGGGTTGTCCGCGGACGAGGTCGAGGCGATCAGGGCGCTGAACCGCAACGAGCGGACCGGCCCCGACTCCGACACCTTCGACGGCACCTAGCACCCGGGGCCGGGTCATCATGGGGCCGCAGCGGTCCAGGCCACCGGGAGGCGTTTGACGCCGCGCTGGAAGTTGGAGCGCAGGTAAGACGGCTGACCCGCGTAGGCCAGCGAGGACGTGCGGGCCAGGACTTCCGCGAACAACGCGCTCATCTGGGTCCTGGCCAGGTGCGCGCCCAGGCAGAAGTGCGGGCCGTGGCCGAACACCAGATGCGGGTTCGGCTGGCGGCGGATGTCGAACCGGCCGGGGTCGGCGAAGACCTTGGGATCGGTGTTGGCCGAGGTGAAGGAGACCACCACCTTGTCGCCGGCCTGGATGGGCTGCGCGCCGATCTGGCCATCGGCGGCCGCGGTGCGCCGGAAGGTCATGACCGGCGTCCACCAGCGCAGCATCTCCTCGACCGCGGACGGCAGCAGGGCCGGGTCGGCGCGCAGTTCCCGCTGCACGTCCGGGTGCTCGATGAGCGCGATGCACGCACCGGGCAGCCCGTTGCGCAGCGTCTCGTTCCCGGCCACCGCGAACAGCCAGAACATGTTCTCGAACTCGGCCTCCGACACCTGGCCGCCGTCCTCGTCGGACTGGGCCAGCAGGATCGACATCACGTCGTCTCCGGGACGGCGCCGTTTCTCCCCCGCCAGCAGGTGGGCGTAGGCGTACAGGTCGGGCATGCCCTCGCGGGTGCGGGGGTCGGGCATCCGGCCGTCCCGGTCCGGGGCCGGCCGGACCGCGAGGGCCTCGGCGGCCATCGGCGTGCCGCCCGCCGGGTCGAACTCCGCCGAGGAGGCGTAGTCGGGGTCCTGGTAGCCGATGACCCGGTTGGACCAGTCGAACAGCAGCCAGCGGTCCTGCTCGGGCACGCCGAGCACGTCGGCCAGGGTGAGCAGGGGCAGGTCCGCGGCCACGTCCTTGGCGAAGTCGACCTCGCCCCGCGGGCCGGCGAAGATCCGGTCGCAGATGGCCCGCGCGTGCCCGCGGATGCGGTCCTCCAGCTTGGCCACGGCCCGCGGGGTGAACGAGCGGCTCAGCAGCCGGCGCAGCCGGGCGTGCTCCGGCGGGTCCATGTTGAGCATCATCCGCCGCACGTACCCGAGCGCTTGCGGCGTGGCCGGGTCGCGGATCTGCGTCGCGCCGAGCGAGGACGAGAAGAGTTTCGGCCTGGTGAGCACCGATTCGACGTCCGCGTGCCCGAGCACGAGCCAGAACCCGGGACCTTCCGGCCAGCCCAGGACCGGGATCTCGGCCACCCACGCAACCGGGGCGGCGTGGCGCAGCCGGGCCAGGGCGTCGAACGGCACGCCCTCGGTGTAGGTGGCCGGGTCGAAGACGAGCTCGGTGTCCGGCCGGGCCGGACTCCCGCTCATTGCCGCCCCAGGAACTCCTCGATGGAGGTGGCCAGCGACACCGGGGACTCGAACATCGGGTAGTGCCCGGCGTCGGGCATGATGGTCAGCTCGGAATCGGGGAAGAAGACCCGCCAGGTCTGCTCCATGACGTCGGCGGACAGCTGCGGGTCGTTCACGCCGACGATCAGCTTGACCGGCGTGGCGGTGTCCACCTTGGCCTCGGCGGTGAAGTCCGACTTCGCCCAGGCCTGCAGGTAGGCGGCGACTGCCTCGACCGCGGAGTTGTCCAGCGAGTGCTGCACCACGCGGTCGATGAACGTCTTGGTCAGCTTGTTCCCGGTGGTGAGGTCGACGATCGCGGCCCGGTTGCCGGGATGGTCCGGCGCGCCGGAGAACAGCGCCCAGCCCTGTTCGTCGAAGGGCGTCGCTCCGGCTGGCACCGGGTTGACGCCGACCAGCGCGCGCACCCGGTCCGGCGCCTGCAGCAGCACCCAGTGGGCAAACTTCGCGCCCATCGAGTGCCCGACCATCGAGAACCGGTCCCAGCCCAGGTCGTCAGCCACGGCGAGCGCGTCGGCGGCCACCTCGTCGACGGTGAACTTACCGGCGGTCTGCATGCGGTCGCCGTAGCCGCGCAGGTCCATGAAGACGTAGGTGTAGGCCGACCCGTCGATGAATTCGGGAAACGAGCCCCAGCCGCGGGCCGAGCTGAACCAGCTGTGGATAGCCAGGACGTGGTGGTCTCCGGATCCGACGGTCACATACGAACTCGCCACGCTGCCTCCCGGTGTGCGCCGTTGCTTTCGTGCTGCCGACTCTAGAGGAACTTCTCGCATAGCCGGGTAGTGGTGACACCAGGATCAGCAGGCTCTCACCATGATCGCCGGCCCGGACGCAGGCTGCTGTCATGACCACCATCACTGATCCACGCCTGCGGGATCCGGCCACGGCCGCGCGGGGGCGCTGGCTCATGCTGATCGTGCTGCTGGCCGGGCAGTTCATGGCGCTGCTTGACGTCACGATCGTCAACGTCGCGATGCCCACGATCGGGCGGACGCTGCACGCGTCGGGGGCCGAGCTTCAGCTGGTCGTCGCCGGTTACACCGTGAGCTACGCGATGATGCTGATCACCGGTGCGCGGCTCGGCGATCTGTACGGGCGCCGGCGGGTGTTCCTGGCCGGGGTCGCCGTATTCACCCTGGCCTCGCTGACCTGCGGGATCGCGCCGGGCATCGGGGTGCTGATCGGGGCCAGGTTCGTTCAGGGGGCTGGTGCGGCGGCGATGATGCCGCAGATCATGAGCGTCATCCAGGTGCGGTTCGACGGAGCGGCCCGGGCCCGGGCGCTGAGTGCGTACACGGCCGTGCTGTCCTCCGGGTTCGTGGCCGGGCAGGTGGTCGGCGGGGTGCTGGTGACCGCCAACCTGTTCGGCCAGACGTGGCGGCCGGTGTTCCTGGTCAACGTACCGATCGGGCTGGCCGTGCTGGCCTTGGTGCCCCGCGTCGTGCCTAGGGATGAACCCAACCGCGACAGGGAGCTGGATCTGGCCGGGCTGGCCATCGCGGTGCCCGCGGTGTTCCTTATGGTGCTGCCGCTGATGCTGGGTCACCAGGAGAACTGGCCGGGGTGGGTGTTCGCGTACATCGGCCTCGGGCTGGTGCTGGCCGTGGTGTTCGTGAGCGTAGAACGGCGGATCGCGGACCGGGGCGGCGATCCGCTGCTGAACCTGGCCGTGCTGCGCGCGCCCGGCCTGGTGCCGGGCCTGGCCGCGGTGGCGGTGCTGATGATCACCTACGGCGGGTTCCTGTTCAGCTTCGCGCTGCACCTGCAGGGCGGGCTGGGCGACAGCGCGCTGCGCGCGGGCCTGACCTTCGCGCCGTGCGCGGTGGTGTTCGGGGCGTGCGGGTACTTCTGGCGGCGGCTGCCGGCAGCATGGCATCCCCTGCTGGCCCCGCTGGGCTGCCTGGTGGCGGTGGGCGGCTACCTGGCCGTGGCGAACGTGCTGCGCTCGGGCGGTTCGGGCGGGGCGCCGCTACAGGCGGGGCTGATCCTCACCGGCGCCGCGCTGGCCCTCGGGTTCAGCCCGCTGGTCACGCACGCCCTGGTCCGGGTGCCGCTACGGCACGCGGCGGACGCCAGCGGGCTGCTGACCACGACCATCCAGCTCGGGCAGGCGGTCGGGGTGGCGACGTTCGGCAGCCTGTTCCTGACCCTGGACACGGGCCGGGGCACCACCACCTCCACCACCTCCGCGGTCTCCGGGCACGCGCTGGCCATCACGATGAGCTGGCTGGCCGCGACCATGCTGCTGGCCGTCGCGGCCGGGATCCCGCTGGCCCGGACCGTGGCGGCGGCGCGCCGCTCCGCGGCCGCGGGCCGTTAGCCCTTTCCTGGCCGGGGATTAGACGCGCGGGAGGGTGAGCGTCATCTCGGTGCCCTGGCCCGGCTCGCTGTGCGCGGTGAGCTGCCCGTCATGGGCCTGAGCAAGTTCGGCGGCCACGGCCAGGCCGATGCCGCTGCCGGAGGTCGGCGCGGCCTGGCGGCCGCGCCAGAACCGGTCGAAGATGCGGGGCAGTTCGTCGGCGGGAATGCCGGTGCCGGTGTCGGTGACGGTCAGCACGGCGTCGGCCCCCGACGGGCCGGCCTCGATGGCGACGTGGCCGCCCGCCGCGGTGAACTTCAGCGCGTTGGTGAGCAGGTTGGTGATGACCTGGTGCAGCCAGCGCGGGTCGGCGTCGATGCCGGCCGGGGTGAGCCGCCGCTCCAAGGTGATCCCGGCCGCCTCGAACTGGCCGGCCACGCTGTCGGCCGCGACGGCGGCCAGGCTGGCCAGGTCGCACGGGCGCCGGGTCAGGTGCAGGACGGCGGCGTCGGCGGCGGCCAGGGTCTGCAGGTCGCCGACCATGCGGGCCAGTCGCAGCACCTCGTCGCGCAGCGACGCCAGCTGGTCCGGGGTCGGCTCGGTGATCCCGTCGAGCAGCGCCTCGTGCCCGGCTTGCAGGACCGCGACCGGGGTGCGCAGCTCGTGCGCGACGTCGGCGACCAGGTCGCGGCGCACCTGGTCCTGCCGGTCGCGCGTGTCGGCCATCTGGTCGAACGCGGTGGCCAGCTCGCGCAGCTCGGCCGGCGCGGACACCTCGCCGACCCGGGCGGTGCGTTCGCCGCGCCCCATGGCCCTGGTCACCGCGATGATCCGCTCCACCGGCCGGGTGATCCGGCGGGCCATGGCCAGCCCAGTGAGCAGGGCCAGCACCGCGGCCAGCCCGGCGGCGCCGAAGATGGCCTGCAGCAGGTCCCTCTGCAGCGCGTGGTCGGCGCTGGCCAGCCCGGAGTTGGTGAACCTGACCACGGCCTGGCCGACCCGGTCGCCGCTGAGCAGGATCGCCGCGCTCCGCTCGGGTGCCGTCGCCTGCGCAGCGAAGCCCGGCGAGGCGACCACGACCCGGCCGGCCTGATCGCGGATCTGGACCTCCGCCCCGGTCCGGGTGGCGAGGTCCAGCACCGGGGACAGGTCGGCCGAGCCCCAGCTGTCGCCGCGGTCCCAGGCGGCGGCCGCGGCCGCCGCGATCGCGCTGGTCAGGTCGGCACGTTGCTGGCTGGTCAGGGCCGAGACGTCCGCGGCGGCCAGGGCC
>Ga0210388_10004058_pt1 | contig 11455 bp, 10 predicted proteins | sample IncBWC19OmetaG_FD_155485 | JGI IMG/M metagenome (GOLD analysis project Ga0210388, IMG submission 155485) | Forest soil microbial communities from Barre Woods Harvard Forest LTER site, Petersham, Massachusetts, United States - Inc-BW-C-19-O ...
CTTTTTTATACGCAGGAATTCGCTTACGTGAGTTTGCCCGAGACCTTTACCACCGGCTCTTCGATCATGCCGCAAAAGCGCAATCCCGATGTCTTCGAACTGGTGCGCGGGCGCAGTGCTGTGGCGCAGGCGGCGCTGAACGAAGTGCTCGGCATCACGCAAAAGCTCACCTCCGGCTATCACCGCGACATGCAGCTCATCAAGCCGCCCTTGTTCCGCGGCATCGATTCCTGTCTTTTAACCTTGGGGTTGATGCCGAGCGCGCTCGATGGCGTGCGCTTTCTACCGGAGAACATCCGGCTGGATCCTCACATTCACGCCGCCGCCGCCGCGAATGCGCTGGTAGCCGAGGAAGGCATTCCTTTTCGCGAGGCCTACCGGCGCATCGCCGCCAAAATCAAGGACCCTTAAATGAGCATCTGGCGCAACGTGTTCTCGCTCGAGTATTTGAACGGCAACCCGGGAACGCTGAACAGCAGTCTCGGGATCCTGTTCACCGAAGTTGGCGACGACTTCGTTCGCGGCACCATGCCCGTGGATGAGCGCACCATGCAGCCCTACGGGTTGCTGCACGGCGGAGCTTCGGTGGCACTTGCCGAAACCTTGGGGAGCATGGGCGCTGCCATGTGCGTCGACGCCAACGAGTACCAGGTTGTCGGGCAGGAGATCAACGCCAATCACGTGCGCGCCGCACGCCGCGGCGTGGTGACGGGTACCGCGCGGCCGGTGCATCTCGGCGGCCGAACCCATGTCTGGGGCATCGAAATCGTCAATGCGGACCAAAAGCTGGTTTGCATTTCGCGATTGACCATGGCCGTCATCAAGCGCGGCGCCCTGGCACCGTGAGATCCGTACTGGCATTTGCAACCTGAACAGGGGTATCTTTCGCGCCATGAAAGTAGCCAGCATCGGAATCTTGTCGCGAACCTGCAGCCTGTGGGTACTGGTTGCGGCCGCAACCCTGGGTATAGCGTCCCTCGCCGTGGCGCAAACCCCTGCGCATCCGCAGGAGCAAGCGCCGGCGCCGAAAGCCCCGGCCGGTCCGCCCGGCGCCGACCCCGCGCCGCCGCCCTCGCCCGATCAAGCCAGCTACTTGTTCGGACTGATGTTCGGCACGCAAATGCACAACGCCGGCATGGGCACGGATGTCGCGATCGACGCCGTAACCAAAGGCATGAAGGACGGTTTGCAGGGCAAGCAACCCACACCCACCGAGCAGCAGCAAATTCAGGCGTACGCGCGCGCCTCCATGCAGGCGCAGATTACCCGCAACCAAACGGCGGCCAAGGAATACCTCGCACGCATCGCGCAGGAAAAAGGCGTGGTGACCACCGACTCGGGTCTGGAATATAAAATCCTCGCGGTGGGAGACAAGCGAGCGCCCGATATCAAACCCACCGATAAAGTCACCGTGGAGTATCGCGGCACACTGATCGACGGCACGGAGTTTGACAGTTCGTATGCGCGCGGCATGCCGGCAACATTCCCGGTCAACGGCGTCATCAAGGGTTGGCAGGAAGCGTTGGTGCTGATGAAGCCGGGCGCCAAATGGCAGCTGTTCGTGCCGCCGGGCTTGGCCTATGGCGATAATCCACGACCCAAGATTCCGGGCGGCTCGCTGTTGATATTCGAGGTGAGCCTCCTGAGCGCGCTGCCTCCCGCGCCGGCACCCGCAGCCGCGGCGCCCACACCGCCGGGCACTGCACCGGGCAGCGCGCGCCCGAACACGGTGCCGCCGAACGTGCCACCGGCACCGCGGCAGTTGAATCCCTCCGACCCCTGAAGCTCGCCGGCTACTTAAGATCGAGTGCCGCGGTCAGATCGCCCATGGGCGGCGCGCCGTGCGCCGCCAGGGCCGCATCGCGCCGCGTGATTCCCGGCAATACCGCGAGATCGAAACGGCGCGTGATCAAGCGCAGAATCGATTCGGTGTCGTACTGCGTATGATCGACCGTGCCTTGCTTCGCAAATGGCGAAACGATCAATGCCGGAATTCGCGTCCCCGGCCCCAATAGATCTCCCGGCGGCGGGGCCATGTGATCCCAAGCGCCGCCGAATTCGTCGTAGGTGATGACGATCACCATGCGCTGCCATTGCGGTCCCGCGCGTAATTTGGCGACCAGATCCGCGATGTGCGCATCGCCTTCCGCGATCGACGCATAGCCGGGATGCTGGTTCAGATTGCCCTGCGGCTTATAGAACACCACGGCGGGCAGGCTGCCGGCCGCGATGTCCACGAGCAAATCGTCATAGTCCTTGAGATGCGCGGCGCGATGTCCGTCTGCGGCGGCGGGATCGAACTTCATGTAGTAATTGAACGGCTGGTGATGAGGCTGAAAGTCGGGCTTGCCCGCAGGAGTCAGCGGCGCGTAGATCGCCTCGCGCACTTTGGTCCGCGACCGTCTGCCATCCTCGAGCGCTGCGCGCCAAGCGCCTGCGTACCATGTCCAATTGACGTGCTTCGCGTCCAGCTCATCGCCGATGTTGGTTTGCGTTTGCGGCGGCAGCGTCGTGGCGTTGCCGGGATCCGCATATAAAAAGCTGGGGTCGTTGCGCGCCGGCTGGTTGCCGCTCGGCTGGTACGGCGGCTGCATGGTATTCACCGCGTAGAATTTGCCGTCGCCAAAGTAGTTGCCCGGTGCGATGTTGCCGCTGTTCACGAACTGCGGAGGATCGTCGAGTGCCGAGGGCGCCGGCGACTGCGCCGTTTTCAGCCGCGGCAAAAAGCGGCCGCTGGCATCCTGGTCGAGCACGGCGATCGTCGGCTTCGCGACGGCGGTATCGGCGTTGGGGTATTCCGGCGCGCAGGCGCAGATCAGATACTGATGATTCAGGAACGAGCCGCCGAACGCTCCCTGGAAGAAATTATCGGCGAGCACGAATTCCCGCGCCAACGCATACAGCGATGAGCCGCTGGTGTCGTAGTAACCCATTGCCAGGCCGCCGGCGTCCGACCATGCGGCAAAACCATCATTCTTGCCGCCGTCAATCTGCATCTGGTGCTCGAAAAAACGATGCCACAGATCGCGCGTCACGGTGGTGGTCGACAGGGTGACCTGCGACGCCGCCGTATAGGCGCGCTCGATGGGAAACGGCGCATTCGGCAGACCCGCGCTTTGCTGCTGCGTGACCACCGGATTTACGCCGCTGGCGGTCACGCCGCCCCATGCCGGCGGCAGCACCGGCAGCGGCGTGCCGTTGCGATCCACCTGGGCTTTGTACGAGGGCAGCGGCCGGCTGCCGTCGAGAACTTCGCGAAGGCCGCGAGCGCCGGGGAAATTCCCATATAGGTTGTCGAACGCGCGATTCTCCGCGAAGATGACCACGATGGTATCGACCTTGCCGCGCAGTGCGCGGGTGGTTGCCGATGCGGCGCCATCGGCGCTCGCGCCGGCCGCGGGGCGGCCCAGGTTTTTCTCGGCGCAGCCGGCCAGATTCGCCGCGCACGCGAGCGCGAACAACCCTGCCGCGCCGGTGCGGAATCTCGCGGGGAACTGCATGCGCGGCAGTATAGCGCGGCGCCAACGCCGGCCTAAGTTAGAAGGCCGATCCTAAGCTAGAAGGTCCAGAAGGCGCTGACCATCAGGGCATCGGGGTCGCCGTATTGCGAGCTGATGCGTTCGTATTCCGCGCGCAGCGACAATGCGATGAAAGGAAATCGGTATTGGACACCGGCGCCATAGGCAAACTTCGTGTCCGTCACCGATTGCTGCGGACCGATGTTGTAGTTGGGACAGGGACTGCCCGCAACACAGGGCACCTGTGTGAAGGTCGGCACGTCGAGCGAGAGTCGCGCAGCGCCCGCTTTGGCGAAGATGTCGAAGTTTGGCACGGGAATCGGCAAATAACCCACCGCGAAAAGCGCGGTCGCTGTGGGGTGCGTGTTGATCCCGTTCTGGGCGGTGTTGCAATAGCCGCTGTAATAGTTGTTGTAATAGCCATTGCAGTTCGGCTCGCCGAAATCGATGTATTGGAATTCAGCGCCCAGGAATGAAATCGGCCGTATGCCGACAAATGCCTTCCACGCGAATTGATAGTCGTTGTAGTACCCGGGATAGCCATAATTCGAATCGTTGCTGCGGATCTGGGATTGGCCCAAGCCCGCTCCGACGTAGAATCCCACCGGATTGTCCGCGAATGCCGCCGTTGAGATGCCGCAAGCCGCAACCGTGATAATCGCGACGAGGGTCTTTGGTATCCGCATCATGAATCTCCCGTAACGTTTGTGATTTTGACCGGACCGCGATGCCAGAAGTTCCGGCAAAACCAGCGACCCGGCACGGGTATACTTAACATCATGAAATCTGCTCGTCCATGGGTCCTTATCTGCCTGGCAGGAATGCTTTTTGGCTGTGGTCAGAAAGGGCCGCTGGTGATGCCGGACGCGCAAAAGCACAAACGCACCATTCCTGCGCCGCCCGCGCCAAAATCCAGCAGCGGCGATGGCACAAACGTCCCGGCGCCCGCAGGTCCTGGCGCCCCGAAGACCCCGGCGCCCGCCTCGCCCAGTACTCCAGCAGCCACGGACCCGCCCGCGCATCCTTGATCTTTCAGGATGTTGAAAAAAATACATGGCTGCACGCAAACTCATTTTGGTCGACGGCTCCGGCTATCTGTATCGAGCCTTCCATGCTCTGCCGCCGCTCACCACCTCGAAGGGCGAGCCCACGGGCGCGGTGTTGGGTGTGCTCAACATGTTGAACAAGATGATCAAGGAGGAGGCGCCGGATCGCATCGCGGTGGTTTTCGATGCACCGGGCCGCACCTTTAGGGACGATCTATTCGATCAGTACAAGGCGCATCGCGCGCCCATGCCCGACGATCTGCGCGCGCAAGTGCAGCCTTTGTTCGACACGGTTGCCGCAATGGGCTTGCCGCTGCTGCGGGTGACCGGCGTCGAAGCGGATGACGTGATCGGCACATTGGCGAAACAGGGAGCGGACGCAGGCTTCAAAGTGCTGATCTCCACCGGCGACAAGGACATGGCGCAGCTGGTGGGGCCGAACATCGAGTTATTGAACACCATGAGCAACACCCGCCTCGATCGCATCGGCGTCAAGGCGAAGTTCGACGTATTTCCGGAGCAGATCATCGATTACCTGGCGCTCACCGGCGACGCTTCGGACAATATCCCCGGCATCACCAGCGTCGGACCCAAGACCGCCGCAAAGTGGCTGAATCAGTTTCAAACGCTCGACAGCCTGATTGCGCATGCCGCCGAAATCAGCGGCAAAGTCGGCGAAAATCTGCGCAACGAACTGCCCATGCTCGAGTTGTCCCGCAAGCTCGCCACCATCGATACCACGCTTGATTTGGAGATCACGACCGAACAGCTTGAGCCCGGCGCGCCGGACGGCGCGCGCTTAAGAGAGCTGTACACGCGATTGGAATTGCGGGCCCTGCTCAAGGCTCTGGGACCGGAACCGGCGGCCTCCGGGACAACCGAGAGCGACGTGGTGATCGCAGAATCGCCGGGCGCGGGCCCCGCCGAGGTTTCGGCGGCGATTGCCGTCGGCACCCGATCCGCAGTGCGCGATTATCACAAGATCCTCGCCCAGCAGGAATTCGACGCATGGCTTGAAAAACTAAACGCCGCGCCGCTCGTTTCGTTCGATACCGAGACCGACAGCCTCGCCTATATGCAGGCGCGCATCGTCGGCGTTTCATTCGCCGTGACTCCGGGCGAGGCGGCCTATGTGCCCCTCGGACACGACTACGCGGGCGCGCCGCCGCAGCTTGAACTTGCCCGGGTACTGGCCGCCTTGAAGCCCGTGCTCGAGGACCTGACCAAGGCGAAGCTCGGGCATCATCTCAAGTACGACGCGCACGTACTGGCGAATTACGGCATCGCTCTGAACGGCCAGCGCTTCGATTCCATGCTCGAGTCGTATGTGCTCAACAGCGTCGCCACCCGCCACGACATGGATTCGACCGCGCAGAGATATCTCGGCGTCAAAACCACTCACTACGAAGATGTCGCGGGCAAGGGCGCGAAGCAAATCAGTTTCAGTCAGGTGGATGTCGACCGCGCGGCGGAGTACTCCGCGGAGGATGCAGACATCACGCTGCAGCTGCATCGGGCGATTTGGCCGCAAATCGAGGCCGTCCCCGCCTTGAAATTCGTCTACGAGAACATCGAACAACCGCTGGTGCCGGTGCTGTTCCGCATGGAGCGCGCCGGCGTGCTGGTGGATCGCGAGCTGTTGAAGACGCAGAGCGCGGAATTGGCGGCGAAGATGCTGGAGCTTGAGAAGCAGGCTCACAGCGAGGCGGGCGGAGTATTCAACGTGGATTCCCCGCGGCAGCTGCAGGAAATCTTGTTCGGCAAGCTCGGCATACCGGTGAAGCGCAAAACGCCGACCGGTCAGCCGTCGACCGCCGAGGACGTTCTCGAGGAGCTCGCGGAAGACTACGCGCTGCCGAAGCTGATTTTGGAATATCGCGGCGTGGCAAAGCTCAAGTCCACCTACACCGACAATTTGCCGCAACAAATCGATCCCCATACCGGACGCATTCACACCTCGTATCATCAGGCGGTCGCGGCCACCGGCAGGCTGTCGTCCACGGATCCGAATTTGCAGAACATTCCGATCCGCACGCAGGAAGGGCGGCGAATTCGCCAGGCATTCATCGCGCCGCGTGGATCGTTGCTGGTTGCAGCCGATTATTCGCAAATCGAGCTGCGCATCATGGCGCATCTTTCCGGCGACGCGACCTTGCTGCGCGCGTTCGCCGAAGATCGCGACGTGCACCAGGCAACCGCGGCGGAAGTATTTGGTTTGAGTTTGGAAAGCGTCAGCGCCGATCAGCGGCGCTCGGCGAAGGCCATTAACTTCGGCCTCATGTATGGAATGTCCGCGTTCGGCTTGGCGCGCCAGTTAGGCATAGGCCGCGGCGACGCGCAGAAGTACATGGATCTTTATTTCGAGCGCTATCCCGGCGTGAAACGCTACATGGAGGAAACCCGCCGCCAGGCGCGGCAGAGCGGCTACGTGGAGACAGTCTTTGGGCGCAGGCTGTATTTACCGGAGATTCAATCGCGCAATGCGGCTTTGCGCCAATATGCCGAACGCAGCGCCATCAATGCGCCCATGCAGGGCACCGCTGCCGACATCATCAAGCGCGCCATGATCGAGGTGGATGCGTGGCTGCAAAGTTCGCGCGTCGCTGCGCGGTTGATCATGCAAGTGCATGATGAGCTGGTGCTCGAGGTGGCGGAGGACGCGGTCGATACCGTTGTAGGACAAATACGGACACACATGATCCGCGCGGCGGATCTTTCCGTTGCGCTCAAGGTGGATGTCGGACTCGGCCGGAACTGGGATGAAGCGCATTAAAACACGTGCGCGCCAACGCTTTTTGGTGCAAAATCGGCAGCATTGAGAGCATGTTGCGGCGTTGCAAATTTTTGCGAATGTGGCCGTTAAAAAACTGGCATTCAAAGGACTGGAACTTTCGCTAACCATCCCCATCTAACCAGTTGAGCGCTTACGGCGCTCCCCGCTCTTCTCCCTGAGCGGGCAGACCCGGTTTGTCATCCCCATGCCGGGTTGGTCTGCCCCGATGGCTGCCACAAGCGCCCATCGGGGCTTTTTTATGGGCCGTTGAGCCAGCCATCCATGACCTCGCGCGCGGCATCGATGCCTATGCGTTCATGTGCCGAGAACAGTTGCGCGGACACCGCAGCATCTCTCCCCGCCGCCACCGTTTCCTGAAGAACTCGCTGTGAATCGCGCCGATTCAATTTGTCTGCTTTTGTCAACAAGACATGTGCGCGGGCGTTGCGCGCGAGCATCCACTCGAGCATCGCCACGTCCTGGGCGCCGAGGCCCCGCCGGCTGTCCACGATCAGCATCAGGCCGACCAACGATTCGCGTAGGTTGAAGTAATGCGCCATCAGCGCAAGCCAATGACGGCGCACCCGTTCGGGTACCTTGGCGAACCCATAACCAGGCAGATCCACCAGGCGGCGTCCCGGCGCCAATTCGAAGAAATTGATCAACTGGGTGCGCCCGGGGGTGCGGCTGACTCGCGCCAGCCCGGTTCGCTGCGTGATGGCGTTGATGGCAGTGGACTTGCCCGAGTTCGAGCGTCCAGCGAAGGCGATTTCTCTGCCCTCGTCGGGCGCGAGTTGGTCGGCCTCGGCGGCACTGGTCACGAATTTCACAGTGGGATAGGTCGACATGGCAGCCGCGAACGTAAATTATTGACTAGTGTACAATTTACGGTTGCGCGACTCACAATGAAAATGGGGTGTCAGGCGATCATGAAGCGGTTTTGGATTCTTGCGGCGGCGATTTCCGGCGCGATGCTCGGCGCCTTTGCATTTTCGGACGGCAATGTTGAAGCCGGCGCCACCAAGGCGGTGACCTGCCAGGCCTGTCACGGTGCCAACGGCAACAGCACCAATCCAGAGTGGCCCAGTCTTGCGGGAATCGGCGGGGACTACATTGCCGAGCAGCTGAAGAATTTCAAGGATGGCAAGCGCACGAATGCCGTCATGATGCCGATGGCAGCGACCTTGAGCGCGAACGACATGGCGGATTTGGGCGCGTACTTCGATAGCTTGGTAAACACCGGGCTCGAGGCGGATCCGTCCTATTGGCAAGCCGGCGAAAAGCTCTATCGCGGCGGCGATGCGTCGCGCGGAATTCCGGCCTGCATGGCCTGCCACGGACCCACGGGCCGCGGCAATGAACCCGCAAAATTTCCGGCGCTGCGCGGCCAACAGTCGGCCTACGTCGTGAAGCAATTGAACGACTACGCGTCGGGCACCCGGACCACCGGGCCAAACGGCATCATGCAAACGATCGCCAAGCGACTTTCCAGCGACGACATTCGAAACCTTGCATCGTACATGCAAGGCATTCGCTGACATGCGGGTTCACCAAGCCTCGCTGCTGATCGCGTTGGCGATGACGCTGTGCGCCTGCGGCCGGCAAGGCTCGGCGCCCACCGCTGCGGGCCCGTCGGCGCCGGCCGCCGCGTCAGCCGCCACCGCCCCCAAAGTTGGCAGCGCGCGCGACAAATCAGCGCCCGATTCCAAAGAACCCCTGACCCTGACTCGCCTGAACGACGATGGATCCGAGACTGTCGAGGAAGTGCCGGGCGACAGCGGCGCACACAACCAGCTGCTGGCGGCGGTCGCCTCGACGGTGGCTGCCGCGGCCGCGGCGGCCACCGCGGCCCCGGTTTCGTCGACTGCGTGGCAGGACGGCGTCAATTACACGCGGCTGGTTCCAGCGCAGCCCACCTCGGTACCCGCCGGACAAGTCGAGGTACTGGAGTTTTTCTGGTACGCATGCCCGCACTGCTACGCGCTTGATCCGCTGATCGCGACCTGGGAGAAATCCAAGCCGGCTTACATAAGCTTTTCACGAGTTCCCGTATTGTGGAACGAGGGTCATCGCTCCCTCGCGCGTCTCTTCTACACGCTGCAGAGCATGGGCAAGCTGAGCCAGTTTCACGACGATGTGTTCAAGGAAATACACGTGAACGGCAACCCCTTGATCGGCAGCGATCCGAACAACGCCGCGCAAGCGGAGCGTGTGCAACTGGTGTTCATCCGAAAACTGGGCATTTCGGAAGCCGATTTCGAGAAGGCATATCATTCCTTCGAGGTTGAGAAGAGCCTGCAAAGAGCCGATGAACTGGTGCAGCGCTATCGGGTCACCGGAGTTCCGACCTTCGTCGTGAACGGCAAATACATCGCCGACCTGGGGACCGCCAGCCTGCCGTCGCAAACGCCGATTCCGGAACGCCTGATTACTCTGCTCGGCGATCTCGCGGCACAAGAGCACCGACACTAGCCTGCAGCGAGGCAGACATGCGCACCCACACCGGCGGCTGCCATTGCGGCCGCGTCCGTTTCGAAGTCATCGCGCCCGCCAGCATTACCGTCTCCGAATGCAATTGCTCGATTTGCAGCAAAGCCGGATATCTGCATTTGATAGTGCCCGCGGAGCGCTTCAAATTGCTGTCGGGCGCCGACGCGCTTACCACTTACACATTCAATACCGGCATTGCGAAGCATTTTTTCTGCGCAACCTGCGGGGTGAAGTCGTTCTATGTCCCGCGATCGCACCCTGACGGGATCAGCGTCAACGCGCGCTGCATCGACGCCGGCAGCGTCGAATCCATCTCGATACAGCCGTTCAACGGACGGGAGTGGGAGCAGGGCCGCGCGGAGTACCAGGAGCCCGGTCCTTAGGCGAGCGTTGACATATCGGGCGCACGACATAACGGAGAATTCTGGGGCAATTATGTTGCCATCGGGTGGCGCGCGATGCGCGTTTCGAGAGATCCTGAGCGCCATGAAAGATCCTTCCGCCATGCCGGAAATTGCGAATCTCGATGGAGCGCTCGCTGATTGCGGTGCGGCGCGTTGCATCCGCGACAGGATTCTTCTGGCATTGGTGCTGTACGCCCTGGTTCGCGCCGGCCAGGCGCTGGCGGGAGACCAGGCAGCAACGGCCGATTCAAAGCTTTTGCCCGATGCGCGTACTCAGCGCGCGCCGCCGCCATCCACCGTGCTGCCGGCCAGCGCCTCGCAGCCATTCGCGGCCGCGCTGCCGTCTTCGCTGTTTTCCACCGACCGATCGTTTGCCGACGGCGAAGCATTCTCGGCGACCGAATTTCGGCCGCGCAAGCACTCCGTTGGCGCCGCGGAATCGGCCGCAAGCGAGGGTTTCGGTGCGGATTCCCCGATGCTGCAGGGAACCAACGTTTGGCAGCGGATGGCAGAGTTCAAATCTCAAGACCGCGTGCGGGTGCTGACGCTGCTCGAAACCCGGGGCAGCACACTTTCCCTGCAGGCCGGCAGACGCGGCGGCCCGTCGCTGCAATGGAGCAGCCGCAGCATGAATCGCGATGGCGCCACGCGCGGTTTGCTCGACCGCATGGTTTCCGCCGCGCTGCGCGACACCGGCAACAGCTCGCGGCCCAGCCCGAGGCAGTCGGTGGCGCCGCCGGCCACTCTCAAGCCATTGAATCTATCCGCGGCCGGCGTGCAATAAGAATCGCAACAAGCGCGGGCTTCAGCCGCCGGCGGCGTAGCGCCGGAAAAAACTGTCCTGCCTCCACTGCGGCCGCTTCGGATCATTGGCGACCTCGATGGTCAGTGCGCGAATGACTTCCTCGTAGGCCGCGGCTGATCCCAGGTTGACCGGCTGGTTGGTATCGTCCGACGGTGCGTGGTAACGCTCGGTCAGCCAGGTCGACAACGTGTTTTCCTCGGGGGTGCCTGGAGCTGCACCGATGGCGATCATCAGCGACGGCACGCCGTGGCGCACGAAGTTGTATTGGTCGCTGCGGATGAACACATTGAGCAGCGGCTTCGGATCCGGCTGCACGCGCACGCCGAGGCGCTTGGCGACTTGCGTCACGCGTTCGCCGAGATCGGATTCCGCCAGACCATAAACAGTCAATACCGTGAGCGGCACGATGGGCAGGAACA
>Ga0210388_10004059_pt1 | contig 11455 bp, 11 predicted proteins | sample IncBWC19OmetaG_FD_155485 | JGI IMG/M metagenome (GOLD analysis project Ga0210388, IMG submission 155485) | Forest soil microbial communities from Barre Woods Harvard Forest LTER site, Petersham, Massachusetts, United States - Inc-BW-C-19-O ...
CAGTTCTCGCCGCGCTGCTCGCCGTTGCGCTTCTCATGTTCGCCGTGGGCCGCCTCCGCACGCCGTAGTGCGCTCGCCAGATCGCTCGCCGAGGCGTAGGCGGTGTCGCCGGCGACACGACCAGCAAGCCGGGTTGTGATCTTCTGGAACAGCCAGCCGTTGCCGTCCGGATCATGGAACGAGGCGAATGAGCGATAGCTGCTATGTTTGGGTCCGGACCGCTGACGCGGAGCCGCCCAAACAGATAGGGCTCGTCCGGACCAGCGTGTACGCCTTCGTTGTGGAACACTTCGCTGACCTCGATGCTGCGATCGAGCAGCTCTTTGCGGGCGGCCGCAATGTCGGAGACGATCAAGTAAAGGTCCTGGGCGGAGCCGGGCACGGCGGCGGTGACGTTCCTGCCAAAGATGAGGGAGCATCCAGAGTCGGGCGGGGTGAACTGGATCACGCGGAAGTCGCTGCCGTTATCAAAATCAGCGTCGAGCCGCCACCCGAGCTTCCCGCCTAAGACTCCTTCGCGCGGTCGACGTCGGAGACTGGGATGACGACGATCTCAAACTTCGTGTCGACTCTTGCGACGCCGGCCTGTCTGGTTGACCGGCCAGTGCGAAGTCGCCCCTTCTCCGTCAAACGGACGTCTAAATCATTTCTTCGAGCCGCACGTAGCTTGCTTCCATTCCATGCTCCATGCCCGTTGCGAGCATCGCCGCGCGCGTTTGGGCGTCGGGCAATGTCATACGCATGATCATCAGCGTGCCGGCACCATCCGCATCGAATCTCGTTTCAACATGGTTGTCCGGGGTGGGATCTGGCAGGTGCATCCGCTCGACATGCACGATTCTGCGATATGGGTCGAGCTCCAGATACTCTCCGGTCACGTAGAATCCCTCGCCCTTTGCATTCTTCCATTCGTAACGAAATTTGCCGCCGGGTATCGCCTCGTTGAGGCAGACGGGCATTGTCCAACCTTCTGGACCGAGCAACCACTTCTGAATCAGGTTTGGGTCGGTGTGCGCGAGGTACACGGCCTGAGGCGGCGCTGCGAAGCGCCTTGTCACCAGGATGTGAGTATCGCCTTCAGTTTGCAGCGTCATTTTGCTCATTGCGGTTTCCCTTTCTCGCGGTTTTCCATCGCACTCAAAACGTCGTCGAGCCGGTCGTAGTTTGCTTCCAAGGCTTTTCGCAGCATTGCTAGCCACTGGTCCATTGCCTCGATGCCATCCTTCGCCAGCCTGCGGGGACGCCTGGTTCCCTCCACCCGCCGAATAATCAGTCCTGCATCTTCGAGCACCTTCAGGTGTTGAGAAATTGCAGGCTGGGTCATCTCGAACGGTCTGGCCAGTTCCATCACCGTGGCCTCTCCTGTGGCGAGTCGAGCGAGAATCGCGCGTCGGGTCGGGTCGGCCAGTGCCGAGAACGTGGCATCAAGGTTGAGTGCTTCTTGCATTAGTTAATACTTATATAAGTATTGACTAATCGTCAAGAAGAATTGCAGGGCAGGCCGGTTTTTGGGAGATTCACAACGCTCTTTCCGCAGGAGTTCAAAACTGGGTTTTCATGCAGGATAGAGCTGGCGAGGGGGACGACCTTCGGAGCGCCCGCGTGGCTGCGGCGTAAGGTCGCCGCAGCCACGCGGTATTTTCAGGCTTCGAAATAGCGCATTTGTTCGAGATCGGCAATCAACCCGGGCCCTGTCGGCCGCCATCCGAGCCGTTCCTGCGTTCGTACGCCTGAAGCCGAAAGGTCGAGACCGGCGAATGCTGCGAGCCATCCGAAATGGGCTGGTGCTTCCTCCGGAGACAGGGCGACGACCGGCACCTTCAGGCCTCGGCCAATGACTTCAGCGACGTCCCGAATCGGCACTCCCTCTTCAGCGACCGCGTGATACCTGGCGCCTGCGACCTGTTTCTCAAGCGCCAGCTTGTAGAGACGGGCGGCATCGAGGACGTGGACCGCTGCCCAGCGGTTGCGTCCGTCGCCGACGAATGCCGAGATACCCTTCTCGCGGGCGAGATTGACGGCGTAGGTGATGAGTCCCTGCTTGACCGGGTCGTGGACCTGAGGAAGGCGCACCACCGAAACGTTGACACCACGCGCTGCCAGCGCGGCGCCTGCCGCTTCGGAAGCGCGTGGGTAGGTTACGGGATCAGGTGGGGGCGGCGCATCGTCCTCGGTAGCCGCGCGGCCCGTTGCCAGCCGCGCGACCCCGGAGGTGACGAGCAGCGGGCGGTTCGAACCTTCGAGTGCGGAGCCGATGGCCTCGATGGCGCGCCTGTCCATCTCGCAGTTCTCTACGAATTTTGAGAAATCGTGATTGAAGGCCGTGTGGATGACGCCATCCGAGGCGGCGACTCCGCTGCGAAGGCTTTCGAGGTCGGTAAGATCGCCGCGATGCACCTGGGCGCCCGCAGCTTCGAGGGCTTTGGCCCCTGCGTCGGAGCGGGTCAGACCGAGCACCTGATGGCCTGCGCTGATAAGTTCCTTGACTACGGCAGAACCGACGAAGCCTGTAGCACCGGTGACGAAAACACGCATAGAAATCTCTCCTTGCCTGATTTGGTGACCACATCTGCGGCCCCGTTACCAGTAGATGGGCGATGAAGAGATACGATCTATGTCAGGAGTCCGGATTATCTTCGCGATCGTCCGGGGTGATTTATGGATCCGCTATCAGGTGTCCTCTCGCTTTTGAAAATGCGCAGTTACATCGTCGGCGGCTTCGATGTGGGCGGCAAACTGTCCGTCCGGTTCGGACAGCATGACGGAATCAAATGCTATTCGGTGGTCTCCGGCCAGTGTTGGCTGTCTGTGGACGGCGTTCCGGATCCGGTGCGCCTCGAGGCTGGCGATTGTTTTCTGTTACCGCATGGAAGGCCTTTCCGACTCGCAACCGATCTAACTCTGGAGCCTGTCGATGCTCTCACCATCCTTGCGACGGCAAAAAGGCAGGGCGGCATCGCCGTAGTCAATGGCGGCGGCGAATGCTGTATGGTGGGCGGGTTCTTCGCCTTCACTGGCAGTCATGCTGGCATCCTGCTGGGGATGTTGCCGCCGATCGTGCATCTTCAGAAGGAATCGGATAAGGCGGCGCTACGGTGGTCCCTAGAGCGGATGAGGCTGGAGCTAATCGAGCAGCAGCCGGGAGGCTCCCTGGTTGCGGAACACCTCGCACACATGATGCTGGTTCAGGCCCTACGGCTGCATCTGGCGGACGGGGTGAAGGGGGGAGTTGGATGGCTGTTCGCCCTTGCAGATAAGCAAATGAGCGCCGCGATCACCGCGATGCACGACTCTCCGGGGCATCGGTGGACATTGCAGGAGCTGGGGGAATGTGCGGGTATGTCGCGGTCGATCTTTGCGCTGAAATTCAAAGAGAAGGTTGGGAAATCACCTATGGAATACCTGACGCGCTGGCGAATGCTGCTGGCCGGCGACAGGATGGCGAATTCCGGCGATCCCGTCTCTGCCATCGCTCTGTCGCTCGGCTACGAATCCGAAAGCGCCTTCAGCACAGCGTTCAAGAGGGTCATGGGCTGTTCGCCAAGGCAATATGGCCGTGGACGGAATCTGGCTTCCCTTGCGTCTCGCGAGGAAGAGGCTGCGCGTGCCGATCGGCTCGAACCGGTCGCGGGTTGACGTGCGCGGTTGGAGCCGATCGGCGCTGAGGTCCGGAATTCGGTGCCAGCTCGGCGATTTGGATGAGGTGTCGGCGGTTCCGATGAGGTCTTTTGCCTTCTCCATGTGGAGGACCACCCCCGCTCCGGTGTATATCACCGGCAGGGCCATGGCCCAGACGCGGGTGCTGCAGGGACGCATTCCCTAACCCTGCCAGGAGCTGGTTTGCTCACCCCCTCCCCCCGTTTTCTTTGGTAGGGGTATGGGTAAGTGATTCATTCTAAAAGAAATGAATATTGTTCGGTGCGGCTAAGTTTTTGATTCTGAAATACTTGTTCGCAAGCATTTGATCCTGCGTGGGTTGGCGTCCAAATACGAGAAGCTGCTTTTTGCGCGAACTACGTCTCCGCGCCGGCATAGATTTATTGGGGTAATTCTCTACCCTAATTCCATTTTATCCGTTTGGCGGTAATTGGCTGCCAAATCAAGTGGCTCTATCTAGCTTATTTTCATATGATTTTACGTTTACGGGGAAAATGTTGCTTGACAACCTGTCGGCGACAGTTGACTCACGGTGAGAGCGAAGCGACGAATCTGCGGGCGCGGGCCGATCTTGAGATTGATGAGAAGCCGTGTGATAATCCCGTCGAAAATGGCAGCATAAAAATGCGGAGAACGGAAGAGTTTTCAAATGTCGGTAGAGTTTTGGAAAGCGATATTTGACTGGTGCTCCGTCGTGTTGGTCGGCTTAACATTTATTGCAGGCGCTGGCGCATTAATTACGGGTAAAGTGCTCAGCAATAGGCAAGATGCAGCGCTAAAACGGATCGAGCTTGATCTAGCGGCAGCTAACGAGCGCGCCGCCCAAGCGGACTTGAGGCGAGTTGAACTTGAAAACCGCATAGCGCTTATTTTTGGGCCGAGGCACTTGACTCCAGAGCAAGCGACCCGAATTTCCGGGAAGTTGGCTGGGCTGAGAAGCGTTAAAGTTGACGTGTTTGTTATGGCCGTCGGCAATCCATATACTGCTGGTGACTTCGAGGATTCAGAAAGCATTGCTCGCGCTGTCGTCCGCACGCTTCGAGCAGCACCGGCATATATGGACGCGGAAGGCTGGTTACTGGAGAACTGCCAAGGCTCTGGTGCTTCTAACTTGGTAGTAAGCGTTAAACTTCCGGCGAACGACGTTGATCGAACAATCGCAACGCGTTTGATAAAAGCGCTTCAGCCAGAAATCGGAACATACCCCGAACTATCAGACCACTCCGCCTTCTGCACGAAGTTCTCAGATCTCGACAGATCAAATCCAAATAAGCGCGGGCATGACGCCACGATCAGTATCACGATCGGAAGGAAGATCAATCCCCTTTTGACACACGAAATGCTCGATTCCGATGATGAGCAAAAACAGCCTTCGAAATAAGCGCAGAAATGGGCCACCCTGCCACAGCAATATATGTGCACCTGCCGCGTCACGGCTACTTCAGTTTCGACTTTGCGGCTAGTTCTGCGGACGGGGTGTGGGCTTGGTATCGATGGTTCCGATGAGGTCTTTTGCCTTCTCGATGTGGTGGCGGGTACACCAGTGTTCGAGGCCTTTGGCGATGCGCTCTACCGCGCGCGGGTCGGCGTAGGTGGCGGTGCCCACCTGGACGGCGGTGGCTCCGGCGATTAGGAATTCTGCGGCGTCTTCGGGAGTGACGATGCCTCCCATTCCGAGGATGGGAATCTTCACGGCTTTCGCCGCTTCCCAGACCATGCGGACGGCGACGGGCTTGATGGCTGGGCCGGAGAGTCCTGCGGTAACGTTGGCGATGCGGGGGCGCCGGGTTTCGATGTCGATGGCCAGCGAGACGAAGGTGTTGACTAGAGAGAGTGCGTCGGCTCCGGCCTTTTCTGCGCAGCGGGCCATGGCGGGGATGGATGTGACGTTGGGCGAGAGCTTGACGATGACCGGGCGCGTGGCGATTTCCTTGGCGCGGAAGACGAGCTCGTCGAGGGTGGTGGGGTCGGTGCCGAAGGCCATGCCCCCGTGGTCGGTGTTGGGGCAGGAGGCGTTGAGCTCGTAGGCGGCAATGCCTTCGGCGCCGTTGAGCTGGCGGATAACTTCAAGATAGTCCGTGACCTGATTGCCGAAGACGTTCACGATAACGGCGCACTTCGGGTAGCGCCGCATGCCGGGAAGCTTTTTCTCGATGAAGGCTTTGACGCCCAGGTTCTGGAGACCGATGGCGTTCATCATGCCGGAGGCGGTCTCGATGATGCGGGGCGTGGTGTTGCCGGCCATCGGCTCGCGCGAAATACCTTTCGAAACGAAGCCGCCGATTTTTTCGAGATCGACGATCTCTTCGAATTCGATTCCGTAACCGAAGGTGCCGCTGGCGGCGATGACCGGGTTCGCCAGCTCAATGCCGGCGAACTGGATGCGCATGTCTGTTTTCATTTCCGGGGCTTCATTTCTGGGGCGTGCTCTCGGCCGGGTGCTGTTTCGCGGCTGCGTGCGTCCGGCGGGCTCCGGGATGAGTGTGAACCGGGACAGGCTTGGGGTAGGTGACGGCGGCTGCCGGTTTGAGGGCCTGGGTGAGGATGTGGCCTACGGATGCCGAGGGCTGGTTTATGCCGAGCAGCGACGCGAAGGTAGCGGCGATATCGGTCGGCTCGACGCGTCCGTGATAGATGCCGGGGGCGAAGGGAGCTCCGTAAAAGGCGAGCGGGACGTGGCGGTCGTAAGAGTAAGGGGTGAAGTGGGTGGTGCCACCGCGTGCCGAATACGCCATCTGGAAGGCGTCGGGAATGACCATGACGTACCAGCCGCCGTTCGGCGTGTAGCTGTGTTCGATGAGGTGACCGAAGGGGTGTTCCGGGATGGTGCCATCGGCGATCTGCAGGCGGGTATAGCTGCGAAACATTTCGGGTGTTGGCGGCAGCTTGGCGGTGGCCGGCGTTTTCAAATCAGATGGTTTGGTGAGAGCGTCGAAGGCCGCAGGCAGGGCGTTCTGGACGGCCTGTTCGGCTTCGAGCTCGTTAATTCCGGCGCGGTCGAAGGACGGCGGATTGAGGGCAATGTAAGGGAAATCGGGGCGCGGGAGCAGGTACTGCACCTTTTCGCCGGGCGAGAACTTCAGGTTGATCGCGTCGTTGAGGTTGGCGGCGAGCCTGGACATATCGATGGTGGCAGCGTTGAGGCCGAGTTTGGCAGCGTCTGCGGGGACGGGCGCGATGCCGTGGTCGGCGGTGAGGGCGATCCAGACATTGCCGAGGCCGCCCTCGACGTTCTTGTCGAGCCAGGTGAAGAAGCTGTCGAGGTCGGTGTCGACGGCGTCGACCATCTCGCGCTGCTGGGGCGAATCGGGGCCCACGCGGTGGCCGAGAATGTCCGTGGAGGAGATGCTCAGGGTCAGGATGTCGGTGGTGTCATGCTTGCCCAGCGCCGCGCCTGTGATAAGAGCCTTGGCGAAGTCGATTTCGTAGCTGACGGCGGCTGGCGTGGCGCCCACGTCTCCGTAGAAGTTGGTGCTGGTGGGGGCGTCGGCTTCCTGCTTCGCCTGGTCTATGCGGCCGCTGTCGTCGAAGGTCTGGGCCCAGTCGGGGAGCTGAGGCATATAGAAGGTCGAGGTGATAAAGCGGCCTGACGGCTGGTCGATCCAGAAGGCTCCGTTCGCGGTGGCTCCGGCGGGGAGGATGGCGGCGCGGTCTTTGAGCGAGACTCCGTAGACCTGGGATGTGCCGGTGGTATTGAGGCGGAGCTCATCGCCGAAGGTGGAGGCGAGCAGGTTGCGGGGCGAGGAGCCGGGGCTGGCCGGGGTTTTGCCCCCGGAAGGCAGGCCTACGAGGGCGTAACGCTCATCTTCGACCGAGGTGACGGTGTGATCCTTGCTGCGAGCGAGGTCCCACCATTCGTTGCCGCCGATGCCGTGTCCGTCGGTATAGGCTCCAGTGCCGATGGTGGCATGGCCGGGCGCGGTTTCGGTGTTGGCGTAATCGTAATAGCAGTCGAGGAAGTCAGCGCCTTTGTCGAGGAAGAGCTTGAAGCCGCGGCCCTTGAAGTCGGCGTGGTAACGCTCGAGGTAGTCGGCGCGGAACTGATCGAGGACGATGACGACGACGAGCTTGGGATGCGCGTCATAGGCGCTGGCCGTCGCACGCGGCGTGGAGGCGAGGGTGAGCGCGCAGACGATGACGAGGGCGAGGAATCGCTTGAGCGTCGGCATACGTTTCAGTATCGCAAGGATTGACTGGAGACGTCTAAGGCTTGGAACTCAGGGATTAGGGATTAGGGATTAGGTTGATTCGGTGGATTGCCTGCGCTGGTAGTCTTGATTTGTATGCTTGATCTGGGTTTTGTTCGCTCCAATCTGGAGCTGGTGGAAAAGAAGCTTCGTGATCGCGGGGCCGATCCGGCGGAGCTGTTGGGTGATTTTCGTGCGCTTGACCTGAACCGGCGGGAGCGGATCACCGAAGTTGAGCAGATCAAGGCGCAGCGCAACAAGCTGAGCGAGCAGGTTGGCCAGCTGAAGAAGGCTGGGCAGGATGCCTCGGCGGTGATGGAAGAGACCAAGGCCCTCAAGCTGCAGATGGACGCTCTGGAAGCGGGAGCGGTGGATGCTGAAGAGCAGCTGCGCGCGATCCTGATGCGGATTCCGAACCTGCCGGCAGACGATGTGCCGGTGGGCAAGAGCGAGCAGGACAATGTTGAGGTCAAGCGCTGGGGCGTGGTTCCGGAGTTTGATTTTGCCGCAAAGCCGCACTGGGAGCTTGGCGAGGCTCTGGGCATTCTGGATTTCGAGCGGGCGGCCAAGGTAGCTGGTGCGCGCTTTGCGGTTTACTGGGCGGCAGGTGCGCGGCTGGAGCGGGCGCTGATCAACTTCATGCTCGATATTCACACGCGAGAGCATGGATATACCGAGGTGCTGCCGCCGTTCATGGTGAACAGCAAATCGCTCTATGGAACTGGGCAGCTTCCCAAGTTTGCCGAGGACTTATTTCGCTGCGAAGACGAGCTGGGTTATGCGCAGGGAGTGTATCGGGACAACGATCACTGGCTGATTCCTACGGCGGAGGTTCCGGTTACGAATCTTTACCGGGATGAGACGCTGGACGATGCGCGGCTTACTACCTCTCTTGTCGCGTATACGCCGTGTTTTAGGTCCGAGGCCGGGTCCTATGGGAAGGATGTGAGGGGCATCATTCGTCAGCATCAGTTCCAGAAGGTGGAGCTGGTGAAGTTTGCTCGTCCCGAGGAGAGCGAGGCGGAGCATGAGGCCCTGACGCGGAATGCGGAGACGATTCTGGAGCGGCTTGGCCTGCCATATCGGCGTGTGCTGCTTTGCACCGGGGATCTGGGGTTCAGCTCGGCGAAGACTTACGACCTTGAGGTGTGGCTGCCGGGTCAGCAGCTTTATCGGGAGATCTCTTCCTGCTCGAATTTCGGGGATTTTCAGGCGCGGCGGGCGAATATCCGCTACCGGCCTAAAGGCCAGAATAAGACGGCGCTCCTTCATACTTTGAATGGCAGCGGGCTGGCGATCGGGCGGACGTGGCTGGCGATTCTCGAGAACTACCAGCAATCGGATGGATCGGTGAAGATTCCCGAGGCGCTGGTACCCTATATGGGTGGCGAGTGTGTCATTCGCCGCAGGGAGACGTAGGCGTGGGACGGATTTTACGAAGCTATCTCTTCTGGACCTATGAGCGTGGCAGCTTTCACTACGACGTCATGGTGACGCTGATCCTGGCGTTCATCTTTGTTACGCCGCGGATCTGGAATTACGGAGATCATCCACAGCCGGAGAAACTGGCGGCGGGGAACGTTCTGGTGAAGCTGGCGGGGCCGGGGAGCTATGTCTATGAGATTCCCTCGGGCGCGGTTCATTCGGACGGAACGTCTTTGGACGCGCAGCTGCAGCAGGAGATCCAGTCGGTCTCGGGCGCGGTGACGATGGACCGGTACGAGACGGTCAAAGAACCTCGCGGGAAGATCACCGGTTACCGGGTCTGGGCGCATCGCTAATTTTCTTCAACCTAGCAGGCTGGGCTTCGCCAATTCAATTCTGGAAGGAACACGTGGGCGCGTCCGCGCATCCAAACATGCGGATTTGTGTCCTCTATGACTATGAAGATGAAGAAGATTTTTCTGGCGATGGTGGTGGGAGTCGCTTCTCTTGCTGCGGCTCCGTATGCGGCGGTTGCGCAGAATGCCGATTTGCAGAAGGTGCTGAGCGCGATGGATGCGGCTGCAACGAAGTTCCAGAGCGCGCAGGCGGATTTTGTCGCCGACCAATACACGGCGGTTGTGCAGAGCCACGATATCCAGAAGGGCACGATTGCCTTTCGTCGCGCGGGCGGATCGACGCAGATGGTGATGCACGTGAAGACGGACAACGATCAGCCGGCAGTGAAGGATGTGCTCTACAAAGGCGGCGAGCTGGATTTCTATCAGCCGGAGCTGAAGCAGGAGACAATTCTCAGCGGCGGATCGAATGTGGAGCGCTACCTGACGCTGGGCTTCGGCGGCAGCGGCAAGGATCTGGAAGCGAACTGGAACATCGCATACCAGGGCACAGAGACGGTGGACGGGGTGGAGACGGCGAAGCTGGACCTGACTGCGAAGAGCGGCGGCAATAGCCAGTTCACCCACATCACGGAATGGATCGACCCCAAGCGCGGAGTTTCCCTGAAGCAGCAGATCTTTCAGGAAGGCGGCGATTACCGGCTGGCGACTTACTCGAATATCAAACTGAACACGGTGCCGGAGAACGACTTCACGCTGCAGATTGCTCCGGGAACGCAGAAGGTTGTTCACAAGTAGGCGGCGCAGGGTCGGCCGGCTGAGATCCGGGTAGCTAGGGTTCTGGTGGCTGAAAAGCGGTCGGCGAGTTTCGTTGGACAATCTTCCTGTTTTTGCCTGGGGCAAGGGCGATGGCGGCCAGTGTGATCAGCATCGGGAAGCATTCGAGCGTGTAACGAGGCTCGGGCGCTTCTATTGTTGCCAAGAGCGCACAGCGGAGCAGGATGAAGACGAGTATCGCTCCGGAGAGCTGCGGCCAGCGGCGTAGTCCGAAGAGCGCGAGTATGAGGTAGAGCAGATTCACTCCTGCGTAGGCGGCGGCGAATTCCGTTTCGGAGTGATGCTTGTTGTATTCCCACCAGCGCAGCTCGATCCACAGCAGCTCAGTCCTGGGTCTCAGCCACATGTCGGCGACGCGTGCGAGCGGGAGCTCGACGTAGTAGCGGAGCGGGTGATCGTGGATGCGATCGGCCGCCAGTTGGGCGAAGCGGTCGTCTAATTCCGATGAGAGCGTTGTGGTGCGGTTGTAGTCGTCGAGAAGCTGCCGCGTCTGCTGGTATTGCTCCGGTGAATCGAAGGCGCGTGAGGGCAGCGTGTCGAGCTTGATCTGATCGCTGTTGGCGTTCCAGTAGATCTCCCAGGTGCAGGTGAGATCGACACACACGGTTTTGGTCCAGCGATTGAAGCCGGGGTTGGTGTCTTCTCCGGGATCGGTGGCATAGCGCGGGGCAAGCGGCTGGATGACGTGGAAGGTGCGCCAGTTGCGGATGGTCCACGGGATGAAGGGCAGAATTGAGAGCAATCCGGCTGCGGCTGCGAACTTGATCATGCGAGCTGCGCCCCAACGCTTGTGCCCGTACCAGGCGATGGCGGGACAGAGCGCCACGGCCAGCAACGCGCCGTCGGGACGGAGCAGAGCGGCGTAGCTCCACGCGAAGGCTTGCAGGATGGCCCACTTCCACTGCGGTGCTTCCAGAAAACGGACAAGAGCGTAGAGCGCCAGTGCGATGGTGAAGAGCTCGAGTGTTTCGGTAAGCGGCGTGGCCGCGTAAT
>Ga0210388_10004062_pt1 | contig 11451 bp, 21 predicted proteins | sample IncBWC19OmetaG_FD_155485 | JGI IMG/M metagenome (GOLD analysis project Ga0210388, IMG submission 155485) | Forest soil microbial communities from Barre Woods Harvard Forest LTER site, Petersham, Massachusetts, United States - Inc-BW-C-19-O ...
CATCGAACTTACTCCCGGTCGCGGCGGCCAGATCGTCCGTTCCGCCGGCAGTGCGGCGACGTTGATGTCGCGCGATGAAGGTTACGCCCAGTTGCGTTTGCCTTCCGGTGAAATCCGCAAGGTGAACGAGATGTGCTACGCGACCATCGGCCAGGTCGGCAATACGGAGCATGAAAACGTGGTTCTCGGCAAGGCCGGCCGTTCCCGTCATCGCGGCATCCGTGGTATCAACCGCGGTGTGACGCGCAACCCGGTGGACCATCCGAACGGCGGCGGTCAGGGTAAATCCAAGTCCGGCGGCGGCTGGCAGCAGTTGATGTCGCCGTGGGGCAAGGTCGCGAAGGGCGGCAAGACCCGCGTGAAATATAAATTCTCCAACCGTTTCATCGTTGTCCGCCGCAACGGTCTCCCGATCAAAACGAAATAATTTATGGGACGCTCCATCAAAAAAGGTCCGTTTGCTGATTTCCAGCTGTTGGACAAGGTTGCGAAAGCCAAAAGCACCAACCAGAAGACGCCCATCAAGACGTGGTCGCGCCGCTCGACGATTTCGCCCGATTTTGTCGGCCTCACGTTCAACGTTCACAACGGCAAGGTGTTCAGCCCCGTGTTCGTCACGGAAAACATGGTCGGTCACAAGCTCGGTGAATTCGCGCTGACGCGCACGTTCAAGAAACACGGCGCTCACACCGCCAAGGCGGAGGCCAAATAGTTTATGGAAGTTTTCGCGATCCAAAAAAATATCCCGATGTCCGCGCAGAAGATGCGCGAGGTCGTGCGTCAAATCCAGGGGTTGCCCGCCTTGCAGGCGCAGCACATCCTGGCCGCCGTCAGCCGCAAAGGTGCGCGTTTCGCCGCCAAGACGCTCAAGTCCGCCATCGCCAACGCGGAGAACAACAACAAGCTGCGCCCCGAAACGCTCCGCATCAAGGAAGCAGTTGCGGGCACGGCGACCACGCTCAAACGTTTTCAACCCAAGGCGCGCGGTTCGGCCGGTCCGATCCTCAAGCGCCGTTGCCATATCAAAATCACCTTGTCCGACGAATAATATGGGTCAAAAAACCAATCCAATCGGCCTGCGCGTCGCTGTCAACAAGGACTGGCGCTCGAAGTGGTACGCCGACAAAAAAGATTTCCCCAAACTGCTGACCGAGGATCGCGAGATCCGCGCGCTGCTCAAGAAAAAACTCGAGACGGCCTCCGTCCCGAAGATTTTGATCGAGCGCGCCACCAACCGCTGCCGTGTGACGATCCTGACCGCCCGTCCCGGCGTGGTCATCGGCCGCAAGGGCGCGGAAATCGACAAGCTCAAGGAAGAATTGAGCAAGAAGACCGGCAAGGAAGTTTACGTGGACATCGTCGAAGTGAAGCAGCCGGAACTCGACGCGCAGCTCGTTGCTGAAAGCATCGCCCTGCAGCTCGAACGTCGCGTGTCTTTCCGTCGCGCGATGAAAAAGGCTTTGCAGACCGCCAAGGATTTCGGCGCGGAAGGCATCAAGATCCGTGCGGCCGGCCGTCTCGGCGGCGCGGAACTGGCGCGGGTGGAAATGTATCACTGGGGCCGCGTCCCGCTGCACACGTTGCGCGCGAACATTGATTACGGTTTTGCGGAAGCGTTGACTGTCTATGGCAAGCTCGGCATCAAGTGCTGGATTTGCAAGGGTGACAACAAGCCGCAGAAGAAAGCCCAGCAGCCGGCGGAAACCGCCCCGGCCGCGAACTGAAATTTTTAAGAGAGAAGATTTGTTATGGCAATTCAACCAGCAAGAGTAAAGTATCGCAAAATGCACCGCGGCAGCCGCGCGGGCCTCGCGACGCGCGCCAATACGGTCGCGTTCGGCGAATACGGGCTGATGGCGCTGGACCGCTGCTGGCTGGATGGGAAAGTGATTGAAGCGTGCCGCGTCGCCGTGGCGCGCCACATGAAGCGCAAGGGCAAGCTGTGGATCCGCGTGTTTCCGCAGAAGTCCTTCACCAAGAAGCCGCTGGAAACCCGCATGGGTCACGGCAAGGCGGGTGTCGAAGGCTGGGTCGCGGTGATCAAGCCGGGCACGGTGCTGTTCGAGATCGACGGCATCAACGAAGCCGAGGCGCGCGAGTCCATGCGCCTCGCGGACACGAAGCTCCCGATCAAGACGAAATTCGTTTCACGCCATCATCACAGCTGATTTTTATGAAGTTTGCCGAATTGAAAGACCTGACGCTGGTGGAGTTGTCGGCCAAGGGCCGCGACCTGGAACACGAGATGTTCAACCTGCGCCTCCAGCAGGCCAGCGCCCAGCTTGAGAAACCCGCCCGCTTGCGCAACCTGCGCAAGGACATCGCGCGCGTCCAAACCCGCATCTCCGAATTGAACAACAAGTCGAAGAAAGCTGCGAAATAATTTTGTATGGCTGAAGCAACGAACATCGTGACCGCACCCGGCAAGCGCAAACAGCGCGTCGGCGAGGTCGTTTCGAACAAGATGACGAAGACCATCGTGGTGCGCGTGGAACGCCGTTTTCCGCACGCGCAGTACAAGAAGATCGTCACGTCCTACAAGAAATTTTACGCGCACGACGAGAAGGCCGAGGCGAAGATCGGCGACACCGTGCGCATCGAGGAAACCCGTCCGCTCTCCAAGCTCAAGCGCTGGAAGCTGATCGAAGTGGTGGAACGCGCCGTCGAAACCGCGGTCGCCGCCTGATTATAAATTTATGTTGCAAGTTCGTTCCAGTTTGGATGTCGCGGACAACACCGGCGCGAAAGTCGCGTGGAATATCGGTGTGTTGCACCGCAACCAGACGTTTGCCGGCATCGGCGACGTCATCAAGGTTCACATCAAGGAAGCCGCGCCCGACGGCACGGTCAAAAAAGGCGAGGTGCATGACGCCGTCGTCGTCCGCACCCGGCAGACCATCCGCCGCAGCGACGGGTCCTGCCTGCGTTTCGACAGCAACGCCTGCGTCATCATCGACAAGGAACTCAACCCGAAGGGCACGCGCATCTTCGGGCCGATCGCACGCGAGTTGCGCGACAAGAAGTTCATGAAAATCATCTCGCTCGCGCCGGAGGTCATTTGATTATGTCAAAACTTCAATTTCACGTCAAAAAGGGCGACCAGGTCACTGTCATCGCCGGCAAGGAAAAGGGCAAGAACGGCAAAGTCATCGCCGTGCTGACCAAAAAATCCCGTGTCGTGGTCGAAGGTCTGCAGATGATCAAGAAGCACACGCGCAAAAACCAGCAGCATCCGAACGGCGCCATCGTCGAGCGCGAAGGTTCGATTCACATCTCCAATGTGAAAAAAGCGGAGGCCGCCGCCGCCTAAATAATTTTTCACGGCAAAATCCGTGAGTTATAAAAAATGAAAGCCAGACTTTACGATAAGTATTTCAACGAAGTGGTGCCGGCCCTGAAGGCCAAGCACAAGTACACGAACGTCCACCAGGTCCCGAAGCTCGTCAAGATCGTCGTCAACATGGGCATCAGCGCCTCGCTCGAAAAGGGCGCGCTGGAAGATGCCGCGAAGGATTTGACGATGATCACCGGCCGCAAGCCGGCCGTCAGCAAGTCAAAAAAGGCCGTGGCGAATTTCAAACTGCGCGAAAACCAGCCCATCGGCTGCCGCGTGACCCTGCGCCACGCCGCGATGTATGAGTTTTTCGACCGGCTGGTCGCCGCCGCGCTGCCGCGCATCCGCGATTTCCGCGGCCTGTCGCCCCGCAAGTTTGACGGCCGCGGCAATTACACTTTCGGTGTTTCCGACCAGACGATCTTCCCGGAGATCGAACTGGACAAGATCAAGCGCACGCAGGGCATGGACATCACGATCGTGACGACCGCCGCGAATGACGAACAGGCGCGCGACCTGATCAAACTGATGGGTTTTCCGTTCGCTGAAAAATAATTTTTGTTATGGCTAAAACATCCTGGATCGAGCGCAATAATCGCAAAAAGGAAACGGTGAAAAAATACGCCGCCATCCGTGCTGAACTGAAGGCGAAAAAAGACTACGCCGGCCTGTCCAAGCTGCCGAAGGACGCGAGCCCGGTGCGCGTGGTGAACCGCTGCGCGATGAGCGGCCGCCGCCATGGTTACTGGCGCAAGTTCGGCGTGAGCCGCCTTACGTTCCGCGAAGCCGCGTTGAACGGCCTGATCCCCGGCGTGACCAAGGCAAGCTGGTAAAGATTTGAATCGTGCTGGCCGTCGGTTTCACGCTGTTGTTGAAGCCGAAACGCAGGACGAAATTGAAAAATAGAAAATGAGCGATCCGATTTCAGACATGTTGACCCGCATCCGCAATGGCGGACGCGCCTTGAAGCCCGTCGTGGAAGTGCCGCACTCCAAGATCAAGGAGAGCGTGGCGAAAATTTTGCAGAGCCAGGGTTATGTCGCCGACGTGGCGGTGGAAGTGGACGGACACAAGAAGATCAAGATCCGTTTGAAATACAACGGCAAGAAAAACGTCATCGAAGGCCTCAAGCGCATCAGCTCGCCCGGCCTGCGCAAGTATGTCGGCTCGACGGAGATTCCCCGCGTACGCGGCGGACTCGGCATCGCGATCGTCTCCACTTCGGAAGGCCTGATGACGGACAACCAGGCCCGCAAGAAAAACGTCGGCGGAGAATTGCTCTGCTACATCTGGTAATATTTTTATGTCGCGCATTGGAAAACAACCGATTGTCATTCCCGCCAAAGTGAAGGTGGAAGTGAAGGGGCAGAAGGTCCATGTCGAAGGCCCGAAAGGGAAGCTTGACCTGGAATTGCCCGCCCGCACCAGCGTCAAAGTCGAAGGCGACAAGGCCGTCGTGAGCCGTTCCGGCGAAGACGCACAGGCCAGGGCGTTGCACGGCACCAGCCGCGCGCTCATCAATAACATGGTGAAGGGCGTCAGTGAAGGTTTTGTGAGGAAGCTGGAGATCCAAGGCGTCGGTTTCAAAGCCGCCGTCCAGGGCAAGGTCGTGAACCTTGCGCTGGGTTTCTCGCACCCGATCAATTACGCCATCCCGGACCAGATCAAGGTCACGGTCGAGGAAAACACCAAGGTTACCATTGAGGGGCCGGACAAGATCCTCGTCGGCAAGGTCGCCTCGGAAATCCGCAGCTTCTACCCGCCGGAGCCTTACAAAGGCAAGGGTGTCCGCTACGCCGGCGAACATGTCCAGCGCAAGGAAGGCAAGACTGTTCAATAATTAGAATTTAAAGGTCCACGGCAAATCCGTGGGCACGAAAAAATGAGAACCGAAAAGAAATTAAAGCTGCGCCAATTGCGCCGCTATCGCATCCGTAACAAGGTGAGCGGCACGGCGGAACGTCCTCGCATGTCCGTCTGCTTCACTGCGCAGAACATCCATGTGCAGTTCATCGACGACATCGCCGGCAAGACCCTGGCGGCGGCCTCGACCATCAACAAGGGCGCAACCAAGGGTGCGAAGCGCGAACTCGCCGCGAATGTCGCCGGTGCGACCAGGCTCGGCAAGATCGCGGCGGAAGCTGCGAAGTCGAAAGGCATTTCCGCCGTGGTGTTCGACCGCGGTGGCACGCGTTATCACGGCAAGGTCAAGGCGCTCGCCGACGCGGCGCGTGAAGCCGGATTGAAATTTTAACCTGAACCGGAGAATTTACTGTGGCTGAAAACGAAAATATTCCAAACGAACCCGCCGCTCCCGCGCCAGCGCCAGCGGCCGCTCCCGCACCCGCGGAGCAGCAGAAACCCCGTTTTGAAGGTCGCGGCGGTGGTGGTGGCGGACGCGGCGGCGGTGGTGGTCGTGGACGGGGTCGCAGACCGTCGGACGTCGGCGAGAACGCCTTTGATAAAGGCGGCGAGGAAATCTCCGAGAAGGTGGTCTTCATCAACCGCTCATCCAAGGTCGTGAAAGGCGGACGCCGCTTTAAATTCAGCGCGCTCGTCGTTGTCGGTGACAAAAAGGGCAGGGTCGGTTACGCGCTCGGCAAGGCGGCGGAAGTCGCGGACGCCATCAAGCGCGGCGGCGAACTCGCCCGCAACCAGATGCAGTCGGTGGCCTTGCGGGACGTGACGATTCCGCACGAAGTATTTTGCGCCTACGGTGGCGCGAGGATTTTGCTGCGCCCGGCCTCGCCCGGTACCGGCATCATCGCCGGCAAGACGGTCCGTGCCGTTCTGGAATCCGCCGGTGTGAAGGACGTGCTCACCAAGTCGCTCGGCTCGAAGAACGCCGCGAACGTGGTGAAGGCGACGTTGAAAGCGCTGCTTTCGCTCCGCACCCGTGAAATGATTTACAAGGCACGCGGTTTGGAGATTAAATCCGTGAAAACCCCGAAGGCTCCTGAAGCCACTGCTGCCTGATATTTTTTATGCGCCTGCACACTCTTAAACCCCGTCCCGGTTCGAAGCATCGCCGCAAACGCCTTGGTCAGGGCGAATCCAGCGGTCACGGCAAAACGTCCGGCCGCGGCGGCAAAGGCCAGACCGCGCGTTCCGGTTCCAGCATCCGTCCCGGTTTCGAAGGCGGCCAGATGCCGCTCATCCGCCGCATCCCGAAGCGCGGTTTCAACAACGCGCGCCACGCGACGGTTTATCTGCCGGTGAATGTCGGCGCCCTGGAAGTTTTTGACAACGGCGCGAAGGTGGATGAAACCGCCCTGCGTTCCGTCGGTCTCGCGAACGGCCGTGCGGCCGGCATCAAGATCCTTGGCGCGGGCGAAATCTCCAAGAAACTCACGGTCGTCGTCAGCGCCATCAGCGCCTCGGCGAAAACGAAGATCGAAGCCAAGGGCGGCACGGTGGAAATCGTCGCCAAAAAAAACGCTGAACCCGCAAAAGCCTGATTTAAAAGCGGCGCATGTTCAGCAATCTCTACAACACCTTCCTCAACTGCTTCAAGATTCCGGAGCTGAAGTCCCGGATTCTTTTTACCTTTGGGCTGCTGGCCCTCGCGCAGGTTTTGGGGTTCATCCACGTGCCCGGCATCAACGGTGCGGTGTTGAGCAGCCACCTTAAGCAGGCGGAGGCCTCGGGCGGCATCCTCGGCATGTACAACACCTTCGCCGGCGGCGCGTTCGACCGTTGCGCGATCGATGCGTTGAGCATCATGCCTTACATCAGCGCGACGATCATCCTGCAACTGCTCACGGCGGTCTGGCCCCGGTTGAGCAAGCTGGCGCGCGAAGAAGGCGGCCGCACAAAAATCGTCCAATACGGCCGCTACCTCACGGTGCTGTTGTGCATCGGCCAGGCCTGGCTCGTGAACGCGAACGGCTGGTGGAATCAAATGTATGATAATCAGCATCTCGTGATGGTGGACTACTATAATCACGCCTGGTTTGTCCTCCAGACCGTCGTCATCCTGACGACCGGCACGATGTTGCTGATGTGGCTCGGTGAACAGATCACCGAACGCGGCATCGGCAACGGCGTTTCGCTCATCATCACCGCGAACATCCTGTCGCGCATGCCCGCGGCGCTTCACGCGGCGAAAAACATGTTCTTTCCTGACAGCGGCGATCCGACCCATTCACTGTTGGGAACCGGCATCCTGCTGGCGGTCCTGCTGGTTGTCGTGGTTGGCGGTGTCATCGCCATCACGCAGGCGCAACGGAAGATTCCGGTGCAATACGCCAGCCGCATGATCGGCCAGAAGATGTATCAGGGCGGCACGAACTACATGCCGCTGCGGGTGAATTACGCGGGCGTGATGCCGATCATCTTCGCCTCGTCCATCTTGATGTTCCCCAACCAGATTCTCCAGTGGCTCGCCGGCCATGTCTCCGGCACGTTCATGCGCGATAAAATCATCGCCCTGGCGACGGCGTTGAACTACGGCTCGTGGCTTTACCTGATGATCTACGCGTTGATGATCCTGTTCTTCTCCTATTTCTGGGTGGCGACGCAGTTCAACGAAATCCAGATCGCGGACGATTTGAAGAAGAACGGCGGTTACATTCCCGGTGTCCGTCCCGGAACGGCGACGAGCGACTATCTGCACAGGGCGATGAGCCGGATCACGCTCGCGGGTGCGATTTTCCTGACTGCCATCGCCACGCTGCCGATCATCTTGTCGAAGCAGCTGGAAATTGACCAAAACGTGGCCCAGTTTTTCGGCGGTACGAGCATCCTGATTTCCGTCGGTGTTTTGCTCGACACGATGCGGCAGGTCGAATCGCATCTGATGATGCGCCATTATGACGGCTTCCTGAAGAAGGGCCGTATCCGTGGCCGTTTCTGAGAATTTGTGGCCGGAATCGTAATCAAAAGCGCGGACGATCTGAAGATGATGCGTCCGGCATGCGAAGTGGCGGCAAAAGTTCTGGATGACGTGGCGAAGTTCATCCGACCGGGCGTGACGACGCGGCAGGTGGACGGGTTTGCGGCGGAACGCATCGCTGCCTACGGCGCGAAAAGCGCGTTTTTGGGATACCGCAAGTATCCGTGTTACACGTGCCTCTCGGTGAACGAAGAAGTCGTTCACGGGCTGGCCAATGAACGCGAATTGAAATTTGGCGACATCGTCAGCGTGGATGTCGGGGTCCGTTACAACGGATTCATCGGCGACAACGCCCGGACGGTCGCGGTGGGAGGTTGCGGGGTGGCGGCGCAGCGGTTGATGGATGTGACGGAGCAGTCGTTGTATCTGGGGATCGCGGCGGCGAAAGCGGGCAATCGCGTATCGGACGTATCGCGCGCGGTACAGGATCACGTTGAAAGCAACGGATTCAGCGTCGTCCGTGAATTTGTGGGGCACGGGGTGGGGCGTTCGATGCACGAAGAGCCGCAGGTGCCGAATTTTGTGGACCGGAACATGAATGACCGGTTGAAGCCGGGGATGACGATCGCCATCGAGCCGATGGTGAACGCCGGCCGGATGGACGTAAAAATTTTGAAAGACGGCTGGACAGTGGTGACGTTAGATGGTTCACTATCTGCTCATTTTGAGCATACCGTCCTGGTCACGGACGGGGAGCCGGAGATATTGACATGGCTGAAGAAGCCTTCCGAGTTGAAGGCCGCGTGATCGAGGTTTTGCCGCAGGGCATATACCGCGCGGAACTGAAGAACGGCCACCGGTTGACGGCGTTTGTCGTCGGCCGCGACAAGAAGAATTTTGCCGGATTGAATGCCGGCGATGTGGTGAAGTTGCAGTTGACGCCTTATGACTTGAGCATGGGGCGTATTATTGTCGAAAAGTTGAACCGGTGATCCGGTGAAACTGCGAAGTGAACGACGATTTAACAGTTTAAGAATTTAAAGAACATGAAAGTCCGAGCATCAGTAAAGAAAATGTGCGAGCACTGCAAAATCGTAAAACGCCAGGGCGTGATTCGCGTCATTTGCACAAACAAACGTCACAAACAACGTCAAGGTTAATTAATTTATGGCACGCATCATTGGTGTTGAAGTTCCGCCGAACAAGCGCATTGATATCGCGCTTCGCTACATTTATGGCATCGGCCCGGTCAACGCGAAGGAAGTCCTCGAACGGGCGAACATCGACCCGTCCATCCGCGCGAAGGACCTGACCGAGGCGCAGCTCTCCCAGATCGTTCACGCGATCACGGAAGGCAAATACGTCATCGAAGGCGATTTGCGCCGCGAAATCGGCATGAACCTCAAGCGCCTGCAGGGCATCCGCTGTTACCGCGGCGTGCGCCACCAGCGCGGCCTGCCGGTCCGCGGCCAGCGCACCCAGACGAATGCCCGTACCCGCAAGGGTCCGCGCAAGACGGTCGGCGTGCAACGCGCAGCGGGTGCGAAACCTGGTGCCTGATAGAATTTAGATTGCCGATTTACGATTTTAAAAATTAGTTATGGCTGAAGAAAAGAAAAAGCCGGCTGCTCCGGAAAAAAAAGCAAAATCTGAAGCTCCTGCCGCCGCCCCGGGCGCCGAGGCCAAGCCCAAGAAGGATAAAGCTGCAGCTGCCGCGGCTGCCGCGCCCGCCGCTGTTGCCGGCGCACCGGTGGAACCCGCTGCGCCCGTGATTCCGACCGCCGCCGAACTGCTCGGCGAAGATCCGAACGCGAAGAAGATCGTCAAGGCGAAGCACGCCAAGAATATTTCCGTCGGCATCGCGAACATTCTCGCGACGTTCAACAACACGCAGGTGGCCATCACCGATATGCAGGGCAACCTGATCGGCTGGAGCGCCGCCGGTCGCGTGGGTTTCAAGGGTTCGCGCAAGAGCACGGCTTACGCCGCGCAGATGGTGGCGCAGGATGCCGCCCGCCAGGCGATGGCGCACGGCATGAAGGAAGTGGAGATCCGCGTCAAGGGTCCCGGATCCGGCCGCGAATCCGCGATCCGCGCCTTGCAGGCCATCGGCCTGGAAATTTCCGCGATCAAGGACGTGACGCCGGTTCCGCACAATGGTTGCCGCCCGCGCAAGAAACGCCGCGTGTAATCGAATCTCGAAGCTCAAATCACAAATTTGAAATAATAATTTTATGGCACGTTACACAGGTCCCCGCGTCCGCATCAGCCGCCGTTTCGGCGTCCCGATTTTTGGTCCGACGAAATATCTCGAACGCCGCAACTACGGTCCCGGCGTCCATGGCCCGAAGTCCCGCCGCAAGACGACGGAATACGGCGAAGGTCTGATCGAGAAGCAGAAGCTCAAATACTACTACGGCCTGATGGAACGCCAGTTCCGCGGGGTGTATGAAAAGGCGCTGCGCCGCCGTGGTGTCACGGGCGAACAGATGTTGCAGATTTTGGAGACGCGCCTGGACAACGTGGTTTTCCAGCTCGGTTTTGGCAACACCCGCGCCGCCGCGCGCCAGATGGTCAATCACGGCCATGTGACCGTGAACGGCCGCAAGGCGAGCATCGCTTCGCATGCCTTGAAGGTGAATGACATCATCAGCATCAAGAACCACAACGTCTCAAAGCAGCTGGCGACCAAGGGCCTCGAAACTTCCACCAGCCGTTCGGTGCCGGACTGGCTGTCATTGAACAAGGAAGAGTTGAAAGGCGTCATCATGCGCATCCCCACGCGCCAGGAGATCCAGCCCATCGCCAACGAGCAGGCGGTCGTCGAATTTTATTCCCGTTAACAGTAAACCAGTAATAGACAATTATACGGGCAATTCCGGTCCGGGAATAAATCAAACCGGGATTGCCAGATTAAAATTGTCGAAAGGAAACCATGCCAGTACGTCTCGGGCGTTTTGAAATGCCCAAACGGTTGCAGAAGGAAGATTCAACTGCGACCCCCAACTACGCGAAATTTGTCGCCGACCCGTTTGAAACCGGTTACGGCCACACCGTCGGCAACTCGCTTCGCCGCGTGCTGCTCTCCTCGCTCGAAGGCGCGGCCATCACCTCCCTGAAGGTGGACGGCGCGCAACATGAATTTGCCACGATCGACGGCGTCGTCGAAGACGTGACAGACATCGTTTTGAACCTGAAGAAGGTCAAGTTCAAGGCGCATACGCGTGACGAGCAGGTCCTGCTCCTGTCCGCGAACAAGGAAGGCGCGATCACTGCGGCGGAC
>Ga0210388_10004063_pt1 | contig 11447 bp, 12 predicted proteins | sample IncBWC19OmetaG_FD_155485 | JGI IMG/M metagenome (GOLD analysis project Ga0210388, IMG submission 155485) | Forest soil microbial communities from Barre Woods Harvard Forest LTER site, Petersham, Massachusetts, United States - Inc-BW-C-19-O ...
TTGCCCGCTGATCCGGACCGGTGGCCCGATGTCGGAGAACCTGAGCGGCGGGTATTGCGGGCCGGCGTCGGAAGGCGCATCGGCGGTCGGACCGTCGAGGTCCGCCTCCTGCTCTTCCAGCGGCGCGGCATCCGCGTCGCTCGCGGCGTCGAGCCCAGCTGCCGTCGTCGCATCCGCGCCGGCATCGGGCACGTCGTCCCCGCTGAACCCCGTGCTGTCGCGAGGAGCTGCGCACGCGGAGGGTCCCGCGCCGATACCGACCGCGAGCGCCACGAACCCAAGTTCGAATCCCGGTCGAGCTCTTCGCATTTCGGCGCGTACTTCCGGCTTCTCAGCGAGCCGACTCCGCGTCAATCGTGAACTCGCGAAGGCCGGACGGATACCGCTGGGCCGGCAAACCTGCACCGCCGCGCGCAGGCCGACCAGCGGCGCCGGAGCGGCGCGTACTGGCCGAACGCGAGCCGCGCAGCGCGAGCCTCACCGGCCCATGTCGTGGACCTTGTCCGCGACGATCGTCAGGATCACGCGCACCTGATCGCGCCCTCCGTACCAGGCGTACGGGCGACCGGTGTAGCGCTGCGAGAGGACCTCGATGTGCTCCGCGCCGCCTTCCGTCGTGAGCTTCACGACGCGCCCGCGGATCGCGTAGTAGCTGGCGGGATTCGCCCCGTCGCATACGGCCACGGCGACGCGCGGGTCGCGCTGGATGTTCTTCACTTTGAGGTGCGTCTGCACGGTGTTGATGATCACGTGCTCACCGTCGGTGTCGACCCACGTCTCGGTCATCTGCGGCGAACCGTCCGGCATCAACGTCGTGATGAAGCAGGGGCTGGGCTTGCGCATCAGATCGAGAAAGCCATCGGGGAGTTTCATGGGGATCTCCATTGCGATCGGGGCGAGCCAAGCTTTCACGGTGGGGCGCCCGATTCAAGGGCCCCGCGCGCTACCGCTGGCGCAGGAGCCAACGAAGGCGCGGCATCATCCCCGCGTGATCGACGACGATCGCTGCGGCCAGCGCTGCGAACCACGTCCATCGTTGCATCACCCCCAGCGCCGCCGCGCCCGCGCAGAGGACGGCGGCCTCGATCGCGACGCGCGTCCAGCCGGCCACGGAAATGGGGGACCGGCCGTTGCCGCGCGTGTCGCCGGGGACGCCGAAGACGCCCCACACGGTGGCCGCGACGACGGCCGCCGCGATTCCCGAGCCCCACCCGAGCGCGCCACGCCCGACCACGTGGCGCGCGCCGGCGCCGATCGCGAAGAGCGCGACGAGCTCGAGCGCGAAGCGAAGCGTGAGCGTCCAGGTGGCCAGCACCGCCGGCGGATCGGCGAGTCGTGCGTCCGTCGGTGTCCTGGTCATAGGGTGATGCACGGGAGTGTCACTTGACAGGATTTTCGTCATGGCCGTAGTAAGGATCTTATGCGGGTACGGGGGCCATTGCTCGCCCAGAGGGTGACTGCGGAAGGCGCGAACGTCGTGCCCTCGACTCCAGAGGGCCTCGAAGCCCGCTCGTTCAAGATCGAAGCGGATGAATACGTCCTCTTGTCGTTCCCGGTCCGAGCGCTGCGGGTGTCCGGCGGGGCTCGTCTGAGCCCGAGCGAACGAGACATCGTCGCGAGGGTGCTGAGAGGGCAATCCAACCGCGCGATCGCCTCCGATCGGCGAACGTCGCCGCGCACCGTCGCGAACCAGCTGGCAGCGATCTACTCGAAGCTCGGCGTCCGATCGCGCCGCGAACTTGCCGCCATCGACGAGAGGGCGGGGAAGGCGACGTGAGCGATCCCATCACGATCCTCGAGACCGCGTATGTGCTCGCCGGTGACGAGCGACAATGGCTGAATCAGCTCCTCGAGACCGCTCGTCGCGACAGCGCCGGGGGCTGCGAATGGGTGGTCGGCCAGACGTACGACGCGACGCCCGCGGATGGGGTCGCGGTGCGAGCGAACGGCCACAGTGGGATGGACGAATCCACGATGACCGCAAGGTCCGCGCAAGCCGCGCTGCCAAAGGGCGAGGAGCACAAGCTGGCGCCGCTCTTTCGGAGGCCCTTCGTCGGATCCCTGCGGGCCTCCTCCGATGCCCTGCGTCGGGCCGGGGTCGACGAGCGACGCGTTCGAAAGTTCGAGATGGGCCTCGACGAAGCCTTCCGCCAGTGGGGTATCGCCGATGAATTGTGGATCAACGCCCAGGACCCCACCGGCGTCGGATGCCTCGTCGTCGTGCCCCGCCGCCGCGCCGGGCCCTTACCGCCGCGAGACGTACACCGATGGCGTTACGTGGCGTCCCACGTGGCAACGGCCTTCCGCATCCGGCGCCAGCTCGAGGCATGGTCACCGGTCCCGCGCTTGAACGACGTCTCGTCCCTCGAAGCCATTCTCGCTCCGAATGGCGCGCTTGCGCACGCGCTGGAGCCCGCGCAGACGCCGCCGGCGCGCGCGGCGCTCAGCCGCGCGGTGAAGGCGCTGGACCGGGCACGAGGTTCGCTGCGCCGGCGCAACCCCGACGAGGCCATCTCGATCTGGCAGGCCATGGTGGCCGGTCGCTGGTCGCTCCTGGACCACATCGATTCCGACGGTCGCCGTTACGTCCTGGCTCATCGCAACGACGCGCGGGTCCCGGATGCTCGCGGCTTGACCTTGCGAGAGCGCCAGGTCGTCGCCTACGCAGCCCTTGGCCAGTCGAACAAGGTGATCGGGTACGAGCTCGGTCTCTCGACGTCCACCGTCGGCGGCCATCTTGCGCGCGCTCGGGCGAAGCTTGCCTTGCCGTCGGCCGCGCCGCTGCGCCCGAGAGGGGGCGAAGGTCCGAGGGCGACGTCGACGATCCGGCCGCGATCCAAGAAGTCGACGAGCTGACTGTGGCTGTCCGTCGCTCACGGGGGAGTGCTCCCGCTCGCTTTCGATTCGGAAGCGCGACGTTTTCAGTTCTCGGCGAGGAGCGCCCGCAGCTCCGCCGGGCTCACGGCGTACTCGCTGCCGCAGAAATCGCACGTCAGCTCGATGGGCTTGTCATCGGCGCTCAGCGCGATGAGGTCCGATCGCGGCAGCGTGGCCAGACTGGCGAGCACGCGGTCCCTGCTGCAGCGGCATCGCCAGGCCAGGGGACTCTCCTCCAGGCGCGTGAACGCCATCCCATACAGGATCTCGTCCATCAGCGGCGAGGTCGCCGAGTCGAGCTTGGCGAGCAGCGGGCCGATGTCCTCGAAGTCGCGAAGGCGCTCGGCCATGATCGCGAGGGGTCCCTGGCCCACATCGGGCAAGAGCTGAACGACGTAGCCGCCCGCGGCCACGACATGATCGTTTCCCAGCACGCATCCGATCGCCAGCATGGATACGACCTGCTCGGATTCCTGCAGGTAGACCATGAGGGCCTGCGACGTGGTGCTGCCGACGGGCACCTCCACCACCCCACGGTGCAGTTCGCCGTTGTGGAGCGTGCGCACCATCTCCAGCGTGCCCCCCTTGAGCGGGGGCCCGGACTTCTTGTCTTTGCGCGTGAGCAGACCCCGTGCGCCGCCGTCGGGGTCCGAGTCGCCGACCCAGAGGCAGGCGCCGTCGGCACTGCGCAGCAAACCCTGAACGCGATGCGTGGGGGCCATGGTCTCGCGCACGAGGATTGTGCCGGTAACCAGCTCCGCGAGCTGCACGGCGTCGGCACCCCACAGCGATCGCGTCGCCAGCATGCGACGCACGATGTCGGTCGTGCGTACGGTGATGACGCGGAAGGCGCCGTCGTCGGTCACCGCCCGCAGGGCATTGTCGCTGGGTCTCGGCTCAACCATCGGATCTCGAAAGGCGAGCAGCCGGCTAGCACGCCCGGCGTGGAGCGCACGCGTTTCGGGTCCCGGTAGAGCGCTGTCACCGCGACTCGTGGTGGTCCTCGTGAACGGCCATGTTGAGCTTGCGTGCGAGGCCGATGGGTCGAGCGAGAGCGGCGTCGATGGCGTGCAGGTCGCGCCCTCGCGCGCTCTCGACGGGCACGCGGCGTCGCGCGCGCGCAAGCAACGCCGCCAGGACGACCAGGTGGGTCGTCAGCTCCTGCGTGAGCTCGCACGCGTCCCGCCCCGCAGCGCACATCAGGACAGCCCCTCTTCAACCGGCGATGACCGGAACATTCCGTCGTGCCCGAGCACGAAGCGCGCCATCATCGAAGTGCGCGTGCGCGCCGCGCGACGCTTCCGGACACCACCCGGACGCGTTCGAGTCCCGAACGACCCTGTACGGAACGCGGACGCGCATTGCTGTTGGGCGAGACGCTCGTCTCGCGCTCGGACCCGCGTTCACTCTACCCCCGCGCGAGGGCGTCGAGGAGCTGATCGATCGCATGGTCGACCGACTGCAGGGCCGACGCGCTCGCGTCCCATTGCCGGCGGGCCACCAGGCCCTCGAGGGTCCCGAGGACGAGCGCCAGCTTCCCCGCGTCGAGGCTCAGCGCCTGTCCGCGGAGCCGGTGCACCGCGAACCCCAGCTCGTCGCCGGCGCGCTGCTCCAGGAGATCATGCAGCTGTCCGCGTACGCCGACGACCTCTTCGGTGAACTGCGCGACGAGTCGCTCGAGGAGACCGCGGTTGCCCTGCAGGCGGTCCAGCGCCCGGGCGAGGTCGACGACGCGAGGCTCTCCCGGCGGAGCTGCCGCCGTGTCGCCCGGCGCGCGCCCGCCGCGACCGCCGAGGTGCGCCTCCAGCACGGCGAGGAGCCTGCGCGTGTCGACCGGCTTCGCGATGTGGTCATCCATCCCGGAGAGACGCGCGCGCTCGAGGTCCTCTCGCGTCGCGCTGGCCGTCAGCGCGAGGATCGGAAGGCGAGCCGGGCGAGCCCCCTCCGCCTGACGTCGCGGCGTCGAAGGCTTCGCGAGTGCCCCCGACTCTTCGAGCGCGCGGATGCGCCGCGTCGTCTCGTACCCGTCGATGCCGGGGAGCTGACAATCCATGAGCACGACGTCGTAGGGAGCGCGCTTCACCGCATCGAGCGCGCCGAGACCTTCGACGGCGACGTCGATCGAGTACCCCGCGACGCCGAGGATCTCGACGACCACCTCCGCGTTGATCGGCGTGTCTTCGACGAGCAGGACGCGCGCCTGCCGTCCCCCGGCCGATGCGCCCTCCGGCCGGCCGGCCAGGATCGCGTCCGGGGAGGCCGCACCCGGAGTCGCGTCGCCGGGCGAGTCTTCGATCGCAGCACGGAGGGTGCGCAGGAGCTGTATGCGCCATACGGGCTTCGTCGCCCACGTGACGATCCCGAGGACCTTGAGCTGCTCGGAGTCGAGCGGCCGTCCCATCGACCCGAGCATCACCAGGTGCGTCCCGGCGATGCGCTCGTCCGCCTTGATCCGCCGCGCGAGCTCACACCCGTCCATGCTCGGCATGTGCTGGTCGAGTATCGCCAGCGTGTAGGGCTGCCCCTGGTCGACTGCGCGGGTCAGGTGCCCCAGCGCGTCCTCGCCCGAGGAAGCCGTATCGCAGCGCATCCCCGCAGCGGCGAGCTGGGCGCGCAAGATCTCGCGGTTCGTCGCGTTGTCGTCGACCGCGAGGACACGCACGCCGACGAGCCGCGCGTCCACGTCCGAGGGCCGGCCGCCATCGACCGCGGGTTCGAACGCCAGCGTGAACCAGAACGTGGAGCCCACCCCGGGCGTGCTGGTGACGCCGATCTCGCCGCCCATCCGGTGCACGAGCTGCTGGCAGATCGCCAGACCGAGCCCCGATCCGCCGTGCTGCCGCGTCGTCGACGCGTCGAGCTGGGAGAACGGTCGAAAGAGCTTCTCCTGGGCTTCGGGTGCCATCCCGACGCCCGTGTCTTTCACCTCGACACGGACGCGCCGGCGGCTCGCCGTGTCGCCGTCGAGCCTCGCCCGCACCGTGACCTCGCCGCGAGATGTGAACTTGATGGCGTTGCTGACGAGGTTCACGAGGATCTGGCGCACCCGCGCGGGATCCCCGGTGCAAGGGGCGTCGAGCGCAGCGTCGGTCTCGCAGCTCAGCTCGAGTTGCTTCTCCTCCGCGGAGAGCTCGAGCATCGTCGCCACCTCCTCGACGGCATCGCGGAACGAGAACTCGACGTGCTCGAGCTCGAGCTTGCCCGCCTCGATCTTCGAGAAGTCGAGGATGTCGTTGATGACCGAGAGCAGCAGGCTCGCCGATGCACGGGCCACCTCGACGTAGCGCTTCTGGCGGCCGTCGAGCGGCGTGCGCGCGAGGAGGTCGACCATCCCGATCACGCCGTTGAGGGGCGTCCGCAGCTCGTGGCTCATGTTGGCGACGAACACGCTCTTGGCGGCGCTCGCGGCGATCGCGGCCTCCTTGGCCCGGGCGAGCTCCCGCTGGGTCTCCTCGCGCGTGCGCTCGACCCGGTGCCGTTCGGTGACGTCGCGCGCGATGACCAGGCCGCCCACGACGGCGCCGGCGTGGTCGTGCATCGGCGACCGCACCGCCTCGATGCGGACGCTGGTGCCGTCCTTGCGCAGGATGGTCCATTCCTCCGGCGGCTGCGCGAGGCCCACCCGTCCGGCGGCCACGCCCTCGGCGAGCCGCTGCTGGTTCTCTGCGGCGACGAGCCGCGCCGCCGGCATCCCCAGCAGCTCCTCCGACGGGTAGCCGGTGAGCCGCTCCGCCGCCGGGCTCGCGAAGTTGATGTTGGCGTCCCAGTCGAAGACGAAGATGGCGTCGTACGAGCGCTCGACGACTGTGCGGTACCGCTCCTCGCTGACTCGCAGGGCCTGCTCGGCCTCGACGCGTGCGCGCGCCATCTCGATCATCTCGCCGACGAGTCGGACGACCGCGATCTCCTCGGTCTCCGTGTCGGTGGCGTCGGGAGCACCAAGCGTCTCGATCCAGCGCTCCACCATCCCGGCGTCCACGCGGAAGAACGAAGCGAGCGACTCGATGGCGAAGCGGGTCGACGCCTCGAGATCCCCCTCGAGGAAGCGTCGCGAGATGCGGCTGACGACCTCGTCGCGCTCGGCCCGCCTGCGTAGCGAGGCCTCCGTCGCCTTGCGTTCGGTGATGTCCTCGATGATGGTCTGCATGATGCGGCGGCCGTCCTCGAGCTCCAGGACCGCGATGCGGACGTCGGCGATGAAGGGAGCGCCGTCGAGCCGTCGCGCGAGCCACTCGGCGCGCTCGGACCCGTTGGCGATCGCCCGCGCGACATGCTCGCGGAACGCGTCCCGGGAGAGGGTACCGTCCGGCTGGCGCTCCGCGGAGAGGTCGACGACATGCGACCCACGGAGCTGCTCGATGCTCGCGGCCCGGTAGAGGGTCAGCGCCGCCGCGTTGCAGTCGATGAAGGCCTGGGTGTCGAGCGATCGGAGGGTCACGGCCGTCGCCGTCCCGTCGAAGAGCGAGCGATACAGGCGCTCCGAGTCCACGAGGGCCCGCGCCGATCGCTCGCTGGCGTCGAGTCGTCGCTCGAGGTCCGCGATGGTCGCCTTCAGGTCCTCGTCACCCACTCCTCACCCGCTCCTCGCCCCACTCACGCAGAGTAACCGGGCGGTCCGAAATGGGGTGAGTAACCCGCAGGGACGCGCGCCAGCGACGCTCGAAAACCGGACGCTCCGGGCGCGGGGGACGTCCGGTTCCCGAACACCTTTCGAACCACCTCTCGAACAACGCCGCTCTTCGTGGGGCGAACCACTCCACGACCCTGGGCGAGGCGCCCTGGCTCGAGCGTTGCACTAGCGATCTTCGTCATGCGACGGAGCAAGAAGAAGATCCTGCTGATCGACGGATCGATCGCGGGGCTCATGGTCGGAAAGATGATCCTCGGAAGGGACGCCTACGACGTGATCACCGCCCGCACCGGACGCGAGGGCCTCGAGAAGGCGTTCGTGGAGATGCCGGATCTCATCGTCCTCAGCGCGGGCAGCGCCCTCACAGCCGGCGACGCCGGCTCGGAGGGCGCGAGTACGTGCGAGGCCTTGAGGACCCATGAACGCACGCGCGCGACGCCGGTCCTCGTCTTGACGACGCGGGGAGCGGGAGAAGGCTGCGATTACGTGACGAAGCCGGTCAGCGGCCTTGAGCTACTCACCAAGGTGCGCTGCCGGCTCGGAGAGATCCAGGATCGGAGGGGATAGGCATGAGCGGGCGGGGCAGCGGGACGCACAGGCTGCAGGAAGTGAAGACCGAGCTCGAGGCGGTCAAGGAGCGGATGGCGGCGCTCGAGGCGGCGCACGCCCACTGCGCCGATCGCATCCGCGCGCTCCACGAGCGCAACACGGACCTGGTCCGGCTCACCGTGGCGAGCCAGCGGCTGGCCGCCTCGGTGCAGCGCGACGACGTCCTCGCGACCATCGCGGAGATCGTGGTCGATCTCATCGGCTCCGAGGAGCTCGCGGTGTTCGAGCTGCCCGAGATGGACGGCGACGCAGAGACGCTGCGGCTCGCGCACGTGCGCGGCATGACCGCCGACAGCCCCCGGCTCGCGAGAGCGGCGGGTCCCATCCGGTATGCGCTGGGTGTCGGGCAGACCCTCGTCGCCCGGAGCCGCCGCAAGGGCGCGGAAGACGTCGACGGCGGGCTCACCGCCGCGATCCCGCTCAAGCTCGACGGGCACATGACGGGCGCGATCGCGATCTTCGGCCTGGTCGAGCACAAGAAGGCGCTCACCTCCGTGGACCACGAGCTCTTCGAGATCCTCAGCCGCCAGGCGGCAATGGCGCTGCACTCGGCGACCTCTCGCTCCCAGCGGCCGACCGTACGGCCGCCGCCGCGACCGCAGGAGTAGTCCGCACGCTCGAGCGAAGCGAGAGAGCGGACTGACAGAGGCGAGTCCGCGCACGCTCGAGCGAAGACTGACGTCAGAACTCGGCGGGATCGGAGTACGTACCGAGCACCTCGCGCAGGACGTCGCAGATCTCCTGCTGGGTGCAGTAGGCCTTCGCGGCGTCGATGATCGGGGGCATCAGGTTGCTCCCCGCGGCGCCGGGCTTGCCCCGCGCGGCGACGCGTACCGCATCGAGGGCGTCGCGCACGCGCGACGCGTCGCGCTCGGCCTTCACCTTGCGCAGGTTCGCGATCTGCGTCTTCTGGACTTCCTCGTCGACGCGAAGAAGGGGGATGTCCGCCTCGCCGTCGCTCTCGTACTTGTTCACGCCGACCATCACGCGCTCGCCGGATTCGACCTGGCGCTGGAACCGGTAGGCGCTCGCGGCGATCTCACGCTGGGGGTAGCCCTTCTCGATGGCGCTCACCATCCCGCCCATCTCGTCGATCCGGCGTATCGTCTGCGTCGCTTCGTCCTCGAGGCGCTGCGTGAGGTCCTCGACGTAGTAGGACCCGCCGAGCGGGTCGATCGTGCTGGCAACCCCGCTCTCCTCCGCGAGGATCTGCTGCGTCCGGAGAGCGATCGTCACGGCGTCCTCGGTCGGCAGGGCGTAGGTCTCGTCGAGCGAGTTCGTGTGGAGCGACTGCGTGCCCCCGAGGATCGCGGCCAGCGCCTGGATGGCGACTCGCACCACGTTGTTCTGGGGCTGCTGCGCGGTCAGCGAGACGCCCGCCGTCTGCGCGTGCGTGCGGAGCTTCATGCTCTCCGGGTTCTTCGCTCCGAACCGCTCTTTCATGATCCGCGCCCAGAGGCGGCGCGCGGCTCGCAGCTTCGCGATCTCCTCGAAGAAGTCGTTGTGCACGTCGAAGAAGAACGACAGGCGCGGCGCGAAGTCGTCCACGTGGAGGCCCCGCTCGACGCCAGCCTGGACGTACGCGATCCCGTCGGCGAGCGTGAACGCGAGCTCCTGCGCGGCCGTCGCTCCCGCCTCGCGAATGTGGTAGCCGCTGATGCTCACGGTGTTCCAGCGGGGCACCTCGCGGGCTGCGAACTCGATCATGTCGGTCACCACGCGCATGGCCGGGCGCGGCGGGACGAGCCAGGCGTGCTGCGCGATGAACTCCTTGAGGCAGTCGTTCTGCACCGTGCCCCCGATCCGCTCGCGAGGAATGCCGCGCGCGTCGGCGAGGGCCACGTAGAACGCGAAGAGGACGATCGCCGGGCCGTTGATGGTCATCGACGTCGTCACCCGGTCGAGCGGGATGTCCGCGAAGAGGACCTCCATGTCGCGGAGCGTGTCGACGGCGACGCCGCACATGCCCACCTCGCCGAGCGCGCGGGGGCTGTCGCTGTCGTAACCCATGAGGGTCGGGAAATCGAAGGCGGTGGAGAGGCCCGTCTGCCCCTGCGCGAGGAGGTACTAGAAGCGCTCGTTCGTCTGCTCGGGCGTCCCGAACCCCGCGAACATGCGCATCGTCCAGAGCCGGCCGCGGTACATCGTCGGCTGGACTCCGCGCGTGAACGGGTACTGACCGGGCAGACCGAGGTCGCGCAGGTAGTCGACCGGCACGTCGGCCGGCGTGAGCAGGGCAGGCACGTCCAGGCCGCTCCACGTCGAGAACCGCTCTTGTCGCGGCGGGACCTTCGCCTCCGCCTGGGCCACCCTCCGGGCGCGCCAGTCGGCGGTCGCCGACCGAATGCTCTCGAGATCGCCCGGAGCCTCGCCGTCGCCCGTGTACTCCTCCGGGTCCAGGACGGGAACGACCTTCTGGGCCATACAATGAAGGGTAGCGCTGTTTCGCGCTGCCCGCAGACGCCTCTACCGCTCGGCGCGGGGTCGGCTCGTCAGTCGGCCTTGGAGGGCTCGATCGCGCCCTCGAGCTTGTACTGCTTGTAGACCTTGAAACGCGACCAGACGAAGTACCCGGCGGCCGAGACGAGGCCGAGGCCGATCACCAGGTCGAACCGGTGCATGAAGCTCTTCAGCGGGGAGTGCTCGTCGAGGAGCTTGATGCCCAGCTGCTGACCCGCCCACCCGAGCGCGAGGCACCACGGCAGCGAGCCGATGAACGTGTACGCGTGGAACTTGGCGCGGTTCATCCGGGCCACCCCGGCGGGGAAGGCGATGAAGGTCCGCACGACGGGCAGCAGGCGGGCCAGCAAGATGATGATCTCGCCGTGCCTGTCGAACCAGCGATCGCCGAGCTCGAGCTCGTGCTTCGAGATGAGCAGGTAACGGCCGTAGCGCTCGATCGCGGGGCGGCCGCCCTTGGCGCCGATCCAGTAGGCGACCTCGCTCCCGAGGTTGCAGCCCAGGGCGCCGGCGATGGCCGCGAAGAGCAGGTTGAACGCCGGGACGTCGACGCCGTAGAGCGACTGAAGCGCGGCGGCCACCGACGGGTGCGACATGGCCCCCGCGTAGGGCATGATGAGCTCACTGGGGAGCGGGATGCACGCGCTCTCGATGGCCATGAGGAGCGCGACCCCGAGATAGGACAGCGCGGCCATCACGTGGACGCAGAACCAACCCAGGCCCCCGACGATCTCCTGAACCATTCGAGCCGCGGCTTACCCGCTCTTCCAGACACGGTCAAGCTGCGGGCGGCTTCAGCTCTCGCCGTTCGAGCTCCGCCGCTCGCCGTTACTCGACTCGCCGGCGCGGTCGGGCTCCTCGATCTGGATGA
>Ga0210388_10004064_pt1 | contig 11447 bp, 4 predicted proteins | sample IncBWC19OmetaG_FD_155485 | JGI IMG/M metagenome (GOLD analysis project Ga0210388, IMG submission 155485) | Forest soil microbial communities from Barre Woods Harvard Forest LTER site, Petersham, Massachusetts, United States - Inc-BW-C-19-O ...
TAGCCATTGGGAGACGTCACCACGCCGCAACTGCCCACGCCGATGAACTGTGTGCCCGTCCAGATCAGATTGGAAATGATGTTACCGTTGGGAGTTTCCCTAGTGACACTTTTTATCGATGCCCACTTGGTCCAAGCCATCCCATCGGATGAGGCCAAAAAATCCGTACCTGTACTGGGGAAGCTGGAGATTATTCCAGCCGGCAAGTGTGAGCGGCCATCGGCCACCGCCGCGACCAAATTTTTGCCGTTCCACGCAATGGCATGAATGTCATAATTTGTTCCCGGATTGCAACATGTCCAGCTGACGCCATCGGGCGAAACCAGCACGGTGCCAATATCGCCCACCGCCACAAACTGTGTACCCGCCCAGACTACGGAATTCAGGGCACTATCCACACCGGAAACTCGACTGGTCCAGACTGACCCATCGGGTGAGGTGAGTATCGCGCCACCCGTTCCCACGGCCACATATTGCTTCCCACTCCAAGCCAAGCCCGCTAAGTTTTGCGTACTACCTGAGGCACGATCAGTCCAAGTCAATCCATCGGTCGAAGTCTGAACCGCCCCCTTTAATCCTATTGCCACAAATTGCGTGCCGTTCCACAAAATGGCCACGAAGGTCTTACTTGGATCAATCCTGTGGCTGGACCATTTTACTCCATCCGGCGAAGTCATGACCGCACCCGAGTAACCGACCGCGACAAACTGCGAACCATTCCACGCCAGGGCGTTAAGACTCGCGGTGATTGTTGCGTTTGCAACCACCGGTAGCTTGGTCAAGCCATTGGGTGCGGTCAAATAGGAGGCGTCGTCGCCAGAAATTCGCCAGATTGGTCCGCTCCAATGGGTGACACCCGCAAGAATTTCCTTGGCGGAAGTTGCCTTGGTCCACGTCACTCCGTCAGGCGAGATCAGGAAATCTCCATCATTAAAAATGACAAACTCTGTGCCACTCCAAGCAATATGGCTGAACGAACCGCCCTCAACGGGGTTGCGGGTGATCCAAGTAACACCATCCAAGGAGGAATAAATTTTGGCAGGACCCACAACCACATATTGTGTGCCGTTCCAGGCGATGCCATTGAAGTGCAAGGTGGAACCCAAGGTTTGGCTGGCCCAGGTAGCTCCATCAGGTGAAGTCAGAATTCTTCCATCCCACCCCACCACCACAAATTGTTTGCCGTCCCAAAGCACGTCATCAAGCGGGACATTCGTTCCGGATTTTTGCTTGGTCCACACGAGCCCATCCGGAGAACTGAAAATACCACCGCTCATCCCCACGGCCACATAGTGGGAGCCGCCCCATGCAACTGCAATCAGGGTGGTATCAATTGGTCCTGTTGCACTAAAAGGCATGGTTGACCAGATAATACCATCAGGCGAAGTTCTAATTCCCATTCTCCCCACAGCGACAAAATTATGGCCGCCCCAAGTTATGCTGTTTATGGCAGTACCTGCGTGTCCAGTTGGAATACCAAAATCCCCAACTAAATCTGGCGAGCGATACGTCCATTGGACGCCGTCAGGTGAAGTCGCACACGAGCCATAGCGACCCATGGTCACTATCATGGTGCCATTGGAGGCAAAGAATGTCATGGCAGTGGCGTTTCCCGTCCCCGGCAGTGGATTACGCAAGACCCATTCATCCTCGGCCATTGCGGCATGCGTGGTCACCAGCAGCCCAAACATCGCCACCAGCAATATTCCTGACATCGTGGCACTCAAACATTCCCTTTCCTTAAATAGAGGATTCATAGGGGTAGTGGTAATGCCCGTCGATAACCCATCAACGGGCGGGTGTAAATTCCAAGGGAACCAAGCCAACCGTGCGTTCGAGACCCAATTTTAGGGTAAACCGGGTATTATCAAGCCAAGTTTCATATTTCCCACCCCTCCATCAGCCTGCCAAATCCCCCGCTTTTTCCCCTTGCCCACCACCCCGGCTTCCGGCAAGATTAACCTCCCTTGTCTTGCCAGCGACCCACTCTGGGTTGCTGCTCCCGCCGGTTTCCCGGCGGCGCAAAACATCCCTCCTCAACCCTCAAACAACCTTCAACCCTGCAAAAGTCGGCCCTAACTGGCTGAATTTTGCCGGTCTGGTTAGCATAATACTATGAGTTCAGTCATGGAACAACTGCTCGCAGAGAGCAGCTTCACCCCCCTCAAAGCTGGCGTCGTCGTCAAAGGCACTGTCACCGAAATCCGGGCCAACGAAGTCATCGTGGACATCGGCGGCAAAGCCGAAGGCTCCATCCCCCACAACGAATTTGTCGATGTCGGCGCGCTGCAAATCGGCTCGCAGATCGACGTCTTCCTCGAAAAACTCGAAGACAAGGACGGCAACCCCGTTCTCTCCTACGATAAAGCCGAGCAGAAGAAGAATTGGGAAAACATCCTGACGAAGTGCTCGGAAGGCACCATCGTCTCCGGCCGCGTCAAAGGCAAGGTCAAGGGCGGCCTCATCGTCGGCATCGGCGTCGACGCCTTCCTGCCCGCCTCGCAAATCGACGTGCAGCCCCCGAAGAATCTGGATCAATACCTGAACCAGACTTACGACTTTAAGATCCTCAAAATCAACCTCGACCGCAAAAACATCGTCGTTTCGCGCCGGGAATTGATTGAAGAGCAGCGCCAGTCCAAGCGCCGCGCCCTGCTCAACGACGTCAAGCCCGGCACCCTCCGCCGCGGCGTCGTCAAGAACATCACCGATTACGGCGCGTTTGTGGACCTCGACGGCCTCGACGGCCTGCTCCACATCACCGACATGAGCTGGGGCCGCGTCTCCCACCCGAGCGAAATGCTCAAGGTTGGCGAGGAACTGAGCGTCATGATCATCGAAGTGGACCGCGACCGCGAGCGTGTCTCCCTCGGCCTCAAGCAGACCACGCCGAATCCCTGGGACGGCATTGAGCAGAAATTCGCCGTCGGCACGAAGGTACACGGCAAGGTCGTCAACCTCGTTCCCTATGGCGCGTTTGTGGAAATCCAGGAAGGTGTCGAAGGCCTCGTGCACGTCACCGAACTGTCGTGGACGAAGCGCATTTCCAAGCCCAGCGAAGTCCTCAAAGTCGGCCAGGAACTCGACGCCGTGGTGCTCGCCGTCAACAAGGAGGAGCAGAAAATCTCCCTCGGTGTGCGCCAGCTCGAAGTCAACCCGTGGTCAATGGTTCGCCACAATTACCCGGTCGGCGCGCGCGTGCGCGGCAAGGTGCGCAACCTCACCAATTACGGCGCGTTCATCGAACTCGAAGAGGGCATCGACGGCATGGTGCACGTTTCCGACCTCAGCTGGACGCGCAAGGTCAACCACCCGTCGGAAGTGCTCAAGAAGGCCGACGAAGTCGAAGCCATCGTGCTCGATGTGGACACCGACCAGCAACGCATCTCGCTTGGCATGAAGCAGCTCACGCAAGATCCGTGGGAAGAGATTGACCGCTACTTCCGTGTCGGCGACGTGGTCAAGGGCAAGGTCTCCAAGATCACCAACTACGGCGCGTTTGTCGAACTCGCGAACGACATCGACGGCCTGGTGCACATCTCGCAAATCAACGAAGACCGCGTCGAGAAAATCAAGGACGTGCTCAAAGTTGGCCAGGAAGTCACCGCGCGCGTCATCAAGGTGGATCATAACGACCGCCGCATCGGCCTCTCCATCAAGGCCGCGACGTATGATGCCTCGCAACTCGCCGCGGAAGTGGCCGCGTTCGAGCGCATCAAAGGCGACACGGACATGACCAGCCTCGGCGACATCCTCGACGAAGCGACGAAGTAAAACTTACTTCGCCCCGTTTCGCTCCCCAAAAAGGGACGGCCTCACCGCCGTCCCTTTTTTGCGGGCGTTTTTTCCGCGCTGCCCTACCCCTTCGTCGTCACCGGCACCAGCGGCCCCGGCGCGTTGGGTTCATTTTTAAAAATCACTTTCAAATATACGGGGGTTGTCGGCGCAAGATTGTATTGCTGGAGCATCCAACTGCGCACAAATTTCTCGATGGATTCGCGCGCAATCGGAAAATATAGCCCGACTTGCGCCTCCGCCCGGCTGTTCAATTTCACGGTCAAGTCCTTGAGCAAATTATCCTTCAAGTCGGAGCCGTTCATGGAGTTCTTCGTTTCCAATTGGGCGGTGTCCACCGAAGGGCTGAGCGGGCGCATGGCGGGCGCAATGACTTCACCCACCACACCCGCGGACGTGATTTGCACGTTCAATTCCCACGGGTCGGTCAAAGCGACGTAATAATGGTAAGTCACCGGCACGCGGACCTCGGCAGTTGACGTGCCCAGCCAACTGGCGTCTTGCGCGCTGAAATCCTCCGTCGTCCGCCCTTCGGCGACAAGCATCCGGTTTTTCATGTCCGGCTGCAGGGACACGAGATGCTCCGTAAAAGTCGTCGTGACTTGATGCGCAGTGATGGCCTCGGCCAATTTTTCCATGCCTTTGACGACGCTCCCGCCCGCCATGGCCAATTTCTCCGCCTGCGCACCGGGGCTGCATTGTTGCACCACCACCGCCATCAACCCGCACCCCGCGGCAAACATCACCGCGAGCGGCCAGCCCATATGCCGGAACACCCCACCACCGGAATTGCCTCCCGCATCCCCGCCCGCCCCGGCTCCGGTGGAAGGATTCGGCTCTACAGGTGGGATCGGCTCGGCCATGAATTAAGCATAGAACTCTCCCGCCAAATGACGAGTATAAAGGAGCCTGACACCCCGATCCGACGGTGGTTCCCCGCAAGAAACCTGCCGCCATAAACTCCGGCAAGCAGGGTGTGTGAGTTCGAGTTTAGCGAGATGCGGCGATTCAACCCCCGTCTGGTAATCACAAAAATAATTGTATATTATTTTGAACTACGGAGCAACATCATCCGTCGTCGCCGCAGCGCCCGGCGTTGCAAAGCGCTGGATTTGCGCGAGCAAACGCGTTTTGCCCAAATCAGTGAGGCCCGTCGCGGCCTGCACCGCGGCGGCGGCCGCCGTCGGATTGGCGCGGCCCCATACCTGCACCACACCACGTGCCTGCTGGGTGCGAACCGTCACGTCGCTGATGCTCATCGCCCAGGTGAATGCCGAAGACACATCCGTGCTCGTCAGTGCCTTGACAACTTCCTTCGCCGCGCCGTCACGCGCCTCGCCCGTGGGCAGGGTGTTTATCCACTGGCCCGCCGCCGCGGGATCCGCCTGTATCCAATTGGCCGCGACAGACTGCGTCGCGCTCACCAACGCCGGGCCCGGCGGCAGGTTGCCGAGCGACGCGGCGGCGGCGACCGGGTCGGAGGCGCTCCACGTGCCGATGACTTTGCCGAAAATCGTCGTCTGCGTTGGCCCTGGCTCCATCGTTTGCGCGAGGGCGAAGGCCTGCTCCGGGTCGGTCTTGATCAACTGGGTCGCCACGCTGTCGAGCGCCACCGCGCGTGTGGCGTCGTCCGGCAAAGTTTGCAGCCAGGCCGTGGCCGCCGCGGGGTCGAGCGCCGCGCGCGCCGAACCGATGGCCGCCAAGAGCTTGGAATATTGCGAGTAGCCCGTCCCAAGGTCGGAGACATACGCCATTGCGGCATCCGGGTCATTGCGCGCCCAGGCCGTAATGGCGTTCACCTCCAACCCACTCTTCACCGCTGACACCGTGCCATTGCCCGAGGCGTCGTCGAGGAAGCGCAGCCAATTCAAGTCCGCCTGCGGATCGAGTTCGGCCCAGTTCTGCGAGATTTGCGTGACCGAGTTGATGCGGTTGCCCCCACCCGCGATCATCTTGCCCAGCAAGTCCACCGCGGCCTGCGGATCGAGCTTGCTCAGCGGATCCATCACCGCAGTCTCCGCCTGTTTGAGCGCGTCGCCATTCATGTTCGCGAGCGCCCATGCCGAGGCAGCCTGCGGGTCGTCCAGTGCCCAGTCGGAGACGACTTTAATAGTAAGCGTGTTGCGCGTGGGGACGTTGGCGACACTCGCCACAAAGTCCAGCGCCTGCTGCGGATCCTGGCGGGAGAGCGTGCTGAGCGCGAGGGTGATGGCCTGATTGCGCGTTACGCCATCGGCCAACGGCCCGGCCCACGCAAGCAGGCCTTGCGGATCCGCCGCCGCCCAGCCCTGCATCACGCTCTGCAGCGCGGCAGTGCGGTTGCGGTCGGCTGGCAGCGCCATCGCCGCGGCCATCGCCGCTTTCGGGTCCTGCGCGGCCCACGCTGCGAACGCCTCGCCTAGCGCCGCCGTGTAGGTCGCATTGAGCGGCATTTTTGCCAGCGCGGCAAGGGCTCCCTGCGGGTCGCTGACAATCATGCTCTGCACAATCTGGCCGATGACTTGTTGTTTTAGCCGCGGGTCGGTTATGTCGCCGGCCTCGGCTAGCGCTTGCGCCGGGTTTGCGTTCGCCCAATCCGCAAATACGATTGCCACCAGTGCGTTGTGCCCAAGCCGGTTCGGCACGGCGGCGGCCCATTGCAGCGCGACCTGCGGCGCGAGCTTGACCAGACGATCCACCAGCATCGAAAGCGCCAATTCGCCCGGTGAGTTGTTTAACCCCGCGCTGCGGCCTGCGTTCGAGGTCTGCACCAAATAATCCAGCAAGGGGCGGATGGACGCGGCGTCGAGCCCCCGTACCAATGTCGTCAGTCGCAACATCATGTCGAGCGGATCCTTGAGCGCGAGGATGCTCTTTAACGTGTTGAGGTTGGCGTCGGGCGTCGTTGCGGAGGTTGTTGCTGCGCCCTTGGTTTCATTTGCGAAAGACGCATCGTGCTTGGACGCATCGGCTTTCAGCGCAGAGATTTGCTGTTGTTGCATCGCCAGCGGAATGGCCGCAAGCGCCAGCATAGCCGCCACGGTGAGGAGGATTTTAGTTTTGGTGCTCATAAGAAAAGTTTTCCAGAAAAGATGGGGCAGCGCGCCCGCGGACGCCGCCTTGGCGAACGACGCCCCCGCCACTTGCGCGCCTAACCCCGCAGGCGGCGCAATGGCTGCTTGGGCCTCGAGTGCCGTAGCCAGCAGCGCAGTGAAGGTGGTCACCCCCCGGCGCGCGAAGTGCTGCCGCAACTTCTCCAACGCGCGCTCCACGCGCTTGTTCGCGGTGTTTTCGGCGATGCCGAGGATTCCCGCTGCCTCGCGATGGCTCATCCCCTCGAAAAAGCGTAACAGCAGCGCGTTGCGCTCGTCGTTCCCGAGCCGTCCGACGGCTTCGTCGAGCAAGGGTTGCAGTGAGTCCGCAATCGCGGCGTCTCCCATATTATGGTCATGCATGGCGGCGGCCTCCTGTTCGCGGGCGCGGCGGCGGCGCTCACCGCGCACCCATTTGTGCGCGAAGTTGCGCGTGGTGGTATGGAGCCAGCCAGCGAGGGTGTCGTGCCCCGTCAGCGCGCCCGCGCGCACGGCCAACGTCGCGAAGACCGACTGCGCCACGTCCTGCGCGGACTGCGCCTGGCCGCCTGTGAGTCTCCAGGCCGCGCCATAGACGAGCGGCAGATGACGTTGCACCAGCTCAGTAAAGGCGGCCTCGTCTTTGGTCTCAGCGTAGCAGCGCAGCAGTTCGCGGTCGGGTGTCATGTGGTTCTGTCATCATAATACCCGAATCTTGCGGAATCTGACCAAAAAAATCACCGCTTTCGAGTGGGACGCTCCCTTGCAACGAGTTAACCCACCACCTTCTCCACCGCCATCCCCAAAGCAATTTCCTATCAGAGTTGAGAACCCCAACCCCGCATTGACAATCTGGCCTGACCTTTGCTACAAATTCACCTGACAGTAACGCAGCCAAAGCTCCTTGGCGTCAAATCCGGGGAGCGCGGGGGACCCAATTCGTTGTAGCGCGCAAGCGCCGCAGCCGGGGCGCAGGGTCGCGGGAAACCGCGGTCCAGGCCACTTCTCAGGCCTAGCCCGTCAGCTAACCTCGCCGGCATCGGGAAGGGTGATTGGGGGAGCGCAGCCAGCGCCACCACCGTTGCCCGCCAACTAATTTCCACCGCCCTGTCCGGAGGAAACCTATTATTGGGCAACAACTTATGAACAGCAAGAAGTCCGTTACGCGACTCTTCAAAGACACGATCATTGGCAAGGAACGCCATCTGACGGAAGAGGGTCTTTTTCACAAAATCTCGCTGGTCACCCTGCTGGCTTGGGTGGGGTTGGGGGCGGACGGCCTTTCCTCCGCCTGTTACGGCCCGGAAGAAGCATTTAAGGCTCTCTTGGATTACCCACATCTGGTGCTTTTCGTCGCACTAATGACCACGCTGACGATTGTCATCATCTGCGCCAGCTACTCTCAAATCATCAGCCTGTTCCCGTCCGGGGGCGGAGGCTACGTAGTGGCCAGCCGGTTGCTCTCGCCCACTTTTGGCGTCATCTCCGGCTCAGCTCTACTGATTGACTATGTGCTAACGATTTCGACCTCGGTGGCCGCGGGCAACGACGCCCTTTTCAGCTTTTTTCCCGATACCTGGCAAAGGTGGAAAGTCCTGTTGGAGATTCTGGGCATCCTCTTCCTCGTAATGCTTAATCTGCGCGGGGTGCGCGAATCCGTGACGGTGCTTCTGCCGGTTTTCTTTCTCTTTCTGCTCACGCACGGGTTCATGATTATCTACGGCTTCTTCGTCCACTCGCACGAACTGTTTGCGCTGGGCAGCGACACCGCCCAGTCCATCCACGAGGCTTCGTCCAAAATCGGTATGTTCGGTATACTCGGGCTGTTAATGGGCGCGTATAGCAAAGGTGCCGGCACATATACCGGGATTGAGGCGGTCAGCAATGGCCTGGCCGTTTTGCGCGAACCTCGGGTGCGCACGGGCCGCCGCACGATGATTCTCATGGGCCTTTCCCTCGCCGGCATGGTTGGCGGTTTGCTCATTGGTTACTTGTTGGTGAATGCGGTACCTGTTCCTGACAAGCCGCTCAATTGGGTGCTGATGACTTCGCTCACGCAAAGCTGGGGTAGCGCGGGTGGTGTATTTGTCGTCATCGCCATGCTCAGCGCCGCCGCCCTGTTGTTCATTGCCGCGCAAACCGGATTTCTCGACGGCCCACGCGTGCTCTCGAACATGGCGCTCGACCGCTGGATGCCCAACCGCTTCGCCGCGCTCAGTGACCGCTACGTCACCCTTTGGGGCATCCTCATCATGGGCTTTTCCGCGGCAACCTGCTTGTGGCTCACGGGTGGCTCAGTGGATTTGCTGGTGACACTTTACGCCATCAACGTTTTCATCACCTTCACGCTTTCCCAGCTCGGCATGGTGCGCCATTGGTGGCAGGTGCGCAAGGAAACCACCGGCTGGCGTCACCGCCTCGCCATCAACGCGGTCGGCATGACGCTGACGAGCATCATCCTCGTCATGATGGTTGTGACCAAGTTCCGCGAAGGCGGCTGGGTTACTTTGACGGTGACTGCGGTGCTCGTGGGGGTGGCGTTTCTCGTGCGGCGGCATTACGACGCCGTGCGCCGCCAGCTCAAGCGCATGGACTTCATCCTTGAGGCCGCGATGATCCCGCCGCAGCCCGGCGCGAAGGATTTCGCCCCGACATCGCAACGTACTGCGGTATTCCTCGTCAATGGCTTCAATGGTCTCGGTCTGCACACCCTTTTTGGCGCGGCCCGGCTTTTTGGCGGTGGCTTCAAGCGCATCATCTTTGTTTCCGTTGGCGTGGTGGACGCCGGTAACTTCAAAGGCTCCGCAGAATTGGAAAACTTGAAAGCCCACGTCAAGGAAGAGGGCGATAAATATGTGCATTTCATCACCGCGCGCGGTGGCCAGGCCGAAACTTACGCCGCCATCGGCCATGATGTGCTCGACGAGCTGGAGAAAATCCTGCCCGACCTGATGGATAAGTATCCCAATGCCGTTTTCTTCAGTGGCCAGTTGGTTTTTGAAAAGGAAACCATCATCACCCGTTTGCTGCATAATTACACCGCCTTTGCAATTCAGCGCCGACTCTTCCTACATGGCCTGCCATGTGCTATAATCCCGATGCGCGTTGAAAACGCCCCCGGCGAGGCCCCCAAGCCGCGCGCCCCAACTCCTCCCACCGCCCCCGCACCCTCGGCCTCACCCGCCTAAGTGTGCCTTGTGCCATAACTTTCACCCGTAAGATAAATCTAACGCATGCCGAAACGCAGCTCCGTCACCAAGTTTGTGAAAAACACGGTCATTGGCAAAGAACGCCAACTGACCGAGCAGGGCCTATTTCACAGCCTGTCACTTGTCACTCTACTGGCCTGGGTGGGGCTGGGCGCGGACGGCCTGTCCTCCTCTTGTTACGGTCCCGAGCAAGCCTATAAGGCGCTGGTCGACACCCAAGGGCATACTTACTACCCCATGGCGGTGTTCATCGCGGCCATGTCCGCGCTGACCGTCATCATCATATCCGCCAGTTATTCGCAAATCATCGGCGTGTTTCCCTCTGGTGGTGGTGGTTACGTTGTCGCCAGCCGGTTGCTGAATCCGACCCTTGGCGTCATCTCCGGCTCCGCGCTGCTGATTGACTACGTGCTGACGATTTCCATTTCCATCGCCAGCGCGATGGACGCCACGTTCAGTCTGGCGCCGGGTTGGGTTCATTGGAAATTTGTCGCGGAAATCGGCGCATTGCTTTTCATGACCTTGCTCAACCTGCGCGGAGTGCGCGAGTCGGTGATGGTCATGTTGCCGGTCTTTTTTATCTTTCTCATCACGCATGTCTTTGCCGTCCTTTACGCTTTCGGCACCCATTCCAGCACTTTTGTCTCCCTCGGCAGCGATACGGTTAGCGCCACCCATTCGGCCACGGGCACCTTGGGTTTGTTCGGTATGCTGGCCCTGTTGCTTAGCTCCTATAGTATGGGCGCAGGCACTTACACCGGCATCGAGGCCGTCAGCAACGGTATGTCCATATTACGCGAGCCGCGGGTGCGCACAGGCCGCCGCACGATGGCGCTCATGGCCCTCTCCCTCGTGGGCATGGTCGCGGGGCTGATGGTCGCTTACCTGCTGGTGCATGTGGATGTGACCCAAACCGGAGGCGGGACGAAAACCCTCAACGCTGTGTTGTTTGAATCTTTGACGAGCAGTTGGCCGCATCCGTTAGCGCAAGGTTTTATCTTTGTCGCTCTCGTCAGTTCAGCGCTGTTGCTGGTCATCGCTGCGCAAGCCGGTTTTCTCGGCGGCCCTCCCGTGCTTGCGGCCATGGCGATCGACCGCTGGATGCCCAACCGCTTCGCCGCGCTGAGCGACCGCTACGTCACCCTCAACGGCGTGGTCATCATGGGCGGCTCGGCCTTGCTGATTCTCCTGTTTACCCATGGTTCCGTGGAGCTGCTGGTCGTCCTCTACGCCATCAACGTATTCATCACTTTCAGCCTGTCGCAACTGGGCATGGTGCGCCACTGGTGGCAGGTGCGCAATACCGAGACCGGCTGGAAGCACAAAATGGCGATTAACGCTCTCGGCCTCGTCCTCACCACTTGCATCCTCATCGTCATGATTGTGCAAAAAT
>Ga0210388_10004065_pt1 | contig 11446 bp, 9 predicted proteins | sample IncBWC19OmetaG_FD_155485 | JGI IMG/M metagenome (GOLD analysis project Ga0210388, IMG submission 155485) | Forest soil microbial communities from Barre Woods Harvard Forest LTER site, Petersham, Massachusetts, United States - Inc-BW-C-19-O ...
CCGTCCGCCGCGTGCATCACGACGACGGCCTCGACCCCCATGGCGCCGTTCTTGGTGGCGCCGAAGCTGAGCACGTCCGCGCACGAGGCGATCTCGGCGACGGAGCATCCGAGGAACGCGGTGGCGTTGGCCAGCCGGGCGCCGTCCAGGTAGACGCGCAACTGGTTGGCCGCGCAGAACTGCTTGATCGCGCGGAGCTCCGCGAGGGAGTAGCAGGTGCCCATCTCGGTGGACTGGGTCACGGCGACCACGCCCGGCTGTGCGAAATGCTCGTCGCCGCGGCCGGCCAGCCGGCCGGCGATCAGCTCGGGCGTGATTTTGCCGTCGGCCGAGGGGACGGTCAGCAGCTTGGTACCGAGGATCCGCTCGGCCGCGCCGCACTCGTCGGTGTTGATGTGGGCGGTCTCGGCGCAGATAACGGCCTCGTGCCGGCCGAGCAGGAGACCGAGGCCCATCACGTTCGCCCCGCTGCCGTTGAGGACCAGGTAGGCCTCGCCGTCGGCGCCGCAGAGCCGCCTGAGATCGGCGGTCGCCTGCTCCGTCCACGGGTCAGCGCCGTAGGCAGTCGCGTCGCCGGCGTTGGCCTCGACGATCGCGCGCATGACGTCCGGGTGGGTGCCTGCGTGGTTGTCGCTGCCAAAACTCTTCCGTGGTGCCTGGCCGGTCATCCGGTCCCTCCAAGTGCATAACTAAAGATCAGCGGTCACAGCATTCCCTGCCGGTGAGCGGGGTACCATGCCAAAATAGTGGCTAGTTCACGCTGACCTGATCGGGGAACAGAACGGGATGTCGCGCCGACTTGTCAACATCACACTGGATAATCTCGGTGATCTTCCGCTGAGCTGCCGTTCCTGTGTCTTCTGGGAACTCGATCCGGTGAGCAAGTCCCGTGCCGAGGCCAATGACCCAGCGCTGGAAAAAGAGTCCTGGATCTCCTCGGTACTGCTCGAATGGGGCAGTTGCGGGAAGATCCTCTACGTCGACGGGGTTCCGGCGGCCTATGTGCTTTTCGCGCCGCCGCAGTACGTACCGCGGTCGGTCGCCTTTCCGACGAGCCCGGTGAGCGCGGACGCGGTGCTGCTGATGACGGCGCGCGTGCTCAGCGAGTTCTCCGGCGGCGGTCTTGGGCGGATGCTCATCCAGGGCATGGCCAAGGACCTCACGCGACGCGGCGTGCGCGCGATCGAGGCATTCGGCGACAAGCAGTGGACCGCTCCCGCGTGCGTCCTCCCGGTCGATTACCTGCTCGCCGTCGGATTCAAGACCGTCCGCCCGCACCACCGCAACCCACGGCTGCGGATGGAACTGCGGACCGCACTGACATGGCGCGAGGACGTCGAGGTTGCCCTGGAGCGACTGCTCGGATCGATGACGCCGGAGCGGGTTCTGCTACGGCCAAGCCCGGCTGCGGCGAACGCCCAGGCGTGATGCGCCGGGCGGACGTCACGCACCGTCCGCCAAAAGAGAAGCGGGACGCTGCGAGGGAACCCCCGCAGCGCCCCGCGCCAGCTCTTAGAAGAGCTAGATGAACTCAGCCAGGTCCTTCAGCAGAGCAGACTTCGGCTTAGCGCCCTTGATCTGCTTCACGACCTCCCCGTTCTGAAACACGTTCAGCGTCGGGATGGCGAGGATCTGGTACTTCTGCGCCACGGCCGGGTTCTCGTCGACGTTCAGCTTGACGACGTCGATCTTGTCGGCGTGCTCGCTGGCGATCTCCTCGAGGACCGGCGCGATCATCCGGCACGGGCCGCACCACTCGGCCCAATAGTCGACGATGACCGGCTTGCTGTTCTTGAGAACCTCCGCCTCGAAGGTCTCGTCGGTGACGGCCCTAGTGGTACCCATGTGATCACACCTTTTCTGTTGAACCCTGTGTTCTATGAGCTGACGGCTGCTGTGGCTGTGGCAGCTTCGGCGTCCGCGTGCTCGGCGAGCCAGCGCTCCGCGTCGATCGCGGCGGAGCAGCCGCTGCCTGCCGCGGTGATGGCCTGCCGGTACACGTGATCCACCACGTCGCCGCAGGCGAAGACGCCCTCGATCGCGGTCCTGGTGGACCGGCCCCTGACCTCGAGGTAGCCCTCGTGGGTGATGGGAAGCTGGCCGACGAACAGTTCGCTGCGGGGCGAGTGGCCGATCGCGATGAACGCGCCGCCCACCGGCAGCACGGTCTCTTCGCCGCTCCTGGTGTTCCTGACCTTCAGGCCGCACAGCTTGCCGTCGCCGACCATCTCGATCGGCTCGCTGTCCCACTGGAACTTGATCTTGGGGTTGGCGGCCGCCCGCTCGGCCATGATCTTCGAAGCGCGGAGCTTGTCGCGCCGGTGCACGATCGTCACCGTCTTGCCGAACCGGGTGAGGAAGAGCGCCTCCTCGACGGCCGAGTCGCCGCCGCCGATGACCGCGATGTCCTGCTCACGGAAGAAGAAACCGTCGCAGGTCGCGCACCACGAGACGCCGTGCCCGGACAGCTCCTTCTCGCCCGGCACGGAGAGCTCCTTGTACTTGGACCCGGTCGCGATGATCACGGCCTTGGCCAGGTACGTCTCGGATTCGGTCTTCACCACCTTGGGCGAGACGGTGAGGTCGACCTCGATGACATCATCGGCCAGCAACTCGGCCCCGAACCGCTCCGACTGCTTGCGCAGGTGGTCCATCAGGTCCGGGCCCATGATCCCGTCGGGGAACCCGGGGAAGTTCTCCACATCGGTTGTCTGCATGAGTGCGCCGCCCGCGGTCACCGACCCCTCGAACACCAGGGGGGAAAGCTTGGCCCTGGCCGCGTAGATCGCGGCGGTGTACCCAGCGGGGCCGGAACCGATGATGATGACGTCACGTACGTCGCTCACTGCATGCGCCTTTCTCCAAGACTTGCCTACGCCTCAACCGATACTAGGGCGCGGAGATTCCCGGCTCGCCCTCGAGCGGCACTGTCACGATGAGCTGCGTGTCGGTCGCCGTGCAACCGAGTCGCACCACCCACACCCGAGTCGGCACCGCGATGATGTAAGCCGGGATCCCGTCATAGCTGGCCCGGTCCACCAGACTCGGCGCGGCGCCGCCGGTGAGCTTCGACACGCACCCCGTCAGCCCGGGCGATGGAGTGCTGCGACCGACGCCGAAGGTGCTCGCGGCCGACGAGGCGGGCGCCGTGGCGCTGGCCGAGTTGTCGGGCGCGGCGGGACCGAGGCTGCCGAAGTCGTGGCGGCCCAACTGGCCCCGCACCTGGCTGGCGAGCGTCGATCGCTCATACACAGTGCCGGTCGAGTAGACCAGGAAGCCGGTCGGGGCGTCGGCCGAGGGCTCGTCGCTAGCGTCCCCCGGTTGCGCTTCCGACGCCCGTCCTGCAGACGGCCGCGAGACGCTGCCGCCAGCCGCGGCCGTCGCCGACTGGCTCGATGACGCGCTGGCCGCGTACGACGAGGAGGCCGAGCTGCCGCTTCCGCGGGTGACCAGGAACCCGAACCCGGAGAGCACCAGGCAGCTCACCAGCACCCAGCTCGCCGCCTGTAGAGAGGGCATCCGGAGCCTGCGACGGCGGCCATCCGGTCGCGAGGTGCCCGGCCTGGAGGCCCTGGCCGCGCTTCTGGGCATCCTTGGCCCACGGCGGGGTCTGCGGGCGGACGGGGCTGACGGGCCGCCCGCCGTAGCGGCGGGGGAAGAGCCTTCAGGATCAGCCGAACGGACCCTGTCCTTCGCGTCGTCGGCTCCGGCAGCCGCCGTCAGCGGGCCGGCGGCCTCAGCGGCGGCGCGCGGCTCGGTCGTTGCCCGCGCGGCCGCCTCGGCCGCGATGGCCGCGCTGATCCGCGCCTCGACGGACGCGGGGAGGGCAGGGCTGCGCACCGACGCGAGGAGTGAGGTGACCTCGGACAGGTCATGGTCCGAGTACCCCCCGTCGGGATGCTCCGGGTCAGGAAGCCCGGCGTCCGGGTGCCCGTCGTCCGGATCTTCCCATTCCGGTGGCCACTGCCCGCTCATACGCCTCCTCCCTGCTCAGATGAGACGCCGTCGGCGAGCGGACGGTTCCCGCCGTCCGGATAATTGGCACGCAGATGCGAAAGATACGGAAGAAGCCGCACCCGCCCGCGGGCGCACCGGCTCTTCACCGTGCCCTCGGAAACGCCCAGGATCGCGGCGGCGTCGGCCACCGGATAGCCGAGCATGTCGACCAGAACGAGCGCGGCCCGCTGCGGTGGCGGCAGCGCGCGCAGCGCCGTGTCCACGTCCAGCCGGATGTCGACGGCATCCGCGCGATTCACCTGGCCGCCCGCGGCGGCGGTATCGATTCGCGGCTCGGGCACCGCCAGTTCGTCCGGGTCGCCCGACCAGCTGACCGACCGCCGCGACGACCGACGGCGCAGCAGGTCAAGCGAGGCGTTGACCACGATCCGGTGCAGCCAGGTGGTGACGGCGGAATCGCCGCGGAAGTTGTCGGCCCGCCGGAAGGCCGAGATCATCGCCTCCTGGAGCGCGTCGGCCGCATCGTCCGGGTCGCAGACGATGCGCAGGGCGACGGCCCACAGCCGGTCCTTGTGGCGCAGGAACAGCGCGCCGAAGGCCTCCTGGTCCCCGGCTAGGTGCAGCCGGAGCAATTCGGCGTCGGACGAACCGTGCGAGGTCTCCGGGGCGCCCGGGCCGGACCCGAGGCGGGCGGGTCCGGATGTGCCCGTGCCACCGTCCGCGGCCACGGCAGCCGCTCCCGCCCCGCCGCTAGCCTGCCGCGGAGACCGCGGTCCCGCGTACCACGACGTCGTAGATGAGACCCTGGTAGATCGTCTGGCCATTTGCCTGGGCCACGATCGATTGACTCGGGTTGATCGCAACCGGCAGGCTGGTCAGCCAGATCAGCACGTACTGACCGGTTGCGTTCGCCTTGGCCGAACGCACGTTGAAGTCATGATCCCCGCTGGCCTTGGCCGAGGGCGAGACCAGGGTGAAGTTGCTCAGGGCGGTGGGAGAGCTCGCGAGAGAAGGGCCGGAGTTGCCTAGGTAGATCCGCGCCGTGGTGGTGCCCGGGCCGAAGTCCACCTCGACCTGGCTCAGCTTGACCTCTTTGCCCATGTTGATCAGCAGCCCGACACCGGTCTTCAGACCGCCGAAGGCCGGACTGCCGAAGTAGTCGGCGGTGGCCCAGCCGGACTTGCCGTTTCCGTCGATGGCATTGGCCGCCTCGGTCGGGTCCTCAGTGTTGCCGGGAGTGCTCGTGCTGAGGGGGTTGAACGAGGTGGCGCCGGCAGGCGTGAGGACGGTTCCGGCGGCCGTGGCGGGGTGCGAGGAGGTGGCGGAGGACTTCGCGCGCGCCCCGGTGCCGCCGCTGGCGCTGTTGTTGTTGTCCGACTTGCGGAAGCCGACCGCCCACACGGTGGCCGCGATCGCCGCCAGCACGAGCACGACGACCACCGAGAGCAGCGCCCGGCTCAGCCCCCGACGGGGGCCTGCCTGGTACGGGCCCGGCTGGTAGCCGCGCCCGCCCGAGGAGGACTGCGCGGACTGCCTGCGCTCCGGGTACGGGACGGTGCCCTGCTGGCCCCCGCTCTGCCAGGTGTCGGGGTCATTCGGGTTGGACGGGTAGCCGCCGTAACCGCCCCGGTCCTGGTAGCCGCGTTCGGTGTAGCCGGCCGGCGCCGGGGGAGCGGGCTCGGGGAGCGGGACGGGCGGGGCGACGCCGGCGATGGCGTCCGCGAACGCGGCCGGGGACTGGATGGGCGGTCCCTGCCTGGTCGTCCGCTGCAGCAGGGCGCGGACGATCACGCTGTCGATGGCCGAGGAGACGTCGGCCGAGACCTGGCGCGGGGTGCAGACCACCCCGTCGGAGACGGGGGCGGCCGGCAACCGGGCCGGCTGTTCTCCGGGCCAGTAACCGGTCAGCGCGGCGTAAAGCAGCCCGGCCAGCGCGATGGTGTCGGCGATGGCGGGATCGTGGCCGTCGGTCCCTGTCAGTCCGTCGCCCGCCAGCGCCGCGTCGATGCCGAGGCCGGTGATCTTGGCGCCGCTTGACCGCGTCCAGCACAGCGCGTCCGGGGTGAGCCGCAGGTGCGCCTGCCCGACGGCGTGCGCGCCGGCTAGCGCGCGGGCGGCCTCGGAGATGAGCGAGCAGGCCCGGCCCGGGTCGAGCGGGCCGTCGGCGAGCATGTCGGTCAGCGTCTCGCCGCTCACCCACTCGAGCACCACGTACGCCTGGCCGCCGCCGTCCTCGACGTCGAAGACCTGCGACATTCTCGGGTCGGTGAGCCTGCTGGCGGCGCGGGCGGCGGTCACGACCTGCGAAATTCGCGGGAAGCCGGACGCGAACGTGAGCACCGACACGGGGCGCGCGAGCGTCTCGTCGATGGCCTTCCACATGGTCCAGCCGTTCCCGGCGGTGACCTGGTCCACGAGCCGATAGCGTCCGGCGAGTCGGGTACCTGGTTCAGAGGTGTACGTGCTCATACCTAAGCCAAGAGCGGGGCCGACTCTCGGCCTCCTTCCAGCCCCTGAATGTCCACGATCACCGCATGGCTCGCATTGGCGCGGACGCCGCGAGCCCTCCCCATGTTAGACCCCACCGCCGTCGGCAACTGGCCGGAGACGAGGGACGCCCCTACCGTTATATGCGACTCCTGCAAATATCTCACGGTCGCCCGCGAAGTATTCTGTTGAGTTGGCCTGTGTCCGATGTCTGTTCCGCAAAAAGTCATCCTTCCGCCATCTACCCGAACCGGCCCCCAACAGACCGCATCAGGGTGCGGAATTCTTCGATGCCGAGTATCCGGGCGCAGACCGCGTAGAGCAGCAGTGCGCCGCCGCCCCCGACCACCGTGACCACCAGGCCATATAGGGGCCCAGGGTGCAGCACCGACCCCACGATCACAGTGACCACGATGGCGAACAGCAGCCCGGGCAGCGTCGCGAGGAGCATCCGGACGAGCGACCTGGTGATCCGCCAGCCGTCGAGGCTGCCCACTCGGCGCAGCAGCAGCGGCCAGGCAATCACCGCGCCCGTCAGCGAAACCAGGTCGTAGGCGAACGCGAGTCCGAGCACCGTCCGCGTGGCGGGCAGCGCGGTCAGCGCGACCAGAGCGCCGATCACGCCGACGAGGAGCATCACCATGCCGATGACCGCCGGGGTCCTGTTCTCGCGGAATGAGTAGAACACCCGGAGCTGGAGCTGGGTGAGCATGAACGGCACCAGGCCGAGCGCGAAGACGCCGAACACCTCGCCTGTGTACTGCGCGCCCCTCGCATTGAATGACCCGTAGGCGAAGAGGAGTTCGCACAGCGGCGGGCCGAGCACCGCGAGGAACACGGCGGCCGGCACGACGATGACCGACGCTATTCGGACGCCCTTCGAGAAGTCGTCGCGGACAAGCGAGTACCGCCGGTCGTTGGCATGCCCGCTCATCCGCGGGAGCAGCGCGCTGATCACCGAGATACCGACGATCGCGTACGGGAGCTGGAAGAGCTGCCAGGCGTAGGAGTAAACCGAGTACCCGACATCGGGGATGACCACTTGGACGTGTGACAGGGGGATATGTTCCGCGATGGCCTTCGCCTTGGCCGCTTGCTCCGCCGCGGTCGCGGCTGTGTTCGCCGCGGTGTTCGCGATCCGCTGCACGACCAGGTTGCCGAGCCACTGGGAAGCGACGTAGCCGAACATCCACCCGCCCATGCGGCCGATCTCGCCGATCTCGGCCCGCCGCAGGTCCCAGCGCAGCCGCATGCTGAACCCGGCCCGCCGCAGCACCGGGAACAGGCAGATCGACTGGATCACGATGCCGAGCGTGGTGCCGATGGCGAGCAGCTCGACGCCGCCGGACGAGATGGTCTGCGGCGTGCGGTTCAGCCCCTCGGTGAGGATGAACAGCCCGCCGACGATGATGACCACAACGTTGTTGATGACCGGCGTCCACATGTTGGCGCCGAACCGGCCCCTGGTGTTCAGGATCGCGCCGAGCAGCGAGTCCATCCCGTAGAAGAAGATCTGCGGGATGAAGAAGTAGGCGAAGATCACCATGAGGTGGTGCTCGGCGGCGCCCGCCGACCCCGGCTTGCCGCCGATGTTCCCCGCGTACAGGTCGACCAGGGGTCCGGCCAGCAGCGTGCCGAGCACGGTCACCGCGAGCAGCGAGATCACGCCGATGGTGAAGATTCGCTCCGCGTACCCCTGGCCCCGGTCCGGGTCTTCCTTAGCCGCCCGGACGAGCAGCGGGACCACGACCGCGGTGAAGATGCCGCCCAGCATGAGGTAGTACACGGTGTTCGGCAGCGTGTTGGAGTTGTTGTAGGCGTCGGCGAGCTGGGCGCCGCCTAGGGCGACGACGAGCACCAGCGTGCGCAGGAACCCGGTGCCCCGGGACGCGATCGTGCCGAAGGCCATCGCCCTGCTCGACCGGGCCAGGTTGGGCGAGGTGTCGTCGGCCGTCCGCTGGGGTCCTGTGGCCGGCGCCTGGCCGACGGGACGCTCGAGGATCCTGGTGCGGTTGTCTTGGTCGTCCCGCTGCTCCTGACGGTCGACCGGGGTGAAACGCGGGGCAGCCGTCGGTGCGTAGCCGTACTCCTCCGGCACCGGCACCGGCTGGTAGCCGGCCGGGGCGGGCGAGAAGAACGCGGTCGGCGGCGGCGCGGTCTCGCGGCGCCTGCCCTCGGCCGGCGCGTATCCCTCCCGGGGCGTGAAGCTCGGGCGCGGACGCCCGCCGTGCCGTCCGCCCCGGGAGTCTGGCGTGAACGTCGGCTGGACCTGGGCGTCACGAGAGGGCGCCTGCGGCTGCGTCGCGCGGGCGGCTGGCGGGGGCGGCGGGGGCGGCGGGGCCGGGGAGAACTCCGGCCCGGTCGGCGGACCGCCGCCGTGCTGGCGCGGATCTCCCTGCGGGGGACCAGGGTACGGCTGCTGGTGCGGTCCCGTACGAGGCGTAAACCGAGGCTGCGCGGCCGGCGGAGGAGGCGCGGCCGGCGGAGGAGGCGGCTGCCGGGAATCCGGGTAGGGCTCGTCGGGGTAGGGCTCATCCGGATACGGCTCATCCGGGTACGGAGGGCCGGGTGGCCGTGTCGGCCTGCTCATCCGGTACCTCCCGCGTGCGCCTTGCTGTCGGTCATGTTGCTGGCGTCGTCGCTGTAGGGCGCGCTCTCGTGGCCGCGGCGCCGCTTGCGGCGCAACCGCAGCACGGCGGCGAGCACGAGCACGCCGAGCGCGCCGAAAATGATCACGAGGATCAGTCGCCCGAACCTGGTGACCTCTACGCTGAGCGGTTCCGACGCCAGCGGCCAGGTCAGTGGCGACCCATCCTTCGTCAGCAACTGTAGCCGCAATGTGGTGGTCCCGATGGTCGTGGAATGGAGAACCAGCCTGTCGCTGCCGGTCATACCCGGATTCACCACGAGCGCCTCGCGCGGGGATGTTACCTGCAGTGAGCTGCCGAGCTCGGCCGATGCCCCCACCCGGACGGCGATCTGCAGTCCGTGCTGTGGCAGGTAGGGCTGGTTCAGGCCGTTCTGCACCGATACCAGGGTGTCGCCCGAGGTCCCGGCGAGCAGGATCTTCTTGACCGGGATGAGCCTCACCGTGTTCTGCAGGTCACTGATATAGCTCGAGAGCTCGGTGAGAGCCAGCCAGCCGCCGGGCGATCCGCGGCCGCGCCAGGCGGACGACTGGGTCACCGCGACGGCGGAGGCAAGCATGGTCAGGTAGGACTTGGGGGGATCGGCGAGGATGTCCTCGAATTGGGACACGTTCGCGTCGAGGGACTGCAGTTTGTCCATGTACCCGTCGGAGTCGGACAGCTCTTCCCCGCTCACCCGCCGGTTCGGGAGCCGCTCGACCGGCAGTTTCGCGGTCGCGGCGGTGAGCGTGCCCAGATCGGCCACCCGCAGCCACGGTGCGTTCCTCGTCATCGACAGCAGCTCCGCGGCCTCGGCGGGCGACGGGTCCCAGCCGGTCGGCGGCGCGACCACCAGCGAACGGGTGGGCGCGTTGGGTCCCTCGGCGACGATCATCGCGGTCTGCGCGAGGAAGTCCTGGGCGGCGGCGAACTGGGCGCCGGCCGACGAGCCGGCCGAGGCCGAGCCGAGGATGCCTGTGATCCCGGAGTCGGCCAGCAGCGCCGACATGCTCGCCCCGGCCGACGTCTGCGTCCGGGCGAGCGCGTTGTCGTAGGGCGGGGTGGACGTGGCCAACTCGCCGCTGCCGAGCACGACGGTGTTGATGCCGCCGGCCCGGGCGAGGCTGGTCAGCGTGCTGGCGTCGGCGGTGCCGCCGGCTGGCCAGGCGACCGCAAGGGCCGTGCTGGTGCCGGTGCCGTCCGCACTCGACCCGAACGTACTGGGCAGGATCTTGCTGGCCTCCGCGTCGCCGAGCTGGTATGCGGAGGCCAGGTCGGCGTTGAGCCCGGCGTGGCTGAGCGCGGCCGCGTCCACGTCGGCGTACGGGGTGAGGAAGGCGGGCTGGCCGGCCGTGCCCGCCAGCTTGGACAGCCAGCCCGCGGCGGCGGCGCTGGCCGGCAGCTTGGTCCGGTCGGTGCACTCGGCGTTGCCGCCGGTGAAGTACGCGTGAGTCATCACGGTCGCGTCGGAGAGCAGGGCCGGGTCGATCGCCCACGTCAGGTCGTCGGCCGAGGCCCACTGGAGGCCGGCGTCGAGCAGCGTCGACAGCCGCCCGTTGGCGGCGAAGCCGCCGTCGAGCGAGTTGGTCGCGAGCGTCTGCGGGCAGGCGCCCTGCTGCGGCGTGTCGATCAGCGGCCAGATCCACGCGACCTTGAGCGGCGTGGCCGAGCCGCTGCCTGTCCAGTACGGCAGGAAGGTCCGGCTGGTTCCCTGGTAGTCGTTCGTGGCCGAGGTGGCCAGTACCTGCAGTGGGTAGTCGCCGAGGGCCGGCAGGAAGCCGTAGTCGATGAACGCCTGGGACAGGTTGAAGGACACGGTCCAGTGCGTGGTCGCGCCGTTCGCCACCGCCGTGCTCAGGCTGGTATCGGCTACCGTCTGCAGGGTGACCGGGCCGTCCTGGAGCGAGACGGGTCCGCCGCTGGCGAAGCTGTCCATGCCCGACCGGGTGAGGAACGTCAGCGGGTACCACTGCAGCTGCACCTGGATGCCGCGGATGGTCGAGCCGGTATGGTTGGACAGCGTTCCGCTCACGGTGACGGTCGAGGTCTTCGAGGTTGCCCACTGCTGGGGGGTCGCCCCGGTGATGGAGGTCACCCCGGTGATGGAGACGGCGAGCGAGTGCGAGTCGGCCGGGTCCGTTCGGGATGATCGCTGTTGAATTTTCTGGACCGAGGCCTGCGCTGTCGCGGCGACGAGCACCACGCAGGAGAGCGCGAGGAGCGCAGCGATCAAGGGGCGGACGACAGAGCGCACGCTTCGCATGTTATTGCCGTTCGCTGGAAAGGAATGGGCTAGCTACCCTCAATGTCCGTGTCAGAATCAACCTCCGTCGCCCAGAAGGCTACCTTGAGCGCCGACCAGCGTAAGGCCGCCG
>Ga0210388_10004066_pt1 | contig 11446 bp, 6 predicted proteins | sample IncBWC19OmetaG_FD_155485 | JGI IMG/M metagenome (GOLD analysis project Ga0210388, IMG submission 155485) | Forest soil microbial communities from Barre Woods Harvard Forest LTER site, Petersham, Massachusetts, United States - Inc-BW-C-19-O ...
GTTTCCATCTGCATCCACGCGCTGGACGGTATTTCCGCCGCTAATATATGCGTTTCCCTTGGCATCGGAGGTAAGGCTCCAAACTTGTCCAATATCACGGTCGAAAGTGTGATCGCCGGCAACCTGCTGCCACGGCTTGTCGACGAAGATCGTTGAAAAGACCGACGCCGAAGAATCACGCCCAGCCTGCTGCTCGGCCTCTGGCTCGTGAACTACCACCGGCGCGGGGTAATCCCTCCAGAGCCAGCGCAGCGCGTCGGGCAGGATCGCTCCGCCCTGCTTCGTGCTGTGGCCGTCTGTGCCCATCACCAGCTTTACGTCGTAGCCGGCGAACTCCAGTGCCTCATACATCACCTGGTTGTTGATCGGCCAGCTTCCGGCAAACGAGGTTCCGTAAGGCTCGCTGGGGACGATGTGATCGGCGCTCCCATCCTGCATGAAGATGCGAATCGGCTTCGGCTCTGTCTTGCGCACCAGCGCCGGCAGCGCGTCAGCGCCTTTCATTGAAACGTAGGTGCCGATGAGCGAGAGCACGCGATGAAACTGGTCGGGCCGGTTCCACGCCGCCGCAAATGCGCCCACTGCGCCCGTGCTCACGCCGCTCAGACCGCGGTCGTCGGGATTCTTCGACAGGTTGTAGGTTTTTGCTACTTCAGGAATGAGTTCGCTGAGCAGGAAATCGGAAAAGCGCGGCGTCAGGGAGTCGTATTCGTAGATTCGGTTGTAGCGATTTTGGGCGATATCAGGATGCGATGGATCAGGAACCACCGGCAAAATGCCGGGATCGACGAAGATCGCGATCATTGGCGGCAGATCGTGTTTAGCGATCAGGTTATCCAGGACCACGGGAACACGCATGCTGTCGCCGAGCGCCTGGCTGCCATCGAGAAAAATCATGAACGGCGTGGGCTTGCTGGCGTCGTACTGCGCAGGCACATAGAGGGCGCAGTTGTGCGGCGTGCCGGGATAGTCCTTGCCCGGCGCCAGTATGAATTTGGTGACCGTGCCCTTGGGCACGCCGTCGTGCGGCTGCGAGTCAGGGCCGAGGGTGTAGTCCTCGGCGTGCAGGCCAATGGCGGCAACGGCAAGGAGAATTGCGAATATGAAACGGCTAAGAAGGCTCATGGGAAAGTCCTCAATCCAAGAAAAAATCGGAGATGTAGGCAAGAAGGAGCACAAAGGCGCAACCCAATCATCCTAATCGCCCGGCTGCGACGCGCTCCACTTGATTTGCAGAACGGTTGCGGGCCAGTTTGGAGAAGCTGTCCCTCGGGGGCTGAAGCCCAGAATTGTTCCGCTCGGTTATGTACGGGCTGAAGCTCGTACCCTTCAAAACCCACCACCACTCGCGCGACCCGAGACGACGGCGAAGTTTCATCGCTTCACATCTGTGTCATAGATCACGCTTGATGATCGTTTGCGCTTCCTATAATGGGCGGCAATTCCATTCCCGGAAGTTGCGTGTTTCGTTCAGCGTTTTCCAATGGATTCCGCGTTCATCCCATTAGAAGATTTTCAGAAATGGGGAAGCCGGAGTCGAAGTCCGGCTACGCGTGACGAATCCAATGTTCGATCCAAAGCAAAAGTTCCAAAAAGATAATGACAGGGCAGGGAAGCGAGCCGAGCAGCGTGGCCGATATGGACGCTGCGGCGAGTGGGTCGGCGTAGCGCTGTCCGCGTGGCTTCTTGTTCTTTTCGCGGCTGGCCCGGCGGCCATTGGGCAGACGCAGATTCCAGTTGCGCAAGCTAAACTCACTCCACCTTTAACACCCCAGCCTACGCAAGGGCTTGAGCCGGGGCGCGTTCCCCCCAGAGTTTTAGAGGCGCAACGTTTTCTCAGGGAGCGCGGTTGGACGCCGGGTCACAGGATGATTCCGCGAGCCGGCGGCAGCCTGCGGTTGGGAGGCAGAGCCTTCGACGTTTCAGCGGGCGTTGCCGCAGTCCGCACCCAAGTGACCGGCAATACGCCATTCGCGAATGTCACATCCGCAAACACGTGGCAGCCTCTCGGTCCCTCCGCTGTGCAAACCGCCGACATTGGGCTTGTCACCGGCCGCGTGACCGCGATTGCTCTCGATCCCTCTGACGCGACCGGCAACCACATTTACCTGGGCACGACCGGCGGCGGAGTTTGGGTCGCCAACAACGCCGGGGTTTCAACACCCTCCACTATTGTCTTTACGCCGCTCACCGATTCAGTCGCCGCGCTGGGCGGGGCCGAAGACGCTTCAATCAGCATCGGAGCCCTGACGGTGCAGCCGGGTGAAACCGGCGTCATCCTTGCCGGCACGGGCGACCCCAATGACGTGCTCGACTCCTACTACGGTGCGGGCATCCTGCGCTCGATCGACGGCGGCAACACCTGGAGCCTGATTCAGCAGACTGCCGACCAGGAGCAGGGCCTGAGCCTTATCGACGTGACATTCGAAGGGCAAGGCTTTGCGGGTTTCGCCTGGAGCACCGCCGATTCGCAGTTGGTAGTGGCAGCGGTTTCGCAGGCATTTGAAGGCACTCTGGTCAATGCCGATTGGCCGCCTCAGACTTTGGATGGTCTCTTCTACTCCACCGACAGCGGCGCGACCTGGCATCTGGCCACCATCACCGACGGCAGCGGCGAAATTGTACAGGGCCCGACCAGTCCCGCTGGCGCCGAAGGAAACGCCGCGACTGCCGTGGTTTGGAATCCGGTGAGGCAGTTGTTTGTGGCCGCAGTCCGCTTTCACGGCTACTATCAGTCGCCGGATGGCGTGACCTGGACCCGCATGGCAGCGCAGCCGGGTACGGGGCTCACCGCACAAATGTGCCCGACCAATTATTTGCAAACCGGCTCCATTGCCTGCCCCATCTATCGTGGCGCGCTGGCGGTGAACCCCGAAACCGGCGACACGTTTGCGTGGACTGTAGACCTGAACAATCAGGACCAGGGGTTGTGGCAGGATCTATGTGCGATGAGCGGTGCGGCGTGCAGCAATCCAACTATCACATTCGCCACGCAGCGGAACACCGCGCCGCTTGAGACCAGCACTCTCGAGGGCGCTGCGACCATCCTCGACGGCGACTACAACCTGACATTGGCAGCGGTGCCTTCTCTGCAGGACACACTTGTCATGGCCGGCGCCAACGACTTGTGGAAGTGCAGCCTGGCTGCGGGCTGCGCCTGGCGCAACACTACCAATTCCACAACCTGCATGAGCGCGCAGGTGGCTGAGTACCAACACTCGCTGGCGTGGAGTACAGCCAATCCGCTGGAGATTTTCCTGGGCAACGACAGCGGGCTCTGGCGATCCGTTGACGCAATTGGCGAGACAGGATCGGCCTGCGCTGCAGCGGACTCCACGCACTTTCAAAACCTGAATGGCAGCCTGGGATCGCTGGCCGAGGTGGTGAGCGTGCCCCCGGTCGTGACGTCGCCTTACGAGCTGCTTGCCGGCCTGGGCGACAACGGGACTGCAGGCGTGAAGAGTTCTTCTGCGACGACTGACTGGCCGCAGATTCTGTCGGGCTACGGCGGCCCCGTCGCCATCGATCTCAGCAATGAGACCGACTGGTATGTGAACAACCAGGTGGGAGTCGCAATCTATGGGTGCTTACAGGCGGCTGCCTGCACGCCCGCATCTTTCGGCGTGAATCCGGTAGTTACAGATGCGGATGTCGGCGGCGACGGCGACACAATGCCCACACCCGCGCCGTTCCTGGTCGATCCGCTGGACGATTCGCAGCTAATCATTGGAACGTGCCGCGTGTGGCGCGGGCCGGCAGGCGGCAGCGGTTGGAGCGCGAGTAATGCGATCAGCCCAATCCTGGATAGCGGCGCAACGGGCGTTCCCTGCAACGGCGACGGACTCATTCGCTCCATGGCTGCCCTGGCGCTCTCCGCGAGCAGCGAAATTATTTACGTAGGAACGTACGGAGCCGCCAGCAATGGCGCCAACTTGCCCGGCCATATCCTGAGCGCGACCGTTAATACTTCCTCGGTCGCCGCGCCCGTGTGGCAGGATCTGACACTCAATCAGGTCGTTAACAGTTCCAGTGCGCTGAACTCCAACAATTTCGACATTTCGAGCGTTGTCATCGACACGCACGACCCGTCTGGAAACACCGTGTATGCGACCGTGGCCGGTATGGAAAACCCGAACCAGCGGATCAACGTGGTCTACCGCTCCACCAATGGAGGCGCAACCTGGGACGGCATATCGGCTAACCTGCCCAACGCGCCGGCGAACAGTCTTACCGTTGACCCGCAGAATGCGAACACGGTGTACGTCGCCACAGACCGGGGCGTCTACTTCACGACCGAAGTCCAAAATTGCGCGCAGTTAACTTCGAGCTGCTGGTCGGTGTTTGGGTCCGGGTTGCCGGGCGCGCCGGTTGTGGCTCTCAGCACCACTCCCAGCGCGTCGTCGACGCCGGTGCTCGTCGCTGCCACGTACGGACGCGGCATCTGGCAGACCGCGCTTTGGAGCGCTGCAACGGGCCTTACCGCCGCAACCGCCAACCCTGCATCTCTGGTTTTTCCAAGCCAGATCTTCGACACCGTTAGTAGCGCGATGACCGTGACCCTCAATAACACGGGCAGCCTCGCGCTCACGGTGACATCCATTTCAATGAGCGGAGATTTCAGCGAGACCGACAACTGCGCGAATACGCCGGTCGCTGTGGGCGCGAGCTGCGCCATTCAGGTTACGTTCACGCCGCAGGCCACGGGGCCACTGAGTGGCGAAATGACTATCTACGCCAACATTTATGGTGGGCAACTGACGGTCGACCTCACTGGAACTGGCGCACCGGCAGACATCGTGAGCCTGACCCCTGCCTCCGTCCCGTTCGGCCAGGTGGAAGTGGGAACCACGTCGGCGCCACTCCAGGTATCTGCGACCAACAGCAGCACGGTAGCGGTTCCCATCACCAGCGTCTCCATCACGCCGCCGTTTAGCCTCAGCAGCAACTCCTGCGGCACAACCAGCCTGCCGCCAACCTCAGTTTGCCAACTCGATCTGGTTTTCGCGCCGACGCAGGCCGGTCCGGCGTCTGGCTCCCTGACCTTTGTCGACGGAGCGGGGACACAGGTAGTGGAACTGAGCGGAACGGGAGCCGCCGCGCCCACCGACGTTCTGAGCCTCACATCGCTATCTTTTCCATCGACGGCGGATGGCCAGCTTTCCGCCGCGGAGCCTGTGACGCTCACAAATTCAGGCGGCGTGGAGCTGACCGCGATCTCGATCTCGACGAGCGCCCAATTCCAGACAACGAACACCTGCGGTACCCAACTGCCGGCGGGAGCGGCTTGCACCATCAGCGTGATCTTTGCGCCCACTCAGTTGGGCGCAGTCACCGGCACTCTAACAGTTACGGACGCCTTGCGCATGCAAAGCGTGATCTTGAGCGGGACGGGAGCTGGGCCGCCGACCTTCAGTGTCAATCCCACCAGCCTGACCTTCACCAACCAGCAGCCCGGCGTGGCGAGCGCGCCGCAAACGCTCACCATTAGCAACGTTGGCGGATCGCCGATTGCGAACGTCGGCTTTTCAATTACCGGCGCGGCGGCGTCAAGCTACTCCATTGCCGGCACAACCTGCGGAGCGCTGCTGAACAACGGAAGCAGTTGCACGGTGCAGATCGTATTTACACCCAGCGCGACGGGAGCAATTGCGGCGACGCTCGCTGTGTCTTCGTCCACTCTCGGCGTGGCGCCAATTTCGGTGCCGCTGAACGGTTCGGGACAGCTTACCGGCGGACTCTCAGTGAATCCGTCGCAAATTGCATTTCCTGTGGTGGCGATCGGCCAGTCCAGTGCGGCGCAGCTTTTGACAGTAACCAATTCATCCAGCTACGCGATCGCCTCGGTTTCGCTTGCCGTTGCAGCGCCGTTCAGCATCACGCAGAACACCTGCACCGGCAGCCTGGCTGCGGGCGCCAACTGCACTGTCTCGGTCGTCTTTCAGCCGAGCGTTGGCGGCGCTGCATCCGGAATGCTCACGATCAACTCCTCCGCAGTTGCCGCGCCAGTTACCGTAGCGCTGTCGGGAACCGGATTTGATTTCTCCGTCGGCATCACCGGCTCGGGAACCCAGAGCGTTGCCGGCGGCCAGACAGCGAGCTACACCATACAGATTTGCGGCACGGGCGGATGCGCGCAGAATCCCACTGTGCCGGCCGGGGGTACGTTCAGCTTTCAATGCGGCACATTGCCAACCAACGCGGTCTGTAGCTTCAACCCTGCGTCGCAAACACTCAACGCCGGCGTTCAGGGGAATGTCCTGGTCGGAATCTCCACCGGTAACGCGGCGACGGCTCGCCTTGAGAACCTGGATTTCGCGAGGCCGAATAGGTCGAAGCTTAACGCAGCAAATCCGAGCTCCGCCAAAACCGCGGGTGGCCGGCCTGATTTGTGGCACGCTCTGCCACTGGCCTGCGGGCTTTTTCTGATTCCCTTGGCATTTCGCAGACAACGCAAGCTGTTTATGCTCGCAGTACTGGCTGGGTTTTTCGCTTGTGGTATTTCCAGCTGCGTCAGCTCCAGTGGCGGCACGGGAGGCACCGGCGGCAAAGGAGGCGGCTCCAATACGCCGGCGGGGACCTACACAATTTCAATCAACGTCACATCCACGGGTATCACGCGATCGATCAACGTAACGTTGACGGTCGACTAATTTTGGCGGATCTCGCGGGACGGAAGCGACTACAGGAATGGGGGGAACCACTTTATACTTAGTTTTCAAGACTGGATTTGAGATTCGAGACACTTAAGCATCGAGACTAAGATCAAAAAATGTCCGCCAAAGTAACCGTCGAAGATGTCGAACGCGTGGCCGAACTGGCGCATTTGAAGCTCGCGCCGGATGAGGTGGCGCCCATGTTGCGCGACCTGAACGCCATCCTCGACTACATTGCCGAATTGAATGAGTTGGACACGTCGAACGTCCTCCCGCTCGATCAGGTGAGCGAGCTCGACATCGGAAAAGGGAGCGATGCAGTTTCCGCTCTTCGCGCCGACCAGTTGGTGCCTTCGCTCAATCGCGCCGTTGTTATGGCCCAGGCTCCGGAGACCGACGGGGTTTTCTTCAAAGTTCCCAAAGTTATTGAGCGATAAAGAACCCGACTGCCCGCTCGCCGGTGCGAGACAAAACCGAAAAGCGGGGCAAAACCGAAAAGGAAAGATCGATTGCCAAGCGAGAGCAAGACAGCCGATAGCTACGTGGAGAAGCCGAAGACTCTTGCTGCTTTGCGCGAAGAGATCGCGTCTGGCCACACGAAGGCCGCCGGCCTCGCCGCGGGCTACTACGAACGCATCGAGAAGCTCAATCCGCGTCTGAATGTTTTCCTGAGCCTCACCAAAGAACGCGCGTTCGAGCAGGCAGAGCGCATCGATGCCATCGCCGACAAAGGCGATCCTATGCCTCCGCTCGCCGGCGTTCCAGTGGCGATCAAGGACGTGATGGTGATGCAGGGAGCACCTTCGACCGCGGGCTCCAAGATCCTTCAGGGCTATCGACCGCCCTACGATTGCACGGTCGTCGCGAGGCTCGAGGCTGCGGGCGCGGTAATTCTCGGCAAAACGAACTGCGACGAGTTTGCGATGGGATCGTCGAATGAGAACTCGGCCTATGGACCGGTGCGCAACCCAATCGACACAGACCGCGTTCCCGGCGGCTCGAGCGGCGGATCGGCAGCGGCTGTGGCGGCCAACCTGGCAGTGGCTACGCTCGGCAGCGATACTGGCGGCTCCATTCGCCAGCCGGCAAGTTTTTGCGGCGTGGTTGGCGTGCTCCCGACTTATGGCCGCGTCTCGCGCTACGGCCTCATCGCTTTTGCCTCTTCGCTCGATCGCATCGGTCCGTTTGCTGCAAACGTCCGCGATGCCGCGACAATGCTCGGAGTTATCGCCGGCCACGATCCTTGTGACGCTACGAGTTCAACGGCTCCTGTCCCTGACTACGCTGCTGAAAGTGACAAGCCTGTCGCGGGCCTTCGCATTGGCGTGCCCGCAGAATACTTTGGCGACGGGCTTGATCCTGAAGTGCGCGCCGGCATCGAGAAGGGAATTGCCGCGCTCAAGTCTGCCGGCTGCACGGTCATGCCGATCTCGCTGCCGCACACGAAATACGCCGTGCCCACCTACTATCTAGTGGCAACGGCCGAGGCCAGCGCCAACCTTGCCCGCTTCGATGGCGTGCGCTACGGCTACCGCTCGCCCAACTCAGCCACGCTCTCCGACATGTATTCGCACTCCCGCGATGAGGGCTTTGGCGCCGAGGTCAAGCGCCGAATTTTCCTCGGCACTTACGCGCTATCGGCCGGATATTACGATGCCTACTATCTGAAGGCGCAACAGGTTCGGCGCATTCTGGCTGAGGAGTTTCTGCGCGCGTTCGCAGAAGTTGATGCCATCGTCACGCCCACGTCGCCCGTCCCCGCGTTCAAGCTCGGCGAAAAGTCCGGCGATCCGCTGGCCATGTATCTGGCCGACATTTACACCGTCACCGCCAGCCTCGCAGGCATTTGCGGCGTTTCAGTTCCTTGTGGTGCGACTAGCACCGGCCTGCCAGTTGGCATGCAGGTTCTTGCCCGGCATTTTGGCGAGAGCACGGCGTTTCGCGTGGCGCGCGCCGTGGAGGCTGCTGGAATTCGGCAGTGCGATAGAATTAACACAAAGGAGCTTTCGGCATGATCTTTCATGTGACGTTAGAACCGGCAGAAGACGGCTGGATTGTCGCCGAATGTCCTGCCCTTCCCGGATGCGTATCGCAGGGCCGAGACGAGAAGGAAGCTCTGGAGAATATTCGCGAAGCCATCACGGGCTGGTTGTGGACCGAAGACCAGAAGGCCCTCAGCTCGATTCCTCCTCAGCAGACTCCTGTCGTTGTCGCCGTCTAAAGTCTCACTTTCCCATGCTGCGTGCATTGCGGTGTCTCTCACCTTCCACACAAGGTCGGTTCGTGGCGAAGATGAGCCACGCTCAAACTCAACGCAGGTTTTTCGGGAGCTAAAGTGGGAGAACTCGGCAATATTGCCGGCAAAGAAGCGGTCAAAGCATTTGATCGGGCTGGATGGGCTGTCAGAGGACAAGTCGGCAGCCATGTGATGATGACCAAGGCTGGCGTGCGCGTTAATCTTTCGGTACCACAGCATAAGGAGCTTTCGGTTGGGACGCTCAGGAAGCTAATCCGAGCGGCTGGTTTGACCGTCGACGAGTTCGTCGCGTTGCTGTAAATTGCACTTCGAATCCCCTGTGATTCATCTCACTGCATGACTCGCTGCTCCCCATGTCTAATCCGTCTGCGGGAGCCTGCCCAATGCTTCGTTTCGCCGGTCTGACAAGCCTTTTATTCTTGACTCTGTTTGCGACTCTGTCCGCCAGCGCCGCTCCGCGCAAGGCCCACACCGTCTTTCTCGGCGCGGTCAGGCATGTGCCCTACTCCAAGGCCGGCGACCCGGCCAGCGCGGCTGCCGGCGAGAGTGTTCTGGATATTCGCGCGCTGCTGGTCGACGGCGTCCTTAAAGAGTGGACGACGGGCGAAGCCCACGACGTCACAGACCGCAGTTTTGTGGTTCGTCGCGTGATCCGGCTCAACGATACTTTGCCCACCGACGGCCAGCCCGGCACACCGGAAAAAGCGAGTCTGGAAAAAGCAGGTCCGGAGAAAGCGGGTCTCGAGAAGGCGAACCCGGAAAAAGCGAATTTAGAAAAGGCGAACCCGGAAAAAGCGAACCCGGAAAAAGCGAGTCATGACAAAGCCAACCAGTGGGTATGGCAGCGCGGACCGTGGCTGCTGGTTGATCGCGCGGCAGGCCACGTAACCGCGCTCCGGCTGCCCGACTACGACCCAGGAGTGAGCCAGGTGAGCTGGTTCCGCGACTACGCGGCGTACTGCGGAGTCACAGCGAGTGGCAAGAGTCTGTATGCCGTAGTGGCGCAAATCGCCGCGCGTAAGCCGGTCCTTGCGAAAAAGCTTGCGGCATTCGATGTGGACAATCACCCCGACCCGGTTTGCGCGCTGGCCGATTGGCAGCGCGAGCCGCTACGCATCGCGTTTCATCCCGCGGGGACAAATGCGATAAGCTACGACATTGTCCCCGGTTCGGCGCTGCTGGTCGAAGACACGGGCGACGAAGATGAGACGCCCAGCGCGGCGCTGACGAAGTAGCAAGCCGAAGCGCCAGCGCGGGAACAACCCGGGCACGAGCAATTAGGCGGCAACAAGTCGACGGATCGGGTGCGGGATCGGCAGAATGACATGGAATCGATTGAAGAATTGTTGCGTCAGGCGGAGGTCGCGCATGGGCACCTGTGCGCGGGCCAGGTTCTCGGCGTGCGCATGGCACTCCTTGGCCTTTCGCGGCTGGAGATTGCCGACCCGCGCGGCGCTGATCGCAAGCGGCTAATCACCTATGTCGAAATCGATCGCTGCGCCACGGACGCCATCGCGCTCATCACCGGATGCCGGCTGGGCAAGCGCGTGCTCAAATTCAGAGACTGGGGAAAGATGGCAGCGACTTTTGTCGATCTCTCCTCAGGCCGCGCTGTTCGCATCGTCGCTCTCGAGGATTCCCGCGAACTGGCGCGCAAGCTTTACCCGCACGAAGAGAACAAGAGCCGCCGCCAGTTGCAGGCTTATCGCGAGCTGTCCGATGCGCAACTATTCCGCGAACAGTGGGTGCGCGTTGCAATCGATCCTGCCGATTTGCCCGGCCAGTCCCACGAGCGAGTTGTTTGTCCGCGCTGCGGCGAGGGAGTGAACTTCGGGCGGTTTGCGCTGGTTAATGGAGAATCAGTCTGCCTCTCCTGTGCCAGTCCCGAGCTTCGCTATTGGGAGCCGTTGGCGCCGAAAGATTGATCACGCGCTGGTGCCGCGCTTCGATACGCGGGTCTTCGATGCGCCGATCTTCTAGGCGCCGCTCGTTTGTGTGGTGTTCTTCGCGCCACCAATTCCAAAGCACCCAAACCATAAAGCCGACTGCCAAACTTACGGGAATCAGCCAAAGTGTCTGCTCATGAATTTCAATTGTCATGGAGGCAATCCCCCCTTCTGCCCTCCAGCCCGCGGCATACATTGCAGGCCGACCTGGAGAGGCTCATGGATCCAGATTGGTCCCTTTCCTGTAAGAAATGGGTAGTCAATCCGTAAGGGATTTGTTAGGGCCTGGAGACTTGTCTCCTTGCTCCAGGCGGCAGTCCACCTTGACACCGAACCGGCTGCGCATTTCTTATCTTTCTAGGTCTTCTTTTTGGGAATCCGGGCGGGACGAAAGTGGCGAAAACTGCCTTTCTTGCGTCTGGAAGCCTTTAAGAATGCTGTGTCGAACAGGAAGTATGCGGCAGTTGGGTTCTGTGATGCGAGTGGGCAGGGCGGGAATCCCGTTCCGGTCCCCGTTACCAAACCCTCCTTCCAAAGCTTGGGCCGGACAAGACCAAGGCCTCAAGAACCTTTCCCGGAGACAAATCTGT
>Ga0210388_10004067_pt1 | contig 11446 bp, 13 predicted proteins | sample IncBWC19OmetaG_FD_155485 | JGI IMG/M metagenome (GOLD analysis project Ga0210388, IMG submission 155485) | Forest soil microbial communities from Barre Woods Harvard Forest LTER site, Petersham, Massachusetts, United States - Inc-BW-C-19-O ...
CGGGATAGCGGCTCGCTAGAAAGTCCGACCTCCGCGCCGGTCGCGCGAGTGAGCGGCGTCACCGGCTGCGCATCGGGATTAGTGCCACTGCGTGTCACGCCGCGCGCATCATTACTATGGTAGCCATCGCCGACCGTAATGAAATAAGTTGTTTTGGCCCAGGGACCGAGAATGACCCCGAGCTTGGGGCTGAAGATATTCGCGCGCACGTTGCCGGTGTTGCAGCCGAGCGGGTCGCTGTCGATGTTGCACGTCCCATTCGCGTTCAACATCTTGTCATGAACGTCGAAGGTGAACTCGTCCTCGCGTAGCCCGATCACGGTGCGAACGTCGCGACTCCACTGGGTGCTGTTCTCGAGATAGATCGCACCGCTTCCCTCCTCGACGCTCGCGTTCTGTTTTGTATACAGATACTCCCTCTGATAAGTGGCATCGATACCGACGTCAGGGATGTCGTCGAACCGCCCCTGAATGCCGACGACGGTCGAGCTGGGCGCACCGAAGAGACTGGCGAACCACGTTTTCGAGCCCTTGAATCCATATACGATCCGATTATCGTGCTGGAGCATCTGGTCCCCGTACACCGGGTTCTGGAGGTAGTACGTGAACGTCGACCAGAGATGGAGGTTGTAGCTGATCACGTAGGCGGAGAACTGCGTCTGATCAGTGTCGGTCCGCAGTACGCGGTTGAACGAGAGACTGTAGCGGCTGGATTGTCCACCATCCGTGGGATTGAGACTGCCGAAGCGCCCGATGAGGCCCTCATCGAGGGCACGCTCGGGCACCTGGTCGGTGGAGTTCCATTTTCCGCTGTAGGCGAGCGCCGTGACCGTGTAGAAATCGCGGTCGGTACCGCTGTGATAGCGCAATACACCGATCAGGCGGTTGTAATCATCGGGGACGTCGAAGGGGCCATCGTTGTGATAGACCTCCCCCGCCCCGAGCAGCGTGCCCGCGGAGCCGGCCGCCATCGAGCCCATCAGGAGCGCGCGCCGGTAGTCATCCATCCCGAGCCCAACCGTCGCACTTGCCGGAGTTTCATTCAGGAGATCCATCCGCACGGCACCGGCGGTCGCGAAGTCCCCTTCGTCGGCGTAGTACGGACCTTTCTTGAAGTGCAGGTCGCTGACCAACTCCGGAATCAGAAAGTTGAGGTCGGTGTAGCCCTGTCCATGGGCGTGCGTCGGCATATTGAGCGGCATGTCGTCGACCTCGGTCGCCAGATCGGTGCCGTGGTCGAGATTGAAGGCACGCAGGAAGTACTGGTTGGCTTTGCCCTCACCCGAGTGCTGGGTGACGATGAGACCGGGAACATTCTCGAGCAGTGCACCCGGCCGCAGCAGCGGCTGTCCTTGCAGTTGTCCCCGTGTTACATCGCCTGCGGACGCCGCGTCCATGTTACTCACGCCGGTCGCCACCACGGTAACGGTGTCCAGATTCCCACCGTTACGGTCGCTGTCGCTGGTAACGCTATCGTTCGTAACAATGGCGTCGGCCACAGCGACTCTCGCAATGATGGCGAACGCTACCGCGACTGTTCGTCTCCCACAGGCCAAGCGCACTCCCTATTTCCACGCCACCCGGGCGCCACCTAGTACGCCGGCGCGCGGCGCCCGGATGCAGCGACGACGCTCTGCTTTCGCCGCAACGCGCTACGCAGGTCGGAGCCGGCCGCCTCAGGGAACTTGAACCCCCGCGGAGATTATTGAACACTGGGCCGAACGCAATCACTATCGGGCACTCGGAAGGAGCACACGATGAAAATCAAGCGACGCGGATCGGCCGCCTGGAAAGGCGGACTCAAAGACGGCAAGGGCAGCATCACGACCGAGAGTGGCGCGCTGCAGGCGTATCCCTACGGCTTTGCGAGCCGCTTTGAAGGCCAGCGCGGCACGAACCCCGAGGAGCTCATCGGCGCCGCTCACGCGGGCTGCTTCACGATGGCGTTGTCGCTCATCCTGGGCGAGGCAAAACTCGTGGCCGAGCAGATGGACACCTCCGCGGAGGTCACGCTGGAGCAGGTAGAGGGCGGTTTCGCCATCACGGCGGTACACCTCACCCTGAAAGCGAAAGTCCCGGGCGCGGATAAGGCAACTTTCGACACCCTGGTGGGCAAGGCGAAAGCGGGCTGCCCGGTCTCCAAGCTGCTGAAGACCGAGATCACCCTGGATGCCACGCTGCTGAGCTGACGTAGCGTCGGCCGATCAACGCGTACCTGAGGCGGCCGCCGCTCCAAACAACCCCTTGAGGTTGCTCGGCTGCGACCGCCAATACTGCGGCGGTGCCTCCACGGTCCCACCGAGTTGGGCCGCCGCATGCCACGGCCAGCGGGGGTCATAGAGCATCCCACGCGCAAGCGCGACGAGATCGGCCTTACCGCTGGCGAGGATCTCTTCGGCTTGTTGTGGCTCAGTAATCAACCCGATGGTTATCGTGTTGACCCCGGTGGCCTCCTTGATCGCCTGCGCGAACGGCACCTGGTAATTCGGGCCCACTGCAATTTTCTGCAGCGGCGAGAGCCCCGCTGACGACGCATCGACCCAGTCGACGCCCCGCTTGCGGAGCTCCTGGGCAAAGGCGATCGTCTGCTCGAGGTCCCACCCGCCGGGCACCCAGTCGGTCGCCGACACCTTCACCCCCACAGGTTTGTCGGCGGGAAATGCCTCACGGATCGCGTCGAAGATTTCGAGCGGAAAGCGCATCCGATTCTCGAGCGAGCCACCATATTCGTCGGTGCGTTGGTTGGAAAGCGGCGACAGAAACTCGTGGATGAGATAACCATGCGCCGCGTGAACCTCGATGGCGTCGATACCGAGCCGCACTGCCCTCCGGGTCGCGTTTACAAACGCCCTACGAACGCGCACGAGACCCGCGGCGTCGAGCGCCACAGGGGGCGTCTCGCCCGCCTTGTAGGGCACGGCGGAGGGCGCGCACGCTATCCAACCACCCTCGGATAACGGAATCTGTTGGCCACCCTTCCAGGGCACGTGACTCGAGGCCTTGCGCCCGGCGTGAGCGAGTTGCATCGCTATGGCGATCCTCGAGTGCTCGCGAATGGCCGCAATGATCGGCTGCAGTGCTGCCTCGGTCGTGTCGTCCCACAGGCCCAGACAACCGGGCGTGATGCGGCCCTCGGGCTCGACGTGAGTGGCCTCGATACAGAACATTCCGGCCCCCGAGAAGGCCATGGTGCCCATGTGAATGAAATGCCAGGAGGTGGCGGCGCCATCCTGCGCGGAATACTGACACATGGGCGCGACCATGATCCGGTTCGGAAGCGTGAGACCGCGCAACTGGAAAGGGGAGAAAAGTGTTGTCATGTTAGAATCTGTGTGAACAGGGTGTGTTTGAAACATTCCACCGGCTGCGGGCTGCGCTGCGCCTTCGCCAACAACGTCGCGCCTTGGAGCGCCGCCAGTGTGAAGGCGGCGATCCGGGCGCACTCGAAGCCGGGCGGCAATTCGCCGGCCTGCACCGCCGCCCGCAGGCAATCGGCAATAGCGCGCTCGAGCTCGGCGAGTATGACGACGATCCGCTGGCGAAAAGCGTCGCTGTGCTCGCTAGCCTCCGCGATAAAATTGCCGAACAGGCAGCCGTTCCGCATGCCCGTTGCGTTGAGTCGGCTCATGTTGGCATCGACGTACGCACCCAGCCGCGCCAGCGGCGTCAGCGCCTCGTTGCGCAACGTCGATTCGAGCATGGAGCAGCTTTCCGAAAAATACAGGTTGATAATCTCCAGGCCGAACGCTTCCTTCGAGGTGAAGTGGTTCGTGAATGACCCCTGCGGCACACCGGCGGCGGCGACAATGTCGCGCACGCTTGCGCCCGCAAACCCCCGTTCGTGCACTACGCGAAGTCCCTCGGTCAGCAACTTATCCCGGTTCGATGGCTTGGGCATGATGGTCCTGTTGTTCCCCTCTCCAGGGCTAATAATCCTTTTAGAATGAATAAGTTCCGCGTAGATCTGGACGCCTGTAGTATCCTTCTTTACAATTAATACGTACGTACATATTAATCGATGGCGGTAAAGTAGCGCAGTAGTTTTTGCTCCCCCACTCACGAGGCACGTCATGGCCGAAAAAGCGAAACGAGTCCCCGGACCCGATCATCCCATTACCATCGAGCGCAACCCCGCGCACATCACTGTTTCGGTCGGCGGCCACGTGGTCGCGGATACTCGTGATGCCCTGACGCTACGCGAGGCATCCTACCCACCGGTGCAGTACATCCCGCGCAAAGACGTCGACATGGCGCTGTTGGAGAGAACCCAACACAGCACTTACTGTCCGTACAAGGGTGACGCTTCCTACTACAGTATCCCCAACGGTGGGACGAAGTCGGTGAATGCGGTTTGGACTTATGAGGCCGCGTTTCCGGCAGTGTCAGCGATCAACGAGTACGTGGCGTTCTATCCCGACCGGGTCGACAAGATAGAGACGCATTAGCCCGGAGCGCCCTGCAGCAGACCCCGCAACTTGGCGAGATCCTCGCAGCGCGTCGCCAGATCGGCTCTTTTATTGGCGACGCGCAGATCCCGCAGTATCTCCAGCGACCGCAACAACACCGGTAACGGCGGCCCGCTCGCAGTAATCCCCTGCAGGTCGGTTTCAACGAGACTCTCCGCGGGCTTCTCGATAAACCGCTTCACCAGCATGTCATGATGCTGGGTAGCCGTCCGGGCGAACAACTCACACACTTCGATGAATGAGCGCGCGTTCTGCTGGAACCACGCTTGGTTCGAATGCTGATCGGCCACCGCGAGCAACTCATCCAGCAGACTTCTGTAGGTCATGCACTCGCGCAGGCGCGCCTGGTCCTGCGGCAACATGAACAACATCTTGTCGACCAGGAGCTGTGCGTAATACGGGTCGTTGGCGCGACACAGACCCAGCAGCAGGTCGATCTCGTTTATCCCCGAGAAGTCTCCCGCATTGGCGCCGCGATACTCCTGCCGGCCGATGCGGTACGGCTTGTAGTAAGGCCGCACACTGTAGAAGAAGCGATCCACATCGAGCTTGCTGAACAACTTCTCGTTGCTGTGAATCGCATCCCCGAGCGCCCGCTTGGCAGCATCGAAGAGCACGTCGTTGACGGGACTCGAAATCCCCAACGGCACGATCCGCATCAGCGCGTCCGCGGCCCTCTGAAAGGCGAGGATGCCACGCGTATTCTCATCGATGAACAGGAATTCGTCGGGAAGGGCAGTGAAACTCTTGCGAATTCCAGCCAACGCCATGTTGTGAGTCGTCAGGTGTGCCGTGGCGAACCGCGGCACCATTCCCAAAGATGCGCCCACGTGCATGGCGAGTGAAGACGCTTCGGGAAACGGAGAACGTTCCTCACGCGCCGGGTTGGTGAGCTCGTGCCTGCGCAGCGCCCCCAGATACAGGCCAACATTGCCCAGCACACCGAAAGCGCTCGCGAAACCATCGCCCGTGTTGCCCTCGGCCAGCAGCCCGACAATGTGGGTACGCCCCTCGTCGCGCAGACGCTCCTTCAGCGAATCGCCGACACCGAGCACGCGCGCCCGATCCTGCTGCGCAAAGTAGCGGTCTTCGAGCTCGGTGTTGATGGCGACGAACGAGGTCCGGATCCAATGATCGAAGGCTTCCGCTTTCTTCCTCATTCCAGTCACCGTAAATTACTTTGGATCTAAAGGATTGTACCGGTTTTTGCAGGGGTCTTGAATGCGCCCCCGCAAAACTTCATCCTGCACCCCCCGCGCACGACCCGCGGCACTACCGGAAGACCCGTGACCGCACCCCAAGAGCCTCAGACCTCGCCGCCGCCCATTGTTGTCCTGACTACCGGCGGAACCATAGACAAGACTTATTTCGACGCCCTGAGCAAGTACCAGGTCGGCGAATCGGTCGTGCAGAGACTGCTCGAGATCGGGCGCGTCACCTGCCCTTTTCGCATCGTCGAAGGGATGCGCAAGGATAGCCTCGACCTCACCCCGGAGGACCGCGAGACCCTGCGGGCGATGGTGGCGGAGCTTCCGACCACACGGGTGGTGATTACCCACGGCACCGACACGATGACGGAAACCGCCCGTGTCATGGCCAGCATCCGGGACAAGACGATCGTGTTCACCGGGTCGCTGTCACCGGCCCGCTTCTCGGAGAGCGATGCCACATTCAACCTCGGCATGGCTTTCGCCACGGTGCAGGTCGCCGCCCCTGGGGTTTACATTGCGATGAGCGGCCAGGTCTTCCGCGCCGACAAGGTGCGCAAGGACCACACCGCCGGCCGCTTCGTGCCGCTGGACGCCTAGGCGTTTTGTCTAACGGGCCGCCGTCACCGGGCGAGCCCGTTCAACGCGCCTTCCCGCGCTCAGGCAATAGACATCACAACACCGCCTTCGGCCCGGATCGGCGCACCGTTCACCGCCGATGCCTCGCGTGAGCAAACAAACGCGACAACGTTCGCCACCTCCTCCGGATCGATGAAGCGCTTCAACAGCGAGGTGGGGCGAGAGGTCTCGAAGAAGCCCTTTTCGAGCTCGGCGACGGTTTTCCCGTGCGCTTTCGCGAGGTGCTCGAGGAAACCACCTACACCTTCGGACAAGGTGGGCCCGGGCAACACGGCGTTGACCGTCACGCCCGTCTTCGCGAGCGCCTGTGCGAAGCCGCGAGTCAGGGACAACTGCGCGGTCTTGCTCATCCCGTAGTGGATCATCTCTGTCGGAATCTGTACTCCCGACTCAGAAGAGATGAACACAATCCGTCCGAATCCCTTCTCCCGCATGTGAGGCGCCAACGCCCGCGTGAGGCGTATGCCACTCATCACGTTGATGTCGAATGCCTTTTGCCAGTCGGCATCGCTGATTTCAAAGGCATCCTTCGGCTCGAACCAGCCGGCATTGTTGACGAGAATATCAACCTTACCCGTGGCGGCAAGAATCGCCTCGCAGCCTTTCGCCGTCGAGACATCGCCCGGCGCTGCGTGAAAGCGCGCGCCCGGCGCCTTGGCCTGCAGCGCCGCTATCGCCTTGGAGACACGCTCGGCAGTGCGTCCGTTAATCACCACTTCGGCCCCGTTCTGAGCCAGGCGGAAGGCGATCGCCTCACCGATGCCAGCCGTGGAGCCGGTAACCAGGGCTCGAAGTCCTTTGAGATCGATTTGCATAAAATCACCTGTGATCGTTCATAGCGCGGTCGGGGCAGGAACAGCGGGTGCGATAAAGTACCCCGTGCCGAAGTTCCGAAAGGTTATACGAAATGAAGAACCGCGTGCTTGTGGCGCTCGCTGCGTATTTGTTCGCCTCTGTGGCCTCAGGCCAGACTTCACGTCCTCCAACACACGAGTCCGTGCCGGTGAGCCCGGAGGCCGCGGCCTGGGTGCAGAAGAACCTCGCGGGATGGCCGAAAATGTCGATCGCGGTCGCCAGCGATCTCATCACCAAGTACGGCTTGCCGAAGGACAACAACGCGCACGAGCTCACCTGGTACGACAACGGCCCCTGGAAGCGCACCGTACTCCACAAGGAGGAGATCCAGCACAACTTTCCCTACCCGCACAAGGATGTCCTGGAGCAAACGGTCAACTACCGCGTGCCGGTCGGAAAAATCGCCGACCTCGTGAAATACGACGGCAGTCTCATCGTCGACCGCACCCGCGGCGAGCTCACCGTCCATTGCAACAACGAGGAGTCGAATACCCTCACTCTCAACATCGCGGACGACATCGTGAAAGGCGAACGCTCGGTGGAACAGGCCCTCGCCTATCACGCACAGGTCATTCGCGGCGTGCAGATCGGCGAGCCCGAGACCTACCCCTACAAGCTGCGCTTCAAAGCTCCACAATCCGCCGCCGATACGGCCGATCCGGACGACGAAGCGCCCCTTTTGAAGCACCTTAACCAGTAAACTAAGGTCACCAACCGCGGGGCCAACGCGGAAACGCTCGGGGAGAACCACCGTGGACATGAACGACCAAGACGAGAGCCGCAACGTCGAAGACGTGCGGGGTTCCGGCGGCGGCGGCTTCCGGCCTATCCACGGCGTCGGCCTCGGGACCGTTGTCGTGGCCCTGATCGCCGGTTGGGCGTTCGGAATCAATCCGTTGCAGATCCTCGGCGTCCTAAGCGGCGGTGGGGTATCGCAAACGCAGAGCGTGCCCGCGCCCCAGTCGGCGCCGGTCGACGAAAACGACCCGCAGGTGAAATTCGTCTCTCAGGTGCTGCGAAGCACCGAAGTGGTCTGGACGGATGTCTTCCGTTCGATGGGAAGCAACTACCAGGACCCCAAGCTGCGCTTGTATCGCGACAGTTATCCGACGGCTTGCGGCCTGGGTCAGGCTGCCGCCGGACCGTTCTATTGCCCGCAGGATCGGATCGTCTATCTCGACCTGGGTTTCTTCGACCTCATGACCCAGCAGCTCGGCGCGCCGGGGCAATTCGCGCACGCGTACGTGATCGGCCACGAAGTCGGCCATCACGTACAGAATCTACTCGGCATCATCGACCGGGTAGACGCGGCGCGCTCACGCGGTAGCGAAGCGGATTCCAACGCGTTGAGTGTGAAATTAGAGCTGCAGGCGGACTGCCTCGCAGGTGTTTGGGCGAATCGCGCGCAGTCCGAACGCGGCTGGCGATTCCAACAAGGCGACGTCGAGACGGCCATAAACGCCGCCACCCAGATAGGCGACGACACCCTGCAACGCCGCAGCCGCGGCACGGTGGTGCCGGAGTCCTTCACTCACGGCACCAGCGAGCAGCGTGTCAGTTGGTTGAAGAAGGGGCTCGACACCGGCGATCTGAACGCCTGCGATACGTTTGGCGAAGGCCATGTCGGGCCGGCGAAGCTGATGGGCTCCGGCAGCACTACTCTCTAGTGAGTCTTCGCGTACCGCCGCGCCGGCTTGGTGTGCGAGAGATTCGGTCCCAACGCCTGCCGTGCCGCCTCGAGAGCGTTCCAGTCAGCTACCTCGGGAAGCGACGGGATCGTGACCAATTCGCCCTGATCGAAGCCTGCCAACGCCGCGTCTACCAGATCGTCGCCTGACATCACCCACTGCTGCGGCAGCTTCTCCACGGCGTGGCCCGCGACATCCCAGAATTCAGTCGCCGTAACACCAGGAAGCACAGCCTGCACGCGCACCCCCTTGTCGGTGAGCTCGTGTTTCAGCGATTGGCTGAACGTCACTACGTAGGACTTCGAGGCGCTATAAACCCCGTTGAGCAGCTCCGGCGCCAGCCCGGCAATAGACGCGATGTTGATCACTGCGCCGTTCTTCCGAGCAACGAACCCAGGCACAGCCGCGTAGGTCAGCCGCGTCAATGCGAGGATGTTGAGGTTTATCATTTCCTCCATCTTTTCCACGTCAGAGCCCAACAGCGGCGTCACGGCGCCGAATCCGGCGTTGTTGACCAACATCGTGACGCGGCTGTCCGCCTTCAGGTTGGCCTCGACACGCGCGAGGTCGGACTTCTTACCGAGGTCCGCGACAAGGACCTCGACCGAGCGCTGGGTCGCCGACCGGATCCGCTGTGCGACCTCTTCGAGGCGCTTGCCGCTGCGAGCGACGAGCACGAGGTCATATCCCCGGCGTGCGAGCCGATCTGCGTAGATCGCGCCGATACCACCCGAGGCGCCGGTGATCAGCGCCGTTCCCTTGTTCTGTGACGTAGCCATTGCCGTATCTCCGAAAACGCTCCGGCGGAGGTGCCGGGACTGGGAAAGAGGCTACGCCGCTGGACAATGTCCCGAATGTCCTATATACCACCTTTTAGGACATCATGGAGTCGCCATGCACCGCATCGGGTTCGTGCTCTTTCCGGGCGCCAATATCTTGAGTACCGCGCCCATCTCGACATTCGAGGTGGCGAACTTTTGCGCGGGTAAGCCGTTCTACGAGCTGCAGATTCTCTCGGAGAACGGCGGCCCCGTACGCACGTCGTGGGGAATCACGGTCGATACGGAGGCGTTCGGCGAGCCGGACTTCGACACCCTTCTGATCGGCGCGGGCACCGAGATTGAGGTGGGCTCGCCGAAGCTCCTGGAGTTCATCAAGAACGGGGTCGGGGTATCGAGACGCGTCGCGGCGCCGTGCACTGGCGCGTTCATGCTCGCGCAGGCCGGGATCCTCGACGGTCGCCGTGCCACCACCCACTGGGGTTTCGCACGCGAACTACAAAGACGCTTCCCGAAAGTGAGGGTCGATGAGGACCGCATTTTCGTCATCGACGGTCCGGTGTGGACGTCGGCCGGGATGACGGCGGGCATCGATCTCGCGCTGGCGATGGTCGAGAGGGACCTCGGCGTCGAGATTGCGCGCGCGGTGGCGAAGAAGATGGTGGTCTATCATCGCCGCGCGGGCGGCCAGTCGCAGTTCTCAACGTTATTGGAGTTGGAACCGAAATCGGACCGCATCCAAAGCGCGTTGAGTTATGCCCGACGCAACCTGCAAACCGCGCTGTCGGTCGAGCAGCTCGCCGAGGTAGCGAATCTGAGCCCACGGCAGTTCAGTCGCGCTTTCCGCGCCGAGACCGGGCAGTCTCCGGCGAAGGCAGTTGAGAACCTCCGCGTCGAAGCGGCCAGGCTGTTGATGGAACAGGGGCAACTGCCCATCGACGTCGTGGCCCGCGAAACAGGGTTCGCCGACCGCGAACGGATGCGACGCGCGTTCTTGCGCGCCTTCGGACAACCGCCACAAGCTATCAGGCGCGCGGTCAGACTCGCGGCGTAACTCAGTCCGCCGCATCATCCGCCGCGCCGGCGTCGCTACGACCGCGCCGGCTCCCGGTGAAACACCTTGCGAAGCTCCACCTTCGCGGCATTCAACACCCGCAGCCGCTCGGCCGACAGATTCTTACCGCCGCGATTGATCTCAAAATTGAGCATCGACATCGCCGAGCGGAAGGGTGTCGACTTACGACGGTGACTCGACTCCGCTGAGTGCTTCAGCGAGAGCGCAACCTGTCGCGCGCTGCGTGACTTGAACACACCGGTCTCCAGGTCCATGGCGTCACTTCGAGCCATGACGCCCGCGGACCATTTCTTCGGCGCCTTCTTCGTCACGGTCTTCTTTGCCGCCGCCTTCTTCGCCACCTTCTTCTTACGCGTCGCCATCACCTCTCCTTCCCCGTCGACCACGCCACGAATTCCTCGAACTCGATGGCGCCATCACGGTTGGTGTCGATCTCGTCGAAGCCGATCTCACATTGCTCGGCAGTCAGGTCTTCGTCCACGTTGCGCATGAAGCGAATGAACTCGCCCAACGTGAGCCGGCCATCGTGATTGAGATCGTTGTAGTCAAAATCCTCGCGTAGCCGCGCGCGCTCTTCTGCACCCGGCTTGACGTAGTCGAGGGTCGTTCTATCGCGTGTCTTCTCACGCATGGGAGGCATGTGGATCTCCGGTAATGGGATGCGGCACGCTGATGCACCACTCTCAAGAATCTACCGGGAGATTCACCAGAAGTCTGTCGTTCCCCCGCCGCAGCC
>Ga0210388_10004069_pt1 | contig 11441 bp, 6 predicted proteins | sample IncBWC19OmetaG_FD_155485 | JGI IMG/M metagenome (GOLD analysis project Ga0210388, IMG submission 155485) | Forest soil microbial communities from Barre Woods Harvard Forest LTER site, Petersham, Massachusetts, United States - Inc-BW-C-19-O ...
GCTATTGGGGGTGGCCCCGCCGTTTGTGGTTGCGACCCACAGAGTCGACGACGTGTTGATGGGATCGTTGCTGGGGTTCAGGTTGAACAACACCCAGTTCGGGATGAAGAAGATACCGTAACCCGCGCGGATGACGGTCTTTTGATCCCAGCTATAGGCTATCCCGATGCGCGGCATAAATTCCTTCTTGTAAACCGGAACAGCGGACCGCCCGGGATTAATGCCGGTGCCAACGAAGAAGATGTCGGCCGGGCACGGGCTGCCCGGGATGCCATCCCCATTCGCGGCCTGGCTGCAGCCGGTAACCGTGCGGTTCGTCGCGGAGGGATCCCAGTAGGTAGATAGGTCGTGCCGGACCGACCAATTTCCCGGCAAATCGTAACGTACACCGTAGTTGAGCGTCAGCTTTGAAGTGACTCTCCACGTATCTCCGAAGTAAAAGCCCCGATACGTCTCCTTCTGCGCCACCAACGCCGGAATCTGCGCTTCACCGTAATTGTGGTTGAACACGCTGCCCTGGTTCAGACCGTATCCCAATTCGAAATCGGCAAAGGAAATACCAGTGTTCGGCGTCGGATTGAATGCATTGTCAGCCGTCCAGCTGCCATTGAAAGCGAAAGCGCCGCTGGCAATATTCGTCTGTGCATAGTTGTCGTAGGTTTCTGTGAGCTGGCCGCCAAACACCCAGGTGTGACGCCCCTTGATCCACGTAAGGTTGGGCGAGACGTTAACCTGCGTGTCGTGGTCAGCGATGAAGCTTTGGCCTTGCGAGCAAGTAATGAGCGAGTCCTGCGGGGTGAAGCACGGCGTGAACGGAGACCGTGAAGCGGACGGAATTTCAGTATTGTAAGCCGCCGGCCAGCCGAATTGGGTCAAATCGAAATCGGAGTTGGTCGGCGTACGGGCGTAATGAAACCGGCTGCCGCTGGCGTTGATGTTCAAAATCAAGTCCGGCCGGATGGAGTAGCTGTAGTCTATGGCGAGTGCGTTGGTCTGATACGTTTCCGCGCACTTGTCAGCGCACAATCCCGTCTTGAAGGGATCAAGCGGCAGATCCAGCAGGTTAAAGAAGTTGTAGCGAGCGAAAATGTGCTGCGTCGAGGTCAGGTTCTGATCTACGCGAGCTACATATTGATTGGCGTTTCCACCCGTGGCCCCGGCGGCGGTGAAATTGTTCGTTTCATTGCCGTTCGTCGGCAAACCAATGAACTTCAGTTCTTCCAGCGCGGCCGGATTGATTACGGGAATCGTGTTGTTGGCGAACTGGGTTCGGGCACAAGTTCCGTTGCTCGGCGCTGCGACACATCCGGCGCCCACGCTGAGCGGATCGAAAATGGGAACGTCCGCCGGGAATATGCCAGCTCTCTCTCCAACGGTAGGCACGGTCGTAGTAAATACCGTGGATGCCCGCTGACGGTAACCATCGTAGGCGAAGAAGAAGAAAGTGTGGTCTTTGATTACCGGGCCGCCAAACGTGCCGCCGAACTGATTCTGGACGTACGGAGGATTCGACGTGTCGTAAAACGGAGTGGCGTTCAGGACCTTGTTGCGGAAGAATTCGTATGCTTCACCGTGATACTGGTTCGTCCCGCCCTTGGTGCTGAGGTTGACGATACCGCCTGCGAACTTGCCCCATTCCGGTCCGAGGTTGTTGTACTGCACTTTGAATTCCGAGATGGCGTCCTGGTCAGGAATCAGAACCGGCAGGTTGATGTAGCCGATGTTCACTGGCTGGCCGTCGATGTACTCGGCGCTCTCATTCCCGAACGAGCCGCCGACTTGATAGTTGCCCCAGCTAAACGGATTCGGACCAACCTGCGACCCGCCGGTTGCTCCGCCAGAGCCGCTGCCGCCCGCGACGGCAGCTGGAGAAAGCGTGATAAGGCTGAACACGTTGCGGCCATTCAGAGGAATCTCGTTGGTTTCGCGTTGGTTGATCACCTGGCCCAGCGACGTGTCGGTGGGCTGAAGTAGCGGAGTCTCCGCGGTGACTTCCACAGTCTGGCTGACTGCGCCGACTTCCATGGCTACGTCAATGCGGACGGCCTGTTGCACTTGAACGACCACGGACTCGCGCTTGACGTGCTTGAAACCGGCCTTCTCCACATCCAGGCGATATTCACCGGGATTAAGGTTAACGAAGGAATAGAGGCCATCTCCGCTGGTAGTGTAAGTCTGCTTCGCACCCGTGCCCGAGCTGGTCAGCGTAACCTGCGCGTCGGGTACTGCGGCACCTGAGGTGTCCGCGACGGTTCCCGAAATGGAACCGAAGGTGGACTGCGCCGAAAGCGGCGAGCCCAGTAGCATTGCGGCAAAACAAACGCAGAGACCCACAGCAAACACACGCAGAAAGCGATTCCTAGACGTATTCATGAGACTTTCTCCTCCCCCAAGAGAAGCGCATTAGGCCCACCCGGCCTACGCTACAAAGTTGGTGACACCGCTACGTGCGCGAACGAGAAATCAAATAAGAGATCGCCGCACGATTGCCAACCGAGTTGCGCACACCAAGACACACCCCAACGACCGCTAGAGCCACCCGGAACAAAATGCTCTATAGATACAACCCATCGATTTTTTCGATACCACCCAGCTGCGGAGCATTTAGCTTCAAGTGCCCTATTCTTGTCAAGCTAAAAATAACGATTTTCTAAAGACTTTCCATCAAATTACACAAATGAGCCATGACGCGAATTCTATTTCGCAGTATTATGCAGCAGGGCAGACGTGCCCTTCATCCCCTGCGCGAATGTCCTGGCTATTAACCGCGCACACAGCTCAGATTACTTTTTCTGCCGGAAATTTTTAAAGAGACAGCCCCATGGAAAGCCGTAGCAAGCATCAGGGTGGCCGGAAATTGCGCGTCGTCACGCTGAAGGCGGTTGCCGAGCATGTAGGACTCACGCCCGGTACTGTTTCAGCAGTATTGAACAACTCCGCGGCAGCTCGCTCGGTGCCGGAACGCACCAAGAAGCGCGTTCTGGCCGCGGCGCGCGAGCTGAATTATCGCCCAAATTATTTGGCGCGCTCGTTGCGCGTGCAGCGCACATACACCATCGGGGTGATCACGCGGGATCTCAGCGATGCTTATGCCGCGATAATCATCAGCGGCGTCGAGCGTTATCTTCGACAGCACAGTTATTTCTTTCTCACCGTCGCGCATCACAACGACAAGAAATTGCTGGATAGTTATTCGCATATTCTTTTGCAGCGCGGAGTGGAAGGACTGATTTCCGTGGACACTTTGCTGGGCGAATCGATGTCTTTACCCACGATTGCCATCGCGGGTCACCGCCCGCTGGAAGGTGTAACCAATATTCTTCTGGATCATCGCCGCGCGGCTCAGCTGGCGCTGCAACATCTGTTCGAACTGGGCCATCGCGAAATTGCGTTCATGAAGGGACCGCACTACAGTTCGGACTCCACGGATCGCTGGAAAGCTATTTTGCACGTGGCGGAAGAACTCGGCATCGCGGTGCGGCCCGAGTTAACGATTCACCTGGAAGGCGACTTGTCCACACCGGAAGTGGCCTATCCAGCGACCAAGGCATTCCTCTGCAACCGGAAATTGCCATTCAGCGCGCTTTTTGCGTTTAATGATAATTCTGCATTGGGCGCAATCAGTGCCTTGCAGGAAGCGGGTCTGCATGTCCCCAACGATATTTCCGTGGTGGGCTTCGACGATATTAAGATGGCACCCTATAGTAATCCGCCGCTGACGACGGTGCGGCAGCCTCTTTTGAAGATGGGGGAAATCGCCGCGCGGTCGGTGCTGAATCAGATTAAAAACAGCGAGGAGTACGTAGCGGAAATATTGATTGAGCCGGAGTTTGTGGTACGCAAGTCAACGGGGAAAGCATCCTTGCAGTCGGCATCATGCAGTAAAGAATTGTAGAACGCCTAGCATCCGGCGTCACCAGTCCAAACGCAATAACGGGAGAGCCCTGACGCGATGTCCATAGCCAATTCGAACGCTGCCCCCGCGGCCACAACTTTGCCCACTTCCACGGACAAGCCAGCCATGGCAATGGTGACGACCCTGTTTTTCATGTGGGGATTTCTCACCAGCCTCAACGACATTTTGATCCCTCATTTTAAGAACATCTTTAGTTTGAGTTACTCCAGCGTCATGCAGGTCCAGCTCTACTTCTTTCTGTCGTACTTCGTATTTGCCCTGCCCTCTGGAAAATTGATCGATTGGATTGGCTACAAGAGAACGATGGTCGGTGGTCTCTTCATCATGGGAGTGGGCGCCCTGCTTTTTATACCTGCGGCGCGCGCCGCTTCCTTTCCATTTTTTCTGACGGCACTGATTATTCTGGCGGCGGGCATAACGGCCCTGCAAGTTTCCGCTAATCCTTATGTTGCGGTGCTGGGTCCTGAAAAAACCGCGTCGAGTCGTTTGAACTTGACGCAAGCCTTCAACTCGCTCGGAACAGTGCTCGGCCCGTTATTCGGTGGCTTACTGATCTTGAGCGCAGCCCCGATCGCGCTCGAGGTCATCCAGGGGATGTCGCCCTTACAGTTCCGTGAGTACCAGTTGCAGCAGGCGTCGTCCGTCAAGCTGCCGTATCTCGGTCTGGCAATCACGCTGTTTCTGCTCGGCCTTGTGATCGCAAAATTCAAATTGCCGGTCATCGCCGCGGTAGAACCGCATGGGGAAGTTCACGACTCCATCTGGAAGTATCCGCGATTGGTAATGGGCGCGATCGGAATTTTCGTGTACGTGGGCGCCGAAGTTGGAATTGGGAGTTTCCTGGTTAATTACATGAGCCAGCCGAACATCGGGAACATCTCCCTGCAACTCGCCGCGAAATTCGTTTCCCTGTACTGGGGCGGTGCGATGATCGGCCGGTTTATCGGTTCGGCCGTACTGCAAAAAGTGCGCACCGGCACGCTGCTGGGCCTTTCCGCCCTCGCAGCATTTCTCCTCGTCACCATCTCGATGCTCACCTTCGGGCATTTGGCCATGTGGACCATCCTGCTGGTTGGGTTCTTCAATTCAACAATGTTTCCCAGTATTTTCACTCTTTCCATCGAGGGACTTGGACCGATGACCAGTAAGGGTTCTACACTACTGGTCTGCGCCATCGTTGGAGGCGCGATCATCCCGAAGTTACAAGGCGTGCTCGCCGATCGTATTGGCATTCATCACGCATTCATTTTGCCCGCGCTTTGCTACGTCTATATAGCGCTCTTCGCGTTCAAAAATAATAAGCCGCATAGTGAAGCGCCTGCACATTCTTAGCCGCAATCGGCATGCGCGGGGCAGAGCGTCTTTCGTCTGCCGTGCATGTTCGCCCGAATTCCTGTTTTCTCGCTTCCCAATTCGTGTACATTGCTTGCCGTTACGCGGCAATCGAATCGCGTGGAAGACCGCGGCTGAACGTGGGGGAGCTTAGCGCCGCGGTGTCGCGACCAACGGAGCAGCCGACTCGGATATGAGCGCGGATTCGTTCTCGATCGGAATTGATTTCGGAGGCACGAACCTGCGCCTGGCGGCATACACTCCCGCGTCGGGATTTCTGGAAACAATCCAGATGCCCACGCGGTTGAAGGCTGGTCGGGACGCCGTGGTCGCGGATATGTGCGAGGGAATTCGCAAGCTCCGTGACACGTATTCTGCGAAGCTCTCGCTAAAAGGTATCGCCATCGGCTCGCCGGGACCAATCGAATTGCCCGAAGGCCGGCTGCGAAACCTGCCCAATCTTCCGGGCTTCGACGGTCTGGAATTGCGCACGGCGGTGGAGCAAGGCGTGGGCACACCGGTCGTCGTGGAAAACGATGCCAACGTCGCGGCATTGGCGGAGTGCGTTGCCGGCAAAGGGAAAACTCTCGGAATCGACACCCTGTTGTTTTTAACGCTGGGCACGGGAGTTGGAGGCGGGATCATTTTTCACGGCAAAATCTGGGACGGATTGAATGGAATGGCCGGCGAGGTAGGCCACATTAATATTTGGCCGGATGGCGTCGCGTGCGGATGCGGCGCTCGCGGCTGCCTGGAACCATTGGCGTCGGCTACTGGAGTGCGTCGCAGAGCCAAGGAATTGATAGCCGAAGGAAAATCGCCAGCGTTGGCTGCGCTGGAAAAAAGTAATCCAGATTTCACGCCGCGCGACGTGGCCCTGCTCGCGAGCGCGGGCGATCGTGATGCACAGACGATTTTCGACGAAGTGGGTCTTGCGTTGGGCAGAGGGCTCGCGGCGCTCGTCAACACGTTGAACCTGCCGCTGTATGTCGTGGGCGGCGGTTTGTCGAGTTCGTGGAATTTATTTTCGCCGGCGCTCTTCGAAGAATTGCGCTATCGCAGCTACGTATTTCGCATGACGGATCCGGAAAAATCTGACGCTGCTCGCGGAACCAAGGCGAAAACGTACGTGACCTTGACGGACTTGGGTCCCGAGGCTGGACTGCTCGGTGCGTGCATACTGCCGTTCACGGTGTCTCCGAATGGCGCGTAGGCCGAGCAGTCTGATCGTTGCCGCGCGAACGGGCAACGCGGTGCAAAATTGCGCTGAGGAAACCGCGTGAAACTGAATTCCTATCTACTGAAGGCCAGCATCGTCGGCGCGCTCGGCGGACTGCTGTTTGGATTCGACACCGCCGTCATCTCCGGAACACTGAACTCACTTCGCGAGGTCTTCGCATTCTCTCCGCACGCTGAGGGATTTACAGTTTCGATTGCTCTATGGGGAACCGTGATTGGCGCGCTCAGCGCCGGCCTTGTCGGTCAGCGCCTGGGGGGACGTAATGCCCTTCGAATCATGGCGGTGCTGTACGTCGTTTCGTCGCTCGGTTGTGCGTTCGCTTGGAGTTGGTCCGCTTTGCTGGGGTTCCGTTTTATCGGAGGGCTCGGCATTGGGGGTTCTTCGGTCCTGGCTCCGGTGTATATCGCGGAGCTCGCACCCGCCAGCTTACGCGGCCGGCTCGTGGGAATGTTTCAGATCAACGTGGTCCTGGGAATTCTGCTAGCATATTTTTCGAACTATTGTATCGCCAGGCTCGGAATGGGCGCGCTGGAATGGCGCTGGCAGTTGGGCGTCGCCGCAGCCCCGGCACTTCTATTTCTTGTGATGCTTTTTGGTATTCCGCAAAGTCCTCGCTGGCTGGCCACGCAACATCGCGTCGAGGAAGCGCGCAGCGTACTGAGACTTTTGCGCACGTCGAATTACGAAGAGGAACTCACGGAAATTGTGGACTCGATTCACTTGGAGCGGTCGCAGGGTTCCGAGCCTCTATTCCAGCGCAAATTTCGTTATCCGATCTTTGTGGCGATCGCTACCGGAGTGTTCAATCAGCTGGCAGGAATCAATGCGATCCTTTACTACTTGCCATCTATATTTATGGCGGCGGGATTCACCAAATTGTCCGGCGATTTGCAGGCCGTCGCGATTGGCGCGATGAATCTATTCGCGACACTGCTGGCTATGGCTCTGATTGACAAAATCGGCCGGAAATCGCTGCTGTTGATCGGTTCGGCAGGAACGGCGCTCTGCCTAGCAGGCGCTGCGCTGATTTTTTTCACGAATCGAAATCAAAGCTGGCTGGTCTGGATTTTGGTGGGCTACATGTTCTTTTTCGCTCCGCTCGGGGCAGTCATATGGGTTTATATTGGCGAGATTTTTCCCAATACAGTGCGGTCCAAGGGTCAGGGACTGGGAAGCTCTTCGCACTGGATCATGAACGCAATCATTTCCTATTACTTTCCCATAGTAGTCGCGAAAACCTCAGGCGCATATCCCTTCGTATTTTTTGCGGCCATGATGGTATTGCAGTTCGTTATCGTCTCGCTCTTCTACCCGGAGACCAAGGGATTCACGCTGGAGGAAATGCAGCACCGTCTGGGAATCGATTAGCAAACGTGCGGCGTCGTGCAAGTTCCTGCCAAATCAGTTCTAAGTGGTACTCTCTGCAAGCGGCAACCAAACTTGAAAGCGAGTTTCGCCTGGTTTCGAGTTGACCTGTATGCTGCCCTGATGCTTTTTCACGATTCGCTGGACCGTGTCCAGGCCCAGACCGGTCCCCTGCCCAACGCCCTTGGTTGTGAAGAAAGGCTCGAACATATGCGCCTGCACTTCGGGCGCGATTCCCGGGCCGTTATCGGTAATCTCCACGACCACGCAATTGTCGTCGCGAAACGTTCGAACTTTCAGCTTGCCCTCGCCACCCATGGCGTCAATCGCGTTATCAATGATGTTGGTCCAAACCTGATTCAGCTCGCTGCCGAATGAATTCACGAGCAGCGGAATTTTTTGGTAATCGCGCTCGACCGTAACTCCATGCTTGAGCTTGTGATTCAAAATCGTGAGCGTGGTTTCCAGACTCTTCACAATGTCCACATTCTGCAGCGGCGTCTGGTCCATGTATGTGTATTCTTTGATCGCACGGACGAGGTCGGAAATTCGCGAGGTGCCGCTCTCGATTTCGTTCAGCAGAGTCGCGACTTCCACCGAGGCAGCGATACGCACCAGAGCCGCGCGGGCGGAGTCCGCGTCCAAGATCGCAAATAAGGATTCCAGCGCCTCCGGTTTGACGTTCCGGCGCGCCAGGTCCGCGGCCATTTGCCACAAGTCATTCTGGCCGTGACTGCGCAACAAGGAATCGATCTGTTCTTCGAGATCGCTCATGGCCAGCGGATCCGGCGGAACAGTGTCGTTTTGAACGAACGCGGTCTCCAGCTTTTCGATTTCTGCTTTTTGCGCCAGCGTGAGGTCGCGGCTGCCCAGCTCGTGGCTGGCGTCGCGGATTTTCTTCAGAACTTCTCGCAACTGGCTTGCGGCGCGCTTCGCGGCAGAGGCGGGATTGTTGAGTTCGTGCGCGAGCCCGGCGGAGAGCTTTCCCAGGGAAGCGAGGCGGTCACGCTGCTGCTCGCGCCGCGTGGTTTCACGGATTCTGTCGGACATCATGCCAACCAACCGCTGGGTCAGTTCGGGCATTTTGTGAACAAGTTCCGGAAACTTTGATGCGGGATAGCGCAATAGCCGCGAATCGGTGATCGCCTTTGCGCCCACCGTAAACTGTTTCATCCGCGAGAACGGCAGTACTCCGGTTACAGCTCCCGGCTGCACAGGAATTACCACCGTCTCGCCGCCCAATTCGCCACGCACCTGCAGTTGTCCCTCAAGGAAAACAAACATCGCATCCGCGGGATCGTCGGCGCGGAAGGCCGTGTCGCCCGCTTTGAGATTCAATTCCTGCGCCTGACTGATGAACCAGGCGATCTGGTCATCTGGCAAATCCGCAAAGGCCGGCACTTTCTGCAAATCAGATTTTTCGACCATTTAGACCTTGCTCAGATATTGATGGATGAATTGCACGGCAACTGAACCTTCGCCGACGCCGGAAGCCACTCTTTTCACCGAGCCGTGGCGCACGTCGCCCACAGCGAAAAGACCTGGAACATTTGTCTCCAGCAAGAAGGGATCTCTGTCGAGCTGCCAGCCCTTCGGGTGTTCTCCATCACGGATCAGATCGGGACCGGTCAGAATAAATCCATGTTCGTCGCGCTCGATGAGATCAGCCAGCCACTCGGTTCGCGGTGACGCGCCGATGAAAATGAACATCGCGCTCGCCGGGACGCGCTCCGTCTGGTTGGTGTCCGAACAAAGAAACGAGATCTCTTCGAGATGAGTTTCGCCGTGGACTTCGGCGACGCTGGCGTTCGCCCACAATTGCACGTTGGGCGTCTCCTTGATTTGGTCAATCAGATATTGGGACATGGTGCTGGAGAGAGATTTTCCGCGCACGACGATTACCACGCGATCGGCGTACTTGGCGAAATTCATCGCGGCTTGCCCCGCGGAATTCGCCCCGCCGATTACATACACGATTTCGCCCTTGCAGGAGAGAGCTTCCGTAGAGCCGCCGCCGTAGTACACGCCCGCGCCTTGCAGGCGGTCGATTCCGGGTGCTTCCAGGCGCCGCCATTGAACCCCTGTGGCAATCATCAGCGCGTGGCACGAAATCTCATTGCCGTCGGCCATTTTAATCATGCGATACGGTCCTTCGAGGCGTACGCCGAGCGCTTCCTGCGGCGACAAGATTTCCACGCCAAATCGCTGCGCTTGCACCACGGCGCGACGAGCGAGGTCGCCACCACTAAGGCCCATGGGAAATCCCAGATAATTTTCGATGCGCGAACTCATTCCGGCTTGCCCGCCTGGAGCTTCGCGTTCGATCATTACCGTGTGCAGTCCTTCCGATGCGCCGTACACCGCTGCAGCCAGGCCCGCGGGCCCTCCACCGATGATTGCCAAATCATAAAAATTTGTTTGCGCCCGAGTTTTCAGACCAACTTTCTGCGCAACTTGTGACGGAACGCTGTCCAGTAGCTTCGAACCATCGGGGAAGAGCACGACGGGGAGGCTGGAGACTTCCGGCCCCAGGACTTCGAGGATGCGCTTCGTTTCCGGATCACTCGCCGAAAGCTCAACATCAATCCACTGATAGGGAACGCGATTGCGCGCCAGAAAATCCCGCAGCTCGTATGACCTAGGAGACCAGCGCGTCCCGAGCACGCGTATGCCTTCAAATTTCGGCCGATACGAAGCGCGCCAGTCGTCCAGCAGATCATCCAATTGCGGATAAAGGTGGTCGGTAGGGGGATCCCACGGCTTCAGGAAGAAATAATTGATGCCGGCTTGATTGATGGCGCCGATGGCTGCGTTGGTATCGGCATATGCGGTGAGCAGCGCCCGCTTGGAGTCCGGGAAGATGTGCATTGCTTCTTGCAGAAACGCTACACCATCCATATGCGGCATGCGTTGGTCGGCGAGAAGCAACGCCACACTATCGTTGCGCAGCTTCAACTGCTTGAGGAGGGTGAGCGCCGCCTCGGGGGAATCACTTCCGATTACACGAAATTCCGCGCCGTATTTCGTGCGCAGGTCGCGCTCGATGGCGCGCAGCACATCGGGGTCATCGTCAACACTTAGCAGAATTGGTTTGGCCATATTCGATCCAGGTTCTGATACGGAAAATGTATTGAACTACTCAACCGCTACAGCAAGTAGGATGACACAACTCGGTGTTCCAAGGTACCGGCGCTCGGGCTATCCAGGTTAGATGATCGAAGAGTGAGCTGGTTGCGGGGGGTGGGTGCCTCCTCACAGGCAGGCGACATCGTGCTCATTTTGGTCACGGGTAAAGTGGCGCTGCGAGGAGGTCAGATTATGGGAAGAGACGGGCGCATAACGTGTTCAGGGATGGGGACGAACTCAGGCACGCGATACCGTGGGGCTCGCTTCCCGGTAAAGTCCAGGTAGAGTTTGTGCTTCAGTATCCACTCCGGGAAGTGCCCCATGCGGAGCAGCGGATACTTCATGGCCTTGCCGAAAAGACGCCGGCCCAGGAAGTAGTAATACAGCGGGATGCCCATGTTGTAAACGAGGTGCGCGCTCTTGGCACGATGGAAGAAATCCAGGTTATACCGCCAGCAGGTG
>Ga0210388_10004070_pt1 | contig 11441 bp, 8 predicted proteins | sample IncBWC19OmetaG_FD_155485 | JGI IMG/M metagenome (GOLD analysis project Ga0210388, IMG submission 155485) | Forest soil microbial communities from Barre Woods Harvard Forest LTER site, Petersham, Massachusetts, United States - Inc-BW-C-19-O ...
CAAGATGACCCTCCTTGCCCCCCATGGAAATCATCCGCACCCACAGCCCCGAGGGTTTCAAACAGTTGGACACCGCCGCCTTGCGCCGCGACTTCCTCGTCGCCGGTCTTTTTACCCCGGGTGCCATCACCATGCATTATTGGGAGGTGGACCGCACCATCATCGGCGGGGCCGCGCCGCTTACCACCGCACTTGAGCTCACGGCGACCAAAGAGCTCCTTGCCGCCAACTTTTTCTGCGAACGCCGGGAAGTCGGCATCGTCAACCTCGGCGGTTTGGGCTCGGTCGTGGCCGATGGAGTGACCCACCAGCTCAACAAGCTCGACGCCCTTTACGTTGGTCGCGGCACGAAGTCGGTAAAGTTCATTTCGAAAGACGCCGCGAAACCCGCGCAGTTTTATTTCGTCAGCTATCCCGCGCACACCACCTATCCGGCCAAGCTGGTGCCCCTCGCTCAGGCGCAGGTGCTTGAGCTCGGTGCGACTGAAACCGCCAACCGCCGCAAGCTCTGCAAGCTGATCGTGCCCGGCTTGGTGGACACCTGTCAGCTCGTCCTCGGCGTGACGCTTCTCGAAAATGGCAGCGTCTGGAACACCATGCCTTGCCACACGCACGAGCGCCGCTCGGAGGTATATTTGTATTTTGATGTGCCTGCCAAGGCGTTTGTCACGCACTACCTCGGCCGGCCCACGGAAACCCGCCACCTGATTGTCCGCGACCGCGAAGCCGCGCTTTCGCCCAGTTGGTCCATTCACTCCGGCTCCGGCACTTGCGCCTACGGTTTCGTCTGGTGCATGGGCGGAGAGAATCAGGAGTTCACCGACATGGACGCCGTGGCGATGGAGGATTTACGATGAGCAACTCCCGCAAAATTTTGGACACCTTCCGCCTCGACGGAAAAGTGGCAATCGTCACCGGCGCATCGCGCGGTTTGGGCGCGGCGATGGCCTGCGCCTTCGCCGAGGCCGGCGCAAAAGTCGCGCTCGCCGCGCGTGGCGAGATGAAGGAAGTCGTCTCCGCCATTCGCGCCCACGGTGGCGAATGCGAAGCCTTCAATACCGACTTGGCCGATCGCACCGCGCCCAAAAAATTAGTCGAGGCCGTCGAGAAGCGCTTTGGCGGTGCGGACATCCTCGTCAACAACGCGGGCATCATCCGCCGCGCCAATTTTCTCGAGTACTCCGATGAGGATTGGGACGCCGTCATGGATGTGAACATCCGCGCGGCCTTTGTATTGAGCCGCGAATTTGCCAAGCGCCTCGCCGTCCGCAAAGCCCCGGGCCGCATTATCAACATCGCCTCGATGCTTTCCTTTCAGGGCGGCATTCGTGTTCCCGCTTACACCGCCGCCAAAAGCGCCATTGCCGGCCTGACCAAAGCCATGGCCAACGAGCTCGCGCCTCTGGGCATTTGCGTCAACGCCATTGCGCCGGGTTACATGGCGACGGACAATACGACGGCATTGCGCGCCGACCCGGTGCGCAACAAATCCATTCTCGAACGCATCCCCGCCGGTCGCTGGGGCGAGCCCACCGACCTCAACGGCGCCGCGGTTTTCCTGGCCTCCGATGCCGCCGCCTACGTCCACGGTATTACGCTGCCAGTCGACGGCGGCTGGCTGGCGCGATAAATTTCGCCAAAACTTTTATCTCATTACCCCATGAAAAAACTGATTCCTCTTGCTGCACTGTTTCTCACTGCGGTGCTGCCCACCTTCGGTGCCCGCCTGATCGTCACCGTGACCGATGACAGCGGCCTCGCCCGCCCGGCGGAAACCATCTCGGTTCCGTTTGCACAAATTCTGCAAATGCTCGATCCCGAGCACGCCAACGCCCAGTATTGGATGAAAGCGAATGCCAATATCCCGGTCGTGCGCTTCGACAATCTTTTGGTTAAAGACGCCGCGGGCAACGCCGTCCCCTCGCAGGTGACGAACACTGACACCAAATACGGCCGCAATTACGCGTACAACGATCTCCTCTTCCAACACGATTTCGCTGCGGGGGAAAAATCCGCCACCTTCACGATTGAGACCGTCGCCACGCAAGTTCCGCCGTACCCCTCCAAAGTTTATTGCCGCTTCGTGCCCGACCGGCTGGACGACTTCGCCTGGGAAAATGATTTGATTGCCCACCGCATCTACGGCCCAGGCTTGGAGCAGCCCTATGCCGGCCCGGACTTGATGGCCCAGGGTGGCAGCGGTATTGATGTATGGAGCAAGCGCTTTCCCTACTTCATCATCGACCGCTGGTATGGCAAAGACCACGACGCCCTGCATACCGACACCGGCGAAGGCCTCGACATGTACGAAACCGGCCAAGCCCGTGGCGATGGTGGTACCGGCATTTGGGATGATGCTAGCAAAACCCTCTACGTCTCGCACGATTTTGTGAACCAGAAAGTTATGGCCAACGGCCCGATCCGCGCTGAGTTCGCCCTCTGGTATAACGAGTGGGACGCCGGCAACGGGGTCAAGGTTTCCGAGGTCAAACATTTCATTTTGGACGCCGGTCAATACCTCAACGAAATCGACAGCACCTTCACCGTCACCGGTGCGGACGAAGTCACTGTCGGCATCGGCCTGACCGAACACACTTCGCGCAATGACAACGCGCAAGTCTTCCCTGCGAACGACGACAAAAATCTTTGGGAAAGCGTCTGGGAAAATTATCGCGACCATGGCCAGTTCGGCGTAGGTCTCGTCCTCGCGCCTGACACCAAGTTCACGGGTTTTGTCAAAGCGCAGAAGAACAGCCCCGTTTCCAATGGCCTGCGTCCAGATGACCTCATGCTCATCAAAGTCAAAAACGGCGAGACCATCCGTTACTATGCTGGCGCGGCGTGGGAGTATCTTGGCAATGTCAAAACCGCCGACCAATGGTCCGCCTACCTCGCGGCGTGGTCCGCGCGCTTGCGCTCGCCCGTGAAGGTCGACGTCGCGCTCGAAGGGGCCAAATAATTTTCGGAAGCGTCTCCTAAATTACCCCAACCCCATGAAGATTCGTTTGCCGCATTGTGGCGCTGTCTTCGGTGCGGCGCTCGCGGTGGTATGCATCGCGCCTGCTTCGGCCCGCGCGGCTGATGCCGTGCCGCCGGCTGCAACCAAGCCATCCACAACGGCACAGTACAATGGTGCGACCGCCTTGGAGTGGGCGCAGCGGATGGCTGATTCGGAAATCAAACGCCTCGGCCTGCCCGCCAAGCCAAAATGGGACTATACCTCCGCGTTCTTCGCCACCTCCTTGCTGGAGTTGGGAGACATGCCTAACATCGCCAAAAACACTTCCGGGAGTGATTATAGCGTTTATGCCACCGGGCTGATCGGCGCTTGTGTTGATGCGAATGGTTCCATCATTTCCGGTTACAAAGCTGCCGACCACAGCCTCGATAGTGTGGCCCCCGCGCGTGTGCTCGTCGCATTGTTTAACCGCACTCACGACGCCCGCTATCAAAAAGCCGCCCAGCTTATCCGCGCGCAATTCAACGAGCAGCCGCGTACCAGCGATGGCGGCTTCTGGCACAAGCAGATTTACGCGAATCAGATGTGGCTCGACGGCCTTTACATGGGCGAGCCGTTCTATGCCGCTTACGCCAAAACTTTTCACGAACCGGCGGATTTTGACGACATCACCAAACAAATCCTCCTCGCCGATCAGCATACTTACGACCCGAAGTCCGGACTCTTTTATCACGGTTGGGAGGACACCCGCCTGCAAAGTTGGGCCGACAAAGCCACCGGCCACTCCCCGAGTTTCTGGGGCCGCGCTGAAGGTTGGTATGCCATGGCGATTGTCGATGTGCTCGACGATTTACCCGCCGACCATCCGAATCGCGCCAAAATCCTCGATATTCTCCATCGTCTGGCCGACGGCATCGCCCGCGCGCAAGACGCCAAATCCGGCCTCTGGTGGCAGGTGCTCGACCAAGGCGGTCGCGACGGAAACTATTTGGAAGCCTCCGGCTCCGGCATGTTCGTTTACGCGCTGGCAAAGGCGGTGAATAGGGGCTATCTGCCTGCGGAAAAATACAATCCCGTCATTACCTGCGGCTTCACCGGTCTTGTGCGCGACTTGGTCAAAGCTGATGCTGGTGGCACTTACAGCCTCACCCAAGTTTGCGTCACCGCCGGGCTGGGCAGTTCGGGCGGCAACAGCAGCTACCGCGATGGCTCGTATGATTATTATGTCCACCAAACGCAAATGGCCAGCAACGACCTCAAAGGGGTGGGGGCCTTCATCCTCGCCGGAGTCGAAGTGGCGAAACTTGGTTCGGTAACTCCTTTGGCTGCCTCCTCGGCTCAATCCGCAAAATAATTTTTCCCCTCCCCATACTATGAACAAAATCTTTAAACTCCGTTCACCGACTGTTCTGTTTCCCCTGGCTTTGCTCTGCTCCGCCCTCGCGCAATCTTGGGCTGCCACCTCCACTCCGGTGGCGCAACCTCCCGCGGCCGACCTCACTCCCGAGCAAGTCGCCAAAATGGGTTGGGATGCCTATCCCGAAATTCTTTCGCACATCAAAGCTCCCGTCTTCGCCGATAAAAATTTCCCCATCACTGATTACGGCGCCAAGGCCGACGGCACCACCGATTGCACCGACGCCATTCGCCAAGCCATCGAAGCCTGCAACAAGGCCGGCGGCGGACACGTCGTCGTGCCCGATGGCACGTTTCTCACCGGCGGCATCCGTCTTTTGAGCAATGTGGATTTGCATCTTGCCGACAACGCCACGCTCCAGTTTGTGCCTGACACTACGGAATATCCCAAGGCACTCGTCCGCCATGAAGGGGTCGAGCGCACAGACTACACCGGGCCCATCTACGCTTTTGAGCAGGAAAATATCGCCGTCACCGGCAAGGGCGTGCTCGACGGCGGCGGCGAGGCCAACTGGGTTGCGCTCGTGGGCTCCAATTCTCGCCCCAATTTTTTTGTGCCCCTGCGCTGCAAGAATGTGCTGATTGACGGCCTCACCATCCATAATTCGCCGATGTGGGAAATTAACCCCGTCTATTGCACCAACGTCATTGTGCGTAATCTCAACATCGACAGCCATCAGGCCAACAATGACGGTTGCGACCCGGATTCCTGCAAGTACGTACTCATCGACAACTGCACCTTCAATACCGGTGACGATTGCATCGCCATCAAATGCGGCAAGGACGACGATGGCCGCCGCGTGAACATCCCCACGGAATTTGTCATCGTGCAAAATAGCACCATGAAGGACGGCCACGGCGGCGTCACCCTCGGCAGCGAATGCACACCGGGTATCCGCAATGTTTTCATTGAAAATTGTCACATGGACAGCCCGAATCTCAATGCCTTCATCCGGTTCAAGGACAGCCCATCCCGCGGTGGCATCATCGAAAATGTTTTCATGCGCAACGTGCAGGTCGGGGCGGTTAATGCCAAAAACGCTGGCATCCTCATTGAATACACTTACCAGAACAGCGGGCAGGGAAACTACATTCCGGTTTTGCGCAATGTCCATGTCACCAACGTCCGCGGCGCCAACATTCCCGTGCTCGCCAAGCTCACGGCTGGCAGCACCGCCGATATTCACGACATCACCGTCGCCGATTGTGTTTTCGCCGGCCCCGATCCTTCCGTGCTCCAACAATTCCCCGGAAAAATCACTTTCACCAACGTCTCCATTCTGCCTGCGGGCGCCAAAGTGGATGGCCCCCTGCCAGCTGCCCCCGCCACTACCGCAGTTCCCGCTGCGAGTTCTGCGCCCGCCGCCTCCACCCCGGCCAAGTGATTTTATCCGGGTATGACGCCGCGTTTTCTGTTTCGCCTCTGCCTCGGCTTGCCGCTTGCCGGTTTGCTGCTCGGCGGTTGCACCGGTTTTAATTCCGGCACTTCTGGATCCACAGGATGGGCTGCCGAGCCTGCCGTGCTCGCGCGCATCCATGCGCCAGAGTTTCCGGCCAAAGATTTTCCGATTACGGATTATGGAGCCAAGGCTGACGGCGCCACGGATTGCACCACGGCGATTCGCCAAGCCATTGCCGCTTGTAACGCCGCAGGCGGTGGTCGCGTTGTCGTGCCCGCTGGGATTTTTCTTACCGGCGCGATTCACCTGCTGAGTAACGTCAACTTGCACCTCAATTCCGGTGCAACCCTCAAGTTCAGTCCCGACCCCGCGCAATACCTCCCTATGGTGCTTACGCGCTTTGAAAGCATCGAGTGCATGAACTATTCACCGCTAATTTACGCCTTCGGGCAGGACAACATCGCAGTCACTGGCGAGGGCGTGCTCGATGGCTCGGCCAGCCCGACTCAGTGGTGGGATTGGCTGCGCGGCCCCGATGGCCAGGTTGTGCCGAACTCCCGCCAATCCGTTGACTCCCATCTCTTGAGCACCCTGAGCGACCAAGGCGTGCCGCTGGAAAAACGCATTTTTGGCGCGGGCCATTTTTTGCGCCCAAATTTCATCCAGCCCTACCATTGCCGCAATGTGCTGATTGAAGGCGTGACGATTCGCAATTCGCCGATGTGGGAAATCAACCCCGTGCTCTGCACCAACGTTATCGTGCACGGCGTCAACGTGGATTGCCCCGCCGGGCCCAACAACGACGGCTGCGACCCCGAATGCAGCCGCGACGTGCTCGTTGAGGACTGCGTCTTCCACACTGGCGACGATTGCATCGCCATCAAATCCGGCCGCAACGACGATGGCCGCCGCGTCGGCGTGGCGGCGGAGAACATCATCGTGCGCCGCTGTACGATGAAGGACGGGCACGGAGGTGTCGTCCTCGGCAGTGAGGTCTCGGGCGGTGTGCGCAATGTCTGGGTGGAGGATTGCCAAATGGACAGCCCAAACCTCGAACGTGTCGCGCGCTTTAAAAGCAATGCCGTGCGCGGTGGGACGATGGAAAATATTTTCCTGCGCAACATCACCGTCGGCCAGGTGGCCGAAGCCATTGTCACCGTAGATTTCCGCTACGAGGAAGGCGCGCAAGGCCCCTACAAGCCTGTGTTGCGGAATGTCCAGCTCGACCACGTGACCTGCGCGTCCAGCCCGCGGGTGTTGTACATTCTCGGCTTTCCGGGAGCGGTCATTGACGGCATAAATTTTGAGAATTGCGACTTCAAAGGGCTGACTTCTGCGGAGTTGCTTCAAGACGCCGGTTCGATAACGTTTCACAACACCCGCTTGGAGCCAAAAGTCATACCCCCAAGCCTCAGCACCCGTACCAACCCCGCTACCTCTGTAACCCCCACCCCATGAACGCAATTCCCACCGACACACGCCCCCCGAGCCGCTACCGCTGGGTCATTTGCGCCCTATTATTCTGGGTCACCACTGCCAATTACATTGACCGCAGCGTGTTCGGCAATCTTGCGCCGGAATTGCAGCACCGCTTCGGTTGGTCCGATGGCACCTACTGGTATATGACCGTGTGCTTTAATGCGGCCTATGCGGTCAGCGGGCTCGTCGTCGGGCGCCTGATTGACGTCATTGGTTTGCGCTGGGGTTTTGTAATTGCCTGTGCGTTTTGGGGCCTCGCTTCCATGAGCCACGCGCTCGTTACGAGTGTCGCGGGATTCTTCCTCGTGCGCATTTTGCTCGGGCTCGGTGAGGGGGGCAATTTCCCTGCCGCCATCAAGACGGTGGCCGAATGGTTTCCCAAAAGCGAACGCGCATTGGCCACGGGTCTGTTCAATTCCGGTTCCAACATGGGCAGCATCTTCATGCCGATTGCGCTGACCGCGCTTATCCCGGTGCTCAACGGCATGACTATCGGTGGCCATGTGATTGGCTGGCGTGGAGCTTTTCTTGTCACCGGCATGATTGACTTGCTCTGGATTGTCGCGTGGGTGGCCATTTACCGCAAACCGTCCGAGCATCCCAAAGTATCGCCGGAGGAACTGGCGCTGATTAACAGTGAGCCGCCTGAGGCCACGGTCAAGGTTCCCTGGCGTCGGCTTTTCCAATACCGCCAAGCATGGGCCTTTGTCGTCGGCAAGAGCATGACCGACTGCTTTTGGTGGTTTTATCTCTTTGGCTCGCCTTATTTTTTCCATGATCGCTTTGGTCTCGACCTCAAGGGTCGATCTGTACCCGTGGCTACGATTTATATTCTGGCGACCGTCGGCAGCATCGGCGGCGGCTGGCTCTCGGGACATTTTATGAAAATGGGATGGACGACGAACAAGGCCCGCAAGACCACGATGCTGATTTGCGCGACCCTCGTCGTGCCCGTGGTGTTTGCCACGGTTTCGGACAACCAGTGGGTCGCCGTCGGGTTGATCGCCGTGGCCGCCGCCGCGCACCAAGCCTGGTCGGCCAACCTCTTCAGCCTTTCGTCCGATATGTTTCCGCGGCGAATGGTTGCCTCCGTCACCGGTTTGGGCGCCATGGCTGGCTCGGTTGGTGGCATCATTCTCTTTGCGCTCACGGGCTACATCAAGGACCAGGGCTGGAGCTACGTCCCGATTTTCATCGCCGCCGGCGTCGCTTATCTTTTCGCGCTACTGTTTATTCACCTGCTCGTGCCGCGGCTTGAGCCAGCTAAGGTGGATGATTTGCCGGTGTCCTGAAATCGTCCATTGTTTTTTCGTCATGACGAAAAAAATCCTTTGTATCGCGATCGCTCTGACGGCGGCTGGTCATTTCGCCGCTGGGGCGGATGCGCCTGCGCCCTGGTCACCCGACCTTGGCGATGGCACCTATAAAAACCCCATTATCTTCGCCGATTATTCCGATCCGGATGTAACCCGCGTGGGCGATGATTTTTATTTAGTCTCCTCATCGTTCACGTGTGTGCCGGGTTTGCCGATTCTGCATTCCAAAGACCTCGTCAATTGGACCATTATTGGCCACGCGCTGCAAAAACAAGTTCCCACCGAGCATTTCGATGTCGTTCAAAGTGGCGGCGGCGTATGGGCGCCGTCCATCCGTTTTCATAACGGCAAGTTCTACGTTTTTTATCCCGATCCGGATTACGGTATCTACATGGTCAGCGCCACCGACCCGGCCGGGGAGTGGAGCGCACCCGTCCTCGTCAAAGGCGGAAAAGGATTTGAAGATCCCTGTCCCTTGTTTGATGACGATGGCAAAGTCTGGCTCGTGCACGCCTGGGTCGGCTCCCGCTCGGGCGGCAAGAATAACACCCTCACGCTTGTTCCGCTAAGCGCCGACGCCACAAAAATGATTGGCGACAGTGTGGATATCATCCGCGGCGCGGATTTGGGCGTCACCACCGCCGAAGGCCCGAAGTTTTACAAACTGAACGGCTATTATTATATTTTCGCACCCGTCGGCGGGGTGGGCGGGGGCACCCAGGCGGTTTTCCGTTCCAAGCAAGTGACCGGCCCCTACGAAGTAAAAATCGTTCTCGCCCAAGGCTCGACCAAGACGAACGGCCCGCACCAAGGTGGCCTCGTGGACACTCCTGATGGCAAGCAATGGTGGTTCATTCATTTTCAGGACATGGCGGCCTCCACCCAAAAGGGGAATGAAGGCCGCGTGACGCACCTCGAACCTGTAGTCTGGATCGCGGACGGCTGGCCTGTCATGGGCAACGACCCCGGCAACACCGGCACTGGCGAACCCGTGCTCACTTTCAAAAAGCCCGACGTCGGCAAATCTTATCCCCCCGCCACGCCGCAGATATCCGACGAATTCAATTCACCCACCCTCGGCCTCCAATGGCAATGGCTGGCCAATCCCAAGGACAATTGGTTTTCGCTCACGGCCCAGCCGGGCAGCCTCCGTCTTTTTGCCCTGCCCGCCACTCCCAGCCTCGTGCGTCAGCCCAATCTGCTGCTGCAAAAAATTCCTGCACCCGCGTTTAGCGTCACCACCAAACTGGAACTCACCTCTAAATCGCCCGGCGACAAAGCCGGCCTCATCATTTACGGCTCACCCTGCGCGTGGATTGGTCTCGTGAAAACGGACACCGGTTTACGCATCAGTCAGACGGTCAGCCGTGCCGGTGCCAACGCTGCCGCTCCCGATAATGCCACCGAAGCCGCTTCCGCGGATGCAAAATCAAATTCCATTTACCTCGCCTTCACCATGACGGCTGATTCCCGCGCCCAATTCAGTTACAGCGCGGACGGCCAAAGCTATACTGCTCTCGGTACACCGGTGGCCATCTCTCCTATACGTGGCAGTTGGATTGGCGCAAAATTCGGCCTGTTTGCCACAGCGCCGTTAATGCCAACCACGGCGGAATCGATTCATGGCTACGCTGATTTCGATTGGATTCACGTTACCCCAGCTACGCCGTAACAGCTTTATTTCCCGCCGACGAGTTTATAGACCTCGCTGCCCGCCAGCAAAAATGCACCGACGCCATAAGGAGCGGAGCTGGTGTCCGGGAAGCCGGTCGGCGCAGCGCCCACCGGTTGCACGTGGATGAGTTTGCCATCCGCCTGCACGCATTGCGTCAACGCGTCCCACGCCGTGAATACCACGGGTGAATATTGCGCCTTGTCGAGCAGGCCTTGATTGATTCCCCATGCCAGGGCGTAGGTGAAAAATCCGCTGCCGCTGGTTTCCACCTGCGGGTGTGAGTTCGCGTCGAGCAATCCCGTGGGCCAGAGTCCGTCCGGCTGTTGGAGGGTTTTGATTTTCGCCGCCATGTCGCGAAATTGCTTCTCGAATTTCGCCCGGTCTGGAAAATCGGCTGGCACATATTCCAACATGCGCGCCAAGCCGGCGATGACCCAGCCATTTCCACGCGACCAAAATACCTTTTGCCCATTCGGTTCCTGTTTGGTGAAAAACGTGCTGTCACGGTAATAAAGGTGCTCATCCTTGTCGTAAAGATACGCGGAGGTGATCCACCAGCGCCGGTCGGCATCGGCCAGGTATTTCGGGTCGCCGGTGATTTTGCTCAAATGCGCCCACGCGGGCGGATCCATAAACAAGGCGTCGGCCCATGACCAGCGGTTGTCATGGTCGGAAAGAGTAAAGTCGAGATTGTCGCTCTTCGGAAAGTCGAGGATTTCGTCGTAGCGTTCCCGGGTGGGCTGCACCATGTCGGTGCTTTTCTGAATCTCGTACAGATCGAGGTACAGTTGCGCCACCGCATGGTCGTCCGCATTGTAAATGCGCTGGCCCAGCTGCCACCGGTTGTCCTGACCGACATTAAGCATCGCGTCGAAATATTTTGCGTCTTTACTCGTTTTCGTCAGGGCCATAACCCCGTCATAAAATGCGGCATTAACCCAGCCCTTGGTCGGGTCGGTGGTGGGGTTGCCCAATTGCCAATCCGCCGCGCGGGACATGATGTCCAACACCGCCGCCGGCGTTGGCGTAATATTCATGCCTTGGACGGGCGTAAGTGTGCTCGGTGTGGTGGCTGGCGTAGAATTGTTATTGTCGGAGGTGCTGGGTGTCGCGCTGGCCGTGGGCCCCTGATAGGCATTGGTCCCACGGAAGTTGCCTACATCGTTCGGGTGCAAGTCCTGATAAGAAGGAGAACA
>Ga0210388_10004071_pt1 | contig 11439 bp, 10 predicted proteins | sample IncBWC19OmetaG_FD_155485 | JGI IMG/M metagenome (GOLD analysis project Ga0210388, IMG submission 155485) | Forest soil microbial communities from Barre Woods Harvard Forest LTER site, Petersham, Massachusetts, United States - Inc-BW-C-19-O ...
TTGTCGGGAGACGCTGAACTCAAAGCGCACGTCATGACGCAGGGTACGTTGGCGTTCTGGGACCTCGACGACCTGCCCATGTGGCTCGCGACCACGACGACATTCCTGTTGGCTTACGGATTCGCGCTCGCGCTCGTGATGGGATTCGCGTTCTACCAGCGCTTGCGTGACGCACAGTTGCGTTCGGCGGCGTTGGAGCGCGCCCTGACGGCAGCGAACCTCGCGGCGTTGCGGATGCAGTTGTCACCGCACACCTTGTTCAACCTCCTGCACACTATCCGGGGCCAGATCTCCTGGGACCCGGCCGCCGCGCAAACCATGATCGTGCAACTCGGCGATCTGCTGCGCCGGCTCCTGACCGCGGGCGAGCGGGATTTCTCCCGGCTCGAGGACGAGTTGCAATTCGTGCGCTCCTACCTGGGTTTGCAGCAGCGGCGGTTCGCCGACCGGGTGACCGTCACGGTGCCGCAGTCGGCCCCGGTGGCGGCGTGGGTGCCGAGCCTCATTCTGCAGCCACTGGTGGAGAACGCAGTCGTCCATGGTCTCGCGGGTCACGAGGGCGCTGTGATGGTGCGCGTCGACGCCGTAGTGAACGACGAGATGTTATCCCTACGGGTCGTGAACACGATCGCGCCGGGAAAGCGCCAGGGATGCGCGGGTATAGGTCTGCGCAATGTGCGGGAGCGCCTGGCCATCCAGTTCGGCGATCGCGCCAGCTTCAGCGCGATGCCGGGCTACGACAATGTGTGGATCGCCGAAGTTCGCCTGCCGTTGTTGCGCGATGGACCCGCGGCCTGAAGGATCCGGGCATGATGAACGTAATCATTGTTGACGATGAGCCGATAGCACGGCGCACGCTGCGCGAATGCTGCGAGCGGGAGCCGGATCTGCAGATCGTGGGAGAGTTCGGTGACGCGCGCGCGGCGCTCGAGGCGATTCGGGCGCAGCCACCGGATCTGCTGTTCCTCGATATTCAGATCGACTCGCAGAATGGAGTGGAGCTGGCACGCTCGCTCGATCCTGACACGCTGCCGCTGATCGTTTTTGTGACCGCGTATCACCACTACGCCCTGGAAGCGTTCGAGGTGAGCGCGGTGGACTATCTTCTCAAGCCCTTCGATGACGACCGTTTCCGCAAGACGCTCGCCCGGGTGCGCCGCCGGCGTGACGCGGAGAGCGGCGGCGAACGCTCCAACATGCTGAATACCGTGATTGCGCAACTCGAGCGCGGTGCCCGCGCCCTCGCGGACTCCCGTCCCCGCATCCTCGCCGAGTCGGGCAGCCGGATGCACATGCTCGACGTAACGCAGGTGGAGCTGGTGGAGGCGGACCGCAACTATGTGAAACTGACGGTTGGCCGCGAGACCTTTCACGCACGTAGCACTTTGCAACAGGCCGAGAAGTCACTACAGTCACAGCCGCTACTGCGCATCAGCCGGTCGTGCCTGGTGAACATGAATCACGTGCGGGAAATAAGTCGTACCCCCCGAGGGGATTTCATCCTCGTATTGGCCGGTGGCACCACCGTCACCAGCAGCGAAGGGTTCCGCGACAGCGTGAGGCAGTATCTCGAGCGGCTGAAGCTGAATCCGCTCGGGCGGGATTCGGGCGACGGCTCCCCCGGCTGGCGTTCCTGACCGGCGCCGCCGGGTAATCACCAGTGCAGCGACCGAGCTCTCCGGCACGTTCGTCCCGTGTCCCACCGGAGGCGCTTCCCGGGATTTCCTCCGCTCCGCTTCGGTCGTCGGTGATCGCGCTGAGCGTGCTCACGCTCATTAATCTGCTGAATTACCTCGACCGTTATGTAGTCTCGGGCATCGTCCCCGATCTGAAGGCGCCGCCGCTCGGGCTGTCGGATAGCCAGATCGGGTTACTCACGACGGCCTTCATGCTCGTGTACATGGTGGCAGCCCCCGTCTTCGGGGCGTTGGGCGATCGAGTCTCCCGCACCCGTCCGATAGCGATCGGTGTTTTCCTATGGAGCATCGCCACCATCGTGTCGGGGTTCGCCGGGACCTACGCGCATCTGCTCGGCGCCCGCGCGATCGTCGGAATCGGTGAGGCGGCCTACGTGTCGATCGCCCCGGCGTTGTTGGCCGACTCGTTTTCGCGCGCGCAACGCGGTCGCGTCCTGTCGGTATTCAACATGGCGATTCCCGTGGGCGCCGCGCTGGGCTACATCGTCGGCGGCCTGATGAGCCACCACTTCAGCTGGCGAGCGGCGTTCTTCGTCGCCGGGGCGCCGGGGCTAGTGATGGCGGCGCTGGTGTTGCGGCTCAAAGACCCGCCGCGCGGCGCGCAGGACGAGTCGGAGGAGGGGAAGGCTCCTGCTAAAGCGAACGACAACGCTCGGGGCGCGACCGCGAACGGCGGCGACGGTAGCTTTGCTCGCGCCGACGGCGGGCCTGCTCGCGGTGCCATCACCGTGTACCTGGACCTCCTCAAGCGCGCCCCCTACCTGCTCGTAGTCCTCGGCTACGCCGCCTACACCTTCGCGCTGGGCGGCCTCGCCGTGTGGATGCCCAACTTCCTCGAGCGCGTTCACAACGTACCCGCTGTGCAGGCGACGACGAGCTTCGGCGCCATCGTCGTCGTGACGGGCTTTCTGGGAACCTTCGCTGGCGGCTGGCTCGGCGATTACTGGCAGAAGTCTTCGCGCCAGGCATACCTGTGGATGTCGGGATGGATCACCCTCATAGCCGCGCCTCTCACGTTCGTCGCGCTGACGGCCGCATCGCCATCCGTCTACTATCCCGCGATCATCGTGGCCGAACTGCTGCTTTTTATGTCGACGGGCCCGATCAACTCCGCCATTGCCAACCTGGTATCACCCACCGAGCGCGCGTCCGCCTTCGCCCTGAGCATGTTCGTGATTCACTTGTTGGGCGACGTGCCGTCCCCGACCTTGATCGGATGGCTCTCCGACCTCTCATCCCTGGGGAAGGCCGTGCTGATCGTGCCCGTGGCGATCGTCATCAGCGGCATCGTCTGGCTGATTTCCGCACGCGTGTCCGCGCGGGTGTCAGCTCGACATTAACGATGGACCCGCGGGCGGCGGCAGCGTCATGCCGGCCTGGAGCTCATCGAGAAGCCACTTACGAAAGGCCACGACCTCCGGCCGCGCAGCGACCTCGGCGCGATGCACGAGGAAGTAGCTGTCCTCGGTAGTCCACTCATGCTCGAACAACCGCGTGAGCGATTTCGCCCGAAAACGCTCGGCACTCAGCGTCCCCGGGATGAGGCCAATGCCCGCGGAGCGCTCGGTGGCGCGAACGAGGGACGACATGTTGTTGAACGCGATCCGCTTCCGGGGTCTGGGCATCTGCAGCCCAGCCGATTCTGCCCACCGCTCCCAACCGTCTTTACGCGCCTCGAAGACGAGGAGCGTTTGCCCATCGAGCTGCTCTATGGAAGCGAGCGGCGTCCGCGCGAGCAGAGCGGGGGAGCACGCCGGCACATACGTCTGTGAGAACAGGCGATGCGCCTGAAGCTCGTTCCAGTTGCCGGACCCCAAAACGATGGACACATCCGCATCGGCGGGATGGACGTCCGTACCGGTTCCGTCGGTGTCGATCTCGAGATCGATCTCCGGCTGTGCTGCATGGAGCGCGGCCAGGCGAGGCAGCAGAAATTCGCTGGCGAAAAAAGACGCGACCCGCAGTCGCAGGGTGCTGCGCCCCGCACGGGCGCGCAGCTCGCGGGTGGCCACATCGAGCCGCTCGAACAGGTGCTCGATCTCCGCAAGATAAGTCGACCCCGCATCGGTGAGGGTCAGGGTTCTCGCGCCCCGGTGGAACAAGGGCACGCCCAGTTCCTCCTCGAGCGCCCTGATCTGGTGGCTCACGGCGGAAGGGGTGAGGAATAGCTGGCTGGCGGCGGACTTGAAGCTACCGGAGCGCGCAGCGAGCTGAAACGCACGCAATGTCTTAGTCGAGGGCAGACGCATAGGGCGAAAATAATGTCACGGGTTCCATGAAGCGTAGAGGAACGGGCCCCACGCGGTGTCCTGACCCCCTATTATTTCAGATGTGCGCCGACAGCCTGAACTTTCCACTTATCTCGATATGACGGTCCCGCCTGCTGCCCGGCCGCTGCGGGCTCTTTCGAGGCCCGATGTCCTGGCTCGCCTGGAGGCAGCCCTTGCGGGCGCAGAGGGCGTTCTGGGAGCCCATTGTGTCCACGAACTGTGGATGAGGGGCGAGTTCGCCACCCACATCGAGGCGGCCCTGGAGAAGCTCTGGGAGCGAGCGGCCCGATCCATCCCGGAATGGTTGCCCATGCGCTATGTGGACTGGCTGCCGGCCGCTTACGAGGTCGCCGCCGGCTTCAAGGCCGAGCGCAAAGGGCGCTCGAACCTCTACCTCGTACTGCTGGATTACGAGGACCGGCGCGAGGGGCCACATGGGGTCTACGTCGGCATGAGTCACTATTCTCCGGCGCAGCGTTTCGACCAGCATAAGGCCGGCATCCGGGCCGCGGGAAGCGTGCTGAAGCGGGGCCTCGAGGTCCTCACGGGCCCGGTGCTACACCTGCAGCACATCGCCCGGCCGGTGGCCGCGCGCATCGAGATCGAGCTCGCCGAGGCCTTAAGGGATGCGGGGCTTCTCGTGCAGGGTGGGCATTGACCCCCCTGCGGGACGGGCATCGGGAAGCGGCGCGGCAACGGGCGCGGCGGGCTGATTGGTCGCACCGCCATCGACGAGCACCTCGTGTTTCTTGCGCTCGCGGATTTCCTCGCGATCCACGGACACATCCGGCGGAGCTTCGATCCCGATCCGGACCTGGCTGCCTTTGAAGCCCAGCACAGTGATGCGGATTCGCGCACCTATGCGGATCGACTCGAGCGGGCGACGCGTGAGAATCAGCATGATGAGAATACCTCTTCCATGACGGCATCTTCGCCGTGGCCGTATTGAGCCACGAAATACGCGCTGAGGGCATTGTCTCGGGAAAAAGACGTCTTCGCTCGGCTACAACGCCCGATCTGCCCCGAAGGTCCGAACCATCGGCACGCTCACGCGTTAAGAATTCATGGGGATCCCACACAAGCCAGCTTCTGCGCAAACGCGTCCGGTAGCGGTCCTGAAGTGGACCGCAATTGTCATCGGCAGCCTGCTCGTTGTGTTGTTGATAGCGCTTGGGGTGTTGGATGCCAATGCGGATGCTTTGCGTGGCCCGATCGCACGCCTGGCGTCTGCGCACCTGGGCAGGACGGTGCACATCGACGGACCCCTGCAGCTGCACCTGCTGTCATGGACACCGCGCGTGGTCGTGAACCAACTGCGCGTCGCCAACCCCGATTGGGTGACCAAAAAGGAAAGCGAAGGCAAGGCCGCCGGCCGTGCCAAGCCTGGCGCCAAAGATACCGAGGAGAACGCACACGACGCGGGCGAACACGGGGCGAAGAGCGCCGGCGAGCCCACCGACATGGTGCGGATCGGACAGTTGCAGGTCTCTATCTCGATCCCCGCGCTCTTCAAGGGCGAGGTGTTATTGCCTTACCTCGGCATCGACGACAGTGACATCAACCTGGTGCGTGACACCAGGAAACGCGCGAACTGGGACTTCACGGCCAGCGGCACCTCCAAGCCCTCGACCAAACCCGCCAAGCTCCCCGTGCTGGGCAGCCTGCACCTGGGTGGGGGGCACCTGGTGGTGTCGGATGAGATCCGCAAACTCCATTTCAACGGTACCCTGACGGCCGACCAGGCCGCCAACGGCGGGGCCCAGTCACTCAGCCTCAAGGGCGACGGGAGCATCAACGAGCAGCCCTTCGAGCTGACCGCAACCGGCGATCCGCTCGTAACCGCTGAGAGCCACAAGCCCTACACGCTCGCGTCCGATATCCGGGCGGGGCGCACCAAGGTGAAGTCGCGCATCACCATCACGAAGCCTTTCGACATGGGCTCCGTCGTGGCCGATCTGACCGCCTCGGGCGATGACCTGGCCGACCTCTACTACCTGAGCGGGCTGGCGTTACCGAACACTGCGCCCTACACGGTGTCAGGGCACCTCCAGCGCCGTGGCACCTTGCTGAAGCTCACCAACTTCAAAGGGACCCTGGGTAACAGCGACATTCATGGAACCCTGTCCATCGAGACTGCGGCCGCGCGTCCGGTGCTGAACGCCGACCTTGCCACGAAGCTGTTGGACATCAAGGATCTCGGTCCAACGCTAGGTACCCGGGCGGCCACCAACCCGTCCTCGTTGAGCCGCCAGCAGGCCCGCGAGCACAACCCGGTGGAGTCCACTGCGAAGGCGCGCGCGGCAACGTCGCACGCGGCGCAGACTGCATCGCCTCAGGCTGCATCGAACGAACCTGATTCGAACGCCGGCAGCACGGAAGCATTGCACGGCGCGAAGCCCAAGTCGGCGCAAACCCGCACGGCCGAAGCGCAGCAGGCCGACGAGAAGGCCGCGAAGGGGGAGACGTTGCTGCCGGATGCGAAGTTGGATTTGAAACGCATCCGGGGCATGGACGCGAATGTGAAATATCGGGCCGAGGCGGTGAAGACCGAGAAGATGTCCATCAAGGAGATCTCCCTCGTCTTAGCGCTCGATAACGGCGTGATGACCTTCACGCCCGTGGCGTTCACCCTGCCTCAAGGCACCCTCACTTCCAACATCAAAATCGACGGCTCACAGGATATTCCGCAGATCGCCATCGACTCGCGGCTCACCGAGGTGCGCCTGTCGCAGTTCAAGATGAAGGATGGGCAGGAACCGTTGGATGGCACGATGGTGGGACGCGCTATTCTCCACGGCAGGGGTAAGTCGCTTCACGAGGTGGGGTCGACCGCGGAGGGCACCCTCAGCATCGTCGTGCCCCATGGGGACATCCGCAACGCCTTCGCGGAGCTCATGGGCATCAATGCCGCCAACGGGCTGGGACTGCTCCTCACCAAGAATCAGGACAAGACCGGCATCCGCTGCGGTGTCGCCAACTTCAAGGCCGAAGGCGGCGTGTTCGCGGCACAGGACATCGTGATCGATACCGATAAGGTGCTGATCACGGGCAAGGGCGAGGTGGATCTCGGCACCGAGGATCTCGACCTGACCCTCAATGGACAACCTAAGAAATTCCGCTTCTTCCGGATCAAATCCCCCATAGAGCTGGGAGGCACCCTCTCCAAGCCTAAAGTCGGCCTCAAGCCCGGCAACACACCGGGACAGGTGGCGCTCGCCACGGCGTTAGGCGTGCTGGCGACGCCGCTGGCTTCCGTGTTGGCTTTTGTGGACCCCGGCTTGGCGAAGGACGCCGACTGTGGCGAGTTACTTGCCGAGGCGCAGCGTCAGGGCGCCCCCCAAGAGACCGACCAGGCGACGGACGACCCCAACAAGCAACCGCCGCAGGATGCGCCGATCAAGGACGCTCAACGCTCCACGAAGGCGCGTTCGATTACATAATCGCCGGGCTCGCCGATGTGCGGCGAGATGTTGAAACCGCGGCCATCGAGCAAGGCGCGCGTGTCCTCGAGCATTGCCGGCGAGCCACACACCATGACGCGATCGAGCGCGGGATCGAGGGTGGGTAGATGCAGGTCGCGGCACAGGCGGCCTGACTCCAGCAGGGTGGTCAACCGGCCGTGGTTTTTGTGGGGCTCGCGTGTCACCGTCGGGTAGTAGTGAAGTTTGTCCCGCACGAGGTCGCCCAGGTACTCGTGGGTCTTGAGCTCCTCGATACGATGCTTCACGACCGCGGATTCGCGCGCCCAACGCACTCCGTGCACGAGCACGACATGCTCGAACCGCTCATAGACCTCGGGATCCTTGATGAGGCTCATGAACGGCGCGGCGCCCGTGCCGGTGCTCAGCAGGTAGAGGCGTTTGCCGGGCTTCAGGTCGTGCAACAGCAACGTGCCGGTGGGCTTGCGGCTGATGAGAACCTCGTCGCCCTCGCGGATGTGCTGGAGGCGCGAGGTCAGCGGCCCGTCGGGAACCTTGATACTGAGGAATTCGAGGTGCTCCTCGTGGTTCGCGCTGGCAATGCTGTAAGCCCGCAGCAGCGGCCGGCTGTCCACGTGCAGACCGACCATGACGAATTGTCCGTTCTCGAAACGCAGGGCTGAGTCACGGGTGGTGGTGAAAGTGAATTGCGTATCCGTCCAGTGATGTACCTTGAGTACTCGCTCCGCACCTATGGCCGCCAAGATCGTTACCTGCCTTGCGCTGAATAAACCGCGAATGTTACCGGGAGACGCCCCGGAACGATGCTTTTTCCGGCTATAGAGTCATAATCTGCGGGTCTTAGGAACGCGAACGCGTGGGTTTTGAGGGGGTTTGGAATGACGCAATCGGCAGATCAGGGGCTCAAAGGGCGCACGCTGTTCATTACTGGTGCAAGTCGCGGCATCGGTCTGGCCATCGCCTTACGGGCCGCCCGTGACGGAGCGAATATCACCATCGCCGCCAAGACCGAGGAGCCGCATCCGAAGCTTCCCGGCACCATCTACAGCGCCGCGCGGGAAATCGAAGCCGCCGGCGGCAAGGCACTGCCGATTCCGGTCGACATCCGCAATGACGCGCAGGTCGCGGACGCCATCGCGCAGACCGTAAAAAAGTTCGGCGGTCTGGACATCCTCGTGAATAACGCCAGTGCAATAAGTCTCACGAACACCGCCGAGACGGACATGAAGCGTTTCGATCTGATGCACCAGATCAACACGCGGGGCTCGTATCTGTGCGCGAAGCTCAGTGCGCCGCACCTGGCACGCTCGTCGAACCCGCACATCCTCATGCTGGCGCCACCGCTGAACATCACGGAACAGTGGTTCGCGCCCCACCTTGCGTACTCGCTAGCGAAGTATGGAATGAGCCTGTGCGTACTCGGACTCGCGGGAGAGTTGCGGAAGCAGGGGATCGCCGTGAACGCGCTCTGGCCGCGCACCGTGATCGGAACCGCCGCGCTGCAAATCGCGATGAGCGGTCGAGATACCAACGAGCGGCGCCGCGTGCGAAAACCGGAGATCGTCTCCGATGCAGCGCACATCATATTGACAAAGCCGAGCCGTGAATTCACCGGCCGGTTCTGTCTGGACGAGGACGTCCTGCGCGCGGCGGGCATGGCCGATTTCACTCATTATCGCGATCCCGGTGTGCGCGAAGAGGATCTCCTGCCGGACTTCTTCCTCTGAGGCCTTTCGGCAACGCGATAATCGCGCCGCACAATAGCATCGCGGACGCTACAGGGTTAGAGTTGGTGCGTTGTGACGATGATGCTCTGACGGCGGGGCGCAACCCACGGACGGATTTATCATCGAGATCAAGGAAACGGCGGAATGGGCCGCCCGATACAGTGCTCACCCTTGAAGCCACTCGCCTCAACCCCGGACCTGGCCGCGCTGGTTCACGAACTGAACCAGCCGCTCACAGCGATCCTGAGCAATGCCCAGGCGGCGCAGCGCTTTCTGGCCAATCCGACACTCGATCACAGCGCCGAGATGCAAGACATCCTCGCTGATATCGTCGCCGACAATAAGCGTGCTGTCGACCTCGTCAAGAAGCTGGGGCAGGCCATCAAGGAAGCAGAGGGAGTGTAGTGATGAGCCTGAACGAAGGCACCGTGTTCATTGTCGACGACGATCCTGATGTCTGCCGCGCCGTGGGCCGGCTCGTCCGAGGGGCCGGTTACGAGGTGCGTGAATTCAACTCGGCGCGCGACTTTCTCGTGGCGCACGAGTCCGAGCCGCCGGGGTGTCTGTTGCTCGATCTGTCGATGCCCGATGTCGACGGGCTGCAGTTGCAACAGAGCCTGGTGGCCTCCGGCTGCCACCGTCCCATCGTGTTCCTGAGCGCCAACGGCGACGTTCACAACACTGTGCGTGCCATGAAGGCGGGCGCCGTGAACTTTCTCACGAAGCCCGTTGATGAGGACGAGCTCATGGATGCGCTGGCTGAGGCCGTCGCGCTCGATGCCGCGGGCCGCGCGCAGTGGGAGACGCGCAATACCGTCGCCGGCCGCCTGGCCACGCTCACGCCGCGCGAGCGCCAGGTACTCGAGAAAGTGGTGGCCGGGCGACTCAACAAACAGATCGCCGCGGAGCTCGGTACCGTGGAGAAGACGATCAAGGTGCATCGCTCGCGAGTCATGCAGAAGTTGCACGCCGCCTCGCTGATCCAACTCATCGAGATTGCCAAGCTCGCGGGGATCTCACCCAAACACGATGCCTGATGACTGGACCAAGGGCCAATAGCCCCTTCGGACGAAGGGCGGAAGATGATCGCGGGTCAGACGCGGTGGTCAGTTGCAGGCTCGATAAACCATCAGCACGGCATCCGCACAGCTTCGGCACTGTGTCGGCACTTCACCGGCAACGAGGTCGTGGGCTCATCACCCCGCCACGAATGCCCATCCACGCTCAGGGACGGTATGGATGACTCGGTGACCTGCAGCGATGGCTACCGCGTCGGCCTGACCCCCGCTCGCGCAAAGCCGCAGGAGCCTAGGAAGCCAACATCTGCGTCACCTGGCGCACGGCTTTCATGAGGGTCTCCTCGTCAAACGGCTTGGCGAGGTGAGCGGCGAAGCCGGCCTTGAGGCTCCGCGCCACATCCTCGTCGTAGACACTCCCACTGATGGCGATCGCCGGAAGCTGACCGCTGGCGCCGAGTTTCGCGAAGCTTGGGCGTATGCGGGACAGGAGTTCGGTGCCATTACCGTCGGGCAGGCTCAGGTCGCAAATCGCAACATCAAAGGAGGCGCTCTCGGCCACCTGCGTTGCGGCACCAAGGCTCGGAACACAGACGACAAAGTGCCCGTGACTCGTCAACAGCCGACGGCATGCTTTCGCGACACCGTCGTGATCCTCGACGAGCAGAATGCGCAATGCGCTGGGCGTGTTCCTATCGGCGCTCTTCATGGCGAGCTCGTGGAGATGGGCTGTGCTCGAGGCGGCTTCCAGCTCGGAGGTCGCTGCATCGAGCATGCGGGCTTTCGAAAGGGCCGTGGCTTCGAGGTCGGAGGTTGGAGTGCCATCGTCGGTCGTTGCAATCTGCCCGGGATCTGCACTGTACAGCGGCAACGTAACAGTGAACGAGGCTCCGTAGCCTTCCCCGTCGCTCGCCGCTGCGATATTGCCTCCGTGGAGCTCGATGATCCGGTGCGCGATCGCAAGCCCGAGCCCGAGGCCCTGCGAGCGGCGGTCCCCCGTGCGACCCTGCCAGTAGCGCTCGAAGAGATGAGGCAATGCCTCCGGTGCGATGCCTTGCCCGGAGTCGCGCACGACGAGTTCCACGTTCTCACCGCGGCGCGCGTAGCGAAGCTGGATCCGCCCGCCGGGTGGAGTGAACCGGATCGCGTTCGAGAGCAGGTTCCAGACAACCTGTTGCAAGCGTTCCGAGTCGCCGTTCACCACGCCGGCGCCCGCTTCCAACGCAGTCTCCACGGTTAGGTTCTTGGCGAGGGCCGCTGGCCGGAATGAGTCGACCACCATCCCTACC
>Ga0210388_10004072_pt1 | contig 11438 bp, 13 predicted proteins | sample IncBWC19OmetaG_FD_155485 | JGI IMG/M metagenome (GOLD analysis project Ga0210388, IMG submission 155485) | Forest soil microbial communities from Barre Woods Harvard Forest LTER site, Petersham, Massachusetts, United States - Inc-BW-C-19-O ...
CAACATTACAGGCAAAGCCGCCATGATCTCCGCCGAGATGGGCAAAGGCAAAGTCATCCTCATTGGCTTCCGCGCCCAGCACCGCGCCCAGACCTACGGCACCTTCAAACTCTTCTTCAACAGCATTACGAATTGACCATAATAACGAGTAGTAAGCGACTGTAAGAACCATGCGTCGGCCTGCTCGATGCGGCATGCCGACGTATGAAACATCGAGTTGTCGGCAATAGGCACGTGCAATGAGATAATTTGCTCCAACGCTGTCACTTTTTATCGGCTTGATCTCGCCCGGCCCCAAGCCGGTCTCAAGGGAAATCGATGACCTCAACGTACCGTCTTGCACTTGCCGGACTTGCTATTACTCTCTTATCTCTCCCCTCCATGGCCCAGGAAAAGCCGGTGGGCAACGACATCCCACCCAGCTTCACGCCACCGAAGCAGACCCTATACGAGGCGCCAAAGCCCACCTTCGATTACATCAAGCGTGTGGAGATGGTTCCGATGCGGGACGGGGTAAAGCTCTACACGGTGATCGTGGTTCCGAAGGGTGCGAAGAATGCGCCGATCGTGCTGACCCGCACCTGCTACAACGCAGCCGCCCGTGCCTCCGCTGCGCGTTCAACGGCCGGCAACGCGCTTGTTACTGGTGGATCTCCCGCGCGAGCAGCGGCCCCAGGTCCTGCTGCCCCGAAGGTCGAGTCACCGCACATGATTGATGAGCTGGGCCTCTCTGATGAGATCTTTGTGAAAGCCGGATACATCCGCGTCTACCAGGACGTTCGCGGCAAATATGGATCGGAAGGCGTGTATCTAATGACGCCGCCGCCCGTAAATAGCGGCTTCAATCCTTCTGGCGCCGACGACACCACCGACGCCTACGACACGATCGACTGGCTGACGAAAAACCTACCGGAGACAAATGGGCGAGTGGGTATGATCGGCTCGTCATACGAAGGCTTCACCGTCGTGATGGCCCTGCTGAATCCACACCCGGCGTTGAAGGTCGCCGCTCCCGAGAGCCCGATGGTAGATGGCTGGATGGGTGACGACTGGTTCCACTATGGCGCCTTTCGCGAGATCATGCTGGACTACTTCGTCGGGCAGACGGCCGCGCGTGGCGCAGGGCCGCACGTAGAGCATGAAGGACGCGACGACTATACGAATTTTCTCGTGAAGGGATCGGCGGGAGACTTTGCACGTTCGATGGGCGAAGATCAGTTGCCCTACTGGAAGACCGTCGAAGCCCATCCCGCGTACGATGCCTTTTGGCAAGCCCAGGCGCTCGATCATCTGATCGCGACTAAGACGCTCACCGTTCCGACGATGTGGCTTCAGGGTCTATGGGACCAGGAGGACATGTGGGGCGCGAACCATAGCTACAAAGCGCTCGAACCGAAAGACAAGAACAACGACATGAACTACCTCGTGATCGGACCGTGGTTTCACAGTCAGGTGAATCGCGAAGGGCATGTGATGGGACCCTTCACCTGGGACGGTGACACAACGGCCGACTTCCGCTCCGAAGTTCTGCTCCCGTTCTTCAACCAATATCTGACGGAAGGTGCTCCTAAGGCGAATACACCGCCGGTCCTGATCTACAACACGGGTGAAAACCACTGGGACCGCCTGAAGTCCTGGCCGCTGAGCTGCGATACAGGTTGTGCGAACAAGTCGAGGCCACTCTACTTGGAGGCCAACAGCGGTTTGTCCTTCGAGCCGCCAGTCGCTGGTCCGGAGAAGTTTGACGAATACATCTCCGACCCGAAAAAACCAGTCCCCTATCGTCCCCGCCCCGTGGCCACCGATGATGAGACTGGCTGGCGGACCTGGCTCGTGCAGGACCAGCGCTTCGCTGATGGGCGGCCCGACGTTCTGACTTATATGACGGAGCCGTTGACCACCCCGGTCCGCGTCAGTGGCGTGCCGGAAGTGAACCTCTACGCGTCGACAAGCGGTACCGATAGCGATTGGGTAGTAAAGCTGATCGACGTCTATCCTGACGACCCGAATCCGCCGACCACGATGAGCGGCTACCAGCTATCGATCTCACTCGATATCTTCCGTGGACGATATCGCACCAGCTTCGAACGTCCCCAGGCGCTGACGTCGAACGAGCCGTTGCTGTTCAAGTTCGATCTGCCGAACGTGAACCATATCTTCCAGCCAGGACACCGCATCATGGTGCAGGTGCAATCGACGTTATATCCGCTCTATGACCGCAACCCGCAGACCTTCGTGCCGAACATCTTTGACGCGAAACCCGCGGACTACCAGAAGGCAACGCAGCGCATCTGGCGCGCCCCAGGAGCGGCAAGCTTTATCAACCTGCCGGTTGTTCCGTAGGAGGCGGAACGCGACTATTTTGGAACCAGACCTCAGTCACATCACGAACCGAAGGAATCTCTGAGACAAGTGTCGATTCGCGTCGATCGTGGCTTTCGCTCAATTTGGAGAGTAAGCAAACCGGACGACCCGGTTTTTAGCATGGCACTCATCTGTGTCTTCGGTACAAGCTGGATACAACTCCCCCCATGGCACCGCCAGCTTGATCCGATTCTCGGCAATGCCCTTGCGTATCAGAAGTAGTTTGACCCACTCCGCTCGTTGTAATGAGAGATTCATATTGTAGGGTCCGGTGCCCGTCGAGGAGGCATAGCCTTCGATGTAAAAGCGAACATTTGGATGGTCCTTCAACCATTGGACATCGGCATTTAGGGTGTCCTGGTCCAAAGCATGGTCAAAGCGATCATGGGCGAACGTGATTTTATGCACGTTTTGGTAGAAGGCTTCCTCCTCGGGACCATAGAGAACCACTCTTGGTTTTGCCCAGTAATCAACCCAATAGGCATCGTCGGCGGGCGCTCCTGAAGGTTTTGCAAATAGCGGGATACTGGTCAAAAGGAGCATTGTGGCCGCAACGAGAACAAGTCGGCAATTCATGGGTGTAACCTCCGTTCAGGTGATGTGGTAACAGGATTGATGAAGTTATTGAGGGCGTAATATTCGCCGTGCGAATTCGCAACACGCTGACTTTTGTTCCATGCGTGCAGGCTGGAGATAAGTTACTCTCCACGACCAAGCAGAAAGACTGCCACTCGCGGCGACCGGTGTGATTTGAAGGTAGGTCCTTCATAGAGCGATATGCTAACCACTCGGGCACACTCAAGCTACTATGAGAACTACCAGTGCCACGGCATCTTTTTCAAGTTCGTGACCCGCGTTGCGGGCAATCTGTAATCTGGTCAGAATTTCTACAATTTCACTCAGGCATAGGGAATCCAGCCATGGAGTTTGCATGCTCGTTTCAAAGAGGCTTATGTTCAATCAGAGCGATGTGTAAAAAATATTTGACATATGCCAGCTAGGGGCGATATCTTCTCCATGTCAAATATTTTTGACATGGAGCGATTCGCCATGGCCACTAGCCTTTCATATCGTGAGAAGTCTCTTTACGCCTCGCTAGCGGCGGAGATCTTTGTGTACGGCCCTTACTTCCTACTGCACCGGCAAAACTCCGTCAATAATGTCGCCGGGATGATTATCGCAATCATCGTGTTGCAGATAATCCTGCAGTCGGTCATCGCCGCCTCAACGCGGAACCGCGTTACAGACGAGCGGGACCGCTTAATCGAGCTGCGGGGCTATCGTGCCGGTTATCTCACGCTCGCCTCTTTAATGGTGATTGGTCTGGGCCTGTTGTGGTTTCACGCGACCGTGGGCCATCTTCAATTGGAAAGCCGGATGATAGGACTTCATTTCTTGAACGTCTTCTTCGGCATGTTAGTCCTCGCAGATATCACAAAGACCGCCACGCAGATTGTCTCTTACCGGAGGGCGCTCTGATGCCCGCAATACGAAATCAGATACGAGAACTCCGTGCCGTCCGTGAGATGACCCAGCAGGAACTCGCCGATCAAGTCGGCGTTACACGGCAGACGGTGATTGCGATCGAACAAGACAAGTATTCGCCTTCCCTTGAAACTGCGTTCAAAGTGGCAATCGTGCTTGGTGTGCCGCTCGAGCAGTGCTTCCAGTATGACCCTCGCGGTAAGCGCTAAATGAATCGGCGATTGATAGAGTGGCTTCTCCAGATGATGGCTAGTTGCGCTGCGGTCTTTTACAGAAAACGGGATCGCTGGTATTTCCAGTTGACGTAGAGGCATAAGAGGTCGCTCCTGTTGAGACCCAAGCTTTTTTTTCGCGTTTTTGCCCCATAAAACGGGTGTCAAGTCCCTAAAGGACTTAACCCATTACCCAGCAACGACATCCACGTGGCATGTTAGTTAGGCCCCAAACGTTATACTGGATATATAGACCAAAACAAACGGGCCCCGGAGATACTCCGGGGCTAATCTGTTCAGAATCAGTACTTTATTGGTAACCCATGTGTTTGCAATAGTTTGCAAGGGAAGTCCAAAGCTAAGTCTATATTTTGCAAGACTTTGCACGATTCCCGGGAGGGAGGGAGTATAGCGTCAGAACGCCAGTACGACCCCAAATACGTTCCCTTGAAAGGAGTAGTTACGGCTGAACTTGGTTCCAAACCGAGTTCGATATCCCTCGAGCCCCTCCCGGGTAACTGCCGGAGTCGAGATCGTGCAGTTCGAATCCGGCGAAGCAAGTTTGCTCTTCCAGCCGCCGGCAATCATGTTGCAAAGTTCTCCGATTGCATCGTCCACCATCGGATCATGTGGCTCCGATGGAGTGCCCAGTAACGCCTCCGCCGTCACCGATGCCGTCGCCTGACTCGCATACAGCAGGCACTCGCCATCGACGGTGCCGGTAAATTGAATTCTGGCCACGATCCGTCCCTCAACCGTATCCACCTCGCCGTCCAATGGATCGCAGCTTCGCTCCAGCATCGTCTCAAACACCTCTGAGACGGCAGAATCCAACCGGGTCATCGCCTCATCGTGCACGTTCTTCACTCTCGCCTCTTCCTGCTTCAAATTTGAAACCAACCCAACCCGCAACTAAGCCGCCCGCAGCAACGGCAGCACCCGCACCTTCACCTGCTCCGCCGTAAACGGCTTGCAAATATAACCTTGAGCGCCCGCAGCAATCGCGCGCAGAACGAACGTCTCATTGCCCTCAGTAGTGATCATCACCACCGGAACGCCCTGCGCCAGGTTCTCTTGCCGCCTCGCCTCCAGAAACTGCAAACCATCCATCACCGGCATATTGATGTCACTCAGGATCAGCGCCAGAGGGGCGGAACCACCTTGATTGTCCCGAAGGACCTGCAATCCCTCCTCACCATTCGAGGCCTCCAGGACCTCACTTAGCTCCAGGCCGGCCTGCCGAAGCGCCCGTTCAATGACCTTCCTCATCACCGCCGAATCGTCAACAATTAGAGCTCGCAACCGACCCTCCCCTAAACTCTGCAGCCAGACCGCCATCAGGTCTGAAGTCACTATCGGCAACCCGTCAACAACCTTGAGCGAAACGCGTCTTAACGTCCTCTAACCCACGTCTCACAAACTTCGGCCACGCAACTGCATAAGCCTCTGGCATGGACAGCGGAATCTACGCAGCATACACAGGTCTTCTGGCACGAACGCAGGCCCTCGACACCGCGGCCAACAACCTCGCGAACACGGGAACGGCCGGATTTCGTGCCCAGCGCGACTACTTCAGCGGAGTCCTCGCTGGAGGCGTCGACCAGGATCCAGAAACCGCCTCTCAAGTAGGACAATCCGTAAACGGCTTTGGCGTCCTCGGTGGAAACCGGCTCGATCTGGGACAAGGTGAGATGAGGGCAACTGGCAATCCACTGGATCTCGCCCTTGAGGGTCAGGGCTTCTTCGCCATCAAGACAACCAACGGCATTCGTTACACGCGCGACGGCGCCTTCTCCCGCTCCGCCACCGGCGTCCTCCAGACGGCCCAGGGCGAGCCCGTCCTCGACTCCAATCAGAAGCCCATCACCATCCCTACCGGCGCCGTCTACGTCTCGCCAGATGGCAGCATCTCCGTTTCTACATCCGACGGCAGTGCCATTGTAGGGAGGGTGGGTGCCTTCGACTTCACCGAAAAATCTGTTCTAACCGCCGAAGGAGCAAATCGTTTTTCCGCGAATGGTGCAGAGCCAGTCCCAGCAATGGCTTCGATCGAGCAAGGATCAGTCGAAGGGGCCAACGAAGACGCAGTTCACGGAACGATGCAGCTGGTGCTGGTGCAACGGCAAGCAGAGATGATGCAGAAAGCACTCAGCGTCTTCAACAACGACTTTGACAAGACAGCCTCTGAAGACCTCCCCAGAGTCTGAAGACTTCGTATTCTCGCCGCAAAAGGAGCTTGTAATGATTCGAGCGTTATACACAGCAGCAAGCGGAATGAGCGCCCAGCAGACCAATCTGGACACTATCGCAAACAACTTAGCCAACTCGGCGACCGCAGGATTTCGGCAACGCCAAGTGCAGTTTGAAGACATGATCTATCAGAACTTAATTACACCAGGTGCAGCCGATACACAGCAGACCCTGTCGGCGGGCCTGCAGGTCGGCCTTGGAACTAAGACATCAGCCAGCGAAGTGATCATGACCCAGGGGGATCCCAACAAGACTGGCAATACATATGATCTTGCAATTCAGGGCGCCGGCTTCTTCCAGGTATCGTTGCCAAATGGAACTGTCGGCTATACACGAGCGGGCAACTTCCAAGTGAATAACCAGGGCACGATCACGACATCAGATGGAGATATTGTCCTGCCCGCCATAACAATTCCGTCCAATGCGAGCAATGTTGTGATCTCTCAGTACGGGGTCGTGACAGCGACTCTTCCTGGGCAGACGAATGCCACGCAGCTTGGCACGATTCAACTGGCAACCTTCCCAAATCCGGGAGGCCTGAGTTCTATCGGCGGCAATCTCTTACAACCAACAACCGCCTCCGGCAACGCCATCACAGACGCGCCGGGGGGAAATAGTGGAATGGGCACCTTGGCACAGTTCACCCTCGAAAACTCAAACGTTGACGTTGTTGCAGAGTTTGTGCAAATGATCCTGGCGCAGCGTGCCTATGAGAGCAATTCCAAAGTAATTCATGTAGCGGACGATATGTACTCACAGATCAACGGCCTGATTCGGTAGAAACTTATGAGCAATAGCCTTTATTCGCATATCAGAGATATCGGAGTGATCTCTTTGCTTACGCATCAGGGAATTTGTGCGGCTATTCCCGCACATGCGACCTGCTACAGCACACCACGGACTGCAATTGACGCTGTTGCCACGAAACCTCTATCTTCGCCAGCCTTAGAGAGCAGCGGTTACAGGATAACCGGCGTTCGGTTGGATTCCGTGCTGGGAGAAAGATGGGCAACGATCGTCAGTTGTGAGCACCCCGAATGGCCCCCTTTGGCTCTCCCTACGAATGGCGCGGGCCCGCTAATACAACCTCAAGAAGCAGGTCGTTCTTTGACCGAATTGGTTAGGGCAGCTCCTGTGGTAAGGGCCGGTGAACTCGTAAGACTTTGGAGGCAGGAAAGTCTTTTACGGATTGAAGTTGATGGGATTTCGGAAGAAAGCGGCACCTTAGGCACGACCATACGAGTGCGATTGTTACGTAGGAATATGGACGATCAATCGACGCCGCAACAGTTCACCGGCGTTGTTCGAGGCCCTTCAAATGTGGAGATACTGCCATGATGAAATCAAGGCTGTTGAATCCGTCTCTCAATAACGTTGATCGACTGACTTACGGTCGTACACGAACTTTAGTTGTATCAGTTAAACCGCAGCGCCCCGGAGACAGGAGGCCAGAGCTTCTCGCAATCACGATCGCCGTCATATTACTTTCGCTGTTCGAGGTCTCTTCACTCCCGGCACAGGTCGATACCATCCATAAGATGATCGAACCCAAACCCAATGTTGCCGCTGCATCCTTGTCGTCGTATTTAGATCGGGTGCGAGCGGAGAACTCCAATATCCAGGCGGTTCCCGGCTCGATCTGGATCGACAGTGGGCGACTCACACGCATGGCTACCGATTTGCGCGCAATGCGGCCTCATGATCTGATTTCTGTCGTTGTCTCAGAAAGCCTTGCAGCCTCTACCGACGGAACAGTGAAGAACTCTCGTGCCTCCAATGCAAGCTCCGCGATTTCAGGACTATTCGGGACTTTGCACGCTGGCAATGCGTTGCAGAACTTAATCAATCAAACATCTTCGTCAGGATTGAACGCACAGGGAACAAGTGCGACGAATTCCAGCTTGAGTACTACGTTCGGTGGGCAGGTGATCGAGGTACTACCCAATGGGATGCTGGTGATTGAAGCGGCGAGGCAAGTCGAGTTCAGCCAGCAGACGCAGACCATTGTCCTGCGCGGGCTGGTTCGGCCTGAAGACATCTCTCAGCAAAATCAAATTCTATCGACCGCCATCTCAAGTCTTGAGCTCGAAGTGCGTGGGAAGGGAATTATCAACGACTACACTCATCGCCAAAACGTCCTCGTTCGGCTTCTCCAAAAAGTATTGATCTTCTAGTGGGAACTATGCGTGCAGAAACAAGGAAATCGAAGGCGTCAAGAGCGTCAAGCAAGTGTGTCGGCAGCTCTTACTTTTCCGGCGCATGTAGACTAGCAGTGCTGTTGGCTATTGCTCCCTGCGCTTTTGCTGTAGATCCGGCAACATCAGCGCCAAGACAAGCACGTGTCAAGGACATCTCCTCGATCGAGGGCATTCGCGACAATCAACTGGTTGGATATGGCATTGTTGTAGGTCTGCAGGGCACCGGCGACAGTCAGCAAACGACCTTCCCAATTCAAACACTTGCGGCCACACTTCTCAGGATGGGAGTGAGCGTTCCGGCATCTTCGATTAGAGTACAAAATCTGGCTGCAGTTTTTGTGGCTGCAACATTGCCGCCCTTCGCGCGATCTGGCACTAAACTGGATATCACTGTCTCTTCCGCGGGTGATGCGAGAAGTCTTGAGGGCGGCCTGCTTTTGATGACTCCTCTTTATGGAGCAGACGGTAAGATCTATGCCCAGGCACAGGGCTCGCTCGTCGTAGGCGGGTATTCGGTTACTGCTAACGGCAACGTGAAACAATTCAACCATCCCAACACAGCCAGAGTTCCCTTCGGAGCAATGGTAGAGCGTGGGGTCCCACTAGAGTTGGAGGGGAAGAACCAGTTCTCGCTGTTGCTCAATGATGCCGACTTCCGCAGTGCGGAAGCCATGGCGCTCGCAATCAATCAAGCGCTCGGACGTCAAGCTGCACATGTCATGGATAGTCGACGAGTCGATCTGTCGGTCGCCAGCGGTGAGGAGATTCCTGCCCTGCTGGCTCGGGTTGAGTCGATAGAAGTGCCGGTCTTTCCTCGGGCCAAGGTTGTCGTCAACGAGCGCACAGGAACAGTCGTCATTGGAGGGACTGTTGTCCTGCAGCCTGTGTCCATCCTGCATGGTGGATTGGCGGTCAATGTAGTGAGTGAATTTCAGGTATCGCAACCGAATGCTTTCTCATCTGGAGGCACGACGCAGGTCGTGCAGCAGACGAGGATCGAAGCCCAGGATAAACCCGTGAATCGCATTGAACTCAAACAAGGAGCGACTGTGGATGACCTGGTCCGCAGTTTGCAGACGATCGGGGCCTCAGCGCGAGACGTTATCTCGATCCTTCAGGCGATGAAATCGGCTGGAGCGCTGGAAGCGGAGATTGAGGTGTTATGAAGATCGGTCCGGACGTTCCAAGTCAGCCGACAATTGTAACCGAGGGGCCAAAACAGGCCAAACTGGTCGATGCGGCCCAGCAGTTCGAGGCAACGATGCTACAGGAGTTGCTGAAGCCAATGCAACATGGGCAAGACAGCTGGGGAGGTGAACTGAAGAGTGACGACTCAGCCTCTGACACGATAAGCAGTTTTGGAACCGAGGCGATTGCGAAAGCGATCTCCAAAGGAGGCGGTTTCGGGATAGCCAAACAGATCGTCTCTAAGGTAACCCTGGAACATCAACGAATTTCCGAAAAGAGATCGACCAAGTACTAAAGTTTCTCGGTCTTACGCCGATAGATTCAAGTAGATGGAGGACCACCGTGAGTTATTCAAGTGGAATCGGCAGTCTGCAGCAACCAGTAAACTCGATCACGCCGCCTGAAGCGAAGCCAACTATACAGGCCAGCGCGTCGGGCGCTGTGATCAATGAACATCCTTTGGCAAATGTGGAACATGCCGACCAAACGAACCTTAGTTCCGCTGCTCAGGCCTTGGATGGCTCGGATATCCGATCTGCGAAGGTTGCAACTCTGCAGCAGGCGATCGCTGCAGGGAGCTACAGCGTGTCATCAACGGACGTGGCGGACAAGATCATCCAGTCGCTGTTGGGCTAAGTATATCTACCAGGCCTAGCAGACATTCTCGCTGAGACATCACAGCCGTCGCACTTTTGTAACCACCGATGCGCTTATGCGTCTCCATGCCAGGAACATGAGGAACCAATGGGCACAATAACTTCGCTAATGGACATCGCTCGTTTAGCACTCACAGCCGATCAGGAGGCCCTGAATGTGACCTCGAACAACGTTGCTAATCAGAACACGGCCGGGTATACGCGGGAGGTTGTGGAGTTTCAGTCGGCCGATACTGTCACACTCAGTGGTGGAACTTTTGGTTCAGGTGTCACTGCGAGTGCGACCTCGCAGAGAGACCGCGTTCTTGAACAGCAGGTGCAGCAACAGACCCAGGTCCAGGCGCAGAGCGGGGCGCTCGAATCTGCTTTGCAGCAGGTCCAGAACGTCTTCGGGTTGAGTTCTACATCGACGTCGGCAAGCTCGACGACTTTTGGTACCGATATAAGCTCGTTTTTCAGCGCGCTTTCCTCACTGACAAGCAATCCGTCGGATACGGCGACTCGCCAAAGTGTGTTGTCTGCGGCGACTGCACTTGCCGGGGACTTTAATTCCGCGGCCAATCAATTGACGCAGGTGTCTTCGAGCTTGAATCAGCAGGTCGCCGGCGATGTTGGCCAGGTGAACTCGCTTACCTCGACGATCGCTTCGCTCAATGCGCAGATTACTTCTCTCAGCCCCGATTCGGACGCAGGCATCCTCGAAGACCAGCGACAGTTGGCGATCACGCAGCTATCGAAGCTGGTCGGATTGGACCAAATTTCAACTGAGAATAACGGTATTACATTGACAACTAGCGGCGGCGCAGTCCTGGTTAGCGGCAACCAGTCGTTTGCGCTGAGCACGACGCAGGTCGGTGGGGTGACCCACGTCCTTGCCGGTGTCAGCGGCCAGGATCTGACCTCAAATCTCACCGGCGGCGATCTTGGCGGTGTGCTGCAGGCCAGAGATCAGCAGTTGCCAAGCTACCAGAAGGCCCTTGACAGCCTGGCTTTCGGCATCGGGACCCAGGTGAACCAGCAGAACGAGCTGGGTCTCGACGGCAATGGCAATCCCGGCGCGGCCATTTTTAGTCTTCCGCCTACTC
>Ga0210388_10004073_pt1 | contig 11437 bp, 8 predicted proteins | sample IncBWC19OmetaG_FD_155485 | JGI IMG/M metagenome (GOLD analysis project Ga0210388, IMG submission 155485) | Forest soil microbial communities from Barre Woods Harvard Forest LTER site, Petersham, Massachusetts, United States - Inc-BW-C-19-O ...
CCTGCCCCGCGTTGGTGAGAAATAAAATCGCGGCGAGAAGCCACGGGTAGGCGTAGAGCGGCTGGATCAAGAGCACGAGCGGGACAAGCGCGGACATTGCGGCCATGGCGAGGAGCACGGGCTTGCGTCCCAAGCGATCCGAGAGCGCGGGCATCAGGAAGCCGAGGATGAAACTGCCCAGGCCTGTGGCGCCGAGGAGAAATCCGGCGGTGGTGGGTTTCTGATTCGCGACTTCGGTGATGTAGAGCGGCGCGAAGACGTTTGACAAGAATAGCCAGGAGATGAAACCTGCGGCGCCGATGCAGCATAGCCACACGTTGCGATAGCGCAAGATGGTGAAGTAATCGCGGAATTTTGGTTGGTGGAGGCGTTCGCCGTTGGCGCCAGATTTTTTCGGCGGCTCCTTCACGAATTTCCACATCAGTAGGCCCATTACGATTCCGGGCACGCCGCAAACGAAGAAGGCCCAGCGCCAGCCGAAGCGCGCGGCGACTTGCGTGGTGAGAATTGGCGCGACGGCTAGGCCGACCAGTGCGCCGGCGCTGACGACGATGCCGATGTTGCGGCCGCGGCGGCTGGGCGTGGAGGATTCTTCGATGAGCGCAGTCATGATAGACCAGCAGGGACCCTCGGCGATGCCCATCAGCGCACGGACGAGCAGAAGCTGGTGAAAAGTGTGCGCGATGCCGGAGACCCAGGACAGGAGTGAAAAAGCGAAGACCGCGGGGATGAGGATTTTGCGACGGCCGAAACGGTCGGAGAGCGCGCCGAAAAATAGAGTGGAAACGGCCCAAGTGATGGCGAGGACCGAGGCGAGCATGCCGACTTGTTCGTGGGTCAGATGGAATTCGGGAGCGATGTAGGGGGCGAGGTAGAGCTGCGACATGCGGTCGAGGAAGACCGTGCCCCAGGAAAAGAACAGGATGGCTACGAGGGTGGTTTCGTAGCGCTTCGAATAGTCTTTCGTATCCATGCTCATCTATTGCTCGTTGCTATCATTCTCGCGAGCATGCTTGCGCTCGTCAGCGCAACAACATGCAAAGTTCCTGTGCGGCAGCGCGCAGATGCGGCAGGAAATTGTTTAGCATCTCTTGATTCGAGACACGCTGAGCGTGGGCGCCAACGTTGACCGCGGCTACCACCTGGCCGCTCGGGCTTTGAATCGCCACGGCCATGGAGCGGAGGCCGAGCTCGAGTTCCTGATCGACGATGGCGTAACCGTTGCGCAGAACCGTGCGCAGGACTGGGCGGAGTTTATCGGCGGTTATGATGGTGCGGTTGGTGTAACGCGTGAATTGAATGCGCGCGAGAAAAGATTCGAGCTCGTCAGGTGGTAAATTCGCGAGCAGCACGCGGCCCATCGAAGTGCAGAAGGCCGGCAAACGACTGCCGACGCCGAGGTCAATGGCCATGATGCGGGTGACGTTGGCGCGCGCGACGTAAACGATATCCAGGCCATCGAGAGTGGCGATGGAGCAGGATTCGTGCATCATACGGCTGAAACGTTCGAGGATGGGATGCGCGGCGGTGGCGAGCGGCATGGAAGAGATATAGGAATGGCCGAGTGCGAGGACGCGCGGCTGCAGAAAAAAGTGACGATTGTCGTCGGAGCCGGCGAAACCGAGTTTTGCGAGGGTGTAAAGGCAGCGGCGGACGGCGGCACGCGAGAAGCCCGTTTTGTTACTGACTTGCGAAATGGTGAGCTGGCGTTTTTTCTGAGAGAAGGCCTGGATGACGGCGAGTCCGCGAGCGAGCGACGTCATGAAATCGGGATCGCCGGTGAGCGCGTCAATCTGCGCGGAGGGAGTGGGCGGCGCGGCGGGGGAAATCGCCGGTGATTGCAATCGTGGCATTGCAGCGCGATTGGCGGCTTTGGCGGGTTTTGAGCGTTTGACAGATTTGTGATCATTAGGGCGAAGCATCGAAGCTCTCCTGGACCACGGCCCGGAAACGGCGCAGGATACACGAATTGGGCGATAGGCGCACGCTATTTCGATAATCGGCCTTGACAAGAAAGAGGCCGCCCGCCTAGATTCGCCAAACCGAGAGCGCGCGGACGGCCGCGGCGCACGTTGGCTGCGGAGCGTGGAGTGAACGAGGCGATCTTCATTCGCGCGCAATGTATAGTTATGGCGAGGAATATCCTATGAGCAAACTGGCCGGCTACCGGCGCGCGGTTGCTGGAACGCAGCCGGAGTATTTGCATCCCACGTATAAATCGTCGCTGAAGCGCGCGCCATCGCAGCCGCTGGTTTATTTGCCGCACACGCTTTCGGAAATTACCGGGCCGGTGTTCGCGCCGGAAACGGTGAACGTGAAGGCTTGCGATCTGACGCGGCAACATACCGGCGAACCGCTGGGGGAGCGCATCATCGTGAGCGGGCGCGTGCTGGACGAGGATGGAAAGCCGGTGCGAAAAACGCTGGTGGAGGTATGGCAGGCGAACGCCGCGGGGCGCTACCGACACAAAGTGGATCAGCATCAGGCGCCGCTGGACCCGAATTTCAGCGGGCATGGCTATGCGATGACGGATGGCGAGGGGCGCTATCGTTTTATAACTGTGCGGCCGGGGGAGTATCCTTGGGGGAATCATCACAATGCGTGGCGGCCGGCGCACGTGCATTTTTCTGTGTTTGGTCCGGCGTTTGCGACGCGCTTGGTGACGCAAATGTATTTTCCCGGGGATCCGCTGCTGGAGTTTGATCCGATTTACAACTGCACGGCTGATGAGGCTGCTCGCCAGCGATTGATTTCGGTGTTCGATTGGGAGAGCACGATTCCGGGGCACGCGCTGGGATATAAATTTGACATTATTTTGAACGGTCGCGAAGCGACGCCGATGGAGAAATAGGATGACTTTGCGCGCGACTACTTCACAGACCGTTGGGCCATTTTTCAGCATTGGCATGGAGCGGCTGAATCGCGTCGAACTTGCGGGGCCCGGAGTGGCGGGCGAACGCGTGACGATTGAGGGGCGCGTGCTGGATGCGGATGGCGTGGGAGTGCCGGACGCGATCATCGAATTGTGGCAGGCGAATTCGCATGGGAAATATGCGCATCCGGAAGATCTGCAGGAGAAACCTGTGGAGGCGGGCTTTCAAGGTTACGGACGAATTCCGACAGATGAGGATGGGAAATTTCGTTTTACGACCATAAAGCCTGGGGCGGTGCCGGGGCCGGACGGAAAATTGCAGGCGCCGCATATTGCGGTTTCTGTCTTTATGCGCGGATTGATGCGCCGCGTGGTGACGCGGATTTATTTTCCGGATTCGGCGGGGAATGCGGGAGATTTCGTTTTGGGTTTGGTGGAGGCCGGGCGGCGCGGGACTTTGATTGCTCGAAACGCGTCGGGGATGGACGGCGTGCTGAAATGGGATGTGATTATGCAGGGACCCGGGGAGACAGTATTTTTTGATTGTTGAGTGACGAGCGCGGCGAATTCAAAACCTGTACTTCACCGGCTAAAGCCGCTCTAAATTCGTGGTCGGGATGTCGTGGCTGAGTCTACGACCTGCAAAGACCTTCTGGTTGGTGCAAACGCGCCGTGAGCCGCGCTTAGAATGGATAGTGGCGGCGGCCCATTTGGATTGTCACCCACTTTACTTCGGTCATTTCCTCTACTGACCATCGGCCGCCTTCGCGGCCGCTGCCTGAATCTTTCACGCCTCCGAATGGGACTGTGGGCTCGTCGTGTACCGTCGGGCCATTGAGATGTACCATGCCGGCTTCGAGCTCGAGAGCGAAGCGCATGGCTAGCTGCAAATCATTGGTAAGTACCGCGGAAGAAAGGCCGTAGGACGAGTTGTTGGCTAGCGCGAGGGCGTGATCGGCGTTGTCAGCGCGGGTGACGGCAGCGACGGGGCCGAAAAGTTCGTCGCGGAAGGCGGACATGTTCGGAGTTACGTCCGCTACTACCGTGGGCTGATAAAAATTTCCCTCGTAGGCGCCGCCGGTTAGAACGCGCGCGCCGGCTGCGACGGCATCCTTGATCTTGCGGTCGATCGTTTGGCATTGCGACGAGCGGATCAGCGGGCCGATTACTGTGTGCGGGTCGCGCGGGTCGCCCACTTGCAGAGTTTTAGCTTTCGCGGCGAAACGCTGGAGGAATGTTTCGTAGATCGGAGCTTCGACGATGATGCGCGAGCCAGCCATGCAGATCTGCCCCTGATGAATGAAGATGCCGAAGCAGGCGGTATCCACGGCGTAATCCATGTCGGCATCCTTCAGCACGATGAGCGGGCTTTTGCCACCCATTTCCAGAATCACGCGCTTGCCTTTTTTGGCGCATTCGACAGCGATGTGCCGTCCGACGGCTGTCGAGCCGGTGAAGGAAATCAGTTTCACTCGGGGATCGTCGAAAAGGACGCGGGCGAGCGTGGGACCGTCGCCGGGAACGACGTTGAGGACTCCGGGAGGCAGGCCAGCCTTTTCGAAAATTTCGGCCAGCTTCAGACCTACGAGCGAAGTTTCTTCCGATGGCTTGAGGACGAAAGTGTTGCCGGTGGCGAGCGCGAACGCGACTTTTTTTAGCGCGAGCACTACCGGGAAATTGAATGGAGAGATGCCGGCGACAACTCCTAGAGGGCGGCGGATCGCGAGGGAGAGGAGGCCGGAAACGTCGGAGGGAAAAACGTCGCCTTGCACGCGGCGCGCTTCGCCGGCGATGGAGCGCAACATATTGGCGGCGAAGGGGATTTCGAAATGGGCTTTTCCGAATGTCGAGCCGCCCTCGCCGATCAGCAGATCCACAATGTCATTGGTAGCGGCTTCGAGCTCGTCCGCGGCGCGGTGGAGAATTTTTTCGCGCAGGGCTGCGGGGGAACTTCCCCAGGCTGCTCTTGCAGCATGGGCGGCGTCAATCGCGGCGCGCATGTGTTGTTCCTGGCCCATGAAAATTCTGGCGAATGGTTTTTGATTGGCTGGGTTTAGGACGTCGGACATGGCGGAGGGGGAAACTTCGATGGGCTTGCCGTCAATGTAGGGAGTGGAGAGCATGGTGTACCTTCCTCGTTGAGTGCGGTTTGCGAACCGACTAGCGCGGATTCCGGGCTGCGCGCGGAATGGGCGCGGCGCGCGTTTATCGCGCGATTGTACGATTTACTTTCGCGGCGATTCTTCTCTTCCCGTCTGGGAATGTCAAGCGACCCTGCCGGCGATGAAATCTAGCGCTTAGCTCCAGACACGGCGTGCGACGTCTGAGACGAGGCGCAGCTTGGACCACTGCTCTTCTTCGGTTAGGAGATTGCCTTCCATGGTAGAGGCGAAGCCGCATTGCGGGCTTAGCGCGAGATTTTCCAATGGGAAATAGCGCGCGGCGTCTTCGATTCTGCGGACGACGTCGTCCGCGTTTTCCAGTTGTGGCTTCTTCGAACTGATCAGACCGAGGACGACGGTTTTTTCGCGCGGGACCAGGCGCAGCGGCTGGAAGGTGCCGGAACGATCGTCGTCATATTCGAGCAGAAAACGATCCACGGCCATGGTGGCGAAAAGCTTTTCGGCGATGGCATCGTAGCCGCCTTCGGCGTACCAGTGGCTGCGATTATTTCCGCGGCAGAGGTGCATAGCGAGGGTGACGCCGGGGCGGCGGGCGGCGGCGAAGCAGGCATTATCGGCGCGGATGGATTCATCGAGCAGCGCGTCTGGCGCGACATTCATTTCGGTTCGAATCCATTCGCGCCATTTCGGATCCATGAAGTAGCTGTAGCGCGGCGCGTCAATCTGAATGTATTTGACGCCCTCGGCGGAGAGCCGGGCCAGCTCGGTTTTCATAATGGCGACGATGTCCCAGAGCAATTCGGAGTGATCTTTGTAAATTTTGTCGGTAACGCCGCGTTTGAACGAGATGGCGGGAAATTGCGTGGCGCTGGGCAGGGTCATTTTTATGTTGCCGGGGCTGTGTTTTTTGAGGAATGGAAGCTCGCGCCCCGTGAGCGGCTCGACGGCGCGCAGTTTTCGGGTGACGATGCCGGTGACGCTACTGACAGGCGCTACTTTTTCCTGGCCGGCTTTCCAGGCGCGCGCGACGGCGTCGCCCAGGTCGAAACCTTCGACGGCGTCGGTGAAGTCGCTCATGAAATTGCGGCGGCGGAATTCACCGTCGGTGAAAATGTCGAAGCCGAGCTCTTCTTGCTTGGCGAGGACGCGCTGGATGTCGCGATCTTCGATGGCGTGCAGGCGCTGGGGATCTTGCGCAACGGCGCGGCGCGCTTCGAGCAGTTCGGGGGGACGCAGAAAGCTGCCAACGTGGTCGGCGCGGTATGGTGCGGACATGTTCTTGCTCCTCATTACGCCGCCGTTAGATCCAGAGCTTCTGGTTGATCTTCAGGCCGTGGGCGCGGCAGTGGCTGAGGTAGTGGTCGATGAACCAGAAAACATCGAGGGTGTCGAGCAGCACGTCGTGGTCGTCGTAAAATTCGAGCGAGCCATTCAGGAAGAAAATTGTTTTCATGCCGTTGGGATCGTCGGAGACCAAGGTGTGAATTACGCCGGGGTTTTCGCGAACGTAGCTGCCGGGGCGCGCGACCCAATCATATTCCAGATAACGCCAACTCCCTTCCAGCGTGCAGGCGGAGATGGGCCCGCGATGGCGGTGGCGGCCGAGCATGCCTCCTTTTTTCACCCAGAGAACGTTGGCGAAAGAATTGGTGCGCACATCGAAAGCGAGATGGCGGATAAAAACATTTTCTTTGAACGGCACGTAGGGAGATTCATCTTCTCCAGCGCCGACGTGAATATCGGGGCGGCCGTATTCCTGTATGACTGACGCGAGACTGCTTTTTGCATCAACGATGGGCATGTGGTCCTCCGGCGGCTGCGGCGCGCGATTTGTGATTCGCGCTGAGGGGGTGCGAGCGCCGTTCGCGGGCCAGTATACATCTGGACGCGCGGACGGCAATCCAATTGGCCGATGTTCGCCCGATTTCTACGCGCGACGTCGGCGGCGAGAAGGCCAAGCGAAGCGTTAACTCAATTCACTATGCCAGCCACGAGGATGGCGATGGGCAGCGTGCGGCCTGGAGCGACAACGGCGTTCTTATCGGGGTTATCACCGAATTTGTTGGGCGCGGTGTTTTGTGTCGCACCGTCTCTTCGACGGGAGGAGACCCCGTGAATCCGCGAATCAAAACTACTGTGGTGGGAAGTTATCCGGTGCCATCGTGGCTGGTGGGAAATACTTCGCGGCTGGTGGAAGGGAGAGATTTGTTCGAAGGGCGCGAGTAGGAGTTTCCTGCTTCGGAGCAGGCAACTGTCAGCGTGAATTTTTTTACGGCGCTGGCGGGAGCGTCTGGGCGGGAGTTGGTTGCGAGTTCTGCTGCTTCGCGCGCCTGAACTTGCAATCTGCGATGGCGCACTGCCTTTTATGGAATAATCCACGCTTCGGGAGCCCTGCGGTCGGAATCAGAGCCGAGCGACGGCGTGATCGTTAAGCGGGAAAGGCGGCTTCGCCAAGTGAAATGCTCCGGGCTATACAGCGTTTGCGGTAGAGAGCTTGCGGGGCGACTCGACTACGATGGGGCGGTTAAGGGCGCCGCGGAACCGCGAAAAGGATAGGCGAGTAAGTTATGCGTAAATGGATGGTCGCAGGCGCGATTGTTCTGGTGCTGCTGGTGGCGGCGGGATTTTTGCTGCGCGCGAACATTCATGGCCTCGTTCGCGAGCGCATGCAGAAAGTACTGGCGACGCATTTTGCGAGCACGGTGGAATTTTCGGATTTCGACGTCACCATGTTTCCACGCATGCATGTGACTATCACCGGGCTCGTGTTGCGCCACAAGGGACGCACCGACATTCCGCCGCTTATCGAAGTGAAGACGGTTTCGATGTATGCGCAATTAGCGGGCTTGCTGCAGCCCAGGCCATACATTTCGTTCGTACAGTTGGACGGATTGCAGATTCACACTCCGCCGCACGTTCCAGGCAGTGAGCCGCTGATTCATAAGACTGATCAGGATTTGGGGAAGAAATATCCGGTGCTGATTGGCGAAGTGCGCGCGGACGATGCGAGCATCGAAGTGCTGCGAGCGCAATCGGACAAGCCGCCGCGCGAATTCCCGATTCATCATCTTGATCTGCACGACCTGAGTTTCGATCGTCCCGCACAATTTCACGCCCTGTTGACCAACGCGATTCCAAAGGGTGAAATTGATGCGACAGGCGAGTTCGGGCCGTGGGAGGCGGAAGAACCAAGCGAGACTCCTGCCAACGGCCATTACGCATTCCAGAATGCGGACCTGGGTACGTTGAAAGGCCTGCGCGGGATTCTTTCGTCGAAAGGGCAATTTTCGGGGCCACTGGATTATCTGTCGGTGGAAGGTTACACGGATACGCCGGACTTCGGGCTACGTACTGGCGGCAAACCCATGGCGCTGCACACGGATTTTTCGGCGCTGGTGAACGGAACCAACGGCGACGTGATATTGAAGGGCGTGACGGCCAAGTTTCTGCATACCACGTTGCTGGCGAGCGGCAAGATCGTGGACGTCAGCAAGGAGATCAAGGGCCGGACAATCTACTTGAATGCGTCATCTGATAACGCACGCATCGAGGATTTGCTGCGGTTGGCGGTCAAGTCCGATGAGCCATTGATGACTGGGGCCGCGAACCTCAAGACCACGATCGATGTTCCGGAAGGCGCGGACGATTTTCTGGACCGTATGAAGCTTGTGGGGGCATTCGGAGTGGGCAACGCGCAGTTTACCAGCGCGACCGTGCAGGGGAAGGTAGACACGCTGAGCCGCAAAGGACAGGGAAAGCCGAAGGACACGGATATCAGCGAGGTTGCGTCTGATCTCCGCGGAAATTTCCGACTCGCCAACGCGGTGGTGACGTTTTCGAGCTTGAGTTTTGCGGTAGAGGGCGCGTCAGTGCATTTGGACGGGACTTACAATATTGACAGTACGGCAATGGATTTCAATGGCGACCTGTTGATGCAGGCCAAGCTTTCGCAGACGACTACGGGCGCAAAATCATTTTTTCTGAAGGCTGCTGATCCATTTTTCAAAGGGAAACACGGTGGAAGCGACGTGCCTATTAAAATTGGCGGTACGAAAGACCATCCGACGTTCGGCCTAGGTAAACGTGGCGGCAATAAGCAGACCGAAGCGCCGGGAAAATAGGTGCCGCAGCGGCCAGGGCCGCAAGAGGGCTTAGGGTTTTGTGGTGGCCCTTCGAGCCTGTCAGAGACAGGCTCGAAGGATGATCGGAACTCGCCATCTGCTAAGCTTATTCAGCTCTAAAAGGGACGCTTCTGGGCCGGGAGCGTCGAGTCTGCCGATCGCCTTCCCCGCGCGCTAGTTCCCTCCTTTCCGTTCCTCACGATAAAAGAATCCGCTGGCATGTGCGCCGCGATGGTATGAGAATGCAACGGCTCTGAAACGCCGCGTGCTGGACGTGCGTCGGTAATCTTGTGCATGAGGATTTGCGCGCACGTGTCCCGTTTGAGCCGGCCATTTCATTTCAGGAGAAACCTTTCATGTCCTTGCGCTCGGTGTGCTGCTCGATGCTTACGATTACTGCTTTGCTCTCGGCTAAAATCACGCCGGGACAGGCTGCGAACGCGCAGACTTCGCCGACGATCGCGGGCTACAGCAAGGCATCCGCGGCTTCGGAAATCACTTTGGAGAAAAAGTTTCAGGATGGCATCGTGCCGGGTAACATTCGCGAGAACATGCGGCGACTGAGCGCGCGGCCTCATCATGTGGGCTCGCCTTATCAGAAGGACAACGCGGAATGGATCCTGGCGCGAATGAAGGAGTGGGGATTGGACGCGCATATCGAAACTTTCAGCGTGCTATTTCCGACGCCGAAGGAACGCGTCGTCGAGTTGCTGGAACCAACGCGATCCCGCGCGAAGTTGCAAGAGCCCGCCCTGCCGATTGATCCGACGAGCAATCAGACGGCGGAACAGCTGCCGACTTACAACGCTTATTCCGCGGATGGAGACGTGACCGCGCCGCTGGTGTATGTGAACTACGGGATTCGCGAAGACTACGAGCAACTGGATCGCATGGGAATTTCGGTGAAGGGCGCAATCGTGATCGCGCGCTACGGCTCCGGTTGGCGCGGCACGAAGCCCAAGGTCGCGGCTGAGCATGGCGCGATTGGCTGCATCATTTACTCCGACCCGCGCGGGGACGGATATTTTCAGGGCGACGATTATCCGACGGGGGGATGGAGGCCGCGCGAGGGGGTGCAGCGCGGCAGCGTGATGGATACGGATTATCCGGGCGATCCGTTGACACCGGGCGTGGGCGCGACTGCGGATGCGAAACGCCTGGCCATTAAGGATGCAAAGACCATTACGAAAATTCCAGTGCAGCCGATTTCTTATGCTGACGCGCTGCCGCTGCTTTCCGCGCTGCAGGGTCCGGTGGCTCCGGCGAATTGGCGCGGCGGGCTTGGGATCACTTATCACGTCGGTCCGGGACCGGCGAAAGTACATTTGAAAGTCGCATCCAATTGGGACATGAAAACGATTTACGACGTGATTGGCACGCTGCATGGCAGCGACAATGCCGGGCAGTGGGTGATCCGCGGGAACCATTTCGATGCGTGGGTGAATGGCGCGGACGATCCGATTTCGGGCCAGTCGGAGATGCTGGAGGAGGCGCGCATGCTCGGCGAGCTGCACGAGCAGGGTTGGACACCGAAACGGACGATTATTTATTGCGCGTGGGATGGAGAAGAGCCCGGACTGCTGGGGTCCGTGGAGTGGGTGGAAACGCATTTGGCGGAACTGAAGCAGCATGCTGTGGCATACATCAATTCCGACAGCAATGAGCGCGGTCATTTTGGCGCGGGCGGCACGCAGGATTTGCAGGAAGTAATCAGCGGTGTGACGCACGACATTCAGGATCCGGAGACGCATTTATCGGTTTTTCAGCGCGCGCATCTGGTGAGCATTGGTGAGGCGAAGAATGCTGAAGAACGCGCGGAGGCTCGCAAGCGCGCGGACCTGGAAATTTTCGCGTTAGGAGACGGGTCGGACTATACGGCGTTCCAGGATTTCGCGGGCATCTCGTCGTTGGACGTGGGATTTGGCGGCGAGGAAGATGGCACACAATATCACTCCATTTACGACGATTTTTACTGGTACACGCATTTCGTGGATACGGATTTCTCGTACGGGCGGGCCTTGGCGCAGACTGCGGGGACGGCCATTTTGCGTTTGGCCGGGGCTGATTTTATTCCTGTGGACTATGCGCCGCAAGCGGAAGCGATCGCAAAATACGAAACGGAACTGGAGAAACTGCTAAAGGACAAGCAGGACGAGATTACCGAACGCAATTTGGAATTGCAGGAGGGCGTGTTTACGGCGTCGGCGGACCCGCGCAAAACTTTCGTGCCGCCGCCCGCGGAAGCGGTGCCGCCTTACATGAACTTTACGCCGATGAAAAATTCCATCGAGACTCTGAAGAAGAGTGCGGAGCGATATTCC